>WNGK01004744.1_pt1 | contig 14481 bp, 11 predicted proteins | sample 5400601 | NCBI WGS metagenome assembly WNGK01 (sample SAMN13153376, study PRJNA577476) | soil metagenome | isolation source: 60 cm soil or saprolite under Garry oak tree replicate 1 | place: USA:California | collected 2016-06-15 | reverse complement strand
GTGATCGTCACCGAGGTCGACCCGGTCCGCGCGCTCGACGCGATCATGTCCGGATACCGGGTGCTGCCGATGGCGGACGCGGCGCCGGCCGGGGACGTGTTCATCACGGCGACCGGTTCCCGGGACGTGATCACCGTCCCGCACCTGGAGGTCATGCGCGACGGCGCGGTGCTCGCCAACGCGGGTCACTTCGACGTCGAGATCGACGTCCGCGCGCTCGCCGACCTCGCGGTCGAGGTCAACCGCGGGGTCCGCCCGCACGCCGACGAGTACGTGCTCGACACCGGCAGGCGGCTGATCCTGCTGGCCGAGGGCCGGGTCGTGAACCTGATCGCGGCGGAGGGCAACCCGGCCGCCGTGATGGACCTGTCCTTCGCCGCCCAGGCGTTCGCGCTGACCTGGCTGATCAGCGGGGGAACGGGGCTGGCGGCCGGCGTGCACCCGATGCCCGCGGCCATCGACGCCCAGGTCGCCAGGCTGACCCTGGCCGCCGCCGGGGCCAGGATCGACGAGCTGACCAGCGCGCAGCAGGAGTACCTGGCGTCCTGGCACCAGGGCAGTTAGGGCGTGTCGCGTCGGCTAACGGTCCGCCAGATTGGCCCGCTTTGTATTCGGTTCGCCCTTTCGCATTCCGGAAAGGCCCCGGCGGAATAGCCTGCGGTGGCCGGTTAAACCACGGAAGTTCTTAATCGCTTTCAAAGCACTGCCCGGCTGATGGCACCCTAGAGGGATGACGACCCACAGCCTCGCCGCCGACCCGCTGCTGCCCGGGCTGCGCGCGCCGGGAAACCGGGTCAGCCGGCGCGCGGTCAGCTACTGGACGACCAGGGCCGCGGTCAGCGGAGGCGCGGTCGTGCTCACCGAGCTCCTGCTCGCCGCGATCAGCGGCTTCCCCGCGATCTGGCGGGCGACGATCGTGACGACGGCTGCCGTGGTCGCGTTGCACGCGGTGATCATGCCGCGCTGGCGATACCAGGTGCACCGCTGGGAGGTTACCGACCAGGCACTCTACACAAGGTCAGGCTGGTTCTCGGTGCACTGGCGGATCGCCCCGGTCAGCCGGATCCAGACGATCGACAGCCACCGGTCGGTGGGAGAGCGGATCTTCGGCCTGGCCAACGTGACGGCGACGACGGCGTCGGCCGCCGGGCCGGTCCGCATCCACGGCCTGGACCGCGACCTCGCGGACCGGCTGCTCGACCAGCTTGCGGTGGCGACCGGGCAGGCGCCAGGCGACGCGACATGACGGTCCCCGACGTGGCGGACGGGTCCGACGGCGCGGAGCTGGTTCCCGCCCCGGCGTCGGACCGGGCGGGGCAGGGCGGCCCGGGGCTGGCCGGGTCGGGGCTGGCCGAGCCGGGGCTGGGCGGCGGCGACGGCGGCGGCGGGTTCGGGGGCTTGGAGGCGGGCTGGCGGCGGCTGAGCCGGCGGAGCATGGTCGTGCGGCCGCTGACCGACCTGGCCCGGCTGCTCCCGCTGCTGGCCGGCCTGCTGCTCCTGCACTCGCGTACCGGCGGCGGCCTGGCCTGGGGTGTCGCCGCCGCCGTCTTCGCGGTCGTCACCGGCCTGGTGCACTGGGCGACCACCCGGTACATGATCACCGACGCGCGCGTCTACCTGCGGCGCGGGCTGCTGAACCAGAAGACCCTGTCGGTGGCCAGGGACCGGATCCGCACCGTCGACGTGACCGCGCACCTGCTGCACCGGGCGCTCGGCGTCTGCCGGGTCAGCATCGGGACCGGCCGCAACGACCTGCGGTCCGGTGAGAGCTTCCGCCTGGACGGCGTGACCAGGTCCGACGCCGAGTCGCTGCGCATGGTGCTGCTCTCGTCGGTCAGGGGACTGGCGGCGGCGACCGAGACCGGCCGGTCGCCGGCACCGGCGCCAGCGGCCGGCCAGGAGGAGCCGGCGGAAACGGCACGGCCGGCCCCCCCGCCCCAGCACCGGCACGCCCCCGGGCACGGGACGGAGCTGGTCCGATGGCGAGTCGGCTGGCTGCGGTACGCGCCGCTGACCATGACCGGGCTCGTCGTCGTCGGCGTCTTGTTCGGGTCGGTCGTCCAGATCACCAACGCCACCGACGTCAACCTCGCGGCTACCGACCCGGTCCAGCGGGTCGTCGCCGACTTCACCGCGTTCAGCGTCGTGCAGCGGATACTTGTCGGGGGCGCCACCACGCTCGCCGCGTACGTGCTGATCGCGATGGCCGGCTACATCGCCGTGTTCTGGAACTTCCGGCTGGCCGAGCCCGCCGCCGGCACGCTCAGGGTCACCCGCGGCCTGCTGTCGGTGCGGGCCACGACGATCTCGCGCGGCAGGCTCCGCGGCGTGGAGATCAGCGAGCCGCTCCTGCTGCGGGCCGCCGGCGGTGCCCGGTGCATCGCGATCGCCACCGGGCTGCACGTCGGCCGCGGCGCCGAGCGGGAGGGCTCCGTGCTGCTGCCGCCCGCGCCCCGCGAGGTCGCCGTGCGGGTGGCAGGCGCCGTGCTCGGGCTGCCCGAGGACGTCTGCTCGGGCCCGCTGGTTCGGCACGGGCCGGCCGCCCGCCGCCGCCGCTACGTCCGCGCCCTGGCCGGGGCGGCGCTGATCATCGCCGCGATCTGGATCGCGACGCGGGCGCAGCACGGCCCGGCCTGGGTCTGGATCGGCTCCTTCGCCCTGCTGCCCGCTGCCGCGCTGGTCGCGGCCGACCGGTATCAGAGCCTGGGACACCGGCTCGCCGGCGACTGGCTGGTGACCAGGACCGGCAGCCTCGCCCGGCGGCGCAACATCATCTCGACCGACGCGATCATCGGCTGGCGGGTCCACCAGACCTGGTTCCAGCGCCGCCAGGGCCTGATGACGCTGACCGCGACGACCGCGGCCGGCCAGCAGCATTACTCGGTGCGTGACGTTCGGGTCGCGGACGGGATCGCGCTCGCGGCCGCCGCAACCGGCGACCTGCTGGCGCCGTTCCTGCGGAAGTGATCGAGCCCCGCTTACTGTCCGACTTTTCGCCAACGAAACTCCCGGCGCGACCGTGGCCCGCCGCTGGCATCGTTCAGAACGGCTTGGCGAAACCGTAGTCGTCTGGCTGGTCGGACTTGCTCAGGGTGACCAGGTCGTCGGGGCCGAGGGGCAGCGTGGCCGGCGGCTTCTGCGCGGCGCCAGGGGCGGGAGCGTCCTGCGCGGCAGGGGTGCCGTCCGGTGCCGGTGTCGCTGGCGAAGCCGGTGTTGCTTGCGGCGGGTATCGGTGCGGCGGCAGATAGCCGGGCGGCGCGGCCGGGGGCTGGCCGGATGCCCCCTGCCAATGAGCCTGACGGGCCGCCAGCCTGGCCTGCTCGCGCTGCCGGCGGACGGCCAGGACCGCGGCGAGGAACGCGGCCGCGTCCGTTCCCGGCGGCGGTGGCGGGCTCACCTGGGCGGCGACCGCCGAGGCGAGCTGGAGGCCGAGCTGCTCCCGCGCGGCGGGGCGCAGGTCGTAGTAGCGGCGCAGGTAGCTGCTGGCCGCCGCGGCGGTCTGGTCCGACAGCCTGGACAGCTCCAGGTGCTGCGCCCAGCCGGTCAGCGACGGCGGGATGACGGTGTGCACGGGCGCGAGGTCCGGCCGCCGCGGCACCCGCTCCTGGATCACGAACGTCCCGGCGAACACGTCGCCGAGGCGCTTGCCCTTCGCCGAGACCATCGACGTGATCAGCCCGGCAGGCAGGCCGATCAGGTTGATCGGCAGCAGCCAGATCTCGATGAACGCGGCCGACAGCGCCCGGATCAGCGCCTGCCTGAACCGCTCGGGGCTGCCGTCGTCGCTGACCACGCGGATGCCGAGCGCCATCTTGCCGAGCGTCTTGCCGCGGCTGAGCGTCTCGAAGGTGAGCGGATAACCGACTATCACGAACATCGCGCCGATGATGTCGATGGCGGCGGCCGAGGCCGGGTTCAGGTGACTGGCCGACCTGGAGAAGACGACGACCTCGAGGAAGATCACGACCGGCGCCTGCACGGCCACGTCGATGAGGAGCGCGAGCAGCCGGCTGGGGAAGCGGGCTACTGCCAGGTCGAGTACGACCGCCTCGCCCGTTACTACCTCGGCCACCTTCGCCTCCGAAGTGCGCCGCTCCCGTTCGCGCCGAATCGTGATCGGGAACGCGCATCATCTCCTGCCGGGCCAAGACTATCCAGATATCCGGCATGTAGTCTCCAGCCGTGGATCTGGATGTATTTGTCGCCGAGCACCGCGCCGACTGGGCCAGGCTCGACGCGCTGACCAAGCGGCGCCGCACGATGTCAGGCGACGAGATCGACGAGCTCGTCGGGCTGTACCAGCGCACGGCAGCGCAGCTTTCCGCGCTGCAGACCGCCGGGCTCGACCAGGCGCTGGCCGCCAGGCTGTCCGGGCAGCTAGCCAGATCGCGCGCGGCCGTGAGCGGCGCGCAGTCGTCGGGCTGGCAGGCCGTCGGCAGGTTCGCCGCGATCTCCTTCCCCGCCGCGGCCTACCGGGCGCGCTGGTGGTGGCTGGGCTGCGCCGCCGGCTCGGTGCTGGTGGCGGTGCTGATCGGGTGGCGCGTCGCCGGGTCGCCCGCGCTCCAGGCCAGCCTGCTGCCGCGATCAGCCGCGAGGAGTCTCGTTAATCATCAATTCCGGCATTACTACTCGGCCTATGACGCCCGCTCGTTCGCCGCGCGCGTGTGGACGAACAATGCACTCGTCGCCGCCACGACGATTACCTTCGGCGTGCTGCTCGGCGTGCCCGTGCTCATCGTCTTGTTCCAGAACGCGGCCAGCGTCGGCATCGTCGGCGGCCTGATGATCTCCCACGGGCGGGCCGGGGAGTTCTGGGACCTGATCCTGCCGCACGGGATTCTCGAGCTGAGCGCGGTGTTCCTGGCGGCCGGGGTCGGGCTGCGGCTGGGCTGGGCGGTCATCGACCCGGGGCACCGGCCGCGGATGCGGGCGCTCGCCGAGGAGGGCAGGTCGCTGGTGACCGTCGCCATCGGCCTGGTGTTCGTGCTGCTCGTGTCCGGCCTGATCGAGGCGTTCGTCACCCCCTCGCCGCTGCCGACGTGGGCCAGGATCGGCATCGGCGCGGCCGCGGAGACGGCGTTCCTGTGCTACGTGTTCGTGCTCGGCAGGCGGGCGGCCGCGGCGGGCGAGACCGGCGACATACTCGAGGCCCCTGACGAGCCCGAAGTCGTGGGCTAGGCCGCTCCGGCAGCGGGCCGGCGGCTGGCAGGGTCGCCTGTCCAGCCTGCGTTCACAGCCTGCCCGCCGCCTTCAGGCTCAGGTAGGCGTCGGCGAGTGCGGGCGGCAGCCGGTCGGGCGGCGCGTCGACGACCTCGACCCCGAGCCGGCGCAGCAGCGCGCCGATGTGAGCCCGCCCGGCCTGCGCCGCGGCCGCCGCGGCGGCGTCGTAGACGGCCGGCGTGTCGCCGCGGTCCGCCGCCATCTCCGCCACCCGTGGGTCCGCCACGGCCGCGAGCAGCACCTGGTGCCTGGACGACAGAAGCTGGACGTTCGGCAGCAGTCCCTGCTCGATCGCGGCCGGGTTGAGGTCGGTCAGCAGCACCACCAGGCAGCGCTGCCTGGCGATGCCGAGCACGGTGGCCATCATCAGCCCGATGTCCGGCTCGCTGAGGTCCGGCTCGAGCAGCGCCATCTCGCTGGTGAACGCGGCCAGCACCGCGTCGCGGCCGGCGCCGACAACCATGGTGCGGACCCGCCGGTCGGCGGCGACCAGGTCCACCCGGTCACCTGCCCGGGTGGCGAGCGCGGCGAGCAGCAGGGCCGCGTCCATGGACGCGTCGAGCCGGGGGACGCCGTCCCTGCCGCCCACCCGGCCGGCCGAGGTGCGCCCGGTGTCGAGCACGATGACGATCCGGCGGTCGCGCTCGGGCCGCCACGTGCGCACCAGCACGTCGTTGCGGCGGGCCGAGGACCGCCAGTCGATCGACCTGACGTCATCGCCCAGGACGTAGGCGCGGAGCGAGTCGAACTCCGAGCCCTGGCCGCGCAGCATCGACTTGTGCTGGCCGTCGAGCTCACGCAGCCGGGCCAGTTTCTCCGGCAGGTGCTTGCGCGACAGGAACGGCGGCAGCACGCGGACCGTGAACGGCGCCGTCATGCTGCGCTGACGGCCGGCCAGGCCGAGCGGGCCGAGCGATCGGATCGTGACGAGCCCGGCCTCGAAGTCGCCGCGGCGCCGCGGGGTGAGCGTGGTGGTCAGCCTGGCCCGCCCGCCCGCGGGCACGTCGATCCTGGTCCGGCCGGGGGCGGCCGCGGCGCTGGGCCGCCAGCCGTCCCGCAGCACGCCGCGCAGCCTGCGGCCGCCTGAGTTGGCGACGGCCACGGTGATCGTCCCCGCCTGGCCGAGGTGGACCTTGGCGTCGCCGGACCGGCTGACCTGCAGCCGGGTGAGGCTCGCGGCCAGGATCACGTCGGCCGCGAACGCGGCGAGCAGCGCCGCGTTGACGATCACCAGCACGATGCCGCTGGCGAACACCGCGACGACCAGGCCGCCCGCGACGGCTGCCAGCGCCGCGCGGCCGGTCAGCGTCATCGCGGCACGGGGACGGCCGCCAGCAGGCCCTGCAGGACGCCGTCCGGCGTCGCGCCGTCCAGTTCGACCTCGGGGCGGAGCTGGATCCGGTGCCGCAGCGTCGGCCCGGCGAGCGCCTTCACGTCGTCCGGCGTGACGTAGTCCCGGCCGGACAGCCATGCCCAGGCCCGGCTGGTGGCCAGCAGCGCGGTCGCGCCGCGCGGGGAGGCGCCCAGGCGCAGTGACGGCGAGGTCCTGGTCGCCCGGCAGATGTCGACGATGTAGCCGGTCACCTCGGCCGTCAGGTGGATCTTCCTGGCCTCGGCCCGCGCCTGGACCAGATCGGGCGGGCCGGCCACCCGCCGGAGGCCGGCGGCGCCGAGGTCGCGCGGGTCGAAGCCCGCGGCGTGCCGGTTCAGAATCGAGATCTCGTCGGCCCGCTCGGGCAGCGGCACGGTCAGCTTGAGCAGGAACCTGTCGAGTTGCGCCTCGGGCAGCGGGTACGTGCCCTCGTACTCGACCGGGTTCTGGGTCGCGGCCACCAGGAACGGCACGGGCAGGCGCCGCGGGTCGCCCTCGACGGAGACCTGCCGCTCCTCCATCGCCTCGAGCAGCGCGGCCTGGGTCTTCGGCGGGGTCCTGTTGATCTCGTCGGCCAGCAGCAGGTTGGTGAACACCGGGCCGGCCCGGAACTCGAACTGGGCGGTCCTGGCGTCGTAGATCAGCGAGCCGGTCACGTCGCCGGGCATCAGGTCGGGCGTGAACTGCAGTCGCTTGCCCTCCAGCGACAGCGCCCCGCCCAGCGCCCGGATCAGGAGCGTCTTGGCCACGCCCGGCACGCCCTCGAGCAGCACGTGACCCTCGCAGATCAGCGCGATGAGCAGCCCGCTGACCACCGAGTCCTGGCCGACGACGGCCTTGCCGACCTCGGTGCGGACCGCGGCGAGCGCGGCCCTGGGGCCCGAGCCGGCCGTTGCGCCACCGAACGTGGTCTCCTTGCTGAACGAAGCGGCCGTCGCCGGCTCGAACGGGGCAGGCCCGGCCGCTGTGGGGTCATCGGCGATCACTGCGCACGTACCTCTCTCTCGAGTTCGTCAAGGCTACGAGCCAGGCGGACAAGCTCGGCGTCGGTGGCCGGCGCCGGCCCGTAGACGATCCCGGCTATCTCCGGCCCGGCCGGCCGTGACCTGGCCGCGAGCGCGTCGGTGACGGCGTCTGCGTGGGCGCCCTTGGCCAGCCCGAGCGCCGGCAGCACGCGGGCGAGCATGGAGCCGCGCAGCGCCGCGGCGGCCCGGCCCCTGGCTCGCCTGGACTGGTACAGCCTGGAGTGCCCTTCGACGGTCTCCGACGCCCGCACCACCACCGGCAGCCGCTCGGTGATCAGGGGGCCGAGCCTGCGGCCGCGCCAGAGCGCGGCGAGCGCCACGGACACCGCGAGCTGGATGACGACGAGCCACGCGGCCCAGGGGATCAGCTTGGGCGCCGCCGGCGGCGCCCCGCCCCCGCCTGGAGGCCTGATGGGCGCGGGCAGCCCGGAGCCCGACGGCTGGGGGGTCAGCCAGACGACGCGCCGGTGCGGCCCGAGCAGGTTGAGCACCAGCGCCGCGTTGCCGTTGCTCCCGAGCAGGAGATTCGACATGCCGAGGCCGCTGCCGAGGATCGTGATGGTCCGGCCGCGGGCGGTGAACCGCACGACGGACGGATGGCCGTGGAACGGATAGCAGCCGACCGCCCGCGGGGGGACCTGGTAGGACAGGCCTCCGACGTTGGCCGATCCGGCCAGCGTGGCGGCGGGCAGGCCGCACCGGGGAAGCAGCGGCCTGTCGTTCCTGTCGCGCCCGGCGACGTGGATCCGCGGCGCAATTGCGGCCAGCGCGTCTGGCCCAGGCTCGACGAGGAACAGGTCGGCCCTGGTCCGCGCGAGCTGGTCGCGCTGGTAGGGCGTGAGCAGGTACGGGCTGGTGATGAGCACGGTGGTCCGCGGTCCGCCGCGCCCGGCGTCAACGGCGGCCAGCGCATCGGACGGGCTGTGAACGGGGATCACCTGGGACCCACGCTCGCCGAGAATGTCGGCGAGCGCGTGCGCCCCGAGCACGTACTGGCTGGCCGGGTCGAGGTAAGTGTTGGCCAGGGGCGGCGATAGCAGCCTGCTGACCAGCGCGACCGCGATCCCGCCGAGCACGATGACCCCGATCAGCGCCAGCGGCAGCCGCCAGCGCCGCCAGTCGGGCCCGAGCGGCAACGGCCGGCCGGCCGCGCCGGCCGGCTCCGGCACGGCCCCGCCGGGCGGAAGCGGCACGGTCTCGCCGGGCCGAAGCGGCGCCGGCCCGGCGTCGCCCGCGCCCGGGATCGGGTGCAGCGACGGCGGCGCGGTCACCGGGGCACCCCGAACGCGGCCATCGCCGGCTGCGCCGTGCCGGCGGCACCGGGCCGCGCCGCCTGCACCGCCGTGCCGACCCGGCTGACGAGCTGGTATCCGGCCCGGCTGCCGGCCTTGTCGCCGTACCTGACGTCGTCGAACAGCCGGGTGACGGCTCGCAGGTCGGCGGCCAGTCCCGGCAGTTCCGCGCCCGCTTCCGCGGCGAGCTCATCGGCCGTCCTGCCAGGTCGCGGGGGCAGGACGTCGCGCTCGGCCAGCTCGGCGGCGATCGCCCTGACGCCTTCGACGATGGCGGCCGCGTAGTCGCCGGCCGCGGCCATGCGCTCGGCCGCCCTCCGGTAGTCGCGCGCGGTCTTCGCCTGGCCGCCCACCACGGCCGAGCCTGGCGCGCGCCTGGCTCTGGTCGGCTTGACCCAGAAGATGATCAGCGTGACGGCCAGCACCGCCAGCACGGCCAGGGCGATGAGCCCGAACCAGCCGCCGGGGACGATGCGGCCAGAGACCAGCCGGTAGAGCCATTGCAGGAATCGTTGCCAGATGGTGAGCTCGGCGAGCTCGTGGCGCGCGATGCGCTGTCCGGTGCGACGCCCGATCAGCGGCCCGCCCGCACGGGTCAGGGGACCGCCTGCACGCGAGAGCGGGCCGCTCGCGGTGGCCGCTCGGGCGATTCGGGCCGCTCCGGTCGCTCGGGCCGCTCCGGTCGCGGCCGCGGCCAAGCTTGTGGCGATCATGCGAGCCCGTCAGGTTCCTGGCGGCCCGGACGCGAGGCCCCCGCCCGCGGGCCCGCCCTGGTGACCGGCAGCCGGGTCGGCGCCGCCGGTGTAGGCGCTGCTCATCCCGCTCGCCGCGAACTCATCGCCGGTCAGCAGGCGGTTCATCGCGGCCTGCTGGAGCACGAGGTCCATGCCCTCCTTGCGCATCCGCATGTCGGCGTAGACGAGAACGAGGACTCCGGTCTGGAGCGTGACGACCAGGCTGGCTACCACGATCTCGCCGATCGCGAAGCCTACGAGCGCCACCGAGACCGTCGCGCCGTTCGCGGCCTTGCCGAAGCCGCCGGCCAGTCCGGTAAAGAGGTCGAGCGGCAGGGCAATGACCCAGCTCAGCACCGTCGTGATGATGTACATCAGGAGGTAGATGCCGAGAACGCGCCAGTAGCTGCCGAGAACCAGGCGCCACGACCGGCCGATGGCGGCGAACGGCCCGCGCCGCTCCAGCACGACCACCGGGATCGTCAGGCTGAGCATGATGCCGAGCCAGGCAGTCAGCAGCAGGATGACGATGACCCCCCATCCCTTCAGCACCAGGGCCGGCGGTATCCAGATGGCGAGGAAGATCACGGCCAGCAGCAAGATGGCCGCGACCACCGGACCGGTCCGCGACCGGCGCACGGCCTCGCGGATCGTGATCTTGCGCCCCAGCAGGCTCTGGCCCATCGCCGTGACGAGCCCGCCGAGCTGAAGGCCGAGCGCGGCCAGAGCGGGCACGAGGGCAAAGAGCGCGACCGCTGGGGCGGTCTGGCTGGCGATCAGGACGATGATCGCCACGGTGACCGCCAACGCCGTCACGGTCAGCGCGGTCAGTCCGAGCGTGGCGGCCGGGTTCTGCCGGATCAGCGTGAAGGCGCCGCTGAGGATGTCGCCGACGCCGAGCGGCCGCAGCGGGACCGCGCCCGGCGCGGGCGCGTCCCGCGCCCACCCGGCCTGCGGACCAGGTGCCCAGCCGGGCTGTGCTGGCCAGCCGGGCTGCGCGCCCGGTCCCGGCGGACCTGGTGCCCAGCCGGGCTGCCCGAAGCCGGCGGGCTGCCCGGACTCGGCGGGTTGCTCAGGCGGGTCCTGGCCTTCTTGCGGGCGCCCCGGTACCGGAGCGCCCCACGGCGGCTGTGTCATCACTGTCTCCTGCTCTGCCGGCGCATGGGCGCGGACGCGGGCGGAGCAGCACACGCGGCCCTGACGGTCACGGCCCATACTCGCACAAACCGTCGATGCCTGCCTGCCGGCGAGCGGTGATCGACGCTCCGGTGTGTTGATCCCGCGACGGCCCCGCTGTCGCGCGGGCCGTGCGCGGCATCGTGCGGATTGTGCCGCTTGCCGTGCGGGCGGAGTCGCCTACCAGCCGGGCGGCGCTGCGGCACCATAGCCCGTGCCCCCGGGGCCCTGATCCGGAGGGCAGCCCTCGCCCGGCCCGGGACTGGCGCCCGGCCCGGGACCGGGACCGGCGCCCGGCGGTTGACCGGGCCCAGCCTGACCGGGCCCAGCCTGACCGGGCCCAGCCTGACCGGGCCCAGCCTGACCGGGCCCAGCCTGACCGGGCCCAGCCTGACCGGGTGCAGCCTGGCCGGGCCGCCAGAGGCTGCTGAACTCCGCGCCGGTCAGTGCCTGCCGCTGGCTCGCCTGCTGCAAGGCCAGGTCCAGGCCTTCCTTGCGTATCCGCATGTCGGTATAGAGCAGCACGGTGACGCCGGCGCTGAGCGGCCGGGCGCAGGTCGCCGCGACGATGCCGCCGATCGCGCCGATGATGACCGACGCCATGGACGGCGCCGCCGTCGCTGCGTTGGCGCCGAACATCGAGGTGAGGCCGCCGCTCCCGCCGACCACCGTGCCGATGATGGTGAACGGAAGCTGGAGGATGAACGCGATGAACGAGACCACTATCCAGGCCAGCAAGGTAATGCCGAACATGCGCCACCAGCTGCCCTGGACGAGCTGCCAGGACCGCCGCAGGGCCGCGACCGGACCGATGTTCTCCAGCACCGTGGCCGGCACCGCGAGTGTCAGCCGGATCCAGATCCACACCGTCGCGACCAACGCGGCGATCCCCCCGACGACCCCGAAGAGGACCGCTGCGACGTTGATGTGCGCGACGGTGAAGAGGACGACGAGGGCGCCGACAGGAACCCACAGGCCGATGAGAATGAGCGTCACGAGGAGGCTCACGCGGATCACGGCCGGAACCCTGGCGATCCGCCATGCCTCGCCGATCGTGATCCTGCTGCCGAGGAGACCGCGGCCGATCGCCCCGGTCAGCATTCCGGTCAGTACCGCCTGGAACACGAACAGGAGCCCGATGTTCAGCAGCAAATAGGGGCTGAAGGAGGAGAAGAACTGGCCGAGCGCATGGCTGGCCTGCGCCGGGGTCGCCTGCGGCGGCAGGCTCGCCCGGAGCTGGTGCGCCGCGTTGAGCTCCTGCCAGGAGATGAACGCCCCGCAGATGCCGTAGACGGTCTGGACGATGGCCGCCAGGCCGAGCGTCGCCGCCGGGTTGTGGCGGATCAGGGTAAACGCGCCGCTCAGGATGTCGCCGACCGCGAGCGGGCGCAGCGGGACCCCGCCAGGAGCGGGCGCGGCCGGCTGGGCAGCCCGCTGCCCGTATCCGGGAGGACCGTACGGCTGACCGTAACCGGGCGGCGGCTGCCCGTACCCAGGCTGCCCGTATGGCGGCGGCTGCCCGTACCCAGGCGGGGGCTGTTGTCCGTACCCTGGCGGGGGCTGGCCGTGCCCCGGCGGGGGCTGGCCGGCGCCCGGGCTCGGGTATCGCGGGAGGGGCGAGCCGAATCCCGGGCCGCCCGGCCCGGGCTCGCCGGCGGGCTGGTTCGAGGGTGGCTGGCCGGGCGGACCACCCCACGACGCGTTGTCGCTCATGACCTGGTCGCTTCCTGCTGCCCGAGTGCGGTGCCTGGAGCGGCGGCTGCAAACGTGCCGGGCGCTGCTGCCTGCAGCATGCCATAGTGGCATGCCGGCGGTGCGCAGGCGCTTCACGAAGGTCACGAATTCGCACTTTCCCCCGCGAACCGCAGCGGAACGAGCGCGCCCGCCCGAGCCCCGAGCCGGCCGGGCACGGCCCTCCGGCGCGGCACGGCCCTCCGGCGGGACGCGGCCCGCCGGCCTGCGGTTTCAAGGTCCCGCCTCGCGGCCGGGCCGCCGATCGCGCACACTCGAAGGGTGAGCATCGTCGCCCTGCGCTGGCTGGACCCGCCCGCCGGGCCGGCCATCGAGCTGCTCGACCAGACCAGGCTGCCTGCTGCCGAGGCGCTGGTCACCTGCACCGCGGTTCCGCCGCTGATCGATGCGATCCGCCGCCTGGTGGTCCGCGGCGCCCCGCTGCTTGGCATCGCCGGCGCCTACGGCGTCGCCCTGGCGGCGGCCCGCGGCGACGACGTCGCCGCGGCGGCGGAGGCGATCGCCGACGCCAGGCCGACCGCGGTGAACCTCGGGTGGGGCGCCAGGCGGGCGCTCGGCGCATACCTGCGGGCGGCGGCCGATACCGATCCGGCGGTTCAACGGGACGCACCGCGAGCTGCCCTGCGCGAGGCCCGGTCGATCGCCGCGGCGGATGAACAGGCCTGCGTCCAGATGGCCGCGCGCGGCCTGGCCCTGGTGCCGGCCGGGGCCAGGATCCTGACCCATTGCAACACCGGCTCGCTGGTCACAGCCGGCGAGGGAACTGCGTTCGGGCTCGTGCTCGCCGCCCACCGCGCGGGACTGCTGGGGATGCTGTGGATCGACGAGACCAGGCCGCTGATGCAGGGCTCGCGGCTGACGGCCTACGAGGCGGGCAGGAACGGGCTGCCGCACCAGGTGCTCGCCGACTCCGCTGCGGCGTCGCTGATGGCGGCGGGCCAGGTGGACCTGGTCGTGGTCGGTGCCGACCGGATCGCGGCCGACGGCAGCGTGGCCAACAAGGTCGGCACGTACGGCCTGGCGGTGCTCGCCGGGCACCACGGGGTGCCGTTCGTCGTGGTCGCGCCGGTGTCGACGATCGACTTCGGCACCGCGGACGGCGCGTCGATCGCGATCGAGGAGCGGGCGCCCGAGGAGGTGACGCACCTGGCCGGCCACCCGCTCGCCCCCGCCGGGAGCGGCGCCTACAACCCGGCGTTCGACGTCACCCCGCCCGGCCTGATCACGGCGATCGTCACCGAGTCCATGGTCATCCAGCCCGTCACAGCGGGTAATCTGCGAGTCCTGGGTCCGGAGTCGTGACTTTGCGGGCTTCCGTGCTGCCGTTTCCGTGGAACGATGGAGATTATGAAAGGTCGCGTGCTGGTCGTCGATGACGACGCCGCTCTCGCCGAGATGCTCGGGATCGTGCTGCGCGGTGAGGGGTTCGAGCCGACGTTCGTCGCCGACGGAGACCGGGCTCTGGAAGCGTTCAGGGAGACCAGGCCAGACCTGATCCTGCTCGACCTGATGCTGCCGGGCATGGACGGGATCGACGTCTGCCGTCAGATCAGGGCGGAGTCCGGAGTACCGATCGTGATGCTGACCGCCAAGAGCGACACCGTCGACGTGGTGCTCGGGCTCGAGTCCGGAGCCGACGACTACATCGTCAAGCCGTTCCAGGCCAAGGTGCTGATCGCGCGCGTGCGGGCCCGGCTGCGGCGCACCGACGACCCGGCTCCGGAGATGCTGTCCATCGGCGACGTGTCGATCGACGTGGCCGGTCACTCGGTGCGGCGCGACGACGAGGTGATCAGCCTGACGCCGCTCGAGTTCGACCTGCTCGTCGCGCTGGCCCGCAAGCCGCGCCAGGTGTTCACCAGGGAGGTGCTGCTTGAGCAGGTCTGGGGCTACCGGCACGCCGCCGACAC
>WNGK01004740.1_pt1 | contig 14485 bp, 17 predicted proteins | sample 5400601 | NCBI WGS metagenome assembly WNGK01 (sample SAMN13153376, study PRJNA577476) | soil metagenome | isolation source: 60 cm soil or saprolite under Garry oak tree replicate 1 | place: USA:California | collected 2016-06-15 | reverse complement strand
GAATAGTGCGGAATGGGAACGACGCCGGCATTGGCCAGGCTTTCACTAGATCCGCAAACGCGTATTCCAGACCATCACCGTGCTCATCTGCTTCCTCTCATGAGCTTCAGATGGAGCAGCATCCAAGGTGAAAGGCACGGTGGATCAGGGACAGCAGTCCGAAGACGAGCACAGAAGCAACAGGAGCATGGTATCATGGCACAACTCCAGATCGTCTGCCCGCTGCGCCCGGGAACTCAGGAGCGGTGGCGACGACTCTATCAGGAACTGGCCGCATCACGCCGAGAACAGTTTGAAGCTTCTTGCCGGCAAGCGGGGATCAGCCAGGTGCATGTCTGGCTGGTGCAATGGCGGCGCGGCGAACTGCTGCTCATGAGACTGCACGTACAGCAGCCGCACCAAGCCCTGCTGGAATTGGCGAACTCACAGCGTCCGTTTGAGCGCTGGCTGCGCGGGCAACTGCAGAGCTTGCTGGGATGGAACCTCCAGGAGGTGCTGCCTGAGCAGCAGCAGGAACTGATCTTCGCCTGGCCAGACGAGAGCTTTTCTCTCTCAATGGACGCGCAAGAGGTCTGACATGGGCAAAATCAGACAGGAAAGTTGTCCCAAATCAGACAGGTCAACCCTCTTTCTTTGTAATGATCACAGGTGGTCATCACAGCAGCATCTCACATCATGAGAAAAGGAATAAAGATATGGCAACCAACATCCCTCGGTCGTTCTTGCGCGGCTCATGGCGATCCGGAAGTAGAATGTAAAAAAAAACATTCCAGATGATTGAGAAGATAAGGATAAATAGAATGAATATTGTTGTTTTTGGAGCGAATGGTCCAACAGGACGACACTTGACGAAACAAGCAGTGGCTTCGGGACATACAGTGACGGCCGTCACCCGTCACCCGGAGACCTTCCCTCTCCGTCACGAACATTTACAGGTGATGGGTGGAGACGTGTTCGATCTCGCATCGGTTGAACAAGCAGTTGCCGGACAGGATGCCGTCCTCTCTACCCTCGGTGTCCCCTTTAGTCGCCAACCGATTACCGTCTATTCCCAAGGCATGGCTCATATTGTGCAGGCCATGAACCACTCCGGCGTTCGTCGCCTCGTCTGTGTAAGTTCGAGTGCGACCGATGCTCAGACTCGCTACCATCATACTGGGGGAGGTTTCATCTTTGAGAAAATCCTCAAACCGATTATTATTCACAGTATTGGGCGGACGATGTATGCCGATATGCAGCGGATGGAAACGCTGGTGAGGAACAGTCATCTTGACTGGACGATTGTCCGGCCCTCTGGTCTCTTTGAGACGGAAGCCATCACTCACTATCAAGTGGCTGAAGCGTTCATACGCGGAATGTATACCTCCAGGGCAGATCTGGCGGACTGCATGCTCCAACAACTCGCCACTGACCAGTATCTGTGCAAGGCAGTGGCGGTGGCAACTGTCTCGGTGCAGCCCGGCTTGTTTGAGTTTCTTGGGAGAGAGGCGTTGCAGCACCGGCCTAACTAGTTGAAAAGCTTCCCGTTTCAGCCAACAAGAAGAGCGAACGCTTCGACGTCTCTACTCAGAGAAAGATAATGAGAAATGTTGACATTCAACCATCGTAGAGTTCCCTCTACAGATGAAAGGAGCTTGCTATGATCTTAGTTACCGGAGCGACGGGAAACATCGGGCGTGAGGTTGTGAACCTGCTGCTGGATGGCGGAGAGAAGGTGGTGGCGGTCACCCGCCATCCAGCCACCGCCGCGCTGCCCGACGGCGCTCACGTGGTGGGCGGCGACCCCTCCCGCCCGCAGACGCTGACGTCGGCGCTGCGCGGCGTCAAGGCGGTCTTCGTCAGCCCACGTGCCCTCGGGGACGCCACTGCCGGAGCCGCCACCGCCGAGTTGCTCAAGCTGGCAGCCGAGCAGGGCGCGGAGCGAGTGGTCCTGCTGTCGGCAGTGACCGTGGAGTATGGCGGCGGGTATAAGCACTTCGCCGACGCCTTCAAGGCGGTTGAGGACGAGGCCCGCGCCTCTGGCTTGCAGTGGACCATCCTGCGCTGCTCTGAATTCGACTCCAACTCCCGGATCTGGGCACCGCAGATCCACTCGACCGGCGTCGTGCGAGGTGCCTACGGCGAGGCGGCGACCTCGACGATCCACGACCGGGATGTCGCCGCGGTCAGCGCACGGGCGCTGGTGGATGCCGCACACGCTGGACACACCTACGTGCTCACCGGCCCGCAGTCCCTCTCCCAACGCGATAGGGTCCGCCTGATCGGCGAGGCCATCGGCAAGCAGGTACACTGGGAGGAGATCTCCCCCCAACAGGTCAGAGAGGCCATGCTTGCCCAGGGCGTTCCCGAGGATGTCCCCGACAGGCTGCTCGGATACCTGGCCAGCCTCGACCAGCAGCCGGGACCGTCTTCGACCACCGTGGAGCAGGTTCTGGGCCGCCCCGCCCTCACCTTCGCCCAATGGGCAGTCGAGCACGCCGCCGCCTTCCGGAACTGACAGGAAAGCCATCATGACTATAAATCACAGTCTCTACTCAGAGAAGGAGAAGGAACATATGGCAAAAACATCTCAAGTCCCGACGTTTGTGCGTCTGGGCAACGTGCTGACCACGACCCTGCTGCGCGCGGGCGTCAAGTTAGGAGGACCCGGGAACTACCCCATGTACCTGCTCACGGTGCGTGGGCGCACAAGCGGGCAGCCACGTACGATCCCGATCGTGATTCATGAGCAGAATGGGAAGCGCTATCTGGCCTCCCCGTATGGCATCGTGGATTGGGTGCGCAATCTGCGGGCAGCGGGAGAGGCCATCCTCACGCGTGGGCGTCGTGCGGAAACGGTCAACGCCAGAGAACTGCCCAAAGGCGAGGCGGCCCTCGTTTTGCGAGCAGATATCAAGCGCAACCCCTTTGCTCGCTACTTTGGCGTCACCGCAGACTCTTCACTTGAGGAGTTTGAGCGTGCGGCGATCAGCCATCCGGTGTTTGTGTTGGAAAGGAAATAGCGCAGGCGTAAACAAGATGGAAGAGTCATTTGAAACCTACCGATCCTACCTCTTTTCTATTGCCTACCGCATGCTCGGGCGTGCGATGGATGCCGAGGAGATGGTGCAGGAGACCTCTATCCGTTACCAGGCCACGAAGCCTGAGACCATTCACTCGCTCAAAGCGTATCTCAGCACCATCCTCACGCGCTTGTGTATGGATCAACTCGATTTAGCGCGCAGGAAGCGAGAACAGTACGTGGGTCCCTGGTTACCGGAGCCGATCAGGACGGCCACGACTCCAGACGCAGCCGATCCGGAAAAGCGCGTCGAGACGGAGGAATCGATCTCCCTGGCGTTTCTGGTCTTGTTGGAGCAGCTCCAACCGTTCGAGCGAGCGGTCTTCCTCCTGCGCGAAGTCTTCGCGTACGAGTTTGCCGAGATGGCGGCCATGCTCGGGAAGAGCGAAGCGGCCTGTCGCCGCTCGTTTAGCCGGGCCAAACAGCACCTGCGGGAGCACCGGCTACGCTTGCCAGCCTCTCGCGAAATGCACCGGCAACTGCTCGACGGCTCTGTCCAGGCAGTTGAGACCGGTGAGATGAAGACCTTGATGAGCCTGCTCTCCCAGGACGTGATCCTGTGGACGGATGGAGGTGGGAAAACCAGAACAGCCGCGCTGCGTCCGATTCGCGGGCGTGATGCGGTGGCACGTTTTAGCGTGGGAACGAGGCGCTTCTGGCCGCGGGACTCTCATGCGGAGAGGGCAGAAGTCAACGGCCAGCCGGCAATGCTTCTGTGCTCTGGTGACCAGGTGTTCTCCGTTTTGACCATTGACGTGGAGGCAGAGCAGATTCGAGCCATTCGGGTCATTGCCAACCCGGAGAAACTCGCACGGGTCTGAAGAGAAACATGAGTCATCCCGGAACCTGAGAGAGGATGAGGTTAGCAGAAATAACCTCATCCTCTCTCAGGTTCCGGGATGACTGCCTGAAGGGAAAAGAAAGCCCGGCAGAAAAAAGGAAGCCGAGGAGCAAGCAGAACAGGTGCAGAAATGATCAATGCTCCCGTTCCAATCGTTTGTGCGCCTGTCTCTTTTGGAGAAAAAGACACGAGGAGGGACTCCTGAGCACGATGAGGAGCGCAGGAAGGGGCGACGAGGGGTGGAGTGCAAGGGCTGGACGCGAGAGGCGCAAAGCCGCGCGGCGCACAAACCAACACGGAGAGGCCAGCCAGAGTTTGGCAAGTGCGAGACGCAAGCGGGTAAAGGGGAGCTCCACCTGACGCAAGTGTTCTCCGCTGCGATGACAGGCATAATCAATGAGCCAGTCCCGTGCGGTTCTCTCCTCCTCTCGCATCAGGTCCATGAGAAACGCAGAGGCCAGAGCCAGCATCCCGAGCAGTTTGAGACGGCCTTCCCACTCATAGACGCGCAGACTTTGGATGGCCAAATCGCTTTTCAGGTTGCGGAACGCCATCTCAATGCGCCATCGACGAGCGTAGGCCAGGACCACTTTCCAGGCGTCTGCTGCCGTTTCCACCTTCTCGTTGGGAAGCCTCTAGCAGGGCTTGCCTCCCTTGCGCCGACCGACCACCAGGGTCAGGGGCCACTCAGGAAAGTCGGGATGGGTCACGGGAAAGAAGAGCACGCTGCCTTCGACATTGCAGTGGCGAACCGCATCGGAGATCGTGCGGGGAGCCAGGCCCCGCTTGCCGCGAGCGATTTTCCACGCCGCTTGTTTCACGCGCCTCCGCATCCACCAGATGATAGTTCGTTTTCCACCGCAAGACAAAACGGGCCTGGAAGCCTCGAAGGGCTCCCAACCAGGGACTGCCACAAGAGCCGCGGTCCCGCGACGTGGATGAGGCTGCTTGCCCAGCGCTGGGTGACCAACCGCAAGAGCTTGCCGTTTTCATCCTTTTCGTAACTGGCCAGCGGGCCGCGCGAGGTCCACCAGCGCAAGGCTGCCAACAGAGGTGGCCCCTGCTTCGCCGATCGGCCCGAAAGCCTCAAGCCAATTCCATGCAGCCCTGGGACAAAGATGGGCGCGCTGGGAGGATGGTAGTCGCCCTTTTTGACATGGGTGAGCCGAACTGCTTTGCTCGAACGCACCGCGCACAGTCCCTCCCCCTTGAGACTTTCCGGCTTTTCCAACACCGTCGCGTCCCAGATCAGCAGGCCGTCCTGCCCGTTTGCCTCCCATTGCCCCAGTTGCTGGTCTGCTCGCTCCAGCAGAAACTCCTCAAGCTGGTGCGCTTTCCACTTCGGGTGGCGGATCAAGGTGCCCAGCCGTTTCGTTCCTCCTCCTCCTTCCCCGAGTTTGTCCAGGTATCCTCCCAATTCCGAGAGCAATAACCCATGGCTTTGGTCTCGGAACACCAGGATCGCCTCCACCGTTTGCACCAGGGTGCGCAACGGCCTCTTGTCTACGGTCACATCTCACTCTCGTAACACTGGTTCCAGAAAACGAGAGAACTTCACTCCGTACGGCTGTGAGCGCTCCCCTGGCTCCTTTTCCTCGGTGAGCGCCAGCACCTCTGCTTGGACCACTTGGGGCATCGGCCACTCGACTTGTGCCACACAGGGGACTCTGGCATACTGTTCAAACATGGATATCCCTCCTTTGGGTACTTGAGGTTTTAGGTTACTTCTCAAGCATACCATTGGAGGGATACTCGTATCTAGCTCATCCTTTCAAAGTTTCGGGGTGACTCATGTTTCTCTTGTTCACAGACCAGCCGACGTGGAGAGAAGGGGAGACCATCATGAACCTACTCCGTTTTTCGCCAGGCGCAGGACAAAGGGGGACGGAGGTAGTGCGGATCATCATCGATTTTCTTGCGCGGTCCTGGCAGGATCGGACAACTCCTATGGAAAAAGAAGCAGCATTCCCCAATGACGCGCCCTCCGGATGGGGTGGAACTCAGATGCCTCCTTGTGGTCAGCAACTACGTTCGCTCGCTGACGTTCTATCGCGATGTGTTGGGAGCGACAGTGATGCATGAGCTTCCCGGGACCCTCTGCTTTCTGAGCTTTGCAGGGAGCCAGATTCTCCTGTCGGTGCCTTTGGGTTCCACGAAAGACAAGCCTGCCGTGACCGGTCCGCCGCCTCCCGACTGCACTAGCGTCATCAGCGAATTGAGCATTCGGGTTCCTGACTGCTCGGCTGCTTACGAGGTCCTCCGCTCTCGCGGAGCCGAGTTTATCACCCCGCCTTTCGCTTGGAGCGACGAGATCCGGGCCTTCTTCCATGACCCTGATGGACATCTCCTGGAGATCTGGGAGGCGCGGGAAGTCTAAGTGAGAAGCGAATGAACACGTTTGAGTGAGTTGATCGCGGCGTGCGAAAGGCGAGACGATCCCAAATCAGGATGTAAATTTGGGAATTACATTGGGTGAAACCAGTACAATTCTGTGGATAGCTATTGCCTAAAAAGAGAGTCGTACGGATTGGACTTGGTACCCCGCTGTTCGGACTGAGCTGGATTCTTGTCTGGGTCGTGGTGGCACTGCTCGTGATCGCTGCCACACGGGGACGCCTCTCGTACCAGCGCTACCTGCGGGAGACGGCGCTGCCTGCGCCTGGAACGGACCGGGAACAGGAGAAGGGCGAAGTGCGCACGTCCGTCTGACAGTGTTACCTGAGCGTCTCTCGACTTATGATGCGAGGCTCTCGCAAAGGCTCACTCCCGGAGGTACCTTGTTTCGCAGAATCGCCAGCTTACTGTTTTTTCTCAATTCTATAGTGAAGCAGAACGTTGCCTGAGTGAAAATCCCTTGCTTCTAAAAGCTCAAGGTTAAATTTTTTGACGTCTTGAAACAGGAATTTTCCCGTTCCCAAGAGAACAGGAGTGACCAGAAGCAAATACTCGTCAATTAATCCTTCACGCGCAAGCTGTTGGACAATGGTGCCGCTGCCAAAGATGACGATGTCGGGACCATTCCCTTGCCTGAACTTGCTCACCTCTTTTGTGACATCACCTTTAACCAGTTGGGAATTCTCCCAAGTAACTTCTTCCAGAGTTGTTGAAAAAACCACTTTGGTCATCTGATGTAATTCGTTGGCAAGAATCCGAGCTTCTTTGGGAGCTGCTGGATCCGTCGCTACATGTGGCCAATAACTTTCAAACAGCTGATAGGTGACCCTGCCAAATACAATCGTATCAGGTTGCATCATCTCATGCGTGGCTTTGTCAACTTCGGGGTCCATGACAAACCAATCGATTTCTCCTTTTGGACCAGCAAAAAAGCCGTCAAGAGAAACTCTGTTAAACATGATCACTTTTCTCATAATGGTTGTTTCTCCTTTTCCAAATTGTGTGGTTGAAGATGTATTTCTCACGACTCAGTATATACCGCTCAAAGCAAAAAAACTTCTCGAATCTTGCTCTCTTGAGAAGTAAGAACTGCATGTATAGCACATGCTGATCTCCTTCGTGTACTTTAAAGGCAGTATCAGCCCGGTCACCATAGGGGATATCTTGAACGGAGATGATTCTCATAACTAATGGTGCGAGTTGAAGAAGTCATGAAGACCGTTCTAAGATAATGATGCTTCATTACGCTTGCTCATGGCGGACCCTCATCAATTTACTGATGAAACTTCAGCTTGTCTACGATTTTGTCAACCACTTTTCTCTCTGCTCTGATGGCGAGACCCACCAGGTTCAGGTTATCCCGTTCGACACTGCGAACAGCATCACGATTGGCGCCATCATGGGTGGTCGAAAACATCTCTTCCGTATAAAGAGCAGGTTGTACTCCTCGTGCAAGGGCGCGATCAAGCACCCGTGCTAATGCGGTACGATCAGCCCCATAAATTAACATCGGTTGACCAATGAGTCGCAGATAGCCATTCCCGGATGCGTCTTCGTATGGTTCTCCAATACTTTCCGGGTAGGATGCAGCAATCCCGCTCGCCAAGAACGCTGCTACATTCATTTTTTGCCATGAGGCCAAATCGTCTCGAATGACCAACGCAATTTTTGTCTCAAAGAGCATAAAAATAATCCTCGCTTTACAATCTTCTGTGAGAACATCCAAGAGCGTACTGCTCTCATGAGGTCCCGTAGTGGTATTCGCTTCTCTCTCAAACCGCTATCGAGTAGCAGTTGGATGCTCCGCCTGCTTCCATCCAGCGAGGGTTGTGAGCAGATTCCGCAAAAGCTTCCTCTCTTCAGAAGAGATTTCACCGAGAAAATCCTGATTCATCTGGTCCATCTCGCGATCAAGGGGAACCTGGAGATCGCGTCCGCGAGCAGTGAGTGCAACTCTATTCACGCGCCGGTCAGTCTCATGCGCCTTGCGCTCAATCAGTCCCCCATGCTCTAGGCGATCAAGGAGCCCGGTCATCGTAGCGCTATCGAGCAGTAGGCGCTCACCTAGTTCGGCACCACTCTGCTGATCGTGTTCCCAGAGGACCTTGAGCAGCGCGTACTGCACTGGGGTAACACCATACGGGGCCAGACGCTGCTTAGCCGACTGAGTGACCCGCTGATACGCCTTGCCGAGATAAAAGCTTAAACAATCCTCAATCTGATCCATGAGAAACTCCTGTTGAGAGAGAAAGTACGTTCTTGCACCAATCTGTATGCATACAAGTATAGCATGGACATAATACTTTCACAATAGTTATTTGTATACAAGGTAATTTGCACAAGGATGCAGATACTGATCCTTTGTATAAAGGCTAACTGTTTTGTTAGTGGCCATGTCGAGAGCATAGATGCTCAACAAAATGCCATTAAATTATGGATCAAAGGCATAAAGGGTATTCAAAGGGTTCAAATTACCCCTTCTATGCCAGGATGGCTCCTACGTCCGGGTATCGAGTTTTACACTAAAATACCTCGCAGGTATGTGGAGCAAGAACATATCAATTTCGAAAATATCGATTGGGATACATTCCATCCCCAAATGTATACATATATGAGTGAAGTCGAACTCTTGGAAGACTGCGCAAAACTTTTATAATGAGATACTAGAGGTAGCTCTGGCTGGTTTCTGATGTTGACCGCTCCAAGGTATTTTACTCTACCAAACTCACTTCTCTTCGCAGCCACTGCTGAATGAAATGTTGCTGCTCTGCTGTGAACTTACAGTTATCAAACTCAGCTTGTATCTTATCAAGCGTAACGGGCTCAAAATGGGCAATAAGTATCCAACGCATAAGCCCAAACAATGGGAGCACTTTCGTTTTCAGCATATTGATATAGATCGCTTGTTCTGATAGGTCCTGCGCCTCTAACCATACTGCACAGAGAAGAAAGGCGCCAAAGAGTTCGTCAGCATGCCAGGCTTGTGGCGTATCTGTCATTTTTTCGCTCGTATAAAATGCTTTAAATATTTGATGAGGGAATGAAAGGATACACTCGTAAAGATAGGCTTGTTTGATCCACGGCAATGGATAAGAAGGGAGAATATGTCCCACACTTCTGAGGGCTTGAAGGCTCCTGGATTGTTTTAAAGTGTTAAGCAGGAAAACGTCTTTTATAATGATCGAGGCAGGAGGAAGCGAGTAGGAGTTGCGCCGTATGACATGGAGACAAACGCGAAAGAGGTTGCTCACTCCATGCCACTCGATAAAATCTTCTACAGTTACTTTTCCATGAAAGAATGCCCGATTGCAGACCAAGAGAACTTTTGGACAGAGAAGCAACGTTCTCTCAGGACAGCGATCAAAGATGTGATCTACTCGAACAGAAGCCATAATACAAATTTCCAATGCGAGGAATGCATCTTGTTCGCTGCCATTGTTAAATTTGTTAGCAAGGAAGCTTTCAAAGGCATCGACAACAGTTGGTCGATTTTCGCTTAGAGAAGAGAAAAGAAGCGTGAGCAACTTTTCAGGCTTATCAGAATCGATATCCCCCGCAGCCCCCCACTTATCCAGCAATACTATGCCCAACAGAAAGATATGCTCGACACATGCTACGGCAATATCTCGGGTCACCTTGGGGCTGGGTACAATAAATGTCAGGCATCGCGCTGCAAAAAACAGAAGATTCCATTTCTCCTCCTCTTCAGCTTTGCGAGATTGCTCAATAAGCATCGTAAGTAACTCATCTCCCGCATCCTCCAGGCTCCTGTTTTGAATCTGGAAAGCCAATGTTACCACAACATCTGACTCTCCCCGGACAATTTTTGGTAGCAAGACATGTATTAAAGTATCTGGGGTAGGATGGGTACGAACGAGATAGGCAGCGGTAAAATATTCAAGAAAGGTCTGGTGAGTAAATTGGTAGAGGCGCTCGCCTTCCTTTGTTGTCCCTATATCAGTAAAGACCCATCCACGCCCTCTACAAAATCTCACGAACTCCTGAGCTGCCCTGCTCGCTTCATCAGAATCTTCAAAACGTTTTTGACAGAGATACTCTGCGGTCTTTGCAATCAGTTTCTCCTCTGTTACCCCGGTCCTCAACCTCTCATCTGTGTAAATCCAGTGCGCCAGATACTTTATTGTAGGATTGATATGCGCTTCAAAAGGAAGAACGACGTGAATATCGCGGCTTCTGCCCCACCGATCATACAGCATTGTGGCGCACTTTTCATACACATCCGGTCGATTTCTCGGAATGTAGTTCTCCCCCCGATAGATATTGCACATTAATGCGAGCATGAGAGGATTGGAACGAAGGTCGGGAACGATCTGGCTTTCCCTCAAGAAGCTTTCCGCCTTCGTTTGACGGAGTTTCAAGCTTCGATCACCGTAGGCAACATTAAACCACTTTTCTACATATTCCTGTACCTGGCCCTCATCAAATGAAGCCAGACGGTAGACCTCAAACATCTCTTCATTTAAAGGTGATTGCTCATATCCTACTTCGCGAGAGGTGACGAGAACAGGAACGGAGGGATAGAGATGACAGAAAGATTCAATGTCGTTGCTGATTTCTTGCCGATAACTGGTATCCAGTAACTCGTCAAGGCCGTCGAAAATTACCAAGGCTCTACCGTTTAAAAGAAGGTATTCAAAAGTTCCCTTTGGCGGGGCAGGCAACTGATAATGAGACTTTGCTTCTATTTCGATAAATTCGAGGATCGACCACTGATGGCTTTTTTTATTCGTCGCGTAATCCCGCAGTACCACAAGAATTGATGTCAAGTGGCTCCTTCCTGCAACTAGTCGCTCTGTAGAATGGATTGCGAGATCGTAACACAGCTTGAGTGTAAGAGTAGATTTTCCCCCACCCGGATTGCCAAGCAGCACTGCACGGTACATCCTGGAAAAGAATGAATTAGTATCAAACACTTCTCGTTCCTTTTGTCTCTCTTTAGCCGGGAAAATTTTCGGGTGAACGTAGAGGTTATCGATAGGTATCTTTCGCACTGCATCGAAATTTGGTGGAGTAATGTACCCATGACGTCTGCCAACCTGCTGACGATATTGTTCTTCGAATGTGAAGATGGCTTGAATATCTATCGTCGGCGATGCAATGAGAAAATTGAGTTTCTTTTGAAGGACCTTAATCTCGCTATAGATGATATTGTGACGAAACGCTGTTTTTGCTTCATGAGCCGTTAAGGCGCCTTCATGAATAGCTTGATCAAGGAAAAGGTCACAACCTCGCATGAGTGCTTCAAAGAGGAAGTCAGCAGCCTCTTCGAGCTGATCCTCTTGAAACTCTGTATCAGGATAGGAAGAGACAAACTGAAAGAAGAGAGTCAAGAATATTTTGCGAATAGCTTTGATGTTTGTGATTTCTTCCTCTTTCGCCAGTTTTGTAGAATACACCTGACGCACAATCTCTTCTACTTCCGGCGAAAGTAGAAAGAGAGCTATGATTTCTTCTCTAATACCCCCTCTCCATTCTATATGCTCAGCCACACCCTTAATGGCTTCTAGAAGGTGAGGCTCAAGAACTTCATTCTCATTTTGCCATTTTTCAAGAGACTGCTCGCCGCTAAGAAGCTTGCCAACCTTACGACCCGAAAGTGCAATAAGAGAACCAAGCCCATTTGTGGTAAGCCCTAAGATGATATTTAGAACGTTTGGATCAATGTTCATGAGCCCTCACCTATAGGAAAAGTAAGCCTTCTTGTGTTTATGAGGATCGTTATTTCAAATCCAGTACGCAAATTATAGCTGATTAAGCGAGCAACTCTCAAGAGAGGTGAGTCCCTCCTGTTGCATCAGAGGCCACCCCTGTGCGGACCAGCAACGTGATGGCGGCAGCCAAGACCCAGAGGGACTGAAGGCCCAGAACGACCAGCGTGAGGACGGGCGTGGTGAAGAGACCGACCAGTCCCACGATTTCAAAGGCAATCCCCAGCGCCACGGCCAGATAGCCAAAGACTCGTGGGAGGAGACGTGAGCCGAGGAGAACAGTTCCTAAAAGCCAGAAAGATGAGCGGCGCTGGCGCGATGGGGTAGATGTGCGTAAACACCGTCATGATGTCGAAGCTGGTGAGCGAGGTCACCTGGTGTCCATTGACGGCGGCCTGGGCAAGGTCGAGGGTGAAGACGCCTTCGATCAGGACAACGGCAAGGAGAACAGCAGAGCCCAGGATGGTGAGCAGACCCGCCAGCTGCACCGTCCCTCCGGCTCTCTGGACGAGCGCGAGGAAAAAGACGACGGAGGGCATCCAGTGGAACTATACAACTGTACTCAATATCCTCTTCCTGTTGCTCTCATCATCGAAAGTGTGCATGAACCTATTATTGGGGTTCATTCCCATACTTCAGGACAGGCTGCTACTCACTTCCCTGGCGCGATGCGCCCAATCTTGTTCGCCCCAGGCTCGGTAAACCACAGGTTGCCATCCGACCCGGCGGTAATCCCTTGGGGTTGGCTACCAGATGTGGGTACCGCGAACTCGGTAAACCACAGGTTGTGATCCAGCCCGGTGGTAATCCCTTGGGGTTGGCTACCAGGCGTCGGTACCGCAAACTCGGTGACGGTGCCACTGGGGGTAATACGCCCGATCTTGTCCCCCTGGCCATCGGTAAACCACAGGTTACCATCTGGCCCGGTGGTAATGCCTTCGGGGTCGCTATTAGACGTCACCGGAAACTCGGTGACCTGACCAGCCGAAGCCGATGAAGTTGGAGTACTATTTGATCCTCCGGTTGCTGGCGTCGCACTGCTCGTTCCGGTTGAGCCAGTGCCGCAGGCAGTCATGATAAGTAGGAGAAGCCCAAGTATGCCCATCCAAACAAACCGACGGGCGAATTGGTAAGAGATACCCATTAAGGATACACCTTTCGTTGCAAATAGGCCTGGCGATGGATTTTGACGAGAAAGGGGGGAAGAGTACTATATGACTACTAATTTGTGCTCAATAGCTGTGAGTTTTTCAAAAGTTCGCAACCGCTTCAGAGGGGACTTTAGAGACACAATAGATAATGGTTTGCCTGAATTCGAACTATGAAATAATAGTTATTTGAAATACAGTACGCCCCCCCGCCCATAGAAAAACACCGATAGGCCAGTAACTTTGAGTCGATAGAAGTATATTGTACAGCTAAACGCTTAATTTGTCCAGTCTGTCGAAAACTGTTCAAGAAGCAGCTCTTTCCTTCTGTTTTTCCAGCAAGTGCTGCAAAAAGGGTAACAGGCCCTCATTTCTGTCGCGAACCAGCCTCTCAGGTCATTTCCAAAAAAACTATCTGTGCAAGCCCCAGAGTTGCCGTATGCACCACTTAGCACCTCAACACGCGGAGTTCACAGGCGCAAGAGTGCTCCTGAAAAAAGCTTGCATTTTCGGCTTGTCCTCTGCTATGATGAGGCAATCGTGGTTCGGCTCTCGTCCCCAGAGGAGGGAGGACCAGGATCACAGCGAAAATAGCTCATAGCAGATGCCACTTGCCCTGAATACAAGCGATCATTGAGTGCGTTCCACCCGTTTTCAGCTTGGTCGGCAGCTTTGAAGGCAGGAAAGTCGGGCACGCCATGCGCAAAAGCAACCGGTGAAAACCCTGATGATCGATTTTCCTGGTCCTCCCTCTACATCCATTTGCATGCAAAAGGAGATCTCCCATGAAGGTATTTGTTGCTGGCGCCACTGGCGCCATCGGGAAGCGGCTGGTCCCGCAGCTGGTCGCAAGCGGCTACGAGGTCGTCGCGATGACCCGCTCCCCAAAGAACATCGAGCCACTGCGCGCGGCTGGTACGCAGTTGGTGGTTGCCGATGCGCTCGACCGTTCCGCGGTCATGCAGGCGCTCTCGCAGGCCAAGCCGGAGGTCGTGATCCACCAACTGACGGCCCTCACCGGTGTGAAGAATTACAAGAAGTTTGACGACGAGTTTGCCTTGACGAACCGCCTGCGGACCGAAGGGATCGATTACCTGCTGGAGGCGGCGCAGGCAGCGGGTGCCCGGCGGTTCATTGCCCAGAGCTACGGCAACTGGAACTATGCACGCACCAGCACCGGCCTCGCGACCGAGGAGGATCCGCTCGACCCGACCCCGCCGCGGAATCAGCAGCAATCGCTTCAGGCGATCCGCTACCTCGAGCATGCCGTGGGCAGTGCCCACGGCATCGAAGGAGTCGCCCTTCGCTACGG
>WNGK01004739.1_pt1 | contig 14486 bp, 13 predicted proteins | sample 5400601 | NCBI WGS metagenome assembly WNGK01 (sample SAMN13153376, study PRJNA577476) | soil metagenome | isolation source: 60 cm soil or saprolite under Garry oak tree replicate 1 | place: USA:California | collected 2016-06-15 | reverse complement strand
CGAAATCTCTCCTCATCTGCTGCCTTGCTCGGTGTGTGTCGGTCTTCATTGTGCTGCCCTTAACCGATTTGAAATCCCAGGTGGACACATGGGCCAAGTGATATTGCGGGGTCGGAGCGTACGAGGACCCGGTACATCTCCCGCTCTCCGCGAAACGCCGTTCTGCCGTGCAGCCAGCGCCCATTCTGAAGTATGTAGCCCTGCTGCTTTTGCAGCGGAAAAGCCAGGGTAGAGCGATCGAGCAGATCTAAAAAGATGGGGAGCACGCTGCATACGGGTGCGGTGTAGTAACCCAGGCCGTCATAGCGAAAGCGAACGCAGATCGAGCCGTCGGCCCCTCTGCTGAATATGGAACCGTACACCGGTGTCTCTGCACCCACGAAAAGTGCCGATTTGGGTGTCGAGAGCGTCTCAAGCACCTGCGGGTACTCGTTCGCGAGAACCTGATAGAGCTGTTTCCCATCGACAAAAAGGGACGCACCACCTTCTGCGGCTGGCCGCTCACACCAGAGGACGACCAATGTTGGTGGCTCCGAAATACTGCTCCCATCCGTGTGGAGCGTCAGGTGGGAGGCGGTAAACGCCTGGTACCCCTCTCCGGGCTGCATGTCGGAGCGCTTCGCGATGCGCGTAAGGCCAGCCTCATCCGCGTCCCTGTGTTTGACGCTTGTCCCGAGCCGGCTACACAGCTGGAGCAGTTCCCCACGTGACTGGATGCCATCAAAGGTGACCAGACCATCCTGTGCCAGGGCACGCGCGATCTGTTCTTCGGCATGTGCTCCCGCAACGTCAAGATAGAAGGCAGCGAACAATGTGTTGTCGGCCATGATCGTTCTCTCCAGCCGTGTTTTAACGCCCGCAACGATGATGCGTTGCACCTACAACGTACTTGTTTCTCTGCAGCCAGTCAAATGACAAGTTGTCATATTCGCTGGCTTCCTTGTACTAAAATATAGTGGGAGGAGGTAACTGGAAACGTGAGAGCAGGGGCTGGGGGCAGTGATATCACCTTGCTACCTGGGTGGTGGTAGTTGACTCGTAGACTGGGAGAGCTTTCCGAGAAGTATTCTGGCCTCATCCCCAAGGGCCCTGGCGGGGTGGTAGGCTTCCACGACCTGCACCGCACGGATGGCCCGTTGCACCTGGTGGGGCAGGCTGCACAGCTCGGCCCCGAGAAGCGCTGTCTTGAGATGAGCCAGACCATCGTCCACCTTGCCGATGCGCAACAAGGCCTCGGCTTCCGTAATGCGCGAAATTACGTGCCACTGGGGTGCAACAGGGACTGGAAGGGAACGCGAAGAGTCTTGATCGAGGAGAGAGGGCAGCGCACCAATCTCTCCCACGTTCAACAGCCCGCGGATCTGCACCTCGCGGGTCGTAACCGGGTTGAAGGTCGGAATAAAGTTCGCAGCTCGCTCTTGCGCGTAGCGCACGGTGCCCATCGCCACGAGAAAATGCTCTTTATCACCCATCTCCCCGTAGGTCCGCGCCAGGAGTGCCGCCGCTATTCCCCTGCTCATGCTATCGGGGGCGAGGGAAAACGCCCGCTCGAGATACGAAACGGCCTCGGTGTACTTCTTGTGCTTGCGCATCTCGTTGCCGCAGCCCCGGTATACCTCGGCTTGCAGTCGGGCATCGCCATGATCCTCGACCAGCGCTGCCGCCTGTTTGAAGAACTGCACGCTGATCCACAACTGTTCTTCAGGAAGCAAATCTCCCAGGATCACGCCGAGCATGGCCTGGGCTGAGGCAAGCGTGAGCAGTAGCGGCGGATTCCCGCGGTCCTGTGTCGCCTGTGTTTCGAGGCGGAGCACGAGCGGCCACAGTTCACTGACGGCGGCATCGGCCCTGCCGCTTTCCCGGGCGGTCTGGCTGAGCCGGATGATCGACGGGGACACCTCGATCAGGGAAGCGCTCTGGGCACTGGGAGATCCCTCCGAAAGTAAGCCGAGCCACTGACCGGGAATTCCCAGGCACTGGGCAATATGCTTGAGGGTGGCAATGTCGCGCAGGCCCCGGCCATTCTCGAGCCGGGAGATATAGGATTGGTCAAATCCCAGGAGGGCTGCAAGATCGCGCTGCGTGAGCTGGTGGACGCTGCGGTAGTGCTTGAGGACCTGCCCGACATCGGAGAGCCGTAACGGCTTGATGCGCCGGGCGGTCGCTAGGATGGAGCGCAGAGTAAACGCGCTGCGGTCGGAAGGGGTGAGTGTGGGAAGTGGCAAGGTCGCTGCCTGTGCCTCTGCCGGTTTTGCCCGCCGCTCTTCCTGGCACGGCCAGCACAGCGGATCGGAGTTATAGCGGCTCAGCTTGGCGCCGCAACTCTGACAGGTTCGTTCCGGGTGCGTTGGTGGCACAGGCATTCCTCACCTCCCTCCTCATTGGGAGTTAGCTCGTTTGCGAACGCGAAAGGGAGTCTATCCAGGTCTGGATCGACGTTTTGTAGCCCTCTGGCATACGAAGGGATGGGACATCCTCCGAACTGAAAAGCCCGACGGCTTTATGCTCCGGGCTGTGCGTGATCTCAGCAAAGGGCGTGGGATAGGTGCCAAAGGTCAGGATCAGAACATCCACCCCTTCAAAGATATGGTAAACCCAGGTATCCAGCAGGGGGCCGATCCGCACGGCTAAACCGAGTTCCTCTTCAATTTCTCTGACAACACAGGTTTCCGGCGTTTCGCCCAGTTCGAGCTTGCCACCTGGTAACTCCCACTCATCGCGCTCGTTCTTGAGCAACACCACCCGGCCATCGTGATAGACAATGCCTTTGACGGAAACTGGAAACCGGTGCGCTTTATTATCCTGCGGTATAGGCGAGGAAGACATCATCAACAAGCGGCGTGGAGACCCGTCTGCCTTCAGGCTACGGGAGGAGACGCCGCCCTCCTTTCTACTAAGAAGGCCGAAGCCTTCTGGACAACCGTCAACTTTTTGTAACTGGCACAGGCGCTGACCCTGGTACCATCAAGGGTACGGAGGTCAAAGTAGCCATTACTTCTTCTTCCGAAGACGAAGCACCACTTGCCCTGGTAGCTCACACAATCGTACAAGCGAAACTCGTGGACATACTTGGGTGCCGTATTGCGCTGCCGCTTGCCACCCTTCCTGATGGTCGCCTTATGCAGTTGGCGGTTGTTTCTTCTCACCAGCTTGATGAGGTGCCAAATGCTAGCTGACGAGGCTTTCGGATTGCCACTGATGCAGCGAGCATCGATTAGATGTGACTTCTCTAGATCATGGGTGATGCGAGTATGCTTCGTGATGTATCCATACGTCGGATGGACATTCGGGAAGAGTGCTTTAGCTTGTTCGTAAATGGCCCATCGGATGATGCCCATCTGCGTTGCATCTCGAAAGCCTTGTGACTTTCGCTCGATCGTGTGTTCCTGGTGTGTTCGATGAATGAGCTCGTGACAGGTCTCACACAACGTGATCAGATTATCAGGGCTATCGCCTCCCGTTTTTCTTGACTCGATGTGATGCACATTCAAGATGGGGGTTTTTGACGTGCCAAAGCACCACTGGCAGGTGTGGTGGTCACGCCACAACACGTATTCCCTGACTTTCCAGAAGCCCAATTGTGGCCCTTCCTGGTAGGCTTTTCCCTCGATGTCGGGGTTGCGAATCTTCTGAAGATCGAATTGGGCTACCTCGAGAGTGATTTTACTGATTGGCAAGAGCTTGTGAACCACCCCCATTGTTTTGAGGTGTGCCTCGACTTTGTGCTGGACCGATGGAGCCAGCCACCCCGCAGGCTTCTTCCTGTTGAGAAACCTCGCCTTGCGATATCTCGTTTTTCTGTTTCTTCTGGCGCTGCGGAAATGCCTTCGGGTCGAAAGTCCTTCCTGAATATCCGTGCGTGGCTTGACTTCGGCCTCGAAGAGCGCGGCTTGCTCAGTCGTAGCCGATACCCTAATGTGTTGGGTGCCTGCATCGATGCCAAGCGAAACCTCTTGCTTGAACCCACTACTGCCATAGAGCAATTGCAGAGTAAAGGGAACCATCTTAACGACTTTGGCCTTGCCCGCTTTGAGCAGTAATCGTGCTTTGCGCGGTTGACAAGGCATTAACGGTTGCCCGTGACAATTGAGTATGTAAACGAACATGGCGTTTACCTCCGGTGAGGAGTAAGGTGCTCTTCGTCAATGTTTTGCAAGCTTGTCCACTTTGCAACACTGTTCCGACCCACCAGAACTGTTTAATCGCAAAGGATAGAGCTACAGGCTAGAGCAGGCACCCATAGGTATCGTGACCTGCAAAACGGAGTACGATGCGTACTGAGACTAGTCAAGTGAGGCTTCTGCAAGCCTATCCCATTCCATGGGATTGGGTGCTTGACACGGATTGAACGCTCCTTTGAAAGTGCTCTAATTTGGCATGCTTCTCGTGCTGCTTGATGGTATTCCTTTCGAGAAAAGCCGTTTCGATTATATCATATAGTATCAGCAGCAGCATTGGCCTTTCTCTTTCCGCAAGTCGATTGGTCTGACATAGCAGATGTGAAAGTCGTTAGGCACTCCTAGCTTTTTATGAATCTGCTTGGTAATCGTAGTGTAAAGGTGAGGCATGTATTCCTTAGGTTGCTCCAGCAAGTGCAATGAGGAGAGAAGGTAGCCTATTATAAGCATCACTGTGGTTACTGTATTGCAGAGCTATTTATAGATATATTAGTCATGGTAGCGAGGTTTACTGAGGAACAACACATTTGCTAAAGATCAATTCCGATTCTTACAGTTGTGTAAAGAATAGCGGTGGCAGGTGATTTGTAGCTCTACTCTAAACAAAGGTAGTCTATCAACATGGAAGGAAAAATGCGGTTTCTCTCCCTTTGATCTATAGAATCCACGCCGACGGAGGAAATGATCTTTTATCCTATATGTCTTGCATTTTATTTACTCAATACGGTAAACTATAAGCTACTTGAGCAGTACTAGAAGAGCATAAATATAATAAGAGCGACAAAGACACGAGTGGAATAGGAGCTGTTCAGCAGCTAAATGTCTCATATCCATGCTCCTTGGAATTAAAAACCTTATTTTCAAGCACGGGAGTAGATAGAAGTGAATTCAAATGCTCGATACATGCTTATCATGGCTTGTTCACACCGCAAGTGTTTAGCGCCTGGCTTGCTATCCGCTCTTGAGCTTTATGATGGGGGCAGTTATAGGCTCCTGCGGAAAGCAAAACGAGAAGGGTATTTACCTGAGAGATTAGACATACTCATCTTATCCGCTAAATATGGGCTTATATCTGCTTCTACCTCCATTGCTTATTATGAACAACGAATGACTCGTGAACGAGCCAAGGAACTACAAGCACGAACTGTGCAGACTCTAGAAAATTACGCTCAACAACATTCCTATCAGGAAGTGTATGTGGATCTGGGTCAGGATTACTATCCAGCTATTGGAGATGTCAGCAAGATATTTGCTAACGCATCAGTAATTTGTGCTCAAGGGAAGATTGGTGAACGGCTAGCGAGAGTGAAACACTGGCTTATGGTCACATCTGAAACAGAGCATACAACGTCCAGCCTTTCTCAGTAATTGTCGCTGAGGTACCTCAATAATAGCGAAATTTAGTATTGGATCGGTGAGGAGTAGCTGATGACTCAAATGAGCTTGCCGCTGTACAACCCGCAAGATCGTGGAAGGTTGAATGCCTTACAGAACATTTTATTAGCAGTGTCAGATGAATTGCGGCAACAAGAACCGGTGATTGGAGGGATCATAGATTTCACTGTCAATGAACTCCCCGGCATATTACGGCAGAACACTCCGCTAGATATCCTGTCTGCAAATGCGGCTAGCCCTTTACCGGCAAGTCCTTACCCTTTCCAGATCCTGGACCTGGTTCAATTGTCCAGTAGACCGCAAGTCTTTCCCAGTATTGGGAGCTTGATAGCAAATTTGAATGTTGATAGCCTCAAATCGCCATTACAAGATGTAGAGTTAATCGGGATTGACGAATCCCAAGTTGATAATCCTCTTCCCCAAAGCAGTCTGGTCTTTTTAAAGTCGATAGCTTTTCGCATGTATAAATTCCCCAATGGCACTTCTGATGAAGCTGTTGGTCCGATCCTAAGTAGGGTGCGCATGCAGATGCGAGAGGATGAGTCATTTGAGGCAGAGAACAAACTTCTAAGCTACATTCGCAACCTCTTTATCGCGTATATTTCGGCACTCACAGCGTTATCTTATGGTCGAAGACCATTTGTCGTACTTCATGGACCACTGGTACGTGCCATAGGTGGATTCACACATCTGAGGTTTGATTATCAAACTGTCCGCGATTTATTGAACATTAACTGGGAAGATGTTGGCCAGTTTCCTCTTCCTAGCGGTGCTACTAGACCTGTCCTACAAGGTGACAATGCGACTGAGTATAACCTATCCCTAGCGCCTTACGAGGCAGGAAATGGTCAGGAGAATCTCCGTCGATTTAATGAGTTTTGTCGTCTCTATTGCAGTCAGTGTATACTTGATGTAACCAACAGCATTGAACAGCGAAGGTACCCCGGTTTTTGCATCTATTTTTGGGTGTTGCGCTCGTTAGTTGATTTATGCCGTCTTGCCCAGATTACGGTTGTGTCAGTCGTAGAAGATGTATCACGGGCTACAGAGATGACTCGCTTTGTCTTACCTTCACTGATTGCTCTTCCTCAAGCGCGTCAGCAAATAGAGCGTTCCAGGCTTCGACCTGCTCTCAACGCTGTCGATATCCGCTACCCGGACCAACGATATCGGAGTGAACTCTACCAGAGGGCTAAGCACACCGTTGAAAGACTGAATTTATCAGATTCCAATCTCTTCTCTTATATCCTTGCAGAAGGACAATACACAGCACCTGTGCAAATATATCGTTATCGAACTCGCAATACCTTCATCGAAGTTTTGAACGACCCTGAATTGGGCATACGAGACGAATTTGAGCCTATACTGAATGCGTTTTTCCCAAGTATGGCTCAGGGCTCACATCCTGGGTACCGTGTGCTGATGTCATATGTACGAACTACTCCACTCAGGGAGCCTATCCGAGTTGAATACTTTGATCTTCCTCATCTTGTACCGGCTGAACAGGTTATTGGTCCAACCTACTTATTGAGTCTACCCTATCAGGAATATGGCATACCAATGATTCTGTACTATGCCGATAAGTTAGCGCGTACGCCTACACAGTTAGTTCGGGTCATTATCGAACGCGAGTATTATGATCTGGTTCTTCAAAATAGGTTTAGCGATCCGGTAGCTATCATGCGGGTTCTTGGGCGGCTGACCCGTAACTATTTCCAACGGGAGGGATTATGAAAATTGGTACCGTTTTTGAACAGACCTCAACGACTGAGTTTCTAGTCATGCTTGATCAGCAGTGTGACAGCGAACAACTTCTTTTCAGCTATATCGAAGTGTCTCCAGATGGTGGTGCGCCAAACCCTGGAGGCGAACGTATTATTGGTCGTATCACTAACGTCCTGAAGGAAAACCCCCTTCTGAGTCGAGATCAGGCCGGTGTTTTAGCTTCTGTTAGCACAGGAGGACTTGGCCTCGATTTTTCCAGACGATTCACCCGTGGCTGGGCTCAATGTACTGTTCTTGGTACCTTGGTGACACGTGGCTTAGATATGAATCGGCGTGCTGTAGCCCCAAATGCAGAAGTACATACTCCATCTGCTCAAACTCTCAGGCAGATGTTTTACAGCCCTCAACCGTCATACGTACCGCTTGGCTTAATTGAAACCTTTGGTGGACAGGGCATGGATGAGGTGCCTGTAACCTTAAACGCCGACCAGTTAGTTACGAAACACTTTTGTGTTTTTGGCATGACGGGTTCAGGCAAAACCAATACGGCAGCCAAGTTAATAGAAGAATTGATGGCTCGTGGTCATCGAATGATTGTATTTGATACCCATGATGATTATGCAAACTGGCAAGGTTCAAAAGGACTTGACAGTGTGAGTGTTACGCAACCAGTTCCTGCTGGGCTGGTGGGGTGGCAGGGTGCGGTAGCCAAGGATCTGGTGGATAGCCTAAAGCCACTAACCAGTCATCGGCCTGTACTGCGACGCCACCGCGTTGCAGAGGGCTGAGGCCCTCATGCAAGCCACGGGGAGCCACCCGATGGTTGTGCCGCACCGCCAACAAGGCCAGCATGCCTGCTGAAAGGGAGCGATGCACGGCCAAATGGGGGCGGACAATACTATGCCAATTCTCGACGGCACTACTGGCTCGCACCGCCCCGTTCCACAGGAGCAGCAAGCGGCCCGCGGCTACCCGCCAGGTGGGATGCAGCCCGGCCAGCAAGTGCTGGGGCTGCTTTCCCAGAAGCGCCCGACGTTGCCAGGCCCAAGCAATGAGCCCCACTGCCGCTGCTCCCAGCAGTGCGATGGCCTCTTGCTGAGCGCTTTCCAGTTCCTCTGCAAAGTGCAGCAGCGCTGGCAGGGCCAGCCGCACCTGCTTGGCGACCCGTTGCACCTCTTTCTGCACCAGAGTCGGAGCCGACTGCCCCACCTCCTCCAACAAGGCCAGCAGCGTCTCCACTTCGTCACGGCGTGCCTGGCAGTCCAAGAGACGGGGAGTACTCTCCTGGCTGATCACCACGATCTCGAGCAGGTCACGCAGTTGAGTAAAGAGGTAGCGCACCGCATCGAACACGCGATGGAGCTGGATCAGTCGCTGCTCTTGTTCGCTGGCCGTCGTCTTAGCCGGGCGGCCCACTGGTTTCTTGCCCATCGCCGCTTGGTGCTGCTCTTGCTGCTCGATCAGCCGCCCCCGCTCCTCTTCGTCTTGCACCAGCCGAAAGAGGCGCGCTTGCACCTGTGCTGCCAGATGCAGGAGATGCCACACATCGCGTTGATGGGTCTTGAGCGCCTGGGTCGTGCGCAGCGCCTCAGCAATGGCCTTGCCGCCATCACTGACGGTCCCGGTGCAGACTACTCCTTGCGCTTGCAGATACCATAACGCCAAGGTCCAGCTTTCCCCATCCACGGCCACCGGCGGCAAGCTCGCCCACACTTGCCCACTGTGCACATCGACTACATTGAGGTAGGCTTCACCTCGTTTGCTACTGTATTGTTCATCTAACGCCAGCACACGCCCCTGCTCCGACACTTGCTGCTCCAGCCAGGCTTGCGCACGCTCTCCTGCCGTTTGCACGATGGCCGTGATCGTTCCCAGGCTCACGTGCTGGCCCAACAGCACCGCCAAACACGTTTGAATCCCCCGATAGCTGGCGTGTCCTTCCACCAGCAGCGTTAAGACCGCTCGCTGCAGATCGACTGGCTTGGCCGCTCGTGCTTGCGGCTTGGGAGGATCGAAGGCCGCTTCCAAGGCTCGTTGCCCTTTCTGCTTCCAGGCATATAAGGTTTGTCGCGATACTCGCCGACTCCGGCTCATCTGACTGATCTCTCCATACGTTCCCGCATGGGCCAGCAATTGGCTGACTATGTGAACTCGTTGGCTCGCTGTGCTAGAATGGCTGTGAACCATTGGTTTCTCCTTGGGTGGTCTGGTGATGGTTTTTTTCTACCATACCTCCCAGGGAGATCTTTCGCAACTGTTAGCTTTCACACTGTCAAGTACCTTTTGCCCTTTTTGAACCTTGCCTTAGAAAATTTCTCATCCCTCTTCAGTTTTAAAGATGAGAATGGCCAGGAAATACAACTAGGAGCCCCAATTATCCATAGACAGGCTGTAAGAGAGGCAATTAATCAGCTTAACCCTACTGCCTCAGGAGGCAGACCCGTGGAAGAGTGTGTCTATGAGCGACTCATACGAACAGCGTCTGTAATTTACGCCAACACGCCTGCTCGCCGGTTTCTTATAAAAGGTAATCAACGGCCTACAGCAGAGATATCGCCTTCCTTTGTTACTGAACTTGCACAAGCACAACCCTGGAGTACCTTGGTGAGTAATCCACAAGTTGCTAGCCTCCGAAACTTCCCAGAACTCAAATTTTATGGGGATGGTTTTCAGGACTTCTCGATCATCCTATTACAAGCCTTTCAAGGTGAAAAGTTCAGTGCTGCTCAATGGCGCTGGCTAAATACGAACATTGGACAGCCTGGAACGGGTCTGGCTTATTTAAGAAACTTGCGGAACGCAGTAACTAACGACCAAGGCCTTCGTGACGATACACGTGTGGCTTTACAACAGATGTTTAACGGACTCCAACGTATCTACACAGATGCAATGAATACGGGTGCGCAACCTGTAGACCTTGGGACCTTCTTCAAACGTGTAGCCAACAAAGCAATTGGTGATCCCCAGACTGTATACCGGCTTTCGTTGACTGATCTTTCCAGTAACCTTAGGAAAGCAATGGTGTATGGCATTGTCACATACTTTTTTCGGTCCTTTAAGTATGGTGGATACCGAGCTCAAGCAAAAAGTGGTCAACCTGCAAACGCTTATCCTGTTCTTTTTGTATTAGAAGAAGCGCGTGCTCTGATACCAAAGTCATCTGGCGCAGAGGATGTAGACGTTTCAGGGTTACTTGCACGCACTGCGATGAGGGAATTAGCGTATGAAGGTCGCAAGTTCAGTATCGGGTTTGGACTCATTTCACAAAAGCCCTCCACAGTCGATCCCGAAGTGGTTTCTCAATCCAATACGTTTATTCTGCATCAACTGAAGAGTCCTGATGACCAAGAATACGTGCGAAGCGTTACAGAAAGCATGTCCAGAGATGAACTAGAAATGATAAAGAGTCTGGGAACAGGGCGAGCAATTGTGGCAGGTCTAGCTGTCCAGTCACCGGTATTACTTCGTATTTATCCACGTTATAGTCAAGAGGGCATTCAGGAACCGACACCCGTCCAAGATGCGTTGCAAGATGAGGTTAAGAGAATCAGGGAGCAACTAGGCATTACAGGGAGCAATGTATGAACCTAATGATACCTTTTTTTGTAGCCGACCGCCCAATGAGTCTGCGCTTACTGAAAAGCCTTCCCTTACAGGACTATTCTAGTGTGTGTATTGGTATTATGGCTCATGCCAACACTACACTGAACTTTCAGCATGCCTTTTGCCAATATCCTTGCGATAATTTTGAGTACTGTGACGCAGTAGGGGGACCATGTCAGTATAAAGATAATATTATGCAATGCCCGATCCGCGAGCACATATTACATCACACGGTCAAAATGTGTGATTCTGGTATTTTTACCCGCGAGGGAGCCACATTGAGCTATCAGCAACTCTTTGAAGCCTACGTGAGAATGGGCGTCGAGTATGGAATCATGATAGACGTATTTCTTGATCCACAGGCAACACTTGAAAGTGCAAAAGAAGCGTTGCGCGTGTATGAGCCTTTCAAAGAGCATTTTAAACTCGTTGGAGTTGCCCAAGGCACCACCCTTGAAGAGTACCTTCAAAATTATAAAGATCTGAAAGCCTTAGGATTTTCCTATATTGCAGTAGGTGGGCTCTTGCGAAAGCGAGAAAAAACTGCTCGATATGCACAGGTCCGTAGTGAAAAGTTCATGTTTACTGTGCTTCAAACATTACGGGCGACCTACCCTGAAGATTGGCTATTTGTCCTGGGATCGTTTCATCCCTCTCGACTCGAGAAACTCCAAGAGTTGCACGTCTGGGGAGATTATAAGGGATGGATATTTCAATATAAAAAGCGAAATGAGACGCTAAATGCCCATCTTGAAGTTTTTGCTTCAAATCACTTGCAGCATGTAGAACGTGTGGATAGTCAGAAAATGTCACAGCTTCTAGCAAGATTGCAAAAGAAGGTAGCCTTACGCAAGGATATGATCGTAGAACAAAGGAAGTTGTCCAAACAACTGGTTGAGGGTCGTCGAACACTGAAAACATCCTTAACTTCTCTCTATGAGATTTCAAAGATAAAGGCTCCTGAAGTAGCGGGACGATTGAGAAAGCTGACAACACATGGTCTGCTCGATGAGAGTGAGGAGAAACTAGTTCTGGAGATTCTTCAGGGATTAGGCAGCTATGAATCTCATGAAGTACAAAGCGTATTGGAGAACATTCGCAAAAATCGGGAATGGAAGGCACAAATAGAGAGCATAGAGGCTCAAATGAATACCATGAACATTTCCTTGGCAAAGGATGTCGTCAAACTCCGAGCAGCAGAAGTCACACTTACCGAAGATACAGTAGAGATTTGTACGAAGATTGCTGACCTTATCGAACGTAGCGAGAGAACATATCGATTTGAGCAGGTGCGTGGAAAGATCGCACAAGATATTTTGTCACGAATGTGAAGAGGCCTCTTTCAGTTTCTGAGGGATTGCCTCACCGATGATATTACAAATCACCAAATTTGGGATAACCTCTTTTGGAAAGAGGTGACACTTGTAACGAACTGCTTTATATCGGTAGTAGAAAGGGTAAAGCCATGGTAAGGATACTTCCCTACGAGACGAAAACACTGCTCGTTACTGTGAAGACCTATCCCACACCAAGTGCGAAATATATCGAAACGACTTGTGTATCTGGTATCACTGACGATGGGAAATGGATACGCCTTCATCCTGTCAACTTTCGCTCACTTGAGGATACTGACAAATTCCCACGGTATAGCAAAATTCGTGGGCGGGTCAATAAGTCAACACGAGATACCAGGCCAGAAAGTTACCATCTCGATATAGATAGTATCGAGCAGTTCGAAGTCCTACCAACAACCAATAAATGGGAGCAGAGACGAGCTATTATTGAACCACTGCTTAGCCGTTCAATAGAGGATTTACAAGATCAAAACGAAGCACAGGGAATCTCTTTAGGCGTTATACGTCCAAAGGTAATTACCCGATTCCTCATACAAGACACCTCTCCTAATTGGTCACCTGAAGAACTTGGCAAGCTCGGTAAGCAAGAACTGTTCGCCCTTCGTCAAATTCCTCAGCTTGAAAAAATTCCTTTTCGTTTCGCATACGAATTCATGTGTGATGATCCGCGCTGTCATGGGCATAATATGCAGGTTTTTGATTGGGAAGTAGCACAGGCCTATCGGAGTTGGAGGCAAGGAAGAATACGTACTGAATGGGAGGAAATGCTCCGCAAGGAGTTCGATTATAAAGTCAGACACATGAATGACAGTTTGTTTTTTATGGGCACCCTTGCAGCCCATCCTAAAACGTGGATCATTGGAGGTATTTTCTTCGCGCCAAAAGAGCGTCCTTTGCCCACCCTTTGGTAAAAAATACAGAGCCAACTAGCAGCTTACAAAACAAGCAAGATTTTCTTTTGAAAGGTGAATAGGCTGAATATCGTGTAGTTCCTGTTGAATAAGATCAGCCACCATTCTTCGATGGCATCTTTGCCAATCAGCACACGCACATAACAGGCATATATCGTGTCCCTGTTGCAACATGGGTGTAATCCAAGAAATACCTTGTTTCGCATTAAGCAACTGAATTGGCAGATCGAGAGAGTGATAATTAATATTGCCGAGTTCACGCAGATGCTGGTAATGCGGAGCAAATCTTGCCGTCAGTTGTTTGCGCGACCATTCAGGCTGCCAACGCGATGAGGGATAATACCGGATATCGACTAGGAATACCTTTTGAGCAAGGAAGCTTTGCAATTGTTCTATGCTCTGAAGTCCTGCATATCCTATTGTATACAGTTTGCCAATTGTTGTCATCCTAACACCCTTACCCTCTTTTTATTTTAAATCTTGTGCTTCAAGGAGATGCAATTCTGCAAGAACTTCTTGCTTGTACCAAAAGAACAAATGTACTATCTAAAAATAACATAATTTGATAGCGTTGTCACCTATTGAACGACGAAGAGCTTAAGGAGAAGTAACTAAACCAGCCAACAAGCGCCTTGACAGAGATAACCGCTCTTCAACATAGTATTATTACATTTACACGTCGTAATCAGTGCCATCCATCCTGGAGACGCTTTCACTCCAGAAGGAGTACCACGCGTTTTTTTCAAATGAAAAGGCTTGTCGGTAGGCTAGCTCGATTGCATGGTGCCGAGCAGAAGCATGAGACCTTCAAGCCAGTGCGGCCAAATTGACGATAGTCCAAATGAGATGGTCGCTCCTTTCGCTGGCGACGCGAAGAACGTAAGCGATCCGATCACCATCATCATCGTCATCGCTGTAATCAACGTAATCAATGCGCAGCTAGACATCTTGTCTGCTCGCTGGCTCAAAAAGCACTTCCAGAGGTGCATGATCGCTCATGTGAAACTCACGGAAGGTGTGGAGGTATTGCGCCTGTACGGGACATAGCGCGTGCGAGGCAAAGAGATGGTCGAAGCGATACTTGAAGCGGTTCCGGTAACACTAGCTCCATCCCTCCTCCTGCGTTTGCCCGTCGTAGCCATGCAGCCTGCGATAGACATCGTGCAGGTCATAGTTGCTCAACCCACGCAGAATACCAAGCTCGAGTTCATGCTGACGGGGATATTTGAGTAGGTAGTCCCCGTGTCTCTTGAGGTAGCCCCAGGTGATGATCTCTCCGTTCTCTCGTTCGTGCTGGGGTGCATTGAAGTCCCCGCAGA
>WNGK01004738.1_pt1 | contig 14488 bp, 18 predicted proteins | sample 5400601 | NCBI WGS metagenome assembly WNGK01 (sample SAMN13153376, study PRJNA577476) | soil metagenome | isolation source: 60 cm soil or saprolite under Garry oak tree replicate 1 | place: USA:California | collected 2016-06-15 | reverse complement strand
CAGTATCGTCTCAGCGGCCGGTATCAATGAGACTAGTGAGATTATCGTGTATGAAGCGTTCAGCGAGTAGAGGTGGACGGGCAGAAAGGCCCAGATTATACCAACAGGCGCGAACGAGAAGAGCGTTGAAATGGACACGGAAGACTTGTGGTCCATCTCCCGCGTCTTCTCCACTAACCCACTTGCAACAAGTCTGAGACCATGAGACGGTCCTAGTGGGTTTTCTCGCTGATCTTCTTCAGCAGATCCTTGTAGGCCTGCGGAGACATCAATGTCCCAAGATCCTTCTTCATATCAGCGGGGCGTATGATCGTTATCCAGCCATCGCTGTAGGGAGTCTTGTTGACTAGCTCGGGCGCATCCGATAATGCATTATTCACTTCAAGCACTTCGCCAGCGATAGGCGAGTAAACATCGGCCACCGCCTTTACTGATTCTACCGTACCGATACTCTGCATCTGAGCCACCCTCGCACCTACCTTTGGAAGATCCACGTAGACTATTTCGTGGAGAGAGTTCTGCGCATAATCTGTAACACCGACACGGCACCTGTCGCCTTCAACACGGACCCACTCATGCTCCTTCGTATAGTAGAGACCGTCTGGGACCAGGAAATCAGTCTTCAATGATTATGACCTCGAGCAGCGAGTCGGCGATGCAAATCTTCCGGTATAAGTATTCCCCGATAACAAGTTAAGCTGGGACGCATGATTGGCTTGTTAGTTACAGGTTGCTGATCATCGTTGAGGTCGAGGTGGAGAGAACTCGACAATGCTACGCGTGTATCAGTGATTTTTGGCTTCGCTATGGGGTCCTTTCAGCTCTTGTTAGCAGTCCCTCTGTATCAGTTGTGGCCGGTTTTTCTTAGCCCCGTAGTTTTTGTTGAGCTTGCCGAGAATCCCTATTCCATCATTTGGATTGTCATCTTCGCGGCAGTGACTCTGATACCGTTTTTCCTCCTTGGTGCCACGATTGCTCTGATCATCAAACCTCTATCCCCAGAGTCCAGAGGCATCCTGGGCTTCCTCATGATAATGGTAGGACTAATTTCGACACCCTTTCTATTCCTTTGGCTGGCGCTCTCATCATCATAACACTCCTCGCAGTATTCTCGGAATCTCAACCCACTTTTCCACCTTGAAGATCCTCGGCATGTCATGCGTGTCCCTGTTCCAGGGACGCTGGTAGAGAATCCCATGCTTCGCCGGGTTCCTAGATATCATCGGCATCAGGTCCGGCGCATCATCAATGTACACGTCATAGTCGAGATAGACCTTGTCTCTCACCCCTTGCACTCTAACGAATCTTTCGAAGGGAATCTTCTCCTTCTGCAACCAGTTACGCGCGCTCTCCACGGTCCGCCGGCTACGACCCGTGACAATGTCCACAGTCCCAAGCGATTGTATCCTGGCCACCTTTCCTGCCAGCCCCGTCTCGGTCGGCGGCACGTTTTCCCAGTCGTCCCAAGCGCTGTCCAGAAGCCGGTAGAACTGGTCCTTTGTCACACCGAGCTTCATCCACGACGCCCACGAGTCAATGTCGCCAAGCTTCAGCCGGGTCCCCAGCTCCGCGTTCGCCTTCTCACACCAGGCCGTCATAGTTTCCGCTAAGACCCCATCTAGGTCTACAGCAATCTTCAACGGCTTCGAACGAGGACCCAAGCGATACGCGGTTGCCAGGAGTGCCCTGTTTCCTTTAACCCTGACTCGCAAGCTGGGACCAACAGGATTGGACCCAAGTTACGCCATCCATAGAGCGTTCGTGTTCGCATCAAGCTGTAGCCGAGGAAGTCTCCACATACGAATCAGCGAGAAAGGACGCGGGTGGAACTCACAAGCGCGTCATACAACGGCCGAATGGTAGAGGAAATCCGGACAGAGGCATTCAGTTTTCTAGACACGGAAAGAGATCTTGTCATGGAGATAACTCCCTGCCCGAGACTCGGAGTCGCACACATAGTAACTATGACGGGGGACCAGGCACGAAGAGTCTCAGAGTACGTTCGAACTCGATCCGAGATGCTGCATGAGCTTGGTCTAACAGACCACCTTCTTGACATTACCTACGTCCCAACCAGAAGCTGGAACCAGGAAAATCTCAAAACCATTCCGAGAGGCAGCTCAGTATTTCCAGTCCTAGAAGCGAAGACCGTCCCCATCAATGCGGTCAAGCCGCTGCTCTTCCAGTAGGAGACTGCGCCAAGCTAAGGTTTTGCTGGCAAGATGAGGAAGGAGTCTTCCTTCCAAGCTTTTCTATTATCTCTCTGAGAGTTCAACTCGTGAATCCTACCGCGTATCTCGACGAGTCTTCTCGTCTTTTCCTGCAAGGGCTTGTTGATCATTAGGGCTGTGTAGTTCTGGATTTTCTGCAGGTCAGAGGGTTCAAGGTTCGACCGGTCAAATCCGTTGAGCCATATGGGTCTGAGAAGGTCGAGCACATCCCTCTCCTGGTTCAGCAACTGTTCTGTAGTCTCTTCTTCTCTCGAAAGAGACTCCAATTCTCTCTGAATCTCGACTAGTCTCTTCTCGTTTCTAGATGCTGCTTCGCCCGCTATGCTCTGGAAAACATAGTAGGTACGGCCCATGACCACGGTCTTCTCCGCGTGGCCCCGCTTTGCAAGATCGTCCAAACACTCCTCAATCTCCTCGATGCTACCGCGGCCTGTGAAAGCCCTTGCCACATCTTCCAAGCTGACCTGGCCAGTGTATGCCGGTGCCATGCTGTTTAGAACTGCTTCCTGAATCTGCCGCTTCTGTTCTTGTCTCATTCAGAGTCCACCGGGAACCAGTCAATATTCTCCAGCCTAGTTAGCGGACGATTGGTTGTCTCGCGGTATCGTTTGAGCAAAGCCTCCTCGTCACCGAGCGGGATGTCCCGGGCGAGATTGTCTATTGGGACAGTCTTGTAATGGACTCTTACACCATTTCCTTCTTCCTCGAAGAAGGGTAGCCGGACGCCCGAGAGAACGTGCCAGGAGCCGGATGAGGGCAAGACCCCGATCATGGTCTTGAGCCCAATACCCCTCAATACCGAGTTTGTGAAAATAACGTAATCGTCACAGTCTCCTCCCCCAACTAGCATCGTCTGTTCTGGGGGCTGGAAGAAGTCGTCGGGGGGATCGCTGATGTAAGAGAGCTTCTCGCGCACGTAATCCCCGAGTTTGTGCAGTGTTGCCGAGGCGAGTATTGCCTGCGACACCGCATCCACCTTTCGAGCTGTTGAAGCTTTCTCGAAGGCGTTCTCCTTGACGAGTTCGTTCTCTCGAAGCTCGGTGTAGATCGAGCCGAAGTCGCTTCCTTCCGCTAATGCAACCCGGTCCTGTATTCCTGACTTGGCCTTGGTTGCGAGTTCTAGGGCGAGCCTGCGTACTTGTGGGGCTTTCGAGCCGGTCTTTATCGTATGGACCATTGAGTCAACCATGCCTTCCAGGTTCTCGCCCTTGGGCGAGATTGTCAGCGCGCGAGAAGGGTCCTCGCTTGTGCTGAACAGGAGAAGGTTGTGGTAGAGTCGCTCGACGCTCTCGGTTAGTGCCTTGTGTACTTGTGTGCTGATACGGTTGGACTTGAGCAAGCTGTCTAGCTCAAGTCGTGATTTTCGTAGTCTTTCCTCTAGTAGTGGGGGGAGGCTCGTCCATCCCATTGCTAACTCATCCTCTTAGGATTAGACGTTTGATGCCTTCGGGAAGTTTTTCGAGATTGGCTTTGAACAAGAACCTTGAAGACCTTGACTGATCCATGTTGGGTGTTCGTTCAATGTATCCTTTTTCCTTCAAGCGTGCGAGATAGCCTGAAGTCAGGTTTCTCGAGAGGTTTGCTTTCTTCGAGAGCTCGTCCGCGTCCACCCATGTTTTGATGTCAGAGACCGCTTTGAGCAATCGAAGGAGGGCTGGTGGGAGGGGCTCTGCTGGAACATTGTCTTTGACAGCCGGCTGAGTCTCAAGCTTCTGTTCTATGGCCTCGATTCTCTTCTCTTGTCTTCCCATCATTATGCCGAGCCGCTTCTGCTCTTCGAGAATTTGTTTGAGCATCTGTTCTGTGCTCGACATTCTTTGTCTGGTATGTTATCATGTATTGGGTCTATTTAAGTGTGTCCGATAAACACCAGATTTAAATAGATGTTATTGGACACTATTAGACAGAGATAAGAACTATGAAAGTGCTCGGAGAAGAACTAAGCGAGAAACAACTAGCCATACTCGTGGCGGCGTTCGGAGTAGGAATACTAGCCACTCTGGCCTTCCAGAAAAGGACCGAACTAGCCGAGAACATCCGAAGAGTCATCGAGAAAAGCTAGACTCGGGTCCAACAAATGGGGATCCTAGGAACCGCAAAACTACTCTGGTACGCAACGATATCACTAGGCTTGACCTACCTAGGAACCTCGCCAATCCTCAAGCTGCTCGGCCTGGACCCCATCGGGACCATCATCCAAGGCAACCTCAAACTCCTACTTGTTATCACCACGACCCTGCTCGCCATCATCATCGGGCTAGTCTTCATTCTCGGAATCGCCGTCCTGACGGGATGGAGAGCCAAGCCTGGCCTCCCGATTAAGACCAGGCTCCTCGCTGCTTTCCCGGTCGGAATCCTGACACTACTCGTCTCAGGCGCGTTCAGCACTGCCATACCAGTGCCTATACTGCCAATAATTCTCTCCGCTGGTCTACTATGGTCCCTACTCAGATTCGCCTCAGAAGAAATAATGCAGGACAAACACGACATCCTAAGCGTGGACCAGGCGGAAGAAGCCGCCGTCAAGTTCTGGCAAAGCCGCAGAATATCAACGGCCAAGCCATCATCCACTGGGGCGGTCCTTGATGGTAACCGATGGATCATCACACTCCTAAACGGAGACACCACTGGACAGTTCGACGTGGACACGCAGACGGGAATCGTTAGCGGCTGGAGACAACTCCCATGAGTGGATTACTAGAGAAGATCACCGAGACAGTATGGCCGTGGCAGTCCGGACCTGGCCAGACATTATACCAGCTCATCTCACGGTTCACATCATCTGCTCCAGCCACGGGAACCGGGGTCCAACAAGTGAGAATCTCTCTAATTTCCACAGCAGGCTACCTTGACTCGATAGTGAAAGATGCCCTTGAGGCGGTAAAGTTCAGCAATGGAAACAAGCTCCCGATCAAGATCAAGCTCTCCACACGGGATATTTCCAGCTCTTTGCGTTATGGACTGGTCCAGTCACAACAGACCTTGCTCGTGTCCGGTAACAAGAACATCGGCGACCAGTTTCTAGGCCAAGTCAGGGACTCCATCGTCCAGGATACACGCGACTCTCGAATGAACACTCCACGAGTCCTGTCGGTCTTGCCCCAGAACTGGCTGGAGACGACTAACTCGGCAAATCCCTCGTCTATAGGCCTGGTCTCGTCTAACAAGACCCTGGGCGGTCTGGGGCTGACGGGAATTCTAGTCGGAGCTATTGCAGGACTCTTACTTCTCACAAACCATAGAAGAGGGACTGATGGCATGAGTCATCTTCAAGAGGCCGCTGCTCATCTAGAGAGGCGAGGCTTCCACAACCCACAACTCATCAGACAAGCTTCAGTAGAAGAAGGCGAGAAATTCTATTTCCGGACACCACAGGGAGAATGCACCGTGGTCCTAGACAAGAAGGGACGAATCTTCTCCTGGTCAAGAATCCCATCCGGTGACGAGGAGATGAGCTAGAGACGAAACGGGACCAGGCGATCGCTGACGTGGCATTGGGATCGCTCGCATTGGGAGCATTATACTACAACGCTCTCTCAGACATACCAGTTTATGAGGTAGCAGCGCTCGGCGTCGGCTCAGCCGCCTTACTGACGACTGTCAGGCATTGGCTGGTCGAGATGCCCTACTCGCTAGCCATACTCACTGACCTCGGCCTTTGGTCTCCATACATCGCCAGTCTGCCCACCTCCTCCTACCCACTTAGTGTGATTCTCATACTCGCCTTCTCGTTCGCCCTGACACCATCAATCAAGGCACTACGACAGTTGGAACACCGGCTGCTAGAAGGCGAAGAGCTGAAGGATCCACAATCAGATATCGCGACGCGCATCTACAAGGCAGCTCAGAAGACTGGCGGAATCTCTTCGCTCGCCAACCTCTTCCAAGAGATCAACGAACCTAGCCTAGGAAAGCCTGTTACGTTCAAGGACTGTGGTCGAGCCCTAAGGGATCTGGTTGACATAGGGGAGGCTGTCAAGCTGTCTGCCGAGGGAAACGTCTACCTCTTCCCGGGAATCACCGCGCTCAATGATCCGCTGACGAGACACATCATCGAGCTTGCGGCGGGAACAGGGAGTGTCACCGTCGAAGAGCTCATTCTCAAGCTGAATCTTACCCCTGAGATTGCCCAGAATGCTCTGAACCGGCTTGAACAGTTCGGGATAGCCGTTTCACAGGTCGAGGATGGAACCCGCTTCTACGCGGTCAAAGGATTGGCCAAACACTACACTTATACTGAAAGAAGCCCTAAATTTACTAGGGAGGACAAGTCCATTGCCTGATTTTTCCGGCATGGTCACGACATACATCTACGTCCTCTTCGGGGGCATGCTTTTCGTCGTCGCCTTGGCGGCTGCGCGTGCCTTAGGCGCGGACTTTCTTCATCATGAAATCGTCATTGACCATGGAACAGACGTCGGATTGAACATTCATATGGACGGGACCAATGACGAGCTACAGGACGCGTCAGCCGGGCCCAGCACCAACCCCGGATTGGTGAAATTTCACGGGATGACCATGATGACCGTCTCAATCTTTCTCGTCAGCTTCGCCGCAATGGGGATACTCACAATGTACTACGTGGTGCGGCCGTACAATCTCGACCCGCTTACAAGCATCCCGATGTCCGCAGTATCATCGGCAGTTCTCGCGGTCGGCTTGAGCTATGCCGCTTTCAAGTACTTCATCGCTTCCGCAGCAGGGAGCGAAATATCTCTGAGAGAACTGATCGGAAAACCTTGCCAGGTCACGGTCGGAACCTCAGGCTCAGAACTCGGAGAAGTCCGATGCGACGTAAAGGGACAGATAATGTCACTGTCCGCCCGTAGCACGGACGGGTCTCGCATAAGCGTGGGCGACCAAGCCCAGATCATGAGTATGACAGGAAACATAGCCGTCATCCAGAGGAGAAACTAGACCGTGAACCCGATAGCACTACAAACAGGACTGGAACTCCCCCCAATACTCGCGATCGCGGCCATAGTGATAACAGCACTCATCGTCCTAGGGATCTACGCGAGTCGAGTCATCAAAGTCACGCCGGGCGCAGCCGCGGTAATTTCAGGAAGAAAACGAAAACTGCCAGACGGGAGCATAGTAGGCTACAGAGTTCTAACGGGCGGACGAGCGTTCATCTTCCCAGCAATCGAGCGTGTAGACTGGCTGCCCCTCAACGTCATCACGGCTGACCTAGTCTCTCCAGAGATCTTCACCAGAAACCTGGTCCCGGTAAAGGTCGAGGCCGTGGCACAGATACAGCTGATGAGCGACGAGGTCGGGCTCGGCACAGCATCACGAGCCTTCCTAGCCCTTATCGAGGGCAAGCGCATGTCCGATGCGGAACTCACAATTCTCCAAACCGTCAACAAGACCCTCGAGGGACACATCCGCATGATCTGCTCCACGCTAACAGTGGAGGAGGTCAACAGTGACCGGGAAGCGTTCGCCCGGAAGGTCCAGGAGGTCGCTGAGACCGACCTGAACAAAATGGGCGTCCACCTGGTCAGCCTAGTTGTCAAGAACATCACTGACGAGCGGAACTATCTGGTCAACTTGGGTAGGCCGAAGATCGCGGAGGTTGAAAGGAGCGCTGTCGTGGCCGAGGCCGAGTTCAACAAGGACAAGGTACAGAAATCCGCCGTGTTCAACATGGAAGCTCAGACCGTCAAGTTCGATATGGATACGAAGGTCGCGGAGGCAAACCGGGACTACAACCTGAAACTCCAGGAGTACAATGGACAGATTGCCTCGCAGAGAGCCATCGCTGACATGTCAGAGCCTCTCAAGAAACAAGAACTGAGCATCGACTTGGCGCAAAAGTCTGCCGAGGCCAACAGGCAGACCGTCACGATCGCTGCGGACGCTGAAGCACAGGCTTCGATCAGGAGAGCTGAAGGAAACTCGGAGGCTATCAAGAAGATTGGATACGCCGAGGCAGAGGCGATCAAGGCGAAACTCCTCGCTGAGGCGGAGGGAATGAGGGCTAAGGCCGAGGCTTGGAAGCAGTACACTGAGGCGGCGGTGCTTCAGATGTTCTTCGACAAACTCCCAGAAGTTGCTGGCAAGCTCGCACTGCCGCTGGAGAATACTCAGAAGATTGTGGTGATAGCGCCCGACAGCTCGAAAGGAGTCCCCTCAATCGCCGACAGTGTAGTTGGAGTGGCGGCAAAGTTGCCAGCGATCGTCGAGGCCGTAACAGGGGTTAGCATACCCGACTACATTCGAAGCCTCCGGCCTCCTAGCCTAGTCAAAGAGAACAATCCGACAAGCATGAAACCAAAGGCCGAGGAAAAACCAGAGCAATCAGCGTGAGTAGGCCTTGCGGGCTCACAGGGGAGGTCGCGAATTTCTCCTCGTCTTCGACAAAGGTGAGGAACTAGTATCGGCCCTGACGAACTTTGCCGAGAAAGAGAAGATTAGCTCAGCATTCTTCAACGGCCTCGGAGCTGTCGACCGGATAAAGGTCGGAGTTTACAGTGAACACCTGCAGAATTATCTGTATACCGAGTACCGTATACACCTTGAGATCGCATCGCTGACCGGGAACATCTTCCAGCTTGAGGGAAAACCGTTCGTTCATGCTCACGGCGTCTTCTCGGGAAACGGAGGAATGTCGTTTGGCGGCCACATCGCGGAAGCAATACTCTCGCCTACATGCGAGATTCACCTTTCCATGATGGAGATCAAGGCTAGGAGAACTGGCTCCCTACCCCTCCCGAGAATAACCGAGTGACCCCAGGAATGAGCCTCATCGACCTAGCTTGGCAATTTGCAGGCGGGATTCTTGGATCGTGGATTGGGAGACAGGTTCTCGTCCTCGCTCTGAAGTACAGAAACGGCAGATGAACCATGAAATCAGTACCCTGGAGACTAGTCGAGGAGATGCCCCTATCTTGAAGCATTTTATGCCACGACAATGCGGACCTCGTCCGTGCGCCGCGAACCAACTCTTCTAGAAGGAATCAACCGTCTAAGATCTATCCGAGAATTCAAACCTGACCATATCCCAGAAGAAGTACTCATCAAGATTCTAGAAGCCGCTACAAGAGCCGCGTCAGGCAGCAACGCTCAACCCTGGGAGTTCATAGTCGTCCAGGACCCGAAGGTCAAGGCACGCCTCAAGGGACCAATGCTGGAGACTTGGATGAAACGGCTTGCCGCATCTAATATGAGCTCGCAGATGCGGAAAGTCTACGATGATGCGACCGAGATGCTCAGGAATACTGAGCAGGTTCCCGCAATAATCTACTGTTGCTTCGACCGGAACAAGTCGAGCAAGAGCGAGGAAGTACAATACGCAAGCATACTGCCATCAGTCCAGAACTTGATGCTAGCAGCCCACGCGCTCGGACTTGGAACATGCCTGACAGTCCACGGGTCCACTTCGACTAGGGGAGAGCCTGAAGTGAAGAAAATCCTCGGAATACCCGACCACGTCAAGATCGCATGTCTCGTCTATCTCGGATATCCGACGAGAGAGTATGGCCCACCTAGAAGAAGACCTCTAGAGAAGTACGTGCACTACAACAGGTGGTAACCCAGCATCTTGGGACGCGATGAGGATGGTAATTTTCGAGCCTATCTATTCCATTGGCATTGCTTCCTCAGGAGCCAAGTACTTTCGCGGGGGCTCCCAGAGCTCCAGCCAGTTGCCCTCGGGATCGCTGACCCAGGCGAACCGGCCGTACTCTAAATCTTCCACCTTCTTCGCGATTTTCACATGTTCCCTGCGAAGCTTAGCAAGGACCCGGTCGAGATTTTTCACTCGGTAGTTTATCATGAACTGCTTCCGAGAATTTCGGAAGTACTTGGTGTTCGAAGGAAACAGAGCCCAAACGGTGTAGCCAGCCTTCTTGGAAGCTCTTGGTCCGCGCCAGGTGAAGAGTGCTGTGTTCTCAGTTGTCTTCAAGCCTAGATGCCTCCGGTACCATTCTGAAAGCTTTGCTGGGTTTCGGGCTCGGAAGAAAATCCCTCCGAGACCTGCTACTCGGCCCGTAGCTGTCTTGACCATGATCGAAGAATTCCCGGAGCACCAGCCTTTATTGTCTCCCTATGGGAGAGCTGGTGGAGTTTCTGGGCAGTTCTCGGTTTGAAGACAGCAAGAACCAAGACCCTTGAGCAGAATCGAAAAAGGTCTCGAGCTGGTCTTCGCGGACTGGCCAGTCCTATCCTGATACCACTAGTCTTGGCCCTGCTTGACTACTTGGTCCTGTTGCTATTGACCGGTTCTGTTGGGACCTACAAGCTGGTTCTAGTCCTATTTTTCGAGGGCGGGGTAGGACTGTTGATAGGGGCGGGAATCTCGCTATCATCGACCCCCTCTGTGTCGAAGGTGGGGGCGACCCTTTTCGGCACCTCTTCATGGTCCAAGGCCTCTGAGAAGCATGCCGAAACAGTCGGCTTGAAGTGGTTTGCTGGCTCAGCTATCTTGGTCGCCTTAGGTTTCCTAGTTTCAATGATCTAGGCCTTCGAATTGAGGATAAAAAAAGAGAAATTGGAAAGGGGTTTCTTTAGTGAACTAGGGTGGCGTTGTTGATGTCATCGCGGGTGGGGCAGGTGAAACTGTCTTCTTCCTTGATCGCATGAAGAGAGCTGCTCCCACGACTACCACGACGGCGACTATTGCGATGGCTATCCATGGCAGGTATGTCGCAAAGATATCGCTAGTTGGCTGCGCGCTTGTGACAATCAGGTGTTCGATCGGTGGCCATGCAGGTGCGTGATAGCTTTGGAAGATTACTTGCCCGTTGATTACGGTCTTGTCGAAGGCGACGATTTCCTGAGTGTAGAGTATCGGTATCGATGGCAGTTCCTGTCTTGCCAGCACCTGCCAGTCCTTTACCAGGTTCAGTCTGGTGGTCTTGTCAACCGTGACTTTGATCTGTCTGTCTATATTGTCGTTCGACGTGTTATTCCATAGGTAGTAGTTACCGCCGGTTGGTGCAAACTGCGAACTGTCGTAGAGGGACCACGGGTCTGCGTCGATTCCAAGGTTGTATCCGACGAAGAGTATGTCGAAGCCGCCTTGATCATAGGTTTTCCCGATGAGGCTTGGGGCCGGTGTTAGGGCGCGGTCGAATATGTTAGGGCTGAACGGGAGTTCTACTCTACTAGCGTCGATTCCGATTGAACGTAGGTTGGTCTCTACAATCGTGGCCCAAGCTCTCCTAGCGCTGTTCGAAGTGGGCACAAGCAATGTGATTCGCAAGTTTGGCGTTAGCAAGCCTCCAGTGGTTGTTGGCAATGTGTATCCTGCTGCTTGGAGCATTTCCTTTGCTTTGGTGAGATTGAACGGATAGGGAGTGAGAGTGGTATTGAACCCCTCAGTGAGGGCTGCGCCCGTTCTGTAGTTGCCCACGACTGGCGTGGTTATTGCTGGGTTGCCATATCCGTTGAGAAGCTGTGAGATAATTTGGTCTCTTGGGACCGCGTAGCTGATCGCTTGCCTCACGTATCTGGCAGCAGCGGCTGCTTGGGATGGGTTCGACTGTCCAAGTGGCGTGTCGACTCCGGTTCCAAGAACTGGGTGTTCCATGTTGACTCCCATTTCCTGGACTCCGAACGCGTCATACTTTGCTAGACTAGCGTTGCCCCATTCCTTGAGGAAGTTCGGCTGTGTCTCCATATGGTACTGGCTGTCGAGAACGTTTACCTCACCGTTCGTGAGTGCAGTTATCGCCGCGTCCGTGCCAATTATGTTCTTCACGTAATAGTCCTTGACGGTGAATTGTCCTTTGGCGATAAGGACAGATTTTCCTTTTTCAGGAAAATCGAAGTAGTTGTCGTTTCGAGTAAGATGGACGGTTGAGGTTGTAGGGTTGTAGTCTACCCATTTGTATGGTCCCGTTCCGATTGGGCCGGCGCCTCCCTGTCCAGTGTTGAACGAGCTTGTTCTCCAGTTTGGACCGGAGGTGCTGTTGTACGGAATGTCCTTCAGTATATGGTACGGAAGGACGGCTGTGGTTAGAACGTTCTGGATGAAGTATGCGTAGGGGAGTGGAAGGTTGAAGCGAACAGTCATTGAATCGACCACTACAACATTGGCCTTGCCACCGATAATGCCGACGACGAAGGCCTCTGTTGGCGCCGCAAGAGTATCGTTCATCAGAGAGTCGAACGTGAACTTCACGTCTGTTGCAGTGAACGCCTGTCCGTCGTGCCATGTGACTCCAGAGCGGAGTGCCACGGTCCAGTTCTTATTGTCAGAAGTCACAGACCAGCCTGGCGACGCTACTGTTCCCGATGCAAGTTGTGGAATCATCGTCTTGAATGTTGTATCGTTCCTCAACGCTAACCCACTGAATATTTCGCTGGCAACCGTGGTGTCATAGTACGACGTGCTAAGCTCAGGTATCAGCCCTTCTCCAGGAGACTGACCTGTTTGAGCAAGGATCAGACTTGCATCATTTGCAGCATGAGCCTGTCTTATCGTGAGAAAGGTAGGAGTTAGTATTAGGGTGAATAGTACAACTGCTTGAATGACTTTTCCGGCATCTAGTTTGGACGAGATTTTCATTTCCATTTTCGCTCCATGACGAGTCTCTACCGGGTATAATCGTTGTGTCGATTAGCGTAATTGGAATAATCTATAACGCCTTCATTACCTTAACGGGCTGTCTGAGGTTACAGAGGTGCTCTCTTGCTTTGGGGTTGGAGCGGATGAGAGTGTGAGGGAGAACCGGGTCTCTCCTGGGTCTTTGAAGGTGTTGGATTAGTGTCGCTAACCAAGTATTTGGTCAGGCGAGCCCTTTACCTGATCCCCGTGTTCTTCGGGATTACTTTGCTCGTTTTCTCAATTGAGCGACTGGCAGGTGACCCGGTCCAGCTTTTGACGAGTCTCAACCCCCGCATAACCGAGATACAACGGGAAAGGCTGCGGCAATACTTTGGACTTGACAAGCCCGTCTATCTTCAATACCTAGCTTGGCTTTCACAGCTTTTTCATGGAGATCTGGGTAACGCGTATGCCATTCGTGGAGGCACACCCGTCTCCACTCTTATCGCCCAGACCGCTTGGGCCACTCTAGAAATCCAGCTCCTCGGGCTCGTCTTCTCTCTCGTTATCGCGATCCCTATCGGAATACTGTCTGCGAAGAAAAGATACTCAGTCCTCGACGTGTCAATCAGCAGTTCTGCACTTGTAGGAACATCCATTCCTATCTTCTTTCTTGGAATAATCTTCATTCTAGGTTTCGGGTATTACCTGCATCTCTTTCCATCGGGCGGGGCCGAGTCAACGCTGCCTTCCCAGTACCCACTCGGGAGCCTTTTCCTGGACCAGCTCTGGCACTTGGCACTTCCAACTGCAGTGTACACTTTCGCCATTCTCGCCCCTGTTGTGCTGCTAGTCAGGTCGAGCATGCTTGAAGTCCTAAGGCAAGACTACATTCTGGCCGCGAGAGCAAGCGGGCTCGGCGAAAAATCGATCTTATTCAAGCACGCTCTGAAGAATGCTCTCATACCGATAGTTACCTATGTGGGACTGTACTTCGGTGGGTTGTTAGCTGGCGCACCCGTTACAGAGACCGTATTCAACTGGCCTGGCGTAGGCCAACTCTTCGTACAGGCAACAACGGTGCTTGACTTTCCAGTCGTGCAAGGAATCGTCGTCATAATTACCCTCATGACGCTCGTCGCAAACCTCGTTACTGATGTGACCTACGGCTACATCGATCCAAGGATTCGCCTCGAATAGGGAACGATCATAGTTGGAAAACCATCAAGGCCGCTTTGTCAAGTTCCTACAGAAAAGGAGGTTGGGCCGTCGCGGAGTCAGCCAATGGGCTCTTGCGTGGAGAAGACTCAAGACGAACAAAGCAGCGATCGCAGGCCTTGTAGTCGTGGGCGTAATTGGTCTGATGGCAGTGTTCGACCGGCAGTTCGCCCCCTATCCTCCAAACTGTCTGGTTGGTCTCCAGCTTCAATGCCCGACTCCTCAATGGCAGGTCCGTGCTTACCCAAGTCTTGCACATCCTTTCGGGACAGACTTTGCCGGCCGCGACGTCTATAGTCAGATCGTCTATGGCGCAAAAGCCGCGTTTATGGTCGGGCTCGGTGCAACTGCGATAACGATGTCGATTGCCATCCTAGTTGGACTCGTCGCGGGTTATTTTGGAGGATGGATTGATAATGTGCTGATGAGGTTCACCGAGGTCTTCCTCGTATTGCCCTTCCTACTGATACTGCTGGTCTTTCTCCGAGTATTCTTCACAATCTCCCCGTCGGCTCAAGGAGGGCTCCTAATCGTGATACTGATC
>WNGK01010044.1_pt1 | contig 14489 bp, 8 predicted proteins | sample 5400601 | NCBI WGS metagenome assembly WNGK01 (sample SAMN13153376, study PRJNA577476) | soil metagenome | isolation source: 60 cm soil or saprolite under Garry oak tree replicate 1 | place: USA:California | collected 2016-06-15 | reverse complement strand
CGCTCAATGATGACTTTACGTACGTTTCGTCAGCATGGACGAACGATTGGCTGGCGCGCTCCGCGGAACTGGTCGAGAAATATCATCCTGACATTGTGTATTTCGACTGGTGGATTGGGCAGGCCTCGATCCGTCCGAACCTCGTTCGGTTCGCGGCTTTTTACTACAACAGCTCGCTGAAATACGGTGACCACGTCGGCGTCATCAACTACAAGGATTACGCGATGCAGGACCACTCCGCAGTGCTCGACTTGGAGCGTGGACAACTTGGCGACATTCGCCCGTTAGCTTGGCAGACAGATACCTCAGTGAGCAACAAGTCCTGGGGCTACATCAACGATGACACGTTCAAATCACCGGAATTTGTGGTTCACCAGCTCATCGATATTGTCAGCAAGAACGGCAATTTGCTGTTGAACATTGGCCCGCGTTCGGATGGAACTATCCCCGAAGAGGTGCAGCAGGTGCTTCTTGACGTCGGCTCGTGGCTAAACGTAAATGGGGAGGCCATCTATGGCACCCGCCCGTGGCGTATTTATGGCGAGGGCCCGACCAAAGTCGCGGCGGGATCGTTTCACGATACTGACACCGCGCACTACACAGCCGAGGATTTTCGTTTCACGACCAAGGGCGATGTGCTTTATGCGATGGGACTCGCCTGGCCGACGAATGGAGAGGCGGTGATTCACTCGTTGGCGGCGACCGCTGGTAGCGAACCGGTACAGTCCGTGGCCTTGTTGGGGCGTGACGCAAAAATCTCCTTCGACCAACGTCCAGACGGCCTGCGCGTCCACCTGCCCGCTCAAAGCCCGGCAAAATATGCTTACGCGGTTCGCATTAGCTTTGAGAGTAATTCGCAGTAACACGCGGATGGCACAACTGACGTGTCCTCAGTCGTTCCGCGTTGAGCCGCTCCGATTGGCGCATGCAGACCAACACTTCTCGCCGTGTCGATCGGATTGACAAGCCATCAGCCCTCGCTTTCGCGTCTCCATTCACCCGAATAGTGTACATTCGTGAGATCGTTGCCTGTAGCGATAACTGCCACTACTGGCTTACTCGCAAATGACCTTACAAGAAATTGCGAAATGGGCAAAGGTCTCGACCGCGACTGTTTCGCGAACCATCAATCGCATCCCCACGGTGGATCCTGTCCTTGCCAGACGAGTGTGGAGGGTGATTAAGCAGGTAGGCTATTACCCAAACAGTCATGCGAGAACGCTTGTTTCCGGCCGCAGTCGTGTTTTTGGATTGATCGTTCCTGAAATCACCAATCCATTTTTCCCCGAAATCGTACAAACTTTTACGGAATTGGGTGTTAAGCATCAGTACGAGGTCCTGCTTAGTTTCCTGGCTCAGGATGCATCGACACTGGAGAACGCCGCTCGTCAGATGATTGAGCATCGCGTCGACGGCGTGGCCATCCTGACTTTTGGAAGGGAGCATGCACTAATCGATGTTTTCGTGCGTCAAAATGTGCCCGTGTTTGTCCTCGATATGGAGTCCCCGGAACCGCTGGTGAAAAGTGTCCACATCGACTACGAACACGGTATTCGCCAGGCTGTGCAACACCTCGCAGCGTTGGGGCACGTGCGCATCGCATTTGTCAGCGGGCCGGAACGTCTAAAAACTGTAATGAAGCGAAAAGCCGCTTTCTTGGAATGCATGAGAGAAATTGGTTTGCCTACATCTAGACAACTGCTGATCGACGGAGATCACACTATGGGGGCAGGGATGACGGCAATCTCAGCCCTGGCTGCTTTGCAAGATCGACCTTCAGCTGTGGTCTGTTCTAACGACATGACTGCGATCGGGGTGATGCGTCAAGCGTTTGAGCTATCTCTCGATGTTCCGCGGGATTTGTCGGTCGTGGGGTTCGATGATATTCGCCTTGCGCAATTCATGACCCCGCCGTTGAACACGGTCCAATTGTCGCAAATCGAGATTGCGGACATCGCATTTAGGGCGTTGCTCGACTCCGCGGAAGCTCCCTGTAATAGACCTTCGTGCTACGAATACACGATTAAAACGAATTTGGTGCTCCGACGTTCTACGGCATTGGCACCCGGTCGGCTTCGGCAGAGTGGTTGCGAGTCTCAGAATATACGGGCTTCCGCGAGGCCGTAACGACCGGCTCTCGCGAACCCAGCGGTCAATTCTTCCAACCGAAGCCGCTATAAATCGCGGACACTTCACGATGACGTGATGGCCGTTGTAGCATGCGCAGGCCTCTTCGAAAAAACAACTTGACAACCCATACTGCTTTGATACTAGAATGCTCGAACCTCGGTAGAGTTACCGATAACTAATCTCCGACACGAGAGGGGTCCTAGTCGATGCCCAAATTCCGCAGTCTCTCCCTATATCTCTTCGTCACCGTGGCTGCCTTCGCGATGAACCTTGCCGCGCCATTCGCACACGGCCAGACGCTCGCTTCGAGTGCTTCTTTTTCAGGCTCGGTTTCGGACTCGTCCGGCGCACGTCTCGCCAATGCTATGGTGACGATCAGCAGTCCGGAGAAGGGAATTACGCGCACGTTTAAAACCGATGCCGAAGGCAACTTTTCATTCGCGCTCTTGCCGGCTTCTACCTACACATTGACCGTGGCGGCGCCAGGCTTCAGGACTGCTAAACAAGACGGAATCACATTGGAAGTCGGCCAGTCTGCAAGCCAAGCCGTCACATTGACGGTAGGGGCGACTGAGCAGATCGAGGTGACGGCGCAGGCACCGCTGCTGCAGACGGACAACGCCAATCTCAGCGCCGAAATCTCTACGAAACAAGTGACTGAATTGCCTCTGAACCTTCGCAACGTATTCAACTTCGTGGAGTTGAACTCATCCGTCAACAATTTGTCGCAAAGGCAAACGATTTCGTCAGGCGGACAGCAAGGCTCCGCCGACCAGGACGTCTCCTTCTTTAATTTCGGCGGCGGCTACTTTGGAACGACTGCATTTCTCCTGGACGGTTCGTGGGATGCGAGCGAAGGCTGGGGCGGTGTGATCTATGTCCCATCGCCTGATAACGTTCAGGAGTTCAAGGTGCAACAGAATACGTTCACAGCTCAATACGGCTGGAGCACCGGGAACGTCATTAACGTAGTCACCAAATCCGGAGGCAGCAGTTTGCACGGAGACGTATACGATTACTTGCGTAATGGCGCACTCGACGCCAACAACTATTTCAACAATCTGAATAATCAACCGAAACCCAATTCGCACCGGAATCAGTTCGGCGTTGCCGTCGGAGGGCCGGTTTACCTTCCGGGCATCTACAAGCAGCGCGACAAGACATTCTTCTTCTTCAACTTCGAGGGCCATAGAGACCATAACGCCGGGCAGTATGCAGGTACCGTTCCAATTCCGGCTTTCCACAACGGGGACTTCTCGGCGCTACTGGGGCCGCAGGTTGGGACCGATGGTCTAGGCAGGCCGATTTTCAGCGGCCAGATTTATGACCCGTTCAGCACTCGCCCCTTCGGCGGTGGCTTCATACGCGACCCTATCCCGGGGAACAATCTGGCGACATATATCTCCCCCTATACGGGTGCGTCGCTCATCAATCCGATTGGGCAGGCCCTGGTCGACTTTTACCCGACCGCGCTCAACCCCAATTCGTTGTCGAACAACTGGAGTGCTACGGGCCTTCAGGCGGACTATTCGGACGAGTACAGCGGTCGCATTGACCACAACTTCAGCGATAAAACGCGGCTCTACGGACGATACTCTTACAAAAAAGAATACAAAGACGAAGAGGCCGCTTTCTACGGCGCGAGTGATCCCGCCGGTCCGGGACAGCGAAACCCCAATAACCGCTGGAACGTTGGCGTTGGCTTAAGCCAGGTCTTCACTCCCACTTTCACCATGAGCGTCAACCTTGGCGGGATGAAATGGGTTGAGGGCAACGATGTGCAAAGCCACGGTTTCAAGGCCTCGTCTCTAGGGTTACCGAGTTTCATAGATACAAACTCGCCGCAATTCCCTATCATCAGCGCGGCCAATTATCTGCCGGAAGGGCCGGTGGCAGGGGCAGGGCAGGGTGCATTTCCTCGTAGCGCTGCCAGCGGATCTATCGATTTCGTCAAAGTGCGTGGGGCGCACCAACTGTCCTTCGGGTATATGGGGATCGCGACGGATGAAAATGGCGGACGCTATCACTTTACGCCGTTTAATTTCAACAATCTGTTCACGGCGGGTCCGGATCCACAAAACGCGACCGCGGGGACTGGCGATTCAATTGCCTCCATGCTGATGGGGATACCGGTCAGTGGGAACACGGGTATTGCTATTCAAGAGGTGAGCCGCACCTGGTTCCACGGCCTGTATTTGCAGGATGACTGGAAGGCGACGCGAAAACTCACCCTGAATCTCGGACTACGTTGGGAGGTTCAGCGGCCGGTAACCGACCGGTATAACCGGCAGGCGTGGTTTGACTACAACGCAACCAATCCCATCAGTTCGGCTGTTGCTCAGACCTACAAGGGCGAGCTCCAATTCGCCAGCTCCAGCAATCGCGGGCTGTTCAATACTGATTACAAGAATTTTGCTCCCAGAATCGGATTCGCCTATCAACTGATGCCGAAGCTGGTGATGCGGGGAGGCTATGGCGTCTTCTATCCACCCAGCTATCGTGGAACCGGTCCGGCGCCCGGCTTTAGCTCGGACACTCCGTACATAGCTTCCAACAATGGTGGCCTGAACCCGGCGGGTACCTTGAGCACCGCTTTTTCGGGTGGCCTCATTCCAGTAAGTGGAAGTTCATTATTGATATCACGTACGTGGGCAATCACGGCGTCCACGTCGATGCGAGTGGACTCAACCTGAACCAGTTGGATCCCAAATACTTCTCTATGGGCAACGCGCTACTGACCCAGGTTCCAAACCCGTTCTTCGGCCAAATTACTTCGAGCGGCTGCAGTCTTGATCAACCCACGATTCAACAAGGGCAGTTACTCAGACCCTACCCGGAATTCTGCGATATTAACGAGAGTCAGGATCCAGCGGGCGGTTCGCATTACAATGCGCTCGACGTGAACTACACGCACCGGGTGTCGCAGGGGCTCACTTTGTTGGCGTCCTACACGTTCTCGAAATTCATTGACAACGTCGGGGGGCCCGAAAACTGGGCTTCAGCATCCGCCAACTTCTCAGAAAATATTCGCAACGTTTACAACCTGGCCGCGGAGAAGTCGGTTGATGCGACCGACACTCCGCATAGCTTCGTTCTGAGTTACGTATACGAGCTGCCAGTTGGCAAGAGCAGGAAGTTCGGCTCGGGTATGAACGGTACCTTGAACGCTATCGTTGGCGGCTGGCAGACCTCCGGAACCCTGACCTTGAAAGAGGGTTTTCCTCTCACGATTACCAGCTCAGGAAATGGAGTTAACTATTTCGGCGCTGGCCAGCACGTGGATGTGATCGGTGACTACCACGTTTCCAATCCAAGCCGCACTGAATGGTTCAACACGTCTGCCTTCGCGGTGGCCGCGCCGTGGACTTTGGGGAATGCTCCGCGATACTTCTCTGATCTGCGCGCGCCCGGCTACAAAAATTGGGACATAAGTATCCAAAAGTATTTCCCGATTGAAGAACGGTACCGGCTGCAGTTCCGTCTGGATATGTTCAACACTTTCAATCACACAAACTTCTACAGCCCGAACACGTTCATGGGGGGTGGATTTGGGACGATTAATCAAGCATGGACGCCGAGACAAATGCAAGCAGCACTGAAGTTTTATTGGTGATGCGTGCGGAGAATTGGGACTGCTCCTAGTGTTTGTTATTCGATCGTCTGTTTTTTGTTGGGCGTAGCATACCCGCAACAGCCGCCCGAATTCGAATCTCTTCTGGCCTCGGCGCAACAAGCCCAGGCCAGAGGGGACTTCGAAGCCGCCGGTGAGTTCTACCGGAAGGCGGTCGCTGCCCATCCTGAAATCCCCGAACTCAAGGCCAATCTTGGCTTGATGTATTACCAGACGGGGAAAGATCAAAAAGCTATTGAGGCTTTTAACCTGGCAATTCGTCTGAAGCCTGACTTGTTTGTTCCGAACCTGTTCCTCGGAATTGAATACGTCAAGTTGAAGCGCTTCAACAAAGCGATTCCGTATCTGAAACGCGCAGCTCAATCCAAGCCAACCGACGCCCAAGCCCAACTAGGTCTCGGTCAGGCGTACGCGGGAATTGGTAATACGCGGCTTGCCATCCGTTCGTATCTGCGGGCCAATGATATTGACCCGCAAAATGCGGACGTCTGGTATCACCTCGGCGTCGCTTACCTGGAACAAGTTGAAGCCGACGCACGAGTTCTTCTGACCCGGCACAAAGATTCCGGATTTGTGCAGGCGCTCCTCGCGGACACCTTTGCCGAGCAACATGCCTTTCTTCAAGCCGCGGACGCTTATAAAAAGGCTTTGAGTCTTGACTCATTTCCTCCAGACACGCACGCCAACTACGGTTTCGTATTGGTAAACAGGCACGACCTTTCCTCCGCGGAGCACGAGTTCAACACCGAGCTCGCCTCAAACCCGGGCTCGCTTATGGCCATGCTGGGCCTTGCGCGCCTGCATCTCGAGCGAGGTGAAGTAGAAGAAAGCGTGAAGGAAATTGCCGGCGCCTTCAAAGCTGATCCGGGCTTCCTCGCCTCGAACGCGTCGCGGTTTAGCGCCGGCTTAGCTCCCGAAAAACTTACTGAACTCGACCGTGTTTTGGAACAACGCCAGACATCTGGCGCGACTCCGGAAGACCTTTTAGCTCTCTTCCGCAATGTGCCCCCGAACCAATGGTCATTCGAGGCTCCGAAGATGGCGACCGGTGCGGATAAGAGCTTGGCAAGTAATGCAACCGGATTTTACAAGGATGGAAATTACACACAATGCAGCGATGCGCTCGCGCCCAGACTTGAAACCCTCCCACCGAAGGATCTCCGGTTACTCGCAACGTGCGCGTATCTGAGCGGCAATACCCGAACAGCCTTCGAGACAGCGAGAAGACTGGCGGCAAGTTCTGCGACAGAAGCGGAGGGTTTGTACTGGGAAACAAAATCAGCCGAGCAGCTTGCAACAGGAGCTCTGGCGCGCGCAAGTGAACTCGATTCCAGTTCACCGAAGTTGCACATCCTGCTCGGAGACATTTATCGCCAGCGCAAGTCTTTTTCCGAGGCGGAACAGGAGTATCGCAAGGCTTTGACACTCAAGTCGGACGACACGGGCGCTTTGTTCGGATTGTCATTGGCTCTGCTGGCCGACGGTCAAACCGATGAGGCGCTTCACCAGGCACAGGCTGCACTCGAAAACAACCCCGACGATCCGGAATTGAACGCTGTCATGGGCGAAATCCTTTGCGCGCGAAGTGATTTCGCTGGTGCCGAGGGCTACCTGAAAAAGAGCCTGAACACAAAGCCGGAGTACTTTCCCCATGTTCACGCCTTGCTCGGCAAGGTGTATGCCCAGACAAACCGTACCCAAGAAGCGATCGCAGAACTAAGACTAGCGCTTGCCGACGATAAAGATGGCCATATTCATTACCAGATTGCGCGTCTTTATCTGAAAATTGGAGATCGCGATTCAGCCAGGCAAGCCTTTGACGTGTCAGACCGGATACGACGGCAAGGATTGACCAGGGCAGCGGTTGCAATGCAGCAGGGTGACGAAATTGAGCCGCAATAATCGAGCAGCTTTTCCGCTCGATCAGCTGTATCTCTGCACAACTACGGAAGAGGGAGCTCAGCTAAATGAAGAAAAGGATCGGTGTCCTTTTAGTGTCGCTGGTTGTCACGTCAGCAGTATGGTCCGCGGCCCAACCGCAGTTTGCCGTCAAGCAATCTCAAAAAGATTCAAATGGTGTAACGCTTCGAACCGCCGCGGGTAGCATGCGAGTCGAACTGTGCGGGGACCACGTCGTGCACGTGGTCGCGACGACAGCAGCAGAAATACCTACGGCAAAGGTCCCGGTAGTTACGGGTCCGTGCAAAGCCGATAACGTTCACATCAATATCGCCAAGCAGGAAATCCGTCTCTCCACCGCGGCACTCGCGGTTGCGATTGACACGGCCACCGGAGCAATCAAGTTCTTGTCTCCGGACGGAAACGTCGTCCTCACCGAACCCAAACAAGGTGGAAAGAGCTTTGACGTGCCCTCGGTCTTCGAAGCGAAAAGCTGGCAGGTGCAACAGACTTTTGTTTCGCCCGCAGACGAAGCACAGTACGGCCTCGGACAGCACCAGGAAGGCATTTTCAATGTTCGCGGAGTTCCGATTCGCCTTTCACAGGCGAACACAAATATTTCCCTTCCGGTTGTGCTGTCGAGTAATGGATATGGAATTCTGTGGAACAACCCGTCCCTTACCGACTTCAATCCTGCCGACCAGAAGATAGAAATAGACCCGAAGACAGGCAAGGGCAAATTAACCACGGGCGCAAAAGGCCTCTATGGGTTCCTGCTGAGCAGCGACAACAAAGATAAATTGATAGTTGAAGTGAACGGGCGGCGCGTGATCGATTTGGAGAACATGTGGACTCCAACATCCGCCTCAGGCTCCGTGAATTTGGAGGCGAACAAGGAATATGAAGTGACTGCGCAGGGCGGCCCAGGAGGATTTCAACTGGCGGTTCGTCCGCCGCAGGACACTACAACGTTCCGCTCCGAAGTAGGGCAGGCAGTCGATTACTACTTTTTTTATGGCCCTGAGTTGAACCGCGTAATCTCCGATTACCGCCAGCTCACCGGCGAAGCGCCGCTATTTCCGAAATGGGCTTACGGATATTGGCAGTGCCGAGAGCGGTATCACAGCCAGCAGGAAATTCTGGATACTGCGGCCGAATTCCGCAAACGCAAGATCCCCGTCGATGCCTTGGTGCAGGACTGGCAGTATTGGGGCAAGTATGGCTGGAGCGCGATGAAGTTCGATGAGGACCAGTATCCGAATCCCCAAGAGATGCTGGATCACTTGCATTCCGAAGACCTGCATATGCTGATCTCGATTTGGTCAAGATTTGGGGAGGACACCGACGTATACAAGCGAATGAAGTCGCAGGATTTCCTGATTTCGGGAACTCCGTGGACGGACTTTTTCAGTCCCGGGGCGCAAAAGGCCTTCTGGTCGGAACTGAACAAAGGAATGTTCCAGGACGGAATGGATGGCTGGTGGATGGATGCTTCCGAGCCAGAGTTCGACGTGCTCAAGGGCAAGCAGACGTTTCTGGGTAGCGGAGAGTCGGTGCGCAATGCATATCCTTTATATGTGACGAAAGCCATCTACCAAGGCCAGCGGTCAACCACGGATCGCAAGCGCGTCGCGATTCTTACTCGCTCTGCTTTTGCCGGACAGCAACGAAATGCCGCGGCATCCTGGTCAGGTGACATTAGCGCGAACTGGCTAACACTTCAGCGGCAGATCCCCGCAGGCCTGAGCTTCAGCATGTCCGGGATGCCGTATTGGACAACGGATATCGGTGGATTTTTCCGGCCCGAAGACCAATACACCTCCGATGCGTATCACGAATTGCTGATCCGGTGGTTTGAGTACGGCGCGTTCTGCCCCATTTTTCGCGTTCACGGATATAAATCGAATGCGGAAATTTGGAACTATGGTCCACAAGCAGAGAAAATTCTTACCCAGTACGATGAGTTGCGATATCGTTTGATGCCGTACATCTATTCCGCTGCCTGGGGTGTTACGAGCAATGGTGAGACGCTCATCCGGGCGCTACCGCTCGAGTTTACTTCCGACGCCGGAGCGACGGGCATTTCGGACCAATTCATGTTCGGGCATGCGTTATTGATCAATCCTGTGACCACGGAGTTAGCGACTCAGCGAAATATTTATCTCCCAGCGGGAACTGATTGGGTGGACTTCTGGACAGGCAAACGCGAAAAGGGCGGTCAAAGCATCACGGCAGACGCTCCACTCGCCAAGATGCCAATTTATGCCAGAGCGGGCTCAATCGTTCCTTACGGCCCGCGCGTTGAATCGGCTACGGCCAAGGCAGATCCAATTGAGTTGCGAATCTACGCGGGAGCAAACGGCGAGTTCAGCCTGTATGACGATGAAGGCGACAGTTACGACTATGAACACGGTGCGCACTCCGTCATACCGATGCGTTGGGACGATAAGGACGAGAAACTCACAATCGGTGATCGCCAAGGCAGCTTCCCCGGAATGCTCGAGCACAGGACCTTTCACATCGTAAGGGTGGCCGATGGTCATGGCACAGGAATTGCGCCGGCTTCGGACGCTGACGCGACGACCGAATACGATGGTAAGGCTACTTCGGTGCAGTTCCGCCCTCGGCCGTAAAGGCGTGCGGCCTTTTGCGGTCAGCTGTTGCTGAGGGCAGTGGAATCATCGTAAATACCGAATAGCCCGTCATGAAGATCTCACGGCGTCATTTTGTGGTTTTATCCGCAGGTGTGGTTACCTCTCGTGTATTCGGCCAGGGCGTCGCTCCCCGCTCGGTAAAGCCAGAAGCCAAACCGGCTCCTTCCGGACGCCCCTTCGACGCGCACTTTACCGACGTTGCTCGCGAAGCTGGACTTCTCGCGCCAATCATTTATGGCAATCCAGACGTCACGGACTACATTCTCGAAGCCGTTGGCTGCGGATGCGCTTTCATTGATCACGACAACGACGGCTGGATGGATATCTTTCTGTTGAGCGGCACGAAATTAGATGGTGCTCCGCCGGGGGCCACGAATCGCCTTTATAAGAACAATCGCGACGGCACCTTTAGTGATGTGACTGACAAAGCGGGTCTTCGAGATGTCGGGTGGGCTTCCGCCGTTTGTGTTGGTGACTACAACAATGACGGCTTCGAAGATTTATTCATAACGTACTTCGGCCAAAATAAACTTTACCGAAACAACGGCGATGGTAGTTTCACTGACGTTACAAAACAAGCCGAGTTGCTCAGCGACGTGCCACGTTGGGGCGCCGGCTGCACGTTCGTGGACTACAACCGCGACGGCCACCTCGATCTCTTCGTATCCAATTACCTTCAGTTTGACCTCGCGCGCGTGCCGAAACCCGGCGCTAACAGCAGTTGCACCTGGAAGGGAATGCCGGTCGAGTGCGGTCCACGAGGGCTTCCGCCCGGATATCACTCGTTGTATCGCAACAACGGCGATGGGACTTTTACTGATGTGAGTAAGCAGGCTGGCATTTCCGACCTGCGTGGAAGCTATGGCATGACGGCGGTGGCGGCCGACTTCAACGAAGACGGCTGGCCGGACATCTACGTGGCCTGCGATTCAACACCTAGCCTTCTGCTCATGAACAATGGCAAAGGTGGTTTTTCTGAAGAAGGCGTGTTGCGCGGGGTTGCACTCAGTGAAGATGGAATGGAACAGGCGGGTATGGGCATTGGGATCGGCGATTATGATCTCGACGGCCATCTCGACATTTTCAAGACGCATTTCGCCGATGACGCCAACGGGCTTTACCATAACGACGGCAAAGGGAATTTCGAAGATGTGACCCGTGCGGCAAAAATCGGAGTTGAGACGCGCTACATCTGCTGGGGCGCGGGAATGGTTGACCTCGACAATGATGGGCTGCCGGATTTGTTCATGACCACCGGAAGTGTTTATCCGCAAATAGAAAAAAAACTCCCACAGTTCCCGAACCGTGGGCCGCGCGTGGTGTTCCGAAATCTTGGTAACGGCAGATTCGAGGAACTGACCGATGAAGCTGGACCCGGAGTTGCCGCCGCACACTGCAGCCGTGGATGCGCTTTCGGGGACTTTGACAACGACGGTGACATCGACATCTTGATCGTGAACTTGAGCGAACCGCCATCGCTGTTGCGAAACGATATACGCGGCAAACATCACTGGTTGAAGATAAGGCTGATCGGAACTAGATCGAACCGAAGCGCCATTGGAGCGCGGGTGGTGCTTCACTATGGCTCGAGAACACAAGCGCAAGAAGTCATGAGCCAGTCGAGTTTCTATTCGGCTAACGATCCGAGGCTGCACTTCGGACTCGGAGACGAAACAAGTGCCGAGACATTGAGATTCGCTGGCCGAGCGGACTGCAGGAGAAGTTCAAGGCCGTCGCTGCGGATCAGCTGGTTGTCATCAAAGAGGGAGCTGGCGTGCTCGCCCGTGCGGGTTGGTCGAGGTGGTTTGCGACACCGGTGAACTGTTGACGATCTCTGCCGAAGCGAGTCCCGCAAAATCCTGCGGGACTTCAAACAGCAGGATCAGGTATTTCAAGGTTGTACTGCTTCGCGCCAGGAGCCACCGAACAAGGGGCCATCCAGTTGAGGCGAGCACCCGGTCTACGGCCGATCACAAAATCGTGTGTGACTTCGAAGAGGGCTGTACATCGCTAGAATCGCAGGTCCGTCGAAAACGGCGACGCGCCCTTTCCCGCTGGAAGGGAAGCTGTTAGGATGTTTTTGCGAGGTTCGTTTCCCCTTTGTTTTCTTCCTGGCCATCGGCGCGGATCGTCCTAGGCAATACGGGAGTCCGCTTAGAAATTTATGGGCGGTTTATGGGGGGTTCAGACCGAAATAGGAGCAATTCAGGTCGTCTTGGACAATGTGTGCAACATATGCAATGTGTGCAAAGCCGCATAAACACTGGTTATTTCGCATCTTGTTGATTTGGCGAGTGGGGACGTAGTTCAGTTGGTTAGAACGCTGCCCTGTCACCGAAAATTCTCCTGCAAGTTAGGCCTTTAGCTACACACTCACCGCATTCTAATCAGTACTGACCATCCAAAGGGTTGTTCATGCCCATCTCGTGGAGCATCAGTTCACCTTGCGAGTTACCACAGCGATAGCGCGGGCTCGAATCCAGACCGGGCCGCCATATTTTCGTAACCGCGATTGTTTGAAATGACGTACAAGCCGAAAGTAAGGGCAGTGATCGACTATTCGGCCGTCAGCCCGCTTCAGGTATTTTGAGCTTCTAACTACTCGAGAGATCAACAACTTACCCTAACCACACCCGCACGGAAGCACTGAAACGCCGGTATTGAAAAAAACGAGGGAAAATTAGCTTACGTTTGGTCTCGAGGGCACACTGACGGCACATTTCAGAATTGACCTAGATGATGAGATTGCGTCTAGTGAACGATGCCTGTTGTCTGAGACTTGGCAGCAGATGCGCATGCAGTCAGGAAAGCCCACCCTTCGAAATTGCGAAGAGTGGGCTGAGCAGGTCTGAGGGGCCATGAATCTCACTCGGCGCTGACTGGCACCGCAAGAAAGCCATGTGCTTGCTTATTTGTATCGACGTATTGGAGAACAATGGCGGTTCCTGGGTTGATACCGTACGCGCGAGTGTGAACAGCGTTAGGAAAGTTCCAACGTAACTGGCGCTGACCCGCCGGCAAGCGCCGTGAGGATTCCTGACTCGCTGGGAAGCGCATCGGGATCTCGGTCGACGGACTTGCTCAGGGGCCACTTACAATTAATGTGCAATCCAGGGGCGGAAGTGGCTCACGGTTGAAAAAGTTCTTAACTGAAAAGACCCGCGTGCGTGCCGTTTCCCAAGCGTCACGCTACACGGGCTTACGCTCCTCCAAGACGCGCGTGCGGTCGCGCCAGGGAATCGAATCGGACGTACGGACTCAGTGAGGGGTCTTGTCGAACCCTGATTTCATTGCTCTCGCGCGCATTAGCATTTGCCGTGCATTCTCGGATAAGGTCGGCGCGATTTTGTGCGGCAGCCCGGCCGAACTCCCGGAGCCGTTGACATTTGAAGGCTGCGGCAAGAGCAGAGCAGCGTGAATATTTCCGGTGGTCACGTTCACGACGCACACGACGATCTGCCCGCGTGCGTTCACATCAAAGGCCACGACGAGGTAGTAACCGGAGTTCGGCGGAATCAGAGGGTTGAGGTCAGTCCATGCACCGTTTTCCCACAACAGCGCATGGTCGGGAGCATAGGACTCAATAAATCCCACGCCGGAATCGCCGACGATCTGGCCGTGATCGTTTAATCCTGAATTCCGAATTTCCGGGTTTTGTTTTCTCGTAGGCATCTGAGACAACAGGAGGATGAAACCAGATGCTGCGGACAATCCAGTCCCGCGCGAGATCAGCGCCCTGTTGTCGAACGAGCGGCTGATTCTACGCGAGACACAACGTGCGGTGACGCCGCTGGGCGGCGCTACCGTTTTCGTAGTTTTTCTTCACAAGCTGGGGTTGGTCGAAAAGATTCGGCAGCACATGCCGGTCCGCTGGAAATCCCCCAACCACATCGATCCCGCCGCTACCTTCATCGCATTTCTCATGGCCGTGCTGGCGGGGGCCAAACGGTTTGCCCACGCCAATTGGTTACGCGGCGATCGCGCCTTGCATGCCGTGCTGGGCCTGTCCCGCTTTCCCATCGACGACACTATCCGCAATTTGTTTCGGCGTTTTGGCATGGGCGACGTGCATCGCCTCTTCGATCCCTTGGCCGAGTGGCAGATGGAGCGTTTGCCGGTGCGCAACCACGGCTACAGCCTGGACTTGGATTCCACCGTCTTCGAGCGCTACGGTC
>WNGK01004736.1_pt1 | contig 14491 bp, 12 predicted proteins | sample 5400601 | NCBI WGS metagenome assembly WNGK01 (sample SAMN13153376, study PRJNA577476) | soil metagenome | isolation source: 60 cm soil or saprolite under Garry oak tree replicate 1 | place: USA:California | collected 2016-06-15 | reverse complement strand
CCACGTGCACGATGCCCTGGCGCGGGTCGTTCATGCCCATCAGCATGATGCCGTGCTTCTTGGTATTGTCGACGAGTTGCTCGACCATGTGCCGGAGCGAGGGGTCGTTGAACACGCGCCCGTGCGAGGTCGGTACATAGTGGTCGGCGATGCCGAAGGTCAGGTCCGGCCGCGAGACTTTCTCGCCGCGCGCCTCGACCTTGTCGAAGCCCTGGAACGAACCCTCATGGATGTAATGACGGTCGATCCACAACAGCGAGTTGCCATTTTCGGCTTTCAGGATTTCGTGCTGCGCCCAGATCTTGTCGAACAGCGTGAGCTGCGTCATTCCGTATTCCTACCCGTATTTCTTGACTGCATTTACCGCCCTTGGCACCACGGCGGCAAGGCCCGTTCACCTTAACCGTGCGGGCGTTAAGCAGTTGATTTCAGAGTTCCCGGCTGCGCAAGATCGCACCGCGGTGCAGCGTAAAGCGTTAGGCGTATGAAGGCGATCATTGTCGGCGGAGGAGTGGGCGGGCTGACCACCGCGCTGATGCTGCATGCACGCGGCATCGACTGCGAAGTCTACGAGCAGGCCGACGGCATCCGCGAGCTCGGCGTCGGCATCAACACGCTGCCCCACGCGATCAAGGAGCTCAAGGAACTCGGCCTGCTGGAACGGCTCGATGCGGTCGCGATCCGCACCCACGAGCTCACCTACACCAACCGCTTCGGCCAGGAGATCTGGCGTGAGCCGCGCGGGCTCGATGCCGGCTACGACGTGCCGCAATTCTCGATCCATCGCGGGCGGCTGCAAGGCGTGATCTATCAGGCGGCGCGTGCGCGGCTCGGCGAAAAGCGCTTCCATATGGGCCATCGCCTCGGCTCGTTCCGGCAGGACGATGCCGGCGTCACCGCCTATTTCTTCGATCGCGCCGGCTCGCATCGCGCGACCGCGCAGGGCGACGTGCTGATCGGCGCCGACGGGATCCATTCCTTCGTGCGCTCATCGCTGTTTCCAAACGAAGGCCCGGCGCGCTGGAACGGCACCATGCTGTGGCGCGGCGCGACCGACTGGCCGATGTTTCTCGACGGCCGCTCGATGTACATCGCGGGCGGCATGGAGGCGAAGTTCGTGCTCTATCCGATCGCGGAAGGGACGCGCGAGAACCGCCGCCTGACCAACTGGGCCGTGATGGCCAAGGTCTCCGAAGGCGGCGAGCCGCCCGCCAAGGAAGACTGGTCGCGCCCCGGCCGCTGGGAAGACCTCGGACCGCTGCTGAGGCGTTTCCGTCTACCCTACGTGGATGTGAGTCACCTGATCGAGACCGCCGGCGAATTCTGGGAATACCCGCTGTGCGACCGCGATCCGCTGCCGCGCTGGTCGCATGGGCGCGTCACGCTGCTCGGCGACGCCGCACACCCGATGTATCCGGTTGGCTCGAACGGCGCTTCGCAGGCGATCCTCGACGCACGCTGCCTCGGCGATTGGCTCAAGCGCGCCGAGCATCCATTCCACGCGCTCGCCGCCTATGAGGCTGAACGGCTGCCGCCGACCGCGCAGATCGTGCGCATGAACCGCAAGGGCGGCCCCGAAGGCGTCATCGACGCCGTTGAGGCGCTGGCGCCCGACGGCTTTGCCAACATCGACGACGTGATGAGCTACGAGCAGCGCATGGCGATTGTGCGCGGCTACGCGAGCACGGCGGGCTTTGCGCAGGCGCAGGTGAACAGGGGCTGAGCCGTCCTCGCGGCGCCCGGGAGCAAAGTGTTATGCCTCGGGCGGCGGCAGGAACACGACCTCGTGCTTGGCCGAGAGCGCGACCACGTCGGGCGGGTTCTGCTCCTTCATGCCATGGATCGCCCAGAACAGGTCGTAGAGCTTGCGCGTCGGCGTCACCCAGAACAGGCACTTCACCGGCTGCTCGGATTTGTTGAACAACCCATGAGGAATGTTCATCGGCAGGCGGATCAGATCGCCGGCAGTCGCGACGTACTCGCGTCCGTCGATCACCGCATCCATGCGGCCCTCAAACATGTAAATGAACTCATCCTGCGTCGGATGGATGTGCGGCGGCACGAAGGTGCCGGGTGGAAAGGTCGCATGCCATGAGAACTGGTTCTCGCTCAGCGACTTCGGCACGTAAGTCTGGCCGAGGATATTCCACACGATGCCGTCGAGGCCGGTGCTGGCCTTGGTGATCCCTGCCGTCAACTGCATGAACGCAACTCCGTAAACTCTTTTTCCGCGCGGCATTCAATCACGAAAGCCAGCGCCCCGGAACAGGCGGACACCGCGGGGGCCCGCCAAACTGGATTCAGCGTAAACGCCAGAAGGGCGCGACGCAGCGCACAGGGATGCGGCATCGTGGCTCGCGAAATGCCCACAGATTGGGGCTTCACAGGACAGATACTTTAAACTTAAAATATCTTCCAGAAAAGCGGTATCGGCGACCGAATTGGACCTGGCGCGCCGCCGGGCCATAATCGGCGGAGTGTTCAAGCGAGACTTCCGGAGGAGTGGATATGAAAAAACTGCCCGTCATGCTCGCCGCCGTCGCGGCGTTCGGGTTGGTGTCGCAAGCCGCCGCACAGGACAAGCTCAAGATTGGCATCCTAACGACATTGTCCGGCCCGCCCGCGGCGCTCGGTACGCAGCAGCGCAACGGCTTCCAGCTCGCGGTCAAAACGCTCGCCGGCAAGCTCGGCGGACGCGAGGTCGACCTGACGGTCCAGGACGACGAGCTCAAGCCGGACGTAGCGGTCGGCAAGGCCAAGGCCTTCGTCGAGCGCGACAAGGTCGACTTCGTGGTCGGGCCGATCTTCTCCAACATCCTCGCCGCAATCATGAAGCCGGTCACCGACGGTGGCGCAATCCTGCTCTCGCCGAATGCCGGCACGTCGAGCTTCGCCGGCAAGGAGTGCAACGCCAATCTGTTCGTCACCTCCTACCAGAATGACCAGAACCACGAGGTGCTGGGCAAGTACGCGCAGGACAAGGGGATCAAGAAAGCCTTCATCATGGCGCCGAATTACCAGGCGGGGAAAGACGCACTGGCCGGCTTCAAGCGCTATTTCAAGGGCGAGGTGGTCGACGAAGTCTACGTACCGCTCAACCAGCTCGACTATTCGGCCGAGCTGTCCAAGATCGCGGCGGCATCGCCCGAGGCCATCTTCGTGTTCCTGCCCGGCGGCATGGGCGTGAACTTCGTCAAGCAGTTCCGTCAGGCCGGCCTTGCCGACAAGATCACGTTCCTCTCGGCCTTCACGGTCGACGAGTCGACGCTGCCGGCGCAGCAGGATGCGGCGCTCGGCATGTTTGGCGGCACCAATTGGGCGCCGAATCTCGACAATCCGCAGAACAAGGCCTTCGTCGCGGCTTACGAGAAGGAATACAACGCGGTGCCCGGCGGCTACGCGGCGCAAGCCTATGACACCGCCTTGCTGATCGACTCGGCCCTGAAGGCGACCGGCGGCAAGACCGACAACAAGGACGCGTTGCGCGCCGCGCTCATGAAGGCGGATTTCACCTCGCTGCGCGGCAAGTTCAAGTTCAACACCAACCACTACCCGATCCAGGACTTCTATCTGGTCAAGGTCGCCAAACGCGCCGACGGCAAATACCAGACCGAGATCGCCCAGAAGGTGTTCACCGACTACACCGATCCCTACGTGAAGGACTGCGCGATGAAGTGAGCGGCGCTGCCTCTTCCCTCTCCCCCCAAAGCGGGGAGAGGGTGGCGAGCCTGAAGCGCGTTTACGCGCGTCCGTAGCCCGCGAAGACGGGCGTAATCGCCCTTCAGGACGCGCTTTGGCGAGCCGGGTGAGGGGCAGCTACAATCCGCTTGAGCTGTTGAGACAGCCCCTCACCCGACTTGCTCGCGCGGTGCGCTCGCGAGTCGGCCTCTCCCCGCAAGCGGGGAGAGGTAAAACACCGGCACAGATTTAATGTCCCTCTCCCTCCTCATCGTTCAAACCCTGAATGGCCTTCAGCTCGGCGTGCTGCTGTTCCTGATCGCGGCGGGCCTGACGCTCGTGTTCGGCGTGATGGACTTCATCAATCTCGCGCATGGCGTCCAGTACATGCTCGGCGCCTATCTGGCGGTGATGTTCTACGGACTCACTGGCAACTTTCTCTTTGCACTGATCCTCGCTCTCGCCGCCGCGCTCGCATTCGGATTGCTGCTGGAATTCACGGTGTTCCGCCATCTCTATGACCGCAATCATCTCGACCAGGTGATCGCGACCTTCGGCATTATCCTGTTCCTGAATCAAGGCGTGAAGCTGCTATGGGGCGCGTCGCCCCTGAGCCTGCCGATGCCGGAGATGTTTTCCGGTTCGGTCGTGCTGATGCCGGGCATTCTCTATCCGGTGTGGCGGATGGTCATCATCGGCTCGGGCCTCGCGGTCGCGCTCATCCTCTATCTGCTGGTGAATCACACCCGCGTCGGCATGCTGGTGCGCGCGGGCGCGACCAACGCGCAGATGGTCTCGGCGCTCGGCGTCGACATCCGCCGCCTGTTCATGATCGTGTTCGGCTTCGGCACGATGCTGGCGGGCTTTGCCGGCATCATGATCGCGCCGATCCTCTCGGTCGAGCCCGGCATGGGCGACACGATCCTGATCCTCGCCTTCGTGGTGATCGTGATCGGTGGCATCGGCTCGATCCGCGGCGCGTTCCTCGCGGCGCTCATCATCGGCCTCGTCGATACGCTCGGACGCTCGTTCTCGGTCGACATCCTGCGGCTGTTCATGGCGCCCTCGCCCGCGCGCACGGTCGGACCCGCGATCGCCTCGATGCTGATCTATCTCTTGATGGCGCTGGTGCTCTACTTCCGTCCCGCCGGGCTCTTCCCCGTGAAGGGGCGCTGACATGGCGGACACCACCGTAACGGCGACAACGGCGCCGGTCGTGACGCGCGGAATATTTGCCGGCAGTGTCCTGCCGCTCACGATGTTCCTCTTCTTCGCTGTGCTGCCGCTGTTCGCGACGTTCACGGCTGAATCCTACGTCCTCGGCCTCGTCACGCGCGTGATGATCTTTGCCATCGCGGCACTCGCGCTCGATCTGCTGATCGGCTACGGCGCGCTGATCTCGTTCGGCCACGCGGCGTTCGTCGGCCTGGGAGCTTACGCGGTCGGTATTCTGGCTTCGCATGGCATCAAGGACGCGTTGATCGCGCTGCCGATCGCGCTCGGCGTTTCCGCGCTGTTCGCGTATCTCACCGGCATCGTTTGCCTGCGGACCAAGGGCGTGTACTTCATCATGATCACGCTCGCGTTCGGGCAGATGGTCTATTTCACCGCAAGCTCGCTCGCGCCTTACGGCGGCGACGATGGACTGACGATCCACGCGCGCAGCACGCTTGCAGGCTTTCCGATCTTCGGCAGCGATCGCTCGCTCTATTACATCTGCTTCGTTTGCCTGCTCGGCGTGTATCTCTTGTGCCGCGCGCTCGTCGCATCGCGCTTCGGCCGCGTCTACCGCGGCGCGCGCGAGAACGCGTTGCGCATGAGCACCATCGGGTTCGAGGTCATCCGCTTTCAGCTCGTCGCCTACGTGATCGCGGGCGTTATCGGCGGCCTTGCGGGTTTCCTGCTCGCGAATGCGACCGACTTCGTCAGCCCGGCCTACATGTCATGGCAGCGCTCGGGCGACTTTCTCATCATGGTGATCTTCGGCGGCATGGGCACGCTCAACGGCGCGATCTTGGGCGCCGCCGCGTTTCTGCTGACCGAGGAATGGCTCTCGGGCCTCACCGAGCACTGGAAGGTGATCTTCGGACCACTGCTAGTGCTGGTCGCTGTGTTCGCACCGGGCGGCTTGATTGGCCTCGTCACCAGGCTGCGGAGGATGATCCGTGGCTGATCCCGTGCTGCGCGTCGAAGGGCTCACCAAGAACTTCGGCGGACTGCGCGTCACCGACGACATTACGTTGGATGTGCGGCCCGGCGAGCTGCACGCCGTGATCGGCCCGAATGGCGCCGGCAAGACTACGCTGATCAACCAGATCTCGGGTCTGCTCGCGCCCGACGCCGGCAAGATCGTGTTCGGCGGCGAGGACGTTACAGCGCTGCCGATCAACAAACGCGCCGAACGCGGCCTCGCGCGCTCGTTCCAGATCACGTCGATCCTGCCGGGCTTTTCGGTGCTGGAGAATGTCGCGCTCGCCGTGCAGGCCCGGCGTGGTTCCAGCTTCTCGTTCTTCGGGCGCGCAGCGGACGAGGAAACGCTCAACATGCCGGCCTATGCGGCGCTGCTGCAGGCAGGCCTTGCCGAACGTGCCCATGCGCCCGCTGGCGAACTCTCGCATGGCGAGAAGCGCGCGCTGGAGCTTGCGATAGCGCTGGCGATGGAACCGAAGCTGTTGCTGCTCGACGAGCCGATGGCCGGTACCGGCCGCGAAGAGGGCGAACGCATCGTCGCGGTGTTGCGCAGCCTGAAGGGGCGCTTTCCGATGGTGCTGGTCGAGCATGACATGCACGCGGTGTTCGCGCTCGCCGACCGCATTTCGGTGCTGATCTATGGCCGCATCTTGGCAAGCGGCACGCCCACTGAAGTGCGCGCCGACCCGCAAGTGATCACGGCCTATCTCGGCAATGAGATGGAATGATGCTGACCGTCGCAAATCTCCAAGCCGGTTACGGCCCCGCGCAGGTGCTGTTCGACGTGAGCTTTTCCGTCGGCACGGGCGAAGTGGTGACCCTGCTTGGCCGCAACGGCATGGGCAAGACGACGACGATCAAGACGCTGATGGGCCTGCTTCCGGCGCGCGGCGGCAGCGCGCGTTTTGCCGAAGAGGAATTGCTCGGCCGCCCGCCTTACAGGATCGCGCAGCGCGGTCTCGGTCTGGTGCCGGAAGGCCGGCAGATCTTCCCGACGCTGTCGGTGGAGGAGAATCTCATCGCGACCGCGGCGGCGCGCCATGGCGCGGCACGCTGGACGCTTGCACGCGTCTATCAGTTCTTCCCGCGCCTCGCCGAGCGGCGTTCCAACATGGGCAATCAGTTGTCGGGCGGCGAACAACAAATGCTGGCGATCGGCCGCGCCCTGATGACCAACCCGAAGCTGCTGATTCTGGATGAAGCGACCGAGGGCCTGGCACCATTGATCCGTAGCGAGATCTGGTCCTGCCTGGCAAAGCTCAAGAACGAAGGTCAGGCGATCCTGCTGGTCGACAAGCATCTCGATGCCTTGACCAGAATCGCGGATCGTCACGTTGTGATCGAGAAGGGCCACGTGGTGTGGACCGGTAGTTCGGCGGCGCTGGCGGCAGATGCGAGTGTGAAGGAACGGTATTTGCAGGTGTGAACGCTTGCTTTCCCTCGCCCCCAAAGCCCGTCGAAGGCAGGCGTAAACGCCCTGCTGGCGGGGAGAGCTGGCAAGCAGCGTAGCTGGGAGCCGGGTGAGGGGCAGCTTCCAAATTGCGCCAAGCCCCTCACCCGCCTCGGACCTACGGTCCTCGGCACCCTCTCCCGGTAAAAACGGGGAGAGGGAAAGAAAGAACTACTCCGCCGCCTGCTTCCACACCGTCGCGTGGCCTTTTGGTTTGGCCTTGCGCTTCAATTCGGTCATGTCAGCGCGATCGCGCACGCTGTTGCGGAAGATCTGATCGCGGCCCGGAAGATATTGCGGCGGGCAATGAATGTTCGTTGCGCCATACCAGGCCGCCGCCCTCATGGTGAAGAATGGATCGACGAGGTGCGGCCTTGCCAGGGCCACGAGATCGGCGCGGCCGGCCGCGACGATCGTGTTCACCTGATCGGCGGTCGTGATCGCGCCGACGCACATGGTTGCGACTCCGGCCTCGTTGCGGATTTCGTCGGAGAACGGCGTCTGGAACATACGACCAAAGATCGGCTCGGCGTCGTGCACGGTCTGGCCGGTCGACACGTCGATGAGATCGCAACCAGCCTCGGCAAACAGCCGCGCAACAGCGACGGAGTCGCCCGCCGTGATGCCGCCATCCTTCCAGTCGGTCGCCGAAATGCGCACCGACATCGGCTTCTCGTCAGGCCAGGCCTTGCGGATCGCGCGGAAAACTTCGAGCGGAAAGCGCATGCGGTTTTCCAGGCTGCCGCCGTAGTCGTCGGTGCGCTGATTGGTCAGCGGCGAGATGAAGCTCGCCAGCAGATAGCCGTGCGCACAGTGCAACTCCGCCATATCGAAACCGGCGCGATCGCCGCGCTTCACCGCTTGCACGAAGTCGGCGACGACCTGGTCCATGTCGGCGCGTGTCATCTCGCGCGGCACTTGGCTGTGGGCATAATACGGCAGTGGCGAAGCCGAAATGATCGGCCAGCCGCTGTCGGACAACGGCTGGTCCATGCCGTCCCACATCAGCTTGGTCGCGCCCTTGCGCCCCGCATGGCCAAGCTGGAGGCAGAATTTCGCCGCGGAATTCGCGTGGATGAAATCCGCGATACGCGTCCAGGCGGCTTCCTGCGCGTCGTTGTACATCCCGGTGCAGCCGGGGGTGATGCGTGCATCGGCCGAGATGCAAACCATCTCGGTAAAGACCAATCCAGCACCTCCGGTCGCGCGGCTCCCGAGATGCACCAGATGCCAGTCGGTCGGCATGCCGTCGACCGCCGCGTACTGATCCATCGGCGAGACGACCACACGATTGGCAATCGTCATGCCACGCAACTGGAACGGCTGGAACATCGGCACAGTCGGGCACTCGACATCGACCTCGAAACCCTGAGCGTGCACATCCCGCGCCACCACCTTGTCGATCTCGGCGACGAACTCGGGCGCTCGTAGCGCAAGATTGTCGTAGGTGATCGCCTTGGAACGCGTCATCAGGCCGAAGGCGAAGCGCGTCGGGTCCATGTCCCAGAAGCGCCGAATGTGCTCGAACCAGACCAGCGAGACATCGGCCGAATGCTGGGTCTTCTCGACTTCCAGGCGCCGCTCGGTCTGGTAACGCGCCAGCGCCTTTTTCACATCGCGTCCGCCGGTCGCCTTGAAGGCGTTGAACAGCGCGATCGCGTCCTCCATCGCCAGCTTGGTACCGGAGCCGATCGAGAAATGCGCGGTCGCCTTGGCGTCGCCGACCAGCACGACGTTGTCGTGGGTCCAGCTTTCACAGCGTATCGTCGGGAAGCTGCGCCAGAGTGAGCGATTGATGATCAGCTTGTGGCCGGCAAGCTCTTCCGCGAACACCTTTTCGAGAAACTTCGCCGACTCGGCCTCACCGAGCGTATCGAGCCCGGCGCGCGCGAATGTGTCCGGATCCGTCTCCATCACCCAGGTCGATTGGCCGACCTCGTACTGATAGCAATGTGCGATGAAGATGCCGAACTCGGTCTCCTTGAAGAAGAACGTGAAGGCATCGAACGGGCGGGTCGAGCCCATCCAGGCGAACTTGTTCGGACGCAGGTCGACGCTCGGGCGGAACGCGTCGGCGTGCTGCGCGCGGATGCGCGAGTTGATGCCGTCGGCGGCGACAATCAGGTCGGCGCTCCGATGCGCGTCCGGCTCGATCTCGGTCTGGAATTTCAGCTCGACGCCGAGCGCGCGGGCGCGCTCTTGCAGCAGCCGCAACAGCGTGCCCCGCGAACAGCCGCAAAAGCCGTTGCCGCCGACGCGATGCACGGTACCTTTGAAGTTGATCTCGATGTCGTCCCAGTAGGCGAAGTTGTCAGTGATCGCCCGGTAGCTCTCTGGGTCGTATCGCTCGAAGGTCTGCAGCGTCTCGTCCGAGAACACCACGCCGAAGCCGAACGTGTCGTCCGCGCGGTTGCGCTCGAAGACGGTTAGCCGCAGTTGCGGCCACGCCTTCTTGGCCAGGATCGCGAAATAGAGGCCTGCTGGGCCGCCGCCGATGACATCGACTTGCATGTTTGTCCTCCGCGTCGGGGGATGCAAATTACTTTAAGCTTAAAATAATTGTCCCGCAAGCCACCGCGGCTGCTTGAAGGCTAGAAATTTGAAGCTTAAAGTAATTTTCGAACCTGAGACTCATGAGACTCAAGGGTCTTTGCGGAAGGCGCTGCATGGCAATCCTCGACGGGCGGCATGCTCTGGTGACCGGCGGCGGGCGCGGCATCGGCCGGGCCATTGCGGCGTCGCTGAGCGAAGCCGGCGCGGCCGTGACGGTGCTCGGCCGGACCGAGGCGGCGTTGAAAGAAGCCGTCGCGGCCGGCCATGCCAGGGGCTATGTCGTCGCGGACGTCACCGACGAGGGCGCAACCGATCTGGCAATCAAACAGGTCGCGGCAGCGCGCGGCCCGATCGACATCCTGATCGCGAATGCCGGCAGCGCGGTCAGCACGCCGTTCATGAAGGGCACATCGGTGCAGTTCCGCGAAATGTTCGATCTCAACGTGATGGGCGTCGTGCATGCGACGCGGGCGGTGCTCGGCGACATGACCAGGCGCGGCTTCGGCCGCATCGTGGTCAATTCCTCGGTCGCGGGGCTCAAGGGCTATGCCTACGTCACGGCTTATTGCATGGCCAAGCATGCTGCCGTCGGCTTCGTACGCGCGCTGGCGCAGGAGACGGTCAAGAGTGGCGTAACGGTGAATGCCGTGTGCCCCGGCTACACCGATACCGATCTGGTGCAGTCGGGCATCTCGCATGTCACCGAAAAGACCGGCCGCTCACAGGACGCGGCACTCGCCGACATGCTCAAGGACAAGCCGATCGGCCGCCTGATCACGCCCGAGGAAGTCGCGGCCGCCGTGCTGTTCCTGTGTTCGCCCGGCGCGAGCGCGATCACCGGCACGACACTCGCGGTCGCAGGCGGGGAGATGTGAGCATGGACGATCGCGCCGCGATACCGCTCGACTCGGAAACCAAGGTCGCCGAACGCCCGGCCGATCACGAGGCCGAATTGCGGCTGTGGCTGCGGCTGCTGACCTGCACGACCCTGATCGAGGGCGAGATACGCCGCCGGTTGCGCGACTCGTTCGACGTGACGCTGCCGCGATTCGATCTTTTGGCGCAACTCGACAAGGCACCAAACGGCATGACGCTTGGCGAACTCTCGCAGCGCATGATGGTATCGAACGGCAATGTCACGGGATTGACCGAGCGCCTGGTCGAACAGGGCCTGCTTGATCGCCGCGCCTCTCCGACCGACCGGCGCGCGCAGATCGTCAGCCTCACGGCCGAGGGTCGCCGCGTGTTCCGCAGCATGGCGCGCACGCATGAAGACTGGATCGCGGACATCTTCTCGGGGCTCAGCGCAGCTGAGATCGACACGCTGATGAACCTGCTGGCAAAGACCAAGGCCTCCACGCGCAAGGCCGTGACCGAACGCGAGGCGACATGATTGCCAATCCGGTCACGCTGCCGCTTTCCGGCTATCAGGCGCAGCATGTGCGGCTGACCGTCGACGGCAAAGTCGCGACGCTGACGCTGAACCGGCCGGACAAGAAGAATCCGCTCACCTTCGAGAGCTACGCCGAGATCGCGGACATTTTCCGCGCCGCCGCAAAGGACAAGACCCTGAAGGCCTTCGTCATCACCGGCGAAGGCGGCAATTTCTGCTCCGGCGGCGACGTATTCGAGATCATCGGACCGCTGGTCGCAATGAACACCGTCGACCTGCTCGAGTTCACGCGCATGACCGGCGAAGCCGTCAAAGCCATGCGCCAGTGCCCGCAGCCGATCATCGCGGCGATCGACGGCATCTGCGCGGGCGCGGGCGCGATCCTCGCAATGGCGTCCGACCTGCGGATCGGCACCGCGAAAGCGAAGGTCGCATTTTTGTTCAATCGGGTTGGGCTCGCGGGCTGCGACATGGGCGCCTGCGCCATCCTGCCGCGCATCATCGGGCAGGGTCGTGCGTCGGAATTGCTTTACACCGGCCGCGCAATGAGCGGCGAGGAAGCCGAGCGCTGGGGCTTCTTCAATCGGCTTGCCGCGCCCGAAGCGGTTCTGGCTGACGCGAGCGCGATGGCGCGCGAACTCGCCGACGGGCCGACCTTCGCCAATGCCATGACCAAGCGCATGCTGGAAATGGAATGGGCGATGTCGGTCGAGCAGGCGATCGAGGCCGAAGCCGTCGCGCAGGCGCTGTGCATGGAGACGGAAGACTTCGCGCGCGCGTTTCGCGCATTCGCGGCGAAACAGAAGCCGGTGTTCGAGGGTAACTGAATGTCGCTCGCCGAAACGCTCAGCTGGCCGTTCTTCGAGGAGCAGCACCGACGCTTCGCCGGCGAGTTCGCGCGCTGGGCCGATGCGACGCTACCCGGCCTGCCGCACGATGATGTGGACGAAGCCTGCCGTGCGCGAGTTGCGGCGCTCGGCAAGGCGGGCTTCCTGAGAGCCGTGGTGCCGGCCGAGTACGGCGGACTTCATGCGAAGTTCGATGTGCGCACGCTGTGCCTCGCGCGCGAGATTTTGGGCTTTCGCGATGGACTGGCGGATTTCGCCTTCGCCATGCAGGGACTCGGCACCGGCTCGATCTCGCTCTACGGCACGGCGGAGTTGAAGCAGCGCTACCTGCCGCCGGTGCGCGACGGCAAGACGATTGCGGCTTTTGCGCTCTCCGAGCCCGAAGCCGGATCGGATGTCGCCGCGATGGCAACGACCGTCACGCCCGACGGCAATGCGCATGTCCGCATCGACGGTGCCAAGACCTGGATCTCGAACGGCGGCATCGCGGACCACTACGTCGTGTTTGTCCGCTCGGGCGAGGGTCCGGGCGCCAAGGGACTATCGGCCTTCATGGTCGATGCCGACGCGCCGGGACTGAGCATTGCCGAGCGTATCAACGTGATCGCGCCGCACCCGCTGGCGACACTGAAATTCGACGGCTGCCGCGTACCGGTGACCAACCGGCTCGGCGCGCCGGGCGAGGGCTTCAAGGTCGCGATGGCAACTCTGGATATCTTCCGTTCGACCGTCGGCGCCGCCGCGCTCGGCTTTGCGCGCCGTGCGCTGCACGAAACCGTCGAGCATGCCGCCACGCGCAAGCTCTTTGGCGCGCCGCTCGGCGATTTGCAAATGACGCAGGCGACGATTGCCGACTCGGCGACCGAGGTTGATGCCGCGGCATTGCTGGTCTATCGCGCCGCCTGGACCAAGGATAAAGGCGCGGCCCGCGTCACGCGGGAAGCCGCAATGGCAAAGATGTACGCCACGGAAATCGCGCAGAATGTGATCGACCGTGCCGTGCAGCTTCATGGCGGACGCGGCGTCACCAAAGGCGAAAAGGTCGAGGAGCTTTATCGCGAAATCCGCGCGCTGCGCATCTACGAAGGCGCGACCGAGGTGCAGAAAATCGTGATCGCGCGCGCGACGTTGAAGAATCGCCCGGCGAAACCGGCGCTGGCGGCGGAATGAAGGGAACAGAGCATGATCCCGTCGGCCCACGTTGATACATTCGCGCGCGACAATCTCCCGCCGCAGAACCAGTGGCCGGAGTTCCGGTTCACGCTACCTGAGCTGCAATACCCCGACCGGCTGAACTGCGTGACTGAGTTCGTCGACAAGTGGGTCGCGAACGACGGTGATCGCATCGCGATCCTATCGCCCGCCGAAGCCCTCAATTACCGGCAACTCGCCGAGCGCATCAACCGCATCGCCAATGTGCTGATGCGAGATCTCGGCATGGTGTCGGGGAATCGCGTGCTGTTACGCGCTCCGAACAGCCCCATGGCGATCGCCGTCTATCTCGCGGTCATCAAGGCAGGCGGCATCGTGGTCGCCACCATGCCGCTTTTGCGCGCCAAGGAATTGTCTTACGTCGTCACGAAGGCGCAGATCAAGCTCGCGCTGTGCGACGCGCGGCTCAACGACGAAATGGAGAAGACGAGACCGCTCGCGCCGCATCTGGCGAAGGTTGCCTATTGGGGCAATGGCGATCTCGAAGCCATGATGGGCAAGCCCGGCTACGAGACTTTCACCGCCAGCGACACGGCTATCGATGACGTCTGCCTGATCGCATTCACCTCCGGCACGACCGGCGAGCCGAAGGGCACGATGCATTTCCAGCGCGACATGCTGGCGAGCTGCGACAGCTATTCGAAGTACGTATTGCAGCCGAACCGCGACGACCGCTTCATCGGGTCCGCCCCACTCGCCTTCACGTTCGGCCTCGGCGGACACGTGCTGTTCCCGTTCCGCATCGGCGCGGCGACGATCCAGCTTGAGAAGGCGCCGCCCGAGGAGCTGCTTCCGGCCATCGCCAAATTCGGCGCCACGATCGTCTTTACGGCGCCAACCGCCTATCGGGCGATGCTGCCGAAGCTTGGCGAGCACGATATCTCGAGCCTGCGCAAATGCGTTTCGGCCGGCGAGATGCTGCCCAAGGCAACGTTCGATGCCTGGCACAAGGCCACGGGCCTGAAGATTCTCGACGGCATTGGCGCGACCGAGATGATGCACATCTTCATCGGCGCGCCAGAAGATGAAATCCGCGCCGGATCGACCGGCATGGCCGTGCCGGGTTACGAGGCGAAGGTGATCGATGACGCGGGACGCGACGTCGCACCGGGCACGGTCGGCTATCTCGCGGTACGCGGGCCAACCGGCTGCCGCTATCTCGCCGAC
>WNGK01011899.1_pt1 | contig 14492 bp, 12 predicted proteins | sample 5400601 | NCBI WGS metagenome assembly WNGK01 (sample SAMN13153376, study PRJNA577476) | soil metagenome | isolation source: 60 cm soil or saprolite under Garry oak tree replicate 1 | place: USA:California | collected 2016-06-15 | reverse complement strand
TGACGAATCCGGAAAATCATCTCAAGCGCTACGGGCTTTACAACAACAACATCGCCAAGACCGAGGCCGTCGACGATTACACCGCGCGCATTACCCTGAAGACGCCGTTCTCGCCGTTCATCGCCCAGCTCGCGCACCCCTCGACGGTGATGATCAGCCCGGCGGCGCTGAAGCAGTACGGCAGCAAGGACATCGCCTTCCACCCCGTCGGCACCGGCCCGTTCAAGTTCGTCGAATGGAAGCAGACCGACTACCTCAAGGTCGCGAAATTCGACGGTTACTGGAAGAAGGGTTACCCGAAGGTCGACACGATCACCTGGAAGCCGGTCGTCGACAACAATTCGCGCGCGGCCATTATGCAGACGGGCGAGGCGCACTTCACCTTCCCGGTTCCCTATGAACAGGCCGAGGTCCTGAAGGGCAAGTCGGACCTGGAACTGGTCGCGGCGCCGTCGATCGTGCTCCGCTATCTGTCGATGAACACCCAGCAGAAACCCTTCGACAACCCCAAGGTCCGGCAGGCGATCGCCTATGCGATCAACAAGGAAGCGCTCGCCAAGGTTGCATTCAACGGCTACGCGACACCCGCCGAAGGGGTCGCGCCGCAGGGCGTCGAGTACGCGGTCAAGATCGGACCCTGGCCCTACGACGTCGCGAAGGCGAAGGAGCTGATGAAGGAAGCCGGCCACCCGAACGGGTTCGAGACCGAGCTGTGGTCGGCCTACAACCACACGACGGCGCAGAAAGTCACGCAGTTCCTGCAGCAACAATTGCAGCAGATCGGTATTCGCACCAAGATCACGTTGCTCGAAGCCGGGCAGCGGGTCGAGAAGGTCGAGAGCTGGCAGGATCCCGCGACCGCTCCCGTGCGCCTGTACTACGTCGGCTGGTCGACGTCCACCGGTGAAGCGGACTGGGCGCTGCGGCCGCTGCTCTACGGCGAGTCCTGGCCGCCCAGGCTCTTCAACACAGCGTATTACAAGAACCCGAAAGTCGACGAGGACATCAAAGGCGCGCAGCTCGCGACCGACGGTGCAGAAAAAGCGAAGCTCTACAAGGACGCGCAAGAGACGATCTGGAAGGACGCACCCTGGGCGCCGCTGGTCGTGGAGAAGCTGCTATCGGCGCACAACAAGAGACTCAGCGGGGTCTACGTGATCCCGGACCAGTCCTTCAATTTCACCGAAATCGATTTGCGCTGACGCGCGGCCCCTCACCCCGACCCTCTCCCCGCACACGGGGAGAGGGAGCAAGTCGCGCCTATGCTGCAGTACTCCGTCAAACGCCTGCTCGGCTTGATTCCTACCCTCGCGCTGGTCGGCGTGCTGGTGTTTCTGTTCGTACATCTGCTGCCCGGTGACCCGGCCCGGCTTGCCGCCGGACCGGATGCGAACCCCGAGACCGTCGCGCTGGTGCGAGCGGACCTCGGTCTCGACAAGTCGCTACCGGAGCAGTTCCTGCGCTTCAGCGGAGGTGTTCTGCGAGGCGACTTCGGCCGGTCGTTGCGCACGAAGCGTCCGGTAAGCACCGAAATCGGCGAGCGCTTCATGCCGACCTTGTGGCTCACGCTGGTGGCGATGGCGTGGTCGGTGGCGATCGGCATGCTCATCGGGACGCTTTCCGCCGTCTGGCGCAATCGTTGGCCGGACCGGCTGGGGATGACGCTGGCCGTGTCGGGCATCTCCTTCCCCGCGTTCGCGCTGGGCATGGTCCTCATGGAGATCTTCTCCGTGCAGCTCAACTGGCTGCCCACCGTCGGCGCAGATACCTGGCGCCACTACATCCTGCCATCGCTGACGCTCGGTGCCGCGGTCGCCGCCATCATGGCGCGCTTCACGCGCTCGTCGTTCGTCGACATCCTGCAGGAGGACTACGTGCGCACCGCGCGGGCCAAGGGCCTGCCCGAGACCATCGTGGTCGTCAAGCATGGACTTCGCAATGCGTTGATCCCGGTCATCACCATGATGGGACTGCAGTTCGGGTTCCTGCTCGGCGGATCGATCGTGGTCGAGGTTGTCTTCAACTGGCCGGGCATGGGCAGGCTCCTGATCGACGCCGTCGACATGCGCGACTATCCGGTCATTCAGGGCTTGGTATTGCTGTTCTCGCTCGAATTCGTCCTCATCAACCTGATCGTCGATGTCCTTTACGCGGTGATCAATCCGACGATCCGTTATCGCTGATCCCATGAACGAGCACGTGGAGCTCCAGCCGGCGCAGACCGACATTCCGGTCATCCCCGCATCGACCGCGGTGCGCACGCCGTGGTCGGAATTCCGGCGGAAATTCCTGCGCCAGCCGGTGGCGGTCGTCGCGGGCGTGTTCGTGCTGCTGCTGGTCGTGCTGGCGCTGGCCGCGCCCTGGCTCGCGCCTTACGACGCGGAAAACTTCTTCGACTACGACAGCCTGAACGCGCTGCCCTCGCTCAAGCACTGGTTCGGCGTCGATCCGCTCGGGCGCGACATCTTCAGCCGCATCCTGGTGGGGTCGAGAATCTCGCTGACTGCGGGCTTCGTGTCGGTGGCCGTCGGCGCGCTCATCGGCACCGCCCTGGGTTTGATCGCCGGGTATTACGAAGGCTGGTGGGACCGGATCATCATGCGTATCTGCGACGTGCTCTTCGCCTTTCCCGGGATTCTTCTGGCGATCGGCATCGTCGCCATCCTCGGCGGCGGAATGTTCAACGTGATCATCGCCGTTGCCATCTTCAGCATTCCGACGTTTGCCAGGCTGGTTCGCGGCAACACCCTTGCGCTCAAGCACCTGACGTTCATCGAGGCGGCACGGAGTATCGGCGCATCCGACTGGACGATCGTCACCCGGCACATCTTTCCGGGAACGATCGCCGCGGTCGTCGTGTACTTCTCCCTGCGGATCGGGACCTCGATCATCACCGCCGCAAGCCTGTCCTTCATCGGCATGGGCGCGCAGCCGCCGACGCCGGAATGGGGCGCGATGCTGAACGAAGCGCGTGCAGACATGATGACCTCACCACACGTCGCGCTTTTCCCCAGTCTCGCGATCTTCCTGACCGTGCTCGCCTTCAACCTCCTCGGCGATGGGCTGCGCGACGCGCTCGATCCGAAGATCGAGCGCCAATGACACCGCCGCCGCGGCGCGGGCGGCCCGGCGTGAAGGTCGCGCTTCTGCTGCTCTTCATCGCGGGGATCGTCGCCTTCTTCGCCTTCGGCGGGACGCGCTATCTCACGCTGGAGACCGCCAAGCAACACGCGGCATCGCTGCGCACCTTCACCGAGGCGCACTACGCCGAGGCGCTCGCGCTGGGCTTCGCGACATACGTGATCGCGGCCTCGCTGAGCCTGCCCAGCGGGACGGTGCTGTCGCTTACCTTCGGTTTCCTGTTCGGGCGCTGGGTCGCGACCGCGCTGGTCGTGACCGCCGCCACGCTTGGCGCCACGATCCTGTTTCTCTCCGTCCGCTACCTGTTCGGCGAAGCCGCGCGCCGTCGCCTCGGGCGCTTTGGCGAGCGCATCAACGAGGAGTTCACGCACGAGGGATTCAACTGGCTGCTGTTCCTGCGTCTGACGCCGTTCGTCCCCTACTTCCTGGTCAACCTCGTGCCCGCGCTCACCGAGATCCGCGTCCGGACATACGTGGCGGCCACCGCCCTCGGCATCCTGCCGAGCACGCTCATTGTCACTAATCTCGGGCAGGCCTTTGGCAACATCGAATCGACGCGAGGACTGCTGGCGCCGGAAGCGCTGGTGGCGCTGAGCCTGTTCGGCTTGCTTGCGCTGGTGCCGGTGCTTGTCCACCACCTGCGAGCCAGACGGGCGTAGGACTCATCGTCCGAACGAGGCATCCGCCCGGGGCCCGACGTCGCCTCGCGCCCGAGCTTACTGAACTACCGGCGATCCAAACGGGTCTGATCACCGTACATGGGATAGCGAGCCATGCGTCCCATGATGTCTTATGCCCATGCCCAAGACCTCCAAGCGCGCGTTGCGTCGCGTCCTCCTCGGAGCCGCGATCGGCCTGACCGTCGTGGTCATCTTCGGCGTCGCCCTGGTTTGACCGCGCGGCCGGCGGCCGCGATTTGTTATGCTTCGCGCTGCCGCCCCGCCGCCGGATGAGACCCAAGCTCCTCTTTCTGTTTCCCGCGTGCTGGGACCGCACTGCTCTGCGCGACGTCGCGCCACTCCGGGCCGAGTTCGAGGTCGTTACCGAGGGCTTCGACCTTTCTAGTTTTCCCGAGAACGCCAGAATCCTCTGGCTCGATGCGAGGGCGTATCTCGATCGCCTGGTGCGCAAGTACCGACGCGCCGGCATCGCGGGCGTGGTCAGCACCAACGAGCAGTACGGCGCGCTGATCGCGGCGCGGCTCGCTCGCGAGCTCGGCCTTCCCGGCACCGATCCGCTAGCGATCGTGCGTGCGCAGCACAAGATCCTGGCGCGGCAGCTGACCAGCGCCGCGCTGCCCCACGCATCGCCGCGTTACGTCGCAATTCCGTGGACCATCGATCATGCGGCCGCCGAACAACTCCCGTACCCGCTGTTCGTGAAGCCGGTCAAGGCGGCGTACTCGGTACTGGCGCGCCGCATGGAGCGCGCCGCAGAGCTCATCGGCCATCTCCAGTTCGGACCTTGGGAGAAACACATCATCCGACGCCTGGTGAAGCCTTTCAACGATCTGATGCGCGATCTCGTGCCCGGCGCGGATGTCTGCGACGCACATCACCTCATCGGCGAGGAGCCGCTCGAGGGCGTACAGGTCAACGTCGACGGCTACGTCCATCGCGGCACCGCGCGTTGTTTCGGGGTCGTCGATTCCGTGATGTATCCGGGAACGATCGCGTTCCAGCGTTTCGAGTACCCGAGTCGCCTGCCCGAAGTGGTACAGCGCGAGCTCGAACGCGTCGCCTGCCGTGCGCTCGACGCGATCGGGTTCGATCATGGGCTGTTCAACGTCGAGCTGTTCTGGCGCCCGCGCGACGGCGCGATCTCAATCATCGAGATCAATCCGAGGCTCGCTGCCGAGTTCGCCGGTCTGTACGAGAAGGTCCACGGTACCAATCCGTATCGACTCCTCGCCGACCTGGCGGTCGGCCGCGAGCCGCGCTGGGTGGCGGGAGCGGGCACCTACGGCGCCGCGGCCAGTTTCGTGCTTCGCGAGTTCGACGGTGCGATCAAGGTCGCGCCTTCCCGAGCGGAAATCCGCTGGCTCCGAGCAGCGCAGCCGGACGCCGGCCTGCAGACGTTCATCAAGCGGGGTGGAAGTCGCGCGCGCGAGATGAAATGGCTGGGTAGCTACCGCTACGCGACCGTGAACCTCGGCGGCCGCGATCGCGAGGATCTCTTTCGCCGTTTCGAGGCGGTGTGCGCCAACCTGTCTTTCGAGCGGCCGGTCTGGGCTGCCTTCGGCGCTACGCTACACGCGCTGCGGTCCGGGCAATAGACGGGCGAAAGGTCAGCCGCTTCGATCCGACGACGCGACACGGGTTACGCGTCGGTCGTGGCACAAGCAACTGACGGACCGAGCTTCTCCTTCGCGATCGCCACCTGGGTGATGTCGGGCAGAGCAACGTCGTTCTTGGCCGCGGTGATTTCGGCCAGGATCGAAATCGCGATTTCCGGCGGCGTGCGGCTGCCGATGTAAAGCCCGATCGGTCCGTGCAGCCGCGCGATCTGCTCGGGCGTGAGGTCGAACTCTTCGAGACGCTTCCGCCGCTTGGCGTTATTGGCGCGGGAGCCGAGCGCGCCGACATAGAACGCAGGTGACTTCAGCGCCTCCATGAGCGCGAGGTCGTCGAGCTTGGGATCGTGCGTGAGCGCGACCACGGCACAGCGCTCGTCGAGCTTCATCTCGACCACCGTGTCGTCGGGCATGGTCTTGACCAGCGTCACGCCGGGGATGTCCCAGGTCTCCGTATATTCCTCGCGCGGGTCGCAGACGGTGACCTGATAATCGAGCCCGACCGCGATTTGCGCCAGATACTTCGACAATTGCCCGGCGCCGATCACCAGCATCCGATAGCGCGGCCCGTGCACCGTTGTCAGCAGCTGCCCGTCGAAGCTCAAGCCATCGGCGGCACGCGCGGGCTTAAGGCGCACCTCCGCGCTGTCGAGGTCGAGCGTGCGCGCGACGAGCCGTCCCGCCCGGACCTCCCCGAGCAACTCGGCGATGCGACTCTTCACGGTCAGCGGCTCGAGCACGAGCTGGATGGTACCGCCGCAGGGCAAACCGAACCGCCGGGCATCCTCGGCGGTCACGCCGTAGGTCACGACCCGGGGCTCGGTCACGTACGCGCCCTCACGCCGCGAGCGCTCAACGATATCGTCCTCGATGCAGCCGCCGGACACCGACCCGACCACGTGCCCGTCCTCGCGCACCGCGAGCATCGCCCCCGGCGGGCGCGGCGAGCTTCCCCAAGTCTTCACGACCGTGACCAGGAGCACGCGTCTGCCGGCATCCAGCCATTCGGCGCTCTTGCGCAGGACTTCGAGGTCGACGCTATCCATGGTTGGCTTGTGAAATAGGGACGACAGTGGGACAGACGGGCGAACCGTTTGTTCGGTCCAATTCTACGCCCGTCGCGTCAGCCAATAGATCGCCACGGCGGCGAGGATGGCGACCGCCACGGCGATTCGCCACCACAGGGTGCGCCGCGCCGAGGAGGCCTCGGCAGGCGCCGGCGCCGCGGCTCCGACCGGACCCCCGACCGTTTCGACGAACCGCGCGAAGAAGTCATCGGCGACCTTGGCTGCCGCCGCGTCGACCAGGCGCGAGCCGATCTGCGCCAGCTTGCCGCCTACCTGCGCGTTCGCGGTGTAGTCGATCCGGGTCCCGTTCGGCTCCGGGGCGAGCGCGACCTTGGCCTCGCCGCGCGCGAACCCCGCCCCACCGCCCTGCCCCTCGAAGCTCAATCGGTACGAGGTCGGCGGCACAAGATCGGCAAGAACGATCCGGCCGCTGAACTTGGCGGAGACGGGGCCCACGCGCGCGGTCATCGCGACCCGGAATTCGGTGTCGGACACGCGCTCGATCGTCTCGCATCCGGGAATGCACGCCTTGAGCGTCTCCGGGTCGTTGAGCGCGGCCCACGTCGTTTCGACCGATGCCGGCACGGTGCGGCTGCTGGTGAGTTGCATCGTAGTCGTCCCGTGATCTCAGGCCGCCAGCGCGTGCGATCGACCGCCCAGTTCCAAAGCGTGCCCGCGCCCCGTCCTCCGCCTCGCCGGCCGCTCAGCGAAGCGTGCCGCCAGCTGCTTCAGGCTCTCGAGATTGTGCACCGGCAGAAACTCGTCGACGTACGGCAGCATGGCCCGGATGCCCGCCGGGCGCGCTTCGAACTTGTCATAGCGCAGCAGCGGGTTAAGCCAGATCAATCGCCGGCACGATTTGGACAGCCGCTCCATTTCGAGCGAGAGCCCTTCGCCCACGTCGCTATCCAGCCCGTCGCTGATCAACAGCACTACCGCGCCCTGGCCAAGCAAGCGTCGCGACCAGCGGCGGTTGAACTCGGCGAGGCACGCGCCGATTCGCGTTCCGCCCGCCCAGTCCGAGACTGCGGCAGCGACCCTCGCGACGGCCACATCGACATCACGCCGGCGCAGATGACGGGTGATGTTGGTGAGGCGAGTTCCGAACAGCAGCGTGTGCACGCGGTCGCGATCGTTGGTGATCGCGTGCAGGAAAAAGAGCAGCATGCGCGAATAGCGGTCCATCGACCCGGAGATGTCGCAGAGCACGACCAGCGGCGGACGACGACGCCGGCGCTGGCGCCACGCGAGCGGCACGACCGCGCCGCCCGACGACGCCATCGCGCGGAGCGATGCCCGCAAATCCACTTTCGAGCCGCGGCGTGCCGCAACGGTCCGTCGCACGGGGTGATCGGGGAGCGGCAGCCGCAGCCGCGCGATCATTGCCCTGACTTCGGAGAGCTCCGCGGAGGTCATCGTCTCGAAGTCGCGACTCTGGAGCACTTCGCGCGGCGAGAAGGTGAACAGCGCGTCTACGCTCAGTTCCTGTGCCTCCGTCTCGCGCTCCGCGCTGCGCGGCGCCGCGAGCGCTTCGGCGAGCCGCGCCGGCAGCGGCGCTTCGGCGTCCGGCCGCGAAGCGCGCGTATACACCTTGGGCAGGAGCAGTTGCATCATGCGCTCGAGCAGCCGGGGATTGCGCCAGAAGAGCTCGAAGGCCTGATCGAACAGCGCCTGCTGCTCGTGACGCTCGATCAGGACCGATTGCAGCGCGGCGCGGAAGTCCTCGCGGTGCTCGACGCCGACTGCCTGCACCGCTTCGAGCGCAGCGATCACCTTGGCCGGGCCGACCGGAAGGCCGGCCGCGCGCAGGACACGCGCAAAATGCAGGATGTTTTCCGCGAGGCGCCCAGCGCCCGCGCGTGCGCTAGTCGTCACGAGCCCAGCTCGGCGGCTTCGAGGCGCGCTTCGGCGATGAGCTGCGCAGCGACCTCCGGCGTCACCGCCCCGATGTCGTCCTGATACTTGAGCAGCGCACCCAGCGTGCTCGCGACCGCTTCCGGATCGAGCGCAATCCGATCCAGCGCGACGAGTGCCTCGGCCCAATCGAGCGTCTCGGCGATGCCCGGCGCCTTGAACAGGTCCATCGCCCGCAGCCGTTGCGTGAACGCGACCACCTCACCCGCCAACCGCGCGTCTGCCCCGGGCACCTTGCGCCGCACGATCGCCAGCTCGCGTCCGGCATTCGGGTAGTCGACCCAGTGATACAGGCAGCGCCGCTTGATCGCATCGTGGATCTCGCGGGTGCGATTCGAGGTGATCACCACGATCGGCGTCGAGATTCGAGGTGATCACCACGATCGGCGTCGATGACGCCTTGATCGCGCCGAGCTCCGGGATCGTCACCTGGTACTCGGCGAGCACTTCGAGGAGATAGGCTTCGAACGGTTCGTCGGTGCGGTCGAGCTCGTCGATCAGCAGCACCGGCGCCGCGCCCGCGGGGAAGCTAAGCGCCTGCAGGATCGGTCGCCGAATGAGGAAGCGCTCGGCGAAGATGTCGGTGGCGAGCGCGTCGCGATCGACCTTGCCCTGCGCCTCCGCGAGCCGGATTTCGATCATCTGCCGCGGGTAATTCCACTCGTACACCGCCGAGGCGGTGTCGAGGCCCTCGTAACACTGCAGCCGCACCAGCTCGCGTCCAAGCGCGACCGCCAGCACCTTGGCGATCTCCGTCTTGCCCACACCCGCCTCGCCTTCGAGAAACAGCGGCCGCCCCATCTTGAGCGCGAGGAACACGCTGGTCGCGAGGCGGCGATCGGCGATGTAGTCGTGCTGCTCGAGCAATGCAACGACGGCGTCGACGTCGGCGGGGAGCGCGGTGGCGGACATGGATTGGAGGGTCGAGGCAACTCGCGACAGCTTGGATTATAGCGTCAACGCCGGTGGCAGCCTCCCAGCGCTTTAGGGCGCCACTCGAACCCGCTGCTTCAGTTTAGTCGACCCAACCAGTACTCAGCCTTCGGCCTGGACGCGGAAATCACGCATCGCGTCGACTGCGGCAGGAGTCAACCACAGGACAATGTCCCAGTCGGCTTCGATGAGCTCGATGATGGACTGGCGTGGCCCGTTTCTCCACGCGTCGCTTGAATAGAAAGCCTCCTGCGACGAGCGACGATGCTCGAGACTGTCGTATGCGCGCACTCCGAACGCGCGTACCAGGGGCATGCTCTGATTCACCACCAGGTTATGAAACCTGTCGCCGCTACCCGCTTTGAGCTTGTAGGATCTGATCTCGATGAGACGTTGCATATGCGCTTTGGTGTGGCCTGACCAACCGTTCCAGTTCACGGGCACAGCGCGGCTTTGTCGCACAGTGCCCCCTGCGACGACGGGTTACCCATTCGTGTTCCGCTCAAGTAGCTGTAACAACCTGCGAACATCGCCGAGTACCCATAGATCAGCAAATTGGCAGCCCTTGAATGTGAAAAGGGCGGCACCCGCCCACTCGACCCGCTCCCCCGTTGGCTGACAACCAAAAAATTTGTGGCGACGCATGCGTGAAAAGCGCATCCATGCAAATGCCCTTCGCTCATCAACAACGAGATCAAGAATGTCGCACTGGAATTCGCCAAGAGCCTCATGAACATAGTCGAGGTATGACGCGAAGCCGTCGGACGGCACGCCAGCACCGCCGGCGAGGTGTCGGGCTGAATGATAGGCTAGCCCGCATGCCCAGGGTCCGTTGCGGGGTCGACCGCCTTGTAGATATCCGCCAAAGATAGTTTCTTGTCACTTACAGCCAGAAGGTGCTTGGCTTGATCTTCGGCCGTCTGCTTGCCCGAACAAAGCGCTTCCACCAACTTATCTGCTTCCTCCCGGTTGAGTTCTCGCGTTTGCATTCGCGCAAAGCATCGCCCTGGCCGGACTAGCGCGTCGTCGAGGTCTCCCACATTAGGGAGGTTCGTAGAGAAAATTATCTTGCGCCCCTGGGCCCGGACAACGCCGTCTGCGATCGCAAGGAATCTGTGTAAGTTCTCGTTTCCTTCCGCACGCGGCTTAAGCAGATGGTCGGCATCCTCGACGACAAACGCATCGTGCCAGCCCGTAATGAACTCGACAAAAATTTGATCTGTTTCGAGTGCCTTCATGTCGCCGGTATAGAGAGCCTGTGCCGTGCCTCCTCTCCGCCGGGAGATTTCACCCAGAATTGCGCGTATCAAGCGGGTCTTGCCTGTACCTGGTGGGCCCTGCAGCACGAGCACTGTCTCCGCAGCCTCGACGTATCGGCCGATAAACCGGCGGACACCCTCCACCAGGTCTGGGTACGCTTCGTCATGGAGCACATCATCTGCCATCTCCTCGAGGCTCGCACTCTTGAGTTCGCCTTTCGAGGTTAGAAAGTGCCAATCAATCGAGAACATTGGCTCTCGCACCCTCGTGTCTTTAACGCGCTCGAGGATTGCGTTTCGGGCAGCCTCGGCCGTTTGCGCGCTCTCAGCCCAGATCCCGAAGGCGCAGGAACAATACTCCGCCTTCCTGCCTCCATGGATCGAGACGAAAAGCCCGCGTGAATCAAGGATCATCGAGCTGGAGTCGAGCCGCTGAGCCTGCCATCCAAGATTGAGGGCAAGATCGTCGAAGAGCGCCTCGAGATCGACCCGCGCAGCAAATCGCAAGTGGCGTTGAATCGGGTATCGAGCCACTCCCTCCTGAAGCGCTTTCGCAAATCGCGCCTTGAGGGCTAAATCCGCAAAATCCCAAGTCTCCTGGCTGAGCCCTGCAGTAAATGCGGTATTGGAGTGCGACGAGTCTTGGCCAACCATAAGATAACCCCTCCGAGATCGGTTGAAGGTGACGGCGCCTGGCGAAGCCGTGCAGGCGGTGCGTCCGTGCTGAACGCGAGATCAGGCGATATCATCAGCCGCGAACAGTACATTAAGCATGCGCTCAGGGTTGGCGAGAAAGTCATGCATAACGCGGTAATGCTCGGTGTCGGTATAGGCAGTAAGTTCAATCCCATCGGTCGAGCAGGAGTAGATATGTGCGTCTGGATACGCCAAAAGTATTGGGGAGTGAGTCGCGATGATGAATTGAGATCCGGCTTTGACCAGGTCGTGAATGCGAGCGAGCGCAGACAACTGGCGTTGAGGAGAAAGTGCGGCCTCTGGCTCGTCCAACAAATACAGGCCGTTGCCTCCGAATCGATTTAGCATGAGCGCCATGAACGATTCGCCATGAGACTGCTCGTGCAATGACTTCCCTCCGTATGAGTCTATGACCCGCGGTCCGCCTCCCTCCGAATCAAGCCGCTCGATCTCGGTTGCGACATTGAAAAAACTCTCGGCTCGCAGAAAGAAGCCGTCCTTAGGCCGGCGAATTCCTTTCACAAGGCGCAGGTACTCATGCAAGGGGGAATGAGAGATTCGGGTGCCGAACCGGAAGTTTTTCGTCCCTCCCTCGGGATTGAAGCCTGCAGCGACGGCAATGGCCTCGAGCAATGTCGACTTTCCCGAGCCGTTTTCGCCGACGAATAAGGTGACGGCCCGGTGAAGCGAAAGAACATCAAGATTGCGAATAGCAGGAAGCGAAAATGGATAGACTTCGAAGCTTGGGACTTCATCCCGCTTTAGGCGGACTTCGATCGCGTACTGGTCCGAGATCATTGTGGCCTAACGAGAAAACAGGTCTCCGAATCAACTAGGTCTCATTCTGCGATATCTCTCTCATGTCATTCTCGGCGACTTCGCGCGGATTCACAAGCCGATCCATCTCCCTGGTCCTGTGACTCGCCTCAATGGAAACCCCTCGAATGGGGTGACGAACTCGCCGAGCAGCCCCGTCTGGTCACGCAGACGGCTCGCCGATGGTTCCGATAACGATGCCGTGATCATGTGCGCGCCACAGTCACCCTTTTCTTGCCGGCAACTGCTGTCTTGCCCTGAGCACGCAATGCCTTCCCAATGTCGGAAGGTTGAGCGCCCAACGCGAATAACGAACGCAACAGCAGGTCGATCGAGACGCCGGGATCGGCCGCCTCCATCTTCGCAATTCGCGACTGGCTCGACCCGACGCGCCTAGCGATCGCCTCCTGCGACAGGTTCTGTCGTTCGCGGGCTGAACGGAGGAACCCGCTCAGTGTCGATTTGAATTCGACGTAGGCGGCTTCGGCCTCGGTCAAGTCGAGAAATTCACGTGTGGAACCCACAGCCCAGCCTGCAGCTTCGAGCTTGCGGCGTTTGCGTCTGTCCATGCGCGTCCTATGTTTTCCCGGTCGTTGCGTCATACTGCCTCAGGCGCCTTCGAGAGTCCGCGATAATTTTGTCGGGCGTCCGAGATGTCTTCTTGCTGAATATGTCGACGATCACGATTGCATCATCATCGTGCCTATAAATCACACGCCACGTTGCAGTTTCATCCGGAATACGCAACTCATGGATCGTGGACCGATCCGCGGCATCGATCTCGAGTGAGGCAGCGAAAGTTTGACACCTTGTTGTAGCTGGCGCAGCAGCACGCCGGCCTCGATGCGCGCGTCTTTCGTCAAAGGCGGCGATTTGATCTCGCCGCGCAGCCAGACGAGCGGTTTATCCATGCTCGTCGCCAGATCGAGTATATGTCAAATCGGACATAACTACAACCAAACGAAATTGCCCTGCGAAGCTCTGCCTCTCGGATGTTCTGTCGGGGCCCGGTTGGTCAATGGAAATCCCTCGAATGAGTGACGAGGTTGCCGAGCAGTCCCGTCTGGTCGCGCAAGCGCCCGGCGATCAGATGCACGACCTCACCTTCGCGCTCGAGCGTGCCGTAGACGGTCAGCAGGCTCGAGCGCAACAGCTCCTTGCGCTGCCGCTCCGCGAGATCGTGCCAGACGATGACGTTGACCATGCCAGTCTCGTCCTCGAGCGTGACGAAGGTAACGCCACTCGCGGTACCCGGACGCTGTCGCCCGGTGACGAGCCCCGTGACGCGCGCGATGTGCCCATGCGGCAACGACTTCAATTCGGCTGCGGTCGACATGCGCTGGCGGGCGAGCCGCTCGCGCAGCAGCGCCACGGGATGTCGGCCGAGCGTGAGCCCCAGGCTCGCATAATCGGCGACGATGTCCTCGCCTTCGCTGGGCGCCGCCAGTACCGCGGGCGCTTCGGCGATCGCCGAGTGCTCGAGCACCGCCGGCAGCCGCTCGATCCCGCTCACGTCCCACACTGCGCTGCGACGATGCCCGGAAAGACGTGCCAGCGCGCCTGCGGCGGCAAGCGCTTCGCTGTCGCGCTGGTTGAGCCCGGCACGGCGGACGAGATCGTCCACGTCCGCGAACGGCGCTTGCCTGCGCGCGGCCGCGACGCGTTCGCCGCCGGCCTGCGAGAGGCCTTTGACGAGACACAGGCCGAGGCGCAGTGCAGGTTGTCTTGACTGAAATTTGGTCCCGGCCTGCGCCGGGACGACAATAAAAGGCCGCTCTTTGCCAATGTCCTCCAGCGTGCACTCCCATTCGCTCACGATCACATCGGGAGACAAAACCGGCACGCCGTGCCGGCGCAGGTCCTGGACGAGCTGCGAGGGCGCATAGAAGCCCATCGGCTGCGAATTCAGGAGCGCGCAGGTGAACGCCGCGGGTTCGTAGTGCTTGAGCCATGACGAGACGTAGACGAGGAGCGCGAAGCTCGCCGCGTGCGATTCGGGAAAACCATATTCACCGAAGCCGAGGATCTGCTGATAGATCTGCCGCGCGAAGGTCTCGTCGTAGCCGCGCTCGCGCATGCCATCGATCAAGCGCCGCTCGAACGGCTCGAGCCCGCCCTTGTGCTTCCACGCCGCCATCGAGCGGCGCAACTGGTCGGACTCACCCGCCGTGAATCCCGCCGCGACCACCGCAAGGTGCATCACCTGCTCCTGGAAGATCGGCACGCCCAGCGTGCGCTCGAGCACGCCGCGCACCGCCTCGCTCGGATAGGTGACGGGCTCCAGGCCCTGTCGACGGCGCAGGTACGGATGCACCATGCCGCCCTGGATCGGCCCCGGGCGCACGATCGCGACTTCGATCACCAGATCGTAGA
>WNGK01004730.1_pt1 | contig 14496 bp, 10 predicted proteins | sample 5400601 | NCBI WGS metagenome assembly WNGK01 (sample SAMN13153376, study PRJNA577476) | soil metagenome | isolation source: 60 cm soil or saprolite under Garry oak tree replicate 1 | place: USA:California | collected 2016-06-15 | reverse complement strand
GTTCGGCGAGGCAATGACGATCGACGACTACGTCGAGGCGATCGGGCTTCCCTCCGGCGGCGCCGTCCGCGCCTCGCTCGGACTCGCGTCGAACTTCGCCGACATCCACCGCTTCAGCGCCTTCGCGAGCGAGTTCGTCGATTTCACCAACGTCCCCGACGACCTGCCCCCGCGCAGCGGCTGCTGATGAGCCGGATGACTCTTTACTAGCCGTCTCGAATCGCCCTTTCGAGTCCGCGCACAACAGGACCGTCAGTTGCGGCGGATCGCCCTCGCAACAGCAGCCATTCGAACCCCGGAGGCGGTCTTGGTGTCGGGCTCCCGCAACGGGACTGAATTAAGGCTCGATCGCGCTACTCATAGGCAGCGCGCGTGCATAGGCGCAGGGCATGAGGAACCGTGCCTTTCGCCTCTCCCGCGTCTGCGCTCGCCTTGCATCGGGCGGCGATCGTAGATCACTCAGGTCGAAAGGAGTGATCGTGATGCTGCAGCAGGGTCAGGTCTTCAGGCTCAGTGGTAATACCGAGGAAAGGTCGGTGTGGGCGTATCGCTATCGGGTCGGTGGCCGCGGTTCAAGGCGTGTGCAGCGGGGTGGTTTCGCGTCCGAGCGGGATGCGAGTGAGGCGCTCGAGCGGGCGCTCGAGCGGGTGCGCCGGGAACGAGGCTGCGGCAGCGCGCTGACGCTCGGTGAGCTCGTCGACGAGTACCTGGCTCAGCACGACGGCGAGCCGGAGACGATCGACAAGCTGCGTTGGCTGCTGACGAAACCGGTCAAGGTTTTTGGGACTCGCCGGCTGCCGGAGCTTCGCTCTCAAGAGATCGCGGCTTGGCGGATGACGATTCCGCCGGGGCACCGCTTCGAGGCGACGCAGGCGCTGCGGCAGGTGCTCGCGCGAGCTGTCGTCTGGGGGATGATCGACGTCAACCCGGCCAAGCAGGGGGTCGACAATCCGCAGCGGCGCTACACCGAGAAGCGGCCCTTCGAGTCGTGGGCTGAGCTCGCCGCAGTCGCGGCCAAGCTCGGGCCGCGCCATGGGCCGATCGTGCTGTTCGCGGCCGCGACCGGGCTGCGGCCGGGGGAGTGGATCGCGCTCGAGCAGCGCGACATCGATCGGCAGGCGCGCGTCGTCTATGTGCGCCGCGCCTACAGGAACGGTCGGCTCAAATGCACGAAGACCGAATCGAGCGTGCGCGCGGTGCCGCTGCAGGGGACCGCGCTCGCCGCGCTTGACCAACTGCCAGCCGGCATAGGCAGCGCGCTTCTGTTTCCCTCGCCTCGCGGCGGCCACCTCGATCTGCACAACTTCCGCAACCGCGACTGGAAACCCGCCCAGCACGCTGCCGGCATCACGCCGCTGCGGCGCGTCTACGATCTACGGCACACCTTCGCGACCTTCGCCCTTCGTGCCGGCATCTCCACCTTCGACCTATCCCGCTACATGGGCGCGAGCTTGACGATGATCGACCGCCACTATGGCCATCTCGCCCGAGACGGCCGCGACCACGCGATCCATCTTCTCGATGCTTTCACGGACTCCGAGACGGTCGACGTCCACGCCGTGGACGCTGCGTGGACGTCGGAAGCGTCAACCGTCGTCCACTCGGACAACGGAAAGACGAGCTAAGCAGGAGGAAAGAAGAAGCCCTCTGACGGACTCGAACCGTCGACCCCCTCCTTACCATGGAGGTGCTCTACCAACTGAGCTAAGAGGGCGGAGCCCGTCATTCTAGGCGCTCTTCGTGACGCTTGAGCGTTCGCGTCGAGGAGGTCGGGGCGGTCGTAGGGGCAAGCGTCCGCTGGCCCCTACGGGCTCCGGGTACTAGTCGAGTTGGCCCCGGATCGAGCCGTCCGGGAACTCCGTTGAGTGGTAGTTGACGTATTAGCCGCTCGGGTCGGCGCAGATGTCCGCGCCGGTCGTGCTTGCGAGGTGGTGTCGCGACGCCGCGGTTGATCTTGCTCGCGCTCGTCGACCCACTGAAGAGCAGTTCGACTAGCCCCACGACCCGCTAAATCCGCAGGAAACCGGGGCCGTACGTGCAATTTGTGCCTCCCCGGCGTACAGTCTGTCGGGCACCCGGCCCGGGGGGTGGCGTTGAAGCTAGCGGTCGAGATTCTGCGGTACGTCAGCCTGGTGGCATACGTGGCGCTTGCGCTGGCCACGATCAATCAATGGCGGCGTCAGCGGGACCGCGCCGCAGCCTGGGCGGCGCTCTGCTTCGGAACGCTTGGCTTGGTCGTCGTGCTGGGGCAGAGGCAGATCGTCCCGGAGCATCCCAGCGGCTTTGCCGAGAACTTCCTCCAGCGGCTCGACATCGCGTTCTTGCTGCTCTTCCCCTACCTGCTGCATCGGTTCACGACCGTCTTCAGGAGCGCGACCTCGAGATTGGAGAGCGCGCTCGGGCTGATGACCGTGGCGATGATCGTGTGGACGTTCGCGCTTCCCCACTTCCCCGAGCCGGGGCAGCCGCGGCCCTGGTGGTTCTTCGCTTATCTGACCGGCTTCTTGATCCACTGGACGGTGCTCTCCTCGGTCGCGGCAACCCGGCTTTGGCGGGCGGGCCGCGGTCAGCCCGCGGTCGCGCGCCGGCGGATGCGGATCCTCGCCTTCGCGGCGGCGCTGCTCACGATCGCGCTGTTCGCGGCGGCTGCGACCAGTCAGTCGTACTCGGTTCTTGCGCTAGTCAGCTCGGCGCTCGGGATCGCCAGTGCGCTGGCATTCCTCGTCGCTTTGGCGCCGCCGGCGCTCGTCCGGATGATCTGGCGGCGCCCGGCGCAGGAGCGTGTCCAAGACGCAATACGGGATCTGATCACCCTCAGCCGCAGCCAGGCGGAGGTCGCGACCCGTGTGCTCGGGCCGATGGCCGACATCGTCGGCGCCCGCGCGCTCTCCATTTGGAACAACGAAGGCGAGCTGGTGGGCTCGTACGGCCTCGAGGAAGGCGAGCTCGAGCCCGCGCACACCGGAGACGCGCAGCAATTCGAGCTCGACATCCCTTCGGGTTCGCTGACGGTTTGGGCCTCTCCCTACGCGCCGTTCTTCGGCCGCGAAGAGCTACGGCTGCTCGAGACGGTCGGCGCCCTTACGGGTCTCGCGCTCGACCGTGTGCGCCTGTTCCAGCAGGAGCACGAGGCGCGGCTCGCCCTCGAGCGTGCCGCGGAGATCAAGACGAACTTCATCGCCCTCGCGTCGCACGAGCTGCGGACGCCCGTGACGACGATCCTCGGGCTCGCCACCACTCTCAACCGCCGCGGAGACGATCTCGACGACCGCCAGCGCCGAGAGTTGCGCGAGACCCTCGAGCGCCAGGCCGACCGGATGGCAAAGCTCGTAGAGCAGCTGCTCGACCTCTCCCGGCTCGACGCCGACGCGATCTCGATCACGCCAGAGCGAATCAACCTGCGCGACCGGATCGAGGAGATCGTCGCGTCTGTCGCAGCCGAGCGAAGCGACGAGGTCCAAATCAGGATCGACCCCGATCTCGAAGCGCCCGCCGATCCGGGCGCGCTCGACCGGATCGTCGGCAACCTCGTCGCGAACGCGCTGCGGTACGGCATGCCTCCGGTCAACGTCGACGCCGTTCAGCACGACCGCCACCTCCGCGTCTTCGTCGAGGATCACGGCGACGGCGTGGCGCCCCAGTTCGTTCCCCAGCTTTTCGAGCGTTTCACCCGGGGCGGCCGCGAGCGCGTCGGCGGCAGCGGGTTGGGCCTGGCGATCGCGCGCTCGTACGCGCGGGCGCACGACGGCGACCTCGTCTACGAGGACGCGGAGCCTCACGGCGCGCGCTTCCAACTCGTCCTGCCGGTGAAGAAGAACGGGAACGGCGACCCCGACGTCGACGTCGAGCCGCCGCCCGAGGTGGAAGCGCACGGCTGGCGGCTCCTCAGGCGACAGCGAGTCCAGTAGTCACTGGTCGTTGCGTTAACAGTCCGGCTCGTCCTTATGTACTACCTAATCGCTTGACTCACCCCGAATTTGGATTAGCCGAGCTGGCTCTTCGAGCCGCCGAGCAAATGGGGGCGGGAGGATTCGAACCTCCGTAGGCTGAGCCGACGGGTTTACAGCCCGTTCCCTTTGGCCACTCGGGCACACCCCCGGGAGCGCGTCATTCTAGCCTCGTCGTCCGCGGCGGGCTTTGCCCGGCGCGGCCGCAAGCGCTTGCCGAAGCGGCTCCGATCGAAAGTCGTCATGGCGCCGAAGGCGCCGGACTTTCGATCGTCGAGGACGTTCCCTTTGGCCACTCGGGCACACCCCCGGGGTCGGGCATTGTAGCCAGCCGTTTCCGCCGTCTACGATCACGGTCGTGGCACGCTACGACGTGATCGTCGTCGGCGCCGGGCCTGCGGGCTCGACGACGGCATACCGCCTCGCGCGCGCGGGCGCGCGCGTGTGCTTACTAGACCGTGCGCGGTTCCCGCGCGACAAGCCTTGCGGCGGCGGGCTGACGCTGCGCGCGGTGCGGGAACTGCCGTTCTCGGTCGAGCCCGTGGTCGAAGACCGCGTCGACACGCTCGAGCTCGGGCTGCGCTACGGGCGACGCTGGAGCGGCCGCGCCGAGGGGCCGCTCGTGCTGATGACGCAACGCCGCCGGCTCGACGCATTCCTCGCCGAGCGGGCGACGGCCGCGGGCGCCGAGTTTCGCGACGGCGTGAAGGTGACCGAAGTCGACCCTGCGGGTGCGGTCACGGTCGGCGGCGAGCGCCTCGAAGCGGACGTCGTGGTCGGCGCCGACGGGGCGAATGGGGTCGCGGCCCGCTCTCTCGGCCCGCAGGCGCTCGAGCTTGGCGTCGCGCTCGAAGGCAACGTCGGCTATGCGCACGTCTCTCGGGAGCGCTTCGGCGGGCGGGCAGTCGTCGAGCTCGGCGTGGTTCCGGGCGGCTACGCCTGGGTCTTTCCGAAGGGCGACCACGTCAACGTCGGCGTCGGCGGCTGGCAGAGCGAAGGGCCGCGGTTGCGCGAGCGGCTCACCGAGCTTTGCGCTGCCTTCGAGATCGACGAGACGGACGTTCGCGATCTGCGCGGGCACCGGTTGCCGATGCGCGGGGCGTCGCGGCGGCCCGTCCAAAGGCGTGTTCTGCTTGTCGGCGACGCCGCCGGGCTCGTCGATCCGCTCTCCGGGGACGGCATGTACGAGGCCTTCATCAGCGGCCGGCTGGCCGCAGAGGCGACGCTCGAGCTCCTGCACGGCCGGGCGAGCGATCTCGACCCCTACGCTGAGCGGTTCGCGGCGACGTTCGCGCCGCTCGAGAGCATCTCCTGGCGCCTGAAGCTCGCTTTCGAGCGCTTCCCGGGCGTTGCGTTCCGGCTGGCGACGGCGAGCCCGTCCTGGCGTCTCTTCCAGGCCGTCGTGCGCGGGGACCGCCGCGCGTCCGATGCGCATGGCCTCCGAGGGGCGTCGCTCCGGGTCCTCCAGGCGCTAGGCGTCTAAAGACATCGGATCGCGCTGCCGATGTGCAGCGCGTGGATTTGAATGCGGTCCTTCGACGTGCCGTGGAACTGGGCGCGAGCGATGTTCACCTGAAGGTGGGCCAGTTCCCGGTCGCCCGCTGCGACGGGACGCTGACTCCGCTCGCCGACCATCCGCCGCTCACCGACGCCGACCTCGAAGCCGCGCTCGCCATCGTCTCTGAGTTGACGCCCGCGAGGCGCGAATCGTTCTACGAAACCGGCGAGCTCGACATCGCCTACACGAGCGGCGATCTGCCGCGTTTCCGCGTCAACGCCTTTCGCCAGCGCGGCTCGATCTCGTTCGCGTTCCGCGTCATTCCCAAGCACGTCCCGAGCTTCGAGGACCTGAGGATGCCCCCGGGGGTCAAGGCGATGGCCGACGAGCACCGCGGGCTCGTGCTCGTCACCGGCGCGACAGGCTCCGGTAAGACGACGACGCTCGCCGCGATCATCGATCACATCAACAAGACGCGGAGACAGCACATCGTCACCGTCGAGGACCCGATCGAGATCCTCCATGACGACCACAACTGCATCGTCAACCAGCGCGAGGTCGGGATCGACACGGAGTCCTACCTCGCCGCCCTGCGCCGGGCGCTTCGCCAGGATCCGGATGTGATCCTGATCGGCGAGCTCCGCGACGCCGAGAGCGCAGAGACCGCGCTCAAGGCCGCCGAGTCCGGCCACCTCGTCTTCTCGACCATGCACACGATCGATGCGGCGGAGACGCTCGGCCGCATGATCGAGTTCTTCCCCGGCATCAAGCAGGCTCAGATCCGCTCGATCCTCGCAGGCGTCCTGCGCGGGATCGTCAGTCAGCGGCTGCTGCCTCGCAAGGACGGAGGCCGGGTCGCGGCGGTCGAGGTCATGGTCAACAACGCCCGGATCTCGGACCTGATCCGCGAGAGCAAGACCGAGGAGATTCCGGACGCGATCGCCGAGGGCTCCTTCTTCCAGATGCAGACCTTCGAGCAGGCGTTGATCGACCTCGTCGTCGGCGGCGACATCGATCGCGAGACCGCGGCGAACGCCGCCACGAGCCAGCACGACTTCATGGTCGCGCTCGAGCATGCGCTCAAGCGCCAGGCCGCAGGGGTCACGGAGCAAGACGAGTTGCCGCAGTCCGCACCTCCGGACGAGGAACCGGAGATGCCGAGCCTGCGGGTCGCGCGGGCGGAGTGATGAAGCGCGTCCTCGTGGGGCTCGCGCTCGCGCTGGCGAGCGTGGGGGGTACGGCGAGCGCCGACACGTTTCGGCTGCTTCCTTCGGTGCCGGCCAGCCTGCCCAGCGCCTCCGTGCCCAACCAGCCGGGTCAGATCAGCACTCCGACGCCGATCTCGACGCCGCCCGGGGTCCCGCAGTCACTGAACTTCCAGCAGCTGGTGGCGCTCTGGCAGGGCGCCGGCTCGGCTTACGGCATTCCATGGGAGGTACTCGCCTCGATCAACAAGGTCGAGTCGAACTTCGGCCGCAACATGGGCCCGAGCTCGGCCGGGGCGGTCGGCTGGATGCAGTTCATGCCTAGCACCTGGGAACGCTGGGGGCTCGATGCGAACGGCGACGGCGTCGCGGATCCCTGGAATCCGGAGGACGCGATCTACGCGGCCGCGCGCTACCTCTCGGCCGCAGGCGGGACGCAGGACATCTCGCGCGGAGTGTTCGCCTACAACCACGCCCAGTGGTACGTCGACGAGGTCCTGCAGCTCGCCCACACGTTCGGCAGCGGCGGGCTCGATACGACCTTCAAGCTCGACCGGCTTCAGGTCTCGCTCGACGGCGCTCGCAAGGAGGTGGCCGAGGCGAACCGCCAGCTGCTCGCAGCGTTGCGCGATCAGCGGGCGCTCGCGAAGCAGGAAAGCCGCTGGCAGGCTAGGGCGGAGGGCGCGCAGCTTCTGTCCAAGCAGCTCGATCTCCAGAAGACCGCGACGCTCGTCGGCGTTCGCGAGCAGGCGGCCGCGGCTCGGGTAGCCCGGCTTCGCGCCAAGCTCCGTCAGGCGGCCGACGCGCTCACGCAGGCACGCACCCAGGCGCAGAGCACGACGACGGCGCCCACCGCGGGTGCGTTGTTCGCCTCGCCCGTCACGAACGACTCCGGCTATGTCTTCCCGGTCGGTGGCGGCCCCTCGGTCGTCTCCGTCTCGCACCACCACCACGACTACCCGGCCGCCGACATCGCGGCGCCGGAGGGCTCCCCGCTCTACGCGCTTGCAGACAGCGTCGTGCTCAAGTCGTGGGCCCAGCCGGATCCGAACTGCGGGATCGGACTGATGCTCCGGGCGAGCGACGGCCAGGAATGGACGTACTGCCACCTTTCGTACCTCGACCCACAGGTTGTCCAGGGAGCTGTCCTGAGCGCGGGTCAGCCCGTTGGTCTCGTCGGGAGCACAGGCGACGCGACCGGTCCGCATCTCCATCTCCAGCTCGATCCGTCGACGCACTACCCCCAGCTGGAGCCCTGGTTCCAACGGTTTGCGGGCACTGCTTTCCGCTGGCAGGACGCGCCGACTCCGCAGCCCAGCGCGGCGGCGGGCGGCGGCGCCCCGGTCTTCGCCGAGGTTTCGAGCCAAGATTCGGGTTCGGCCGGCGTGATTCGATTCACCCGGTAGGGGGATAGCTCGGAGCCCTCTTCGGCCGACGCAGAAGGTATGGCGGCTCGTTTCGCTGCGATCGTTCCACGCATGGCCGTGATCGGCCTTGTTTGGCTGCTCGCAACCGCGACGCTCACCTATGCGGCCGGCGAGAAGCTCACCACCCCCGCGAAGGTCCCGACGACGCCGGTTGCAACCGCGCGCCCAACTCTCATTGTTCCGGACATCCGCGGCCAGGCGTTCGTCTTCGCGAAGGGGATTCTCGAGGACGGCGGCTTCGGCTGGCGAGTCAGTGGTTCCGTGCATGGCTACGCGACAAACGTTGTCTCGACCCAGCAGCCCGCGCCGGGAACGCGGGTCGTGGACACAGGCGCACCGACGCTGAAGCTGACGCTGCGCCGTGGCACGTATCCGCAGGACGGGACGGCCCAGAACACGTCGCCCTACGCGGGAACGTCGATCCTGTTTCCGAAGCGGTCGAGCGCGGCGGTACAAAAGCCTGTCGCCGGCAAGGCGAAGACGGCGCGCCCGAAGCCAGCTGCGAAGACTGCTCTCAAGCACGCCCGCCGGGCCGTCGCGAAGCCGAAGCGGACTGCCGCCAAGCGCAAGCTCGCGGCCACGCGGTCACGTCCGCCGGCCTTCGTCGTTCAAGGCGCCCCCAAGGAGCCGCGGGACGAGATCCCGCTCACGACCCGGGCGCAGCGCCTGAGTGCCTGGCTGACTTCGTCCCGCCGCCCGACGGCTGCGAACCAGCGCTACTGGCTGTACCAGCATGCCTGGATCGTCACCGGCGCGAGGTTCGGTTGGTGGCACGGAGCTGCTGCCCTGCGTCTCCTGATCACCGTCGACCGACGCGTCGAATCCCAGTGGGGCATCGGCCGCCGGAGCGAGTCGGTCGCGCGGGCGGTCCTGGCAGGCGTGGAGGCCAAGGCGAAGTGACGCTCGTTGCCCGCATGCGCCGCCGCCTCGGCGCGCAGGGGGGTTACACGCTGGTCGAGATGCTGACCGTCCTCGGGATCCTCGGCGTGGTGATGGGCGGCCTGACCACAGTCCTAGCGAGCGCCACGAATGCCGACTCCGACATGAACAACCGATTCCAGGCGCAGCAGGCGACGCGGCTCGCGCTGGACAAGCTGCGCCGCGAAATCCACTGCTCATCGTCAGCCACCCCAGCGGCGACGGCCACCTCCTCGATCACGCTCACGCTCCCGACCTACTGCAAGACCTACTCCGGCAGCGTCTCCGTCACCTGGTGCACGCGGAGCGTCTCGACGAACCGCTACGCCCTCTACCGCGTCAACGGCTCGACCTGCACCGGCGGCGTCAAGTGGGCGGACTTCTTGACTCCGACTTCGACGGCGACCGTCTGCAGCGGCGCCCTCTGCGTCTTCAACTACACGGCGCAGTCGGCCACGAGCCTCGCCAAGCTGCACGTCGATTTCCCGGTCAACCCGAAGCCGACGCGCCCGGTTGGCACATATGAGCTCGTCGACGACCTCGTGCTGAGGAACAGCACCCGCTCATGAGAACGAACCGGAACTGGAGAAGGAGTCTCGTGCGCGAGCTGGTCGGCGAAGAGCGGGGCATCGCGCTCGTGATGGCTCTGGGGATCTTGGTCGTCTGCGCCATCATGCTCACCACCGTCATCGCCTACACGAGCTCTGCACAGCGCACCGCGTCCTTCAGCAAGGCGAGACTGACCGCTTTCGATGCGGCGGACGCCGGCATGAACAATGCGTACGCCGTCTTGAACCTGCCGTCGAACAACTCGCTGAAACAGTCGATTCTCCCGTCCTGCCACACTCCGAATCCGGATACCACGACCCCAGCGGCGACCAATCCGACCTGGATGACGAGCTCGAGCAACCTGACTTCCCAGTCGACGTGGAACACGAATTCCTACGGCAGTGCGACCACCTACTGGTGCGGTGATTTGGATGTTCAAGGCGCCGAGTGGTTTCTCCGCTCCGTCGGCTCGATCAGGAACCCGACCAGCACCGGCAACGCGACCCGGACGCTGAACTCCAAGGTGACGATTCAGCCGACGCTGACCCAACCGAAGAACAACCCGGTCTGGGACTACCTCTACGCCGGACACACAGGTAGCGCCTGCGACCAGACCCTGAACAACAACATCACCGGCTCCTCCCGCATGTATGTCGCCGGGAATCTCTGCCTGAGCCCGAACGTCAACCTCGCGCAGTCGAAGGTGATCGTCCGCGGGAACCTCGATATCTCGAACAACGCCTCCGTCGGCGCCAACACAAACTTGAGCACGCGCGTCGAGACCCAGGTCGGAAACAACTGCCGGTACGGCAGCACCAACCCGCCGTGGGTCACCTGCAGCGGAAACCAGGATGTGAACCACGTCTTCAGCAAGCTCGCGACTCCCCTTCCCGACGGGACGATTATCGGCGTCAACCACGTCCCCGAGGTGATCGCGCCGCCGGCAGCTGACTTCGCCACGTGGTATCAGAACGCGATTCCGGGTCCCTCTCAGTCCTGCACGACCTCGAGCGGATCCGTCCCCACGTTCGACGGCAACTATCCGACCCGGGACAACAGCGTTTTGACCGCTTTCGACCTGACGCCTGCAAGCTCGTACACGTGCCGCGTCGGGAGGGGTGCCTCGACGACGCTGGCAGCGGCGAGCAACGCCTCGCAGACGACGATCACCGTCTCGTCGGCGAGTGGCTTTCCTGCGAGCGGGACGTTCCGCATCAGGATCGACGACGAGGACATGACCGTCACCGGCGGCCAAGGAACGACGACCTGGACGGTCACACGTGGCGTCAACAGCACGACTGCCGCCAGCCATGTCATCAGCCAGGGCGTCAGCCAGGACGACGCGGGTACGAGTGGCGAGCTCTCCTGGAATGCAACGACGAAGACCCTGACCGTCACCGGCACGATCTACATCGACGGCAGCGCAAAGATCTCGAACAGCGCGGTCAACACGTACAACGGACAGGCGACGCTCTATCTCTCGGGCACGTTCTACGCGAACGGCTCACTCTGCGCCGCCGTCTCCGGTACCACCTGCAACTTCGCGGGTTGGAATCCCGACCACGAGCTGCTGATGATCGTCGCCAACGGGAACGGGGGCCAGGTCAACCCCGGCGACAGCGTTCAGATCGCGAACAACTTCTCGTTTCAGGGCGGGCTCTACGCGACAAACGCGGTCGAGTTCGGCAACAACGTCAACGTCGACGGGCCGATCGTCGGCAGCCAGATCGTTCTCAGCAACAACCTGACGACGAACGCGTTCCCCTTCATCACGACGGTCCCGGTGGGCATGCCGTCCAACGATGAGGTCTACGCACAGCCGAACCCGCCGCAGAGCTTCTCCGGCTAGGAGCCCCTTTCACAATGAAGCGCTGTGCCGCCGGGCCGCGCTGGACGGCCCCTGGCGGTGTCCTCAGTCGCGCCCGTATCTGCCGATACGGGCACTCCCTGCGTCCTTGCCAGGAACCGACCATCGCACCCCGGCGACGAGGCCCCATCATGAAAGAGGCTCTAATTCAACTCTCAGCCCCCGGCCGCCGATAGAACCACCGTGAACGCTGCGCTCGCCGCCTTCGCCCTTGCGCCGGGACTCGCCGTCGGCAGCTTCCTGAACGTGCTCGCCGTCCGAGTCCCGCTTCGCCGCTCGGTGATCAAGCCGCGCTCGGCGTGCATGAGCTGCGGTACCGAGCTCGCCTGGTATGACAACCTGCCGCTCGTCTCCTATGCGGTTCTGAAGGGCCGCTGCCGCACCTGTGGGACGGGAATCAGCCCGCTCTACCCGGCGGTCGAGCTGGCGACGGCGCTGCTCGTCGCCGCCAGCGCATGGAGGTTCGGCTTGACGGGCGAGGCCGCGATCGCCGCGTTCTTCTGCGCCGTGCTCGTGGCGGTGACGGCAACCGACTTGACCCATCGGATCGTTCCGAACCGGATCGTCGTGCCGGCTGCGGCGATCGTGCTCGTGGCGCACACCGCGCTCGAGCCTCGGCCCGAATGGGCGCTGGCTGCTCTCGGTGCCTCGTTTTTCCTGTTCGCCGCTGCCCTCGCGTATCCGGCGGGAATGGGCATGGGCGACGTCAAGCTGGCCCTGCTGATGGGCGCGGCGCTCGGAAAGTCCGTCTCGATCGCCTTGTTCGCGGGCATGATCTTCGCGCTCGTACCAAGCGTCTTTCTGCTCGCCCGTCACGGCTCTTCGGCGCGCAAGATGGGCATTCCGTTCGCGCCCTTCCTGGCTCTCGGGAGCGTCGTAGCCCTCTTCGCCGGGGGGACGCTTTTGCACGCCTACTGGGCGTTTTTCACCCAGTAGGTAGTAGCTCGAAGCGCGGAAAAACGCTCAGGGTTTCGGTCCCTGGCGCCGATACCTCATTCGAGGGATTGACGCATGAACCCTGAGGGCCCAACCCGCGCGTCCGAGCAGACGGACGAACAAGCCGCCACCGGCGGCGGGGCTCCGCATGTTTTCGACGGAGTCAATGTCAACGCCGAGCTCGTCGCCGACCTGCTTGCAGCGACAGGTCTTCTGCCCGATGACAAGCTGAACGCTCTCAGGGGCGTCGCTGGTCAGGGGTCCCTTGCCGAGGCGCTCGTCTCCGGGGGCTTTGCCGCGAGCGAAGGAGTGGCGCGAATGCTCGCCGCGCGGCACCACGTGCCGCTCACGGACCTCGCGCTCACCGGCGTCGACAAGAAGGCAACCGATCTGGTCCCGCTCCACGTGCTCGAGCGCCTCGTCGCGATCCCGTACGCGCTCGACGGCGACTCGCTTCGTGTCGCGATCGCCGACCCAGCCGACCTGCACGCAATCGACGAGCTCCGGCTCGCGACCCGCCACCAGCTGGAGCTGTCCGTCGCCGCCCGCGACGACATCCTCACCGAGCTTCGACGCCTCTCGCGCGCGTCCGAGGCCTTCGGCGCCCGCGCCGCACTCGCCGAGGAAGCGGCGCTGCTCGAGGAGGAAGAGGAGGACGTCGACGATCTCGACGTCGAAGACGGCATCTCGGAGGCGCCGCTCGTTCGGCTCGTCAACTCGATCATCTTCCAGGCGGCCGAGGACGGAGCCTCGGACGTCCACTTCGAGCCGCAGGAGGACGCCCTCGCCGTCCGGCTCCGCATCGACGGCGTCCTGCACGAGGTGCAGCGGATCCCCAAGCGAATGATGGCCGGGGTCACCACACGCCTGAAGGTGCTCGCCAAGCTGGACATCGCCGAGCGCCGAAAGCCGCAGGACGGCCGCATCTCGCTGAACGCCGCGGCCGCGGGCCGGATGCTCGACATCCGCGTTGCGACGCTGCCGACGGTCGAGGGCGAGTCCGTGGTCATGCGTCTGCTCGACAAGTCGAAGCGGCCGCCGACGCTCGAGGAGCTCGGGCTCTCGGACGAGATGCGCAAGACGCTCGAGGAAGTCGTCTCGCGCCCGACCGGCGCGCTGCTCGTGACGGGGCCGACCGGCTCCGGTAAGTCGACGACGCTCTACGCCGCGCTGGCCGAGATCAACAACCCGGAGATCAACATCATCACGGTCGAGGACCCGGTCGAGTACCGCCTCGGCGGGATCAACCAGGTGCAGATCAACCAGCGCGCCGGTCTCACCTTTGCGGCCGCGCTGCGCTCGATCCTGCGCTCGGATCCCGACGTCGTGATGGTGGGTGAGATTCGCGACCCTGAGACGGCCAAGATCTCGATCGAGGCCGCCCTCACCGGTCACTTCGTGCTTTCGACGCTGCACACGAACGACGCCCCCGGCGCGCTGACGCGGCTGAACGAGATGGGCGTCGAGCCCTTCCTGACCGGTTCGGCCGTCACCGGCGTGCTCGCCCAGCGGCTGGCGCGCAAGCTCTGCACGCACTGCTGCGAGATGTACACCCCTTCGGTCGACGAGCTGATCAAGGCCCGTGTCTCACCCGACATCGCCGCCCAGGCCGACGGCATGGTCTTCTATCGGAAGAAGGGCTGCCCTCGCTGCAACCAGACGGGCTACAAGGGACGGGTCGGCGTCTTCCAGCTCCTGGCGATGAGCGAGAACCTCGAAACTCTCGCCGCGAGCAAAGCAAGCCGCGAGGAGCTCGAGCGGGCCGCGATGGAAGAGGGCATGCGGACGCTTTGGGACGACGGCATCGCCAAGGTCGCTGCCGGCCTGACGTCGATCGAAGAGCTCGCGCGCGTCACGATCTAGGGCCGCTCGAGCCCGCGGAGACATGGCCCGAAACCGGCGCTCGCTTCGGGGCCAAGTAACAGACTGTTACGAGGAACGACACGTCCCGGCTAGACGGTCGAGGAGTCGCGAGACCACATTTCGAGCCGTACCCCGACAAGTAACAGTCTGTTACTAACCCTCGCGGCCGATCAGGCGCCTCCGCGAGGCCTTCGGCGCCGCCGCTACTGCGCTTGGATGTCGCAGCCGAGGTACATCAGCGCTTCGACCGCCTCGGTTACGAAAGCCGTCGCCTGCTGCGAGTCGG
>WNGK01004724.1_pt2 | contig 14502 bp, 12 predicted proteins | sample 5400601 | NCBI WGS metagenome assembly WNGK01 (sample SAMN13153376, study PRJNA577476) | soil metagenome | isolation source: 60 cm soil or saprolite under Garry oak tree replicate 1 | place: USA:California | collected 2016-06-15 | reverse complement strand
CGCGCGGCACGGCCGTCAGGTCGGGCAGCCGCAGGTCGAACTCGGCCGCCGCGGCGAAGAGCCTCTCCTTGTTGCCGAAATAGCGCATGACCAGCGCCGGGTCTATCCCCGCGTCCGCGGCGATGGCCCGGATGGTGGCGCGCTCGTAGCCCGCGGCGGCGAAGTGCTTGCGGGCCGAGGCCAGGATCCTCGCCTTGGTCTTGCCTAGGTGTCGCACGGCGCTATGGGAACCCTTGGCGGTCAACAACCGTTGACATATACGATCATAGTCAACAGCCGTTGACCCGCAAGGGGTAACCGTATGGAAACGCCGAAACGAGTGCAAGTCCTCAGCGTGCTGGCGGCCGTGCTGTTCGCCGCCGTGGCGATCACGGCCGGCTACCGGCGCATCGGACTGCCACCGGTCGTGATCGTGGGTGGATCGAGCGTGGTCGCCTTGGTTTTGTGGATCAAGACCTATCTCAAGCGGCCGCTCGACGCCGAGGTGATCCTGCCGGGGTTCCTGCTGACGGTGGCGGCGCTCGAGGTCCATATGATCGAGGAGTATGTGACCGGGTTCGGGCCCGCGATGAGCCGGCTGTTCGACATCAGCTGGACGGAGCGGTCGTTCCTGATGGTGTTCGCGTTCGTGGGGCCGACGCTGTACGCCCTGACGGCGCTGGGCCTGTACAAACGGGTGCCGTTGGCCGGATTTCTGGCCTGGTTCATTTTCATCGGCCCGGGAGTGGCGGAGTTCACGCACTTCATCTTTCCCGTGCTCAGGCCTGCGATCCAGCCGGAGCTCGCCGGCTCGATATCGCAAGCCGTGGCGAACGGGCGGTTCGTGGCCGACATGCACAACTACTGGGTGAAAACAACCGGCGTGTACTACTTCCCGGGCATGTATACAGCAATCCTGCCGATGATACCTGGCATCTATACGATCCGGAGGGTGATCGCGGCCAGCAGGCGGGGAGTCGCCGCATGAGCCGGGTCTTCCTCGCCGGCGCGACGGGCGTCATCGGGCGTCGAGTAGTGCCACTGCTCGTCGCCGCGGGGCATCGCGTGACCGCGGTCGGCCGCGCGCCGGACAAGCGTGCTGCGCTCGAGCGGGCCGGCGCGGCCGCCATCGAGCTGGATCTGTTCGATCCCGCAGCAGTCCGCCGAGCAGTCGCGGGCCACGACGTCGTGATCAACCTAGCGACCCACATTCCCGCGAGCGCCCGGGCGTTCTTCCCGGGTGCGTGGCGGGAGACCAACCGGATGCGGCGCCTCGTGTCCCACAGCCTCGCGACGGCAGCAGGTACGAGCCGCTTCATCCAAGAATCGTTCGCGCCGATCTATGAAGACGCCGGGGACCGGTGGATCGACGAGGACGCGCCCGTTCGGGTGGCGCGCTACAACCGGGGGGTGCTGGACGCCGAAGCCGCGGCGGGGCGTGTCACCCGGGATGGCGGCACGGGCGTGGTGCTGCGGTTCGCGTTTTTCTACGGCGCCGACTCCGATTTCACGCGGGACGCGATCCGGTACGTGAGGCGCGGCCGGGCGCCCGTCCTGGGATCGCCCAGCGCGTTCATCTCGGCCGTGTCCCACGACGATGCGGCGACGGCGGTGATTGCCGCCCTCGCCGTTCCCGCCGGGACCTACAACGTCTCGGACGATCGGCCGCTGCGGCGCCGCGAATTCGTAGACGCCCTGGCGGAGGCGCTGGGCGTCCCGCCGCCGAAATTCTTCCCCCGCTGGCTGGCCGTGCTGGCGGGCTCGCTGGGGGAGACGCTGGCGCGGTCGCAGCGCATCGCCAACGGCAAACTACGCGCTGCGAGCGGCTGGGCCCCTCGTTATCCGAGCGTTGTCGAGGGATGGAGAGCGGTGGTGGACCTATTTAACGGAGCAGAAACATGACTACGATGAACTTATTGAATCTCGTCCTTTGGAGCGTCCAGGGATTCCTCGCCCTGTTTTTCCTCGCGGCAGGCGCCCCGAAGCTCATCGGCCGCGGCATGGAGCGATGGACCGGGTTCTCCGACCTGCCCCGTCCGCTGGTGGTGTTCATCGGGGTCACGGAGGTGCTCGGCGCTGCCGGCCTGGTGCTGCCGATGGCGACGGGCATCATGCCGTGGCTGACACCGCTCGCGGCCATCGGCCTCGCCATTATCGTGCTGATGGCGACCGGGTTTCACCTGCGAGCGGACGAGCGCATCAACGCTCTCGAGACGGGACTGTGGGCCAGTATCGCCGCCGTGATCGCGATCGGGCGGTGGGATCTGGTGGGCGCCGCTCACGGCTACGCTGCGCCGTGGGTCCTGGTCACCGCCGTGGGCGTGCTGGTGCCTGCGGTGATCATCAATCTCGTCGTCCTGTTCAGTCGTCCCGTAGACAGCGGCACTGGGCGTCTCGCTGAAGGGGTATACACCTCGGAAGGGCTGCTACCAAAGGTTCGATGAGGCGACTATCTTGGGCGGTGAGCAATCACTGCCCCTTGGTGTAACTGGCAACACGCCTGACTCTGGATCAGGAGAGTCCTGGTTCGAGCCCAGGAGGGGCAACTCGAAGCGCGATGCGAGACTATCTCGTGTCGCGCTTCGTCATTTTTCGGCCGTTTGTCATCGTTTCTGTCATCGTTTCTCCCGACACCGTTTCGACATCGTGAACCCTGACGCGGATTTGCGTGGCGCTACGTAACAAGCGTTCGCATTTCACGTTCACAAAGCTCCGTGAACGCCCCACGAAGCTGGTTGAGATCCCGGTAGAGAAGTCGGTTGAGTGCCGGTAGAGGCTCCGGTAGAGATGCCGGTAGAAGTCCGGTAGACGTCCCGGTGGACACCCCGGTGGACGCGCCGGTGGACGTCCCGGTAAACACGCTGATCCAGCTCGGTAGACTGCTCGGTGATTGTTCGGCGTACAGCTCGGCGCTCCGCTCGGCGTAGGAAACACTGTAGGAAACAGCGGAGGAAACACCAGAGGAAATGCCGAGGAAGTGCTCGAGGAAATGGTTTAGGAACGCCAGCGCTCTCCTGCGCGCCGGTCAGGAGAGTCCTGATTGACGCCACCGACCGAACTCGAGGCACGACAGGATGTTTGGTCCCGCCGTGCCCCTTTAGCTCAGCTGTTCTGCGATCGTTTCTTGAGCGGTTTCGGGTTGTCGATCAAGTGCCGTAGGGTGTCTTCGTCCGGTTGCTGATACTTCATCGCCGTCGGCTCGTCTTCCCAGCCGCCGGCAGCCATGGTATCGCGCAAAGGATAGTCTTTACGCGCTGTGGCCCACTTCCGTCGGAAGGGATGCCACAGTCCCCCCTTTTGACGTTCAATCCCTGCATACCTGTAGGCCCGATGCATCCAGTCACTCGCGAGATGCCGTGTGACCGGCTTCGTCGGGTCGTTCACCATCGGGAATACCAGCGCGCTCCCGATCGCGGGGTGCTCCGCCCGGAATGCGAGCAGGGCCTCTTTGGCCTTCTTCGGCATCGGCACCACCCACTTCCGGCGCTTCTTGTCGAGCTCAGGACGCCAAGTGATGCCTTCCTTCTCGAAATCGAAATCGTCCCACCGGAGCCCCAGCACGCTGCTCAGCCGTCGTCCAGTCGAGTCCATCAAGGTGATCAGCAATGGCATCACCGGGTTCACGCGATCCGCGACGGCCATGAGCTTTTCAGCCGTCTCGTCATCGATCATGGGCCGAATCGGGTTGCGCGTCTTCGGGACCGCGAAACCGGTCAACGGGTTGCGATCGAGCAGCGGCCGGCCGTTGTTGTACACTCCGGTTGCCCACTTCATCATGGACTTGAGGAGCTTGATGTCCTGATGGACAGCCGTTGCGCCGACTGCACGGCCATTGATCTGGCCGTTGCGCCGAGCCGCGGCGTAAGCGGCCATCCGCTCAGGCGTGAGCTCGACGACCGGCGTGTCGGCGCCGAACCAGCCGATCAAGTACTTGGCGTACCGTTCGCACCCTCTCCTGTAGTGTTCGGTTTTCAAAGAGCCGTCGCGCGCGTGAGTATTCTCCGCGAGGTAGCGCGCGACCATGATGCCCAGCGTGAGCGACCGCGAATCGATCCACTCCCCGGCGTCCCGGAGCCGCACCATCTCGGCCGCTTCGCGCGTCGCGCGCTCGCGATCCGTGTGCCCCAAGCTGACCTGCCGGTACTGCTTCTTTTCCGGATCCCAGACGGCCATCTGCAAGTTGCCGCTGGCTGCACGCTGATAGATCCGGATGCGGTTGCCACGTCGGGTGCCTACGGTTCTCGACCAGCGTTTACGGGTGGCCATAAGGCCCTCCTTAGCCTCGTTTGAAGAGGCGGCTGGCGAGTTCGCGTACGTCCGCGTCGGGAGTATGGGGCCGGCCGGGCTTGATCGGAAGATCGCCCCGGCGGATACGGATCATGCCCTTGGAGTTGGGGAGCCGGAGGTCGTGGATCTGGCCGTCCCGGACCATGCGGGCGAGGGAGTCGGGGTGGTATCCGGAGATCTCGGCGGCCTGGGGCAGGGTCAGCAGCTGGTCGCTCTCGTCTCGAAGCGCCTGCTCGACCTTACCGGCCGCCCACTCGAGCGAACGGGCCTGGGGCTCACCGCCGAAGGCCTCTCGGAGTTCCTTGGCCTTGGCGAGGATCTCAGCGACTGCTTGGTGTACGGCGTTGCGGTTCGTACCCAGAAAGACACACCCCCCAAAGAGTCTCAAGCTCTTCGGGGGGTGTTCCTGCGCGTGGGGGATTATGCACGCGCTGGCTCACGGAAGTCAAGGGGTCGACGCCAACAGTTGCCCAACGGAGCCCCCTGGGTGACGAGCCTCAAACAGCGGGCCTTGCGCTAGATGAGGGTTAGTTGGTCAGCTATACGCTCGACGAAGTACTCGCGTACGCGCCGGTCGATAATGTGCGCGAGGCGAGGGTCTTCGAAGAGACGACGCCAAGGAGCTCGGGGTAAGAGCGGGCCCAGCATCCGATCCAACACTCCTCGATCGAACAACTCGACCGTGAACCCTGACTGGCGAGCACAGAGTCGAGCCCGCTGAGCTGGCCAAGAGAAGGCGTCCGAAGTGGTAGCAACGATCGCATACCGCGAGCCCTCGAGGACCAGCGTGCCGAGAACGCTTTGCACTGTCGAGAATGGTTCCGATTTCCTTGGTCGAGCGCGCCGCTTCACCTGGATGACCCACTTCTTCTTGGTGTCATCGACTAAGTAGAGGTCAACTCCACCATCGCCCGGACCCCCCACGTGTATCACCTCGCAACCAGCGTGGTTGGAACGAAAGACGTCCACCAAGAACCGCTCAAAGCGTGATGGATTGAAAGTATGCCAGAGCCGCGGATAGCGGCGGAGCTGCTGTGCAATCTCTTGAGAGCAGCCCTCGGGCAGGGTGTCGCTATACCGAGCAGCGACCGAAGAACCTAAAGCAAAGAACGTGGGGTCCATGCATGCGTTGCTGCCTTGATGACACCGGAAACTCCACGCAGCGCAGTGCTCACAGAACGCAAGTTTGTACTCCCTTCGGCTGTGCCATGCGTCCAAAGAGCCTTCGATGTCATCCATATGCTCTATTCGCAGCGGCCGATTGCAAAACTGGCACGCTGACTCCTCTTGTTCGTACAGGTCAACAAGCCACTGTTGCCACGGCTGGTTCCCGTTGTCTAGCGCTAGGTCGAATGACGAATGTCTCGGGGTCGCTGCCACGGGTGTCTCCGGCATTGAGAATTGGGCGTGGTACTGCCGCTAATGAGAATCGTAGCGGATGTGGGTCCTAGATGGCTCGGTGGGTTTCAGAGCCGGGTTATCGGGGGACTGCAAGCGTTCTTCTGCATGAATCGCCCGAGTCTGCCGGCTCTCTAGAGCCCGACGCGCTGGCGCGTTCGACCCGGCTACAGAAGATTGTGCGGGGCGTTCCAGCTGCCAAACGTTGGACGCGGGACCGCCGATCCAGTCCGTGAACGCCAGTTTATGCATACGTCCCTTACAAGCTCAATCAGGTGCACCTGGCAATGAATCTACCGGACATTTGGCGGGCAGTGGGAAGTCGCATCGGCTTCTTCACCAAGGAGACCAGGAACGACATACCTGACGCTCCTGGCTGCTATGCCTGGTTTATCCCACTGTGGATTTACTCAGAAGACCTGCCGCAACTCGTTCAGCTTCTCAGTAGGGTGATGTTGTACGACCCCATTAACGGCGGCAAACGGGAGCACACGGCGAAGTTCAACTGGGACGCAGTCTCAGTCCAGCTTCAAAAACTGCCTAACGTCTCCGTTACCGATGCGAAAGAAGTAGAGTGGCGTCGTATCATGGGTGATCCGCTGCTTCGGGCAGCCTTCGAGCAGGCTCTCATGGAAGCGAGTCTTCTGATGCCTCCACTATACGTTGGGAAAGCAGACAACCTGCGGGTCCGCTACACCCAGCATGTGGAGGGGGCTGGCCCGCAAGCTAATGTCTTTCACACTCGTTTTAACACCTTCGCGAAGTCGGCAGGGCTGCCGCTGACTGTGAGCGACCTCCTCTTCGTGTGCATCAAGACGGACCCTGATGCCGATCGAGCCCTTAGAGACGCCAACGTTAACGAGCTGCTCGAGCATATCCTAATGCAACTCTGCAGGCCACCTTTCAGCATGCGGTAGGCTGCATCGCGCCCTTCCCATCACTTGGCTCTGAGGGAGTGCACCGTGAACAAGAAGATCCCGCCAGTTCGCAAACGCGCGTACAACCAATCGCAAGACGGAGTCTATGGCGAGTTTGGCTCAGGCGCCAACACGAAGATCATGTTTATCCAGACCGCTATACGGCCGACTGACCTGGGCAAGACGACCCTCATTAGCGACATCCCGGGAAGCGAGGCCTGGCCGGTGCCGAACCTCTTTCAGCGGGAGGTAGACCAGCGGCGCGTCTCGAAGAGCCTTCTTCCGTATCTGCAAGACCAGAGACGGGTAAAGTTCTTCAATCCCCTGACGCTCACTGTTCTCCCCTTTGATCCCGAAAAGCGAGAAGTGCTCACTGCGATGCCGACCATTACGGAGTCGGAACAGGAGGAAGATGGCCAAAAGTGGCGGGTCGTTGAGATGGAGGGGTTCTACAAATACCGGCACCTTCCCGACACGCCGTGGGGCACACTTGAGTGGAACGATGCGGTGGTGAAGTTGGTGGCCATCGATGGCCAGCATCGTCTTTCAGCCCTCAAGCGGTTCGTTACAGATCCAAAAGGCGACAAGGAGTTCCAGACGTGGTCCATACCCGTCGTGATTCTCGCCTTTCGCGGCGCGGGCGAGAATCAGAAACCGCGCAGCATTCTCGAGGTGGTGCGTAGCATCTTCGTCTACATCAACACTGAAGCTCGCATCCCGAATCGAGCGCGCCGCATCCTTCTTTCGGATGAGAGCATCAACGCAATCTGCACGCAGGAGCTCTTGCAGCTCTCGCACTCGAACGACGTCCTTGATGAGAGCAAACGTAAGTCCGAGCGCGTGCCCCTACTCTTTCATGACTGGCGCGGGGAGGAGGAAGAGGGTCGGCGCATCATGGCGCCTGCAGCTGTCAAGAAAATTGAGGAGATCAACGACTGGTTTGAGAACTACCTCACCGGTGAGGACTTCTCAGCTCAACAGGAAACGGCCCTTGGTATCCAGCCACCCGACCCCCTGAAGCGCACATTCATCGACAAGCGTCTGGATTCAGAGACCTCACGTGCGATCCGGGAGCGGGTGGGTGCTGACCTTGTTCCTGGGGTTGCCCACGTTCTAGAGAATTTCGCGCCGTACAAGGCGTACATCGCTGCCCTGCGGCGACTTGAAAAGGAGTACATGACCAAGTCGGACGTCGCTCGCCATGCATTCTACTACCTACGCTTCGGTTCTCATCAGGCTGGCGAAGCGATGCACAAACTGGTCATGCAGATGTACGATGACCTTGTAAAGGAAATCGAGGCCATTCGGAGCAAGGAGATCAAACACCCCCTAGACCTCGACATTGGCATGCGGGGAGTGGTGGCTGCCTTCGGAGAGCTCCGGGAGATGTATTCGGCGGCAAAGACCAAGGGAGCCAGTTGGCGCGATTACGCTGGATGGTTCACCAACGTGTTGAACGGGCTCTACGCGGATGGTTGGCTCGACGTTCGAGGGCGTCCGCAGGTGAAGGCCCTCTTGCGTCACGTGATCGAAGATCACAATGAGACCGTTGTGAACTATAGGCTGGAGGATGCGGGCAACGCACTTGGCGCCTACGTCGCGCTCCTGGCGTGCGCAGTGGGCAGCCGGAAGCGGGGCGTCTTAGATCAGAGGTTGTGGGATGAAAAGCGTGAGGAGTTCACGGATCGTTTGGAGAACTGCGTAATGCGAGGCTACCGGAAGGAGGTTCGGCCTCAACTCAGAGAGCAGTACCCAAAGGGCGGGCGAGAGCTGACCGAAGCGGTCAACAAAGAGGCGGAGAAACGAACCAACAAGCATCTCAAGAAGCTAGAGGAAGCCCTCGAGACAATCGTCAGCGGGAGCTAAGACTTCGGTGTACGCCTTCTTAGACAGAGTCGACGAAGACGCTCTGCGGAAGCTTGTTCGGCGAGCACTTCCGTCGATGGACCACGGCAAGGTCCAAGACTTAGATAGGCACAGAATCTACAACGTCCTCTTTTCTCTCTACGGCTTCGACATTCTCGGAGAGCCGCCGGTTCGGCAGCTCATGCTGCTCACCTTGCCCGAGGATCGATTGCGGATTATGGCTGCCAGGTTCGGTCTAGATGCGCTTGGCAAGCTGTTCGACGTTACCATGCAGATTGCGAGTCAGAGTTGGCGGGAAGGTGCACCGAGCCCAGCGGTCTTCGCGGATGAGTTCGATGTCGCCAGTGAGTTCTTACCCAGGAAATCTGACCGTGAGCCCACCATCGAAGTAGTGGAGCCGTATTCGGAGCCGCCCGCACTGTTCGACTACCAGGAGGAGATGGCATCGGCCCTCTCGACTTTTTTGACCAACCAATCTGGTGGGGCATGTTTGCTACAACTACCCACCGGTGCTGGGAAGACCCGCGTAACGATGGAGGGTATCTCACGCTACCTCACGAATACACAGTCCATCCAACGTGACGTGGGTGTTCTATGGATGGCCCACTCAGAGGAGCTTTGTGATCAGGCAGTAGACGCCTTCCTCCGAGTCTGGGTTTCTCGCGGGACTTTCGACGTTCGGCTTGTGCGGTTTTGGGGAACATTTCAGCCAACAGTCGAGGACCTCAAGGATTCCCTCGTTGTGGCCAGCTACCAAAAGCTTGCCAGCCTCGCAGAGAAGTCGAAGGCGGATTTCGAGAAGTTTGGCAAGTCTCTCTCGCTAGCTGTTATTGACGAAGCCCACAAGGCGCTGGCGCCTACCATAAAGACTCTGCTGGATTCGTTCAGACGTTGGGGAGTGAACATTGTGGGCCTCACCGCCACGCCGGGAAGGGGCCAAGACGCGACTGTTGAGAACCGCCGGCTTGCGGGCCTATTCGACCGCCGACTCCTGCGACCCCCTAGTCTGGGGGCGGATCCGGTCGAGGAGCTCCAGCGACGGGGAGTTCTTGCACGTGTCAAACGAGCCGTGATTGACTCCGGAGTCCGGGTGAAGGCGTCTGATGGGGAAGCCGCCAGACCTGATGGCTTCGAGGATATGCCTGGCTCGGTACTCGCCAGACTAGCCAAGAATGAGAATCGCAACACTCTCATAGTCAAGACTGTAAAGAACTACGTTGAGAAGAACCATCCAACGCTGGTCTTCTGCTGTACGGTGGATCACGCCAAGGAACTTGCGGTCCTTGCAGCAAGTCAGGGAGTGCGCTCAGCCTTCCTAGATTGCCTCATGATAAGGCGTCGCCGACGTAGGGTGATCGAGGCGTTCCGCAGTGGCTTGGTCGATGCCTTGTTCAACTTCGGAGTCCTGTCGACGGGATTCGACGCACCAAACATCCGGTGTGTTGTGATTGCTCGCCCTACTAGTTCGATCGTCCTCTACAGCCAGATGGTAGGTCGCGGTCTACGGGGGTCAGCGGTCGGCGGGAGTGCGGAGTTCGTGCTCGTGGATGTGAAGGACAATCTGGAGGCTTTTGGCGGCGTGGGCGAAGTTTACAGTCACTTTGAGCGGTACTGGGATGCTCCACAGCGATGAGAGTCCGAAGTCTTGACATTCTCAAACGACTAAACGACTGTAGGTCTACTCCTAAAGTGATTTATGGCTCTTACGCGCCTGGCACTCCGGGCTCTCCAGCGACTAGAGCCCTCTAAGATCATCCTCGCTGCCATTCCTGGCGGCATTCGAGCAGTCGCGCAAGAAGCAGGTGTTACCACCGGAAGGGTCAGCCAAGTCCTCCGCAAGAAGGCGCTTCCCACCGAATGGGCACGGCGCCTCGCTGACCTAGCAGGGTGCAGCGAGCGGGAAGTGTACGAGCAGCTCGGTCAACGCCCCCCCAACACGCGGTCAGGGGATGTAGAGTCGTGAAACGTCGGCGACGTGTTGATCGCCCGTTGAAGCGACATCGCAATCGTTTGGCCCACCGCGAGTCGCGTAAGCCAGCCCACGTGTCACCGTCGCACCCGAAATACAGCTTCAGCGGACATCAGACCTTCCCCTTTCGGTACACGTGGTTGCCGAAGGGAATCCGGGCGCTCGAGGACGATCCGACCTGTTTCTCGAAGCCCGACGCGATGGTGACCCTCGGTGTCGGAAAGAACATGGTGGACTCGATTCGGTTTTGGTGTGGAGCGCTGAAGCTGGCGATCATCGATGGTCGCGGTGGGACAGTGACGCCAACTGACCTCGGCACCCGGTTGTTCGCCCGCCGTGGCTGGGACCCCTATCTAGAAGATCCAGCAACTCTCTGGCTTCTGCATTGGCAGTTGGTCGAATCGCCCGAAGTAGCGTCAAGCTGGTTCCTGGCATTCACGCGATGGAATCGCGACGTCTTCACGCGGCACGAATTGACAGACTGGATCATTAGGATCGCGCAGGATGGCGGCAAAAGAAACGTCACGCCAGACTCGATCCGGCGCGATGTTGACGTCTTTCTCCGAACGTACGTTCCGAGCCGCGTAGACGTTCGTCGTCCACTGGAAGACTCGTTCGATTGCCCCCTCGCCGAACTCGGCTTGATCCGTGAGCTAGAGGACGGGGTCTACCAGTTCAGCCGCGGGCCAAAACCAACATTACCGCTCGAAGTTTTCGGATACGCGCTGAAAAGGTACTGGGATACATACGGCTCGGAGCAGAGCACTTTAGGATTCGAAACTGTTCTCTACGGTCCAGGTAGTCCGGGGGCGACTTTCAAACTGTCAGAGACGGCTCTCACGTCGCTCCTGGACTCCCTGCCTTCTTGGATGGGCTTCCGCTTTGATGAGACTGCCGGTCTGCGAGTCTTGCTCCGAAGCGAAAGGAGCCAATCGGCAAAGGCCATTTCGCTTCTGGAACGTTACTACGCCAAACGGAAGCGGGAGGAAGTGGCTTGAGCTCTGTTCGTCTCTCCGATCTCGTCAGAATTCGAGGTCGCTTCCATCGATCGGTCAGCCTCGCACGGGACTGGGATCGGGGGGGTGATCTGTCGGAGTACCTCGTGACGCCCACGATCAAGGAGATCGCGCGCCGCCTAGTGGATGAATTGGAGCATCCGAATGGAGCGCGAGCTTGGTCGATCACAGGTCCTTACGGATCAGGGAAGTCTGCCTTCGGTCTCTTCTTGGCAGACTTGCTCGCGGCTCCGAAGCCTTCTCATCCTGAGAGCCAAGTACTTCGCAAGGGGCGGAAGGTTCTTAGAAAGCCATTCGTGCCGGTGCTTGTGGTTGCGGAACGAGGTCCATTGATGCCAGCGGTTGTCCGTGCCATCCGTGATGCTCTTAGGTCAGTGGCGCCGGCTTTTTCACGAAGACTTGAGAACGTAAGCCAGAAGCGAGCCATCTCCGGAGCCGAGTTCACCGAAGTCGTCCTCGGGGCAGCGAAGGCTGTTGGCGACAAAGGTCGAGGCGGACTTCTGCTCATTGTGGATGAGCTGGGAAAGTTCCTGGAGTTCGCTTCCAGTGAGAATCCCGAAGGGGATGTTTTCTTTCTCCAGCAACTTGCTGAGGCCGCTGCTCGTAGCAAACCGCCAATCTTGTTCGCGACGATCCTGCACAGTGCCTTTTCCGACTATCTCCCCGTCACACAGGAAGTCCGGCGGATCGAGTGGCAAAAGGTCCAGGGTCGCTTTCAGGACGTGCCGTTCCAGCTGCCGACCGAGCAACTTCTGGCACTGGTAGCTCGCGCCCTAGAGCGGCAAGTGCCGCGCGGACTCGCGGTTGCCTGGAAGGCGGCGGCCGACGAAATACTGGCAGCGCCCTGGCTCTCCCAGGCTCGACGCCGGCTGCCCTTGGAGGAGTTGTTGCCGGCCTGCTTGCCCCTACATCCCGTCGCGGCACTGCTGCTTTGGTCCGTTTTCCGCAGCAAGGTGGCGCAAAACGAGCGATCACTCTTCGCTTTCCTCACGAGTGAGGAGCCGTACGGCTTCCAGGAGTTCCTCAAGAAAACTGACTCGACCGGGACTGGAACGCCCCTGTTTCGCGTTGCCGATCTGTACGATTACGTCGCAAGTGCGCTCGGGTTAGCGGCATTCACCGGCGAGCATGCTCGTAAGTGGGCGCTTGTCGATCATGCGCTGACCAGGATACCTCAGGAGGCCCCTCAAGTCGCGCGCAAGGCTGTCAAGACCATCGGACTACTGAGCGTGTACGGACCTCTCGTAGGCCTGCAGGCATCCATCGAGGCCGTGAAGGGCGCGGTCGGACAGGTGGACGAAGTCGAGGAGGCTATTCGACTGCTGGAGGATCGTTCGGTCATTGTGTACCGCCGGCATCTGGGCGGTTACGCGCTGTGGGAGGGGTCGGATGTCGACCTGGAGGCTGCCTATGAGCACGCCAAGCACCACGTCTCCGGCAGCGACCTTCAAGGTCGGCTGAAACAGGCATTGAGCTTGCGTCCAATCGTCGCCCGTGCTCACTACATCGAAACTGGGACGCTCCGGCTCTTTGAAATCGATGTGGTTCCGAACGATCGGGCGGCGATGCAAGCCGCGATTGATCAACCCCAGGCCGGTGACGGCCGCGTGCTCTTTGTGGTGTCGCGTAACCGAGCTGTTAGTGAAGCCTTCAGCCTTGCGCGAGACCTCACAAAGCGGAAGGGCGACGGCCTGCTCCTCGTTGCGATCCCGAAGGCGGTGGCTGGCCTCGAGGAAGCGCTGCACGACCTAGAGTGTTGGAATTGGGTGAAGGAAAACGTTCCGGACTTACAGGGCGATCCCGTAGCGCGACACGAAGTCCAGGCCCGGCTCGCTGGAGCACGCGATCGTTTCGAGCGAATTGCCGGTAGAGTCTTCGGACTCCCAGGACACCTGTTTGAGCCCTCCCGGAGCGCGTGGGTCCACAGAGGCAAGGAGCGGACTGTGCGCTCCCCTATCGCGTTCCAGCGATGGCTCTCGCATCTGTGCAACAAGACCTTCACGCACGCTCCACATCTACAAAACGAGCTGCTGAACCGCCAAACCCTGTCTTCCGCCGCTGCGGCTGCTCGAAGGAACCTTCTGGCGTCCATGGTGACACGGGCCGCGGTGCCTCGGCTCGGCATCGAAGGCACGCCCCCCGAAGCCAGCATGTACGAATCCATGCTCAGGGCCGGGGGGTTTCACAAAATCAGAAGGCGCACATTGGGTTTCGGTTCCCCCATCGACGACTGGAAGCCAGCCTGGACCGCGATTGAGAATTTCGTCCACAAATCGACGGAAGCTCGGAGACCGGTGGCTGCACTCTTCAAGGTCCTCAGGGCTGCCCCCTATGGTATGCGAGAAGGACCGATACCCGTCCTGTTCGCTGCGGTCCTTTCGTCTCAGTGGGACGAGATTGCCCTGTATGAGGAAGGGGGATTCGTGCCCGAGCTCCGGATCGAGGTCCTCGAGAGGCTGACCCGGAGCCCAGACACCTTCGAGCTACAAAGTCACCGCCTGGATGCGCATCAACTCAGGGCACTGAAGGCTCTTGAGAACCTGGTCGGTGAGGGAGACGCGGTTGCAACGTCTCGTAGTTCCAGTTTGCTCCCCGTGGTCAAGGCCCTGGTATTGTTTGCAGTGCGTCTCAACCCATATGTCAAGCAGACTAATCGACTTGGCTGGCCTGAGGCTGTTGCTGTGCGCGACCACCTACTCAGAGCCGGAGATCCGAGGAAGTTGCTGTTCGAAGATCTTCCACTCGCGCTCGGCGTCTCTATCGACGGACAAGACGGCGGGAGCTTGTTCGCAAGGAAACTGCAGCAGTCTCTGCGCGCCATGAGCCGTGCCTACCCTGACCTCTTGGACGAACTCGAAAGGCAGATCCGTCAAGTATTCGATTTGAGGGGCCATTCGCTGGATGCGAAGAATCAGTTGCAGCGAAGGGCGGCACCTCTCGTGCCGTACGCTGTGGACCAGAAGCTCCAGTTGCTTGTGAAAGAAGTTGCTCGGGACCACCCGGAGCACGACTGGCGAGAAGTCGTAGCTCGCGTGATCAACGGAGGTATGCCTGCTTCCCATTGGAAGGA
>WNGK01007486.1_pt1 | contig 14504 bp, 12 predicted proteins | sample 5400601 | NCBI WGS metagenome assembly WNGK01 (sample SAMN13153376, study PRJNA577476) | soil metagenome | isolation source: 60 cm soil or saprolite under Garry oak tree replicate 1 | place: USA:California | collected 2016-06-15 | reverse complement strand
GAGTCCGCGGTGCCTTTTGGTGAAGAAGGAGCGACATTGGCAGGTCGATTGCCGCCCTTTGTGCCCTGTTTATTGCGTTGAGAGCGTTTTTGAGATGATTGGTCCTGGCGACGGGCGTTTTGTTTGTTCGAACCCTGTCCGGAGCGGGCGCTTTGCGATCCCATACTGCCCACTACATTACTGACGCGGGAGGAGCCTTGCTTATTTGATTTTTTGCTCTGATTGCTATTGCTGCCGGCCATGTGGTTCCTTCCTTCTTAGAGATTTCAGAGACACCAGTATCATAGCGCATATGTTCCAGAGAAGCAATAGGCAGGCAGGGAAGGCTCTCCATCCTCGAGGATGGAGAATCGCAGGGAACCAGGGCAACCCAAGGGTTGCCCCTACGATGCCGCGAGGGTCGAGCGAGCAACCTCGAGGGTTATCTTTACACCTCCATGACGATGGGCAGGATCATTGGGCGGCGGTGTGTTTTTTCGTAGAGGAACTCGCTGAGCGTGTGTTTGATTTTGTCTTTGACGAATGACCAGTCTGAGGCGTGGCCATTCAAGCCGATGAACGATTCCAGTACGCGCTCACGGGCGCTTTCGAGTAGCTCTTCGGAGTCTCGCATGTAGACGAAGCCGCGCGAGACGATATCGGGGCCGGCCAGGGGCTGACCCGTCTCTTTATCGACCGTCAGCACCAGCATCAGGATGCCGTCCTGGGCCAGCACCTGGCGGTCGCGCAGGACGATCTGTCCCACATCGCCTACTCCAAGGCCGTCTACAAAGACGTTGCCGCAAGCGGCATGATCCTTGACTTGAATCGTATCCGTGGTAACTTCAATGATATCTCCATCTTCAGCTACTACGATATGATCTGGCGATATATCCATTGAGTGTGCCAATTTGGCGTGAAGCACGAGCTGGCGATATTCGCCATGAACTGGCATGAAGAACTGCGGTCGAAGCAGTGCCAGCATCAATTTTAACTCTTCCTGCGCGCCATGGCCCGAAACATGGACATGAGAGATTGCCTGGTATAAGACCTCAGCGCCCTGCCGGAACAGGTTATTGATGGTGCGATTCACCATTTTCTCGTTGCCTGGCACGGGGGTCGCTGAGAGAATCACGGTATCGCCTGGTAGAACACGCACGAGGCGATGATCCTGGTTGGCAATGCGCGTCAGGGCCGAGGTGGGTTCTCCCTGGCTGCCGGTACAGATTATTACTACCCTCTCAGGCGGGAATTTGTTGATGTCTTCAGCGCGAATGAGCGTGCTTTTGGGTATGTTGAGGTAGCCAAGTTCCATGGCCATCTGAACGTTGTTGACCATGCTGCGCCCCACCAGGGCAATCTGACGCTCGTAGCGGACGGCGGTGTCGACTACCTGCTGCACCCGTGAAATCAACGACGCAAAGGTAGCGATAAGGATACGCCCGGAAGCATTGGCAAAGATCTTGTCGAACGAGTCATTGATAACGCGCTCGGAGGGCGTGTAGCCGGGAGACTCGACGCGAGTGCTGTCGCCCATCATTACCAGTACGCCTTCGTTGCCGATGCGACCGAGGGTACCAAGGTCGGCAGGTTTGCCATCGACGGGTGTGTGATCAAATTTGTAATCGCCGGTGTGCACAATAGTGCCTAGAGGGGTATGTATCACAATGCCTACCGCGTCGGGGATACTGTGATTCACGCGGAAAAATTCAACGAGGCACTTCCCCAGTTCCACCTGGTCGCCAGGGGTAATCACATTGACGGTGGCTTTTTCAACGAGCTTATGCTCTTTCAGTTTTACATTAATCAACCCCTGTGTGAGGCGAGTTGCATAGATGGGTGGGAAATCCAGCATGGGTAAGACGTAGGGAATAGCACCGACATGGTCTTCATGGCCGTGGGTGATGAGGATAGCGCGGATACGGTCTTTCTTATCCTGGAGGTAGTTTGTATCAGGGATAACCAGATCCACTCCGAACATTTCATCGTCGGGGAACATGACCCCCGCATCAATAATGATGATGTCGTTACCATATTCGACGACCATCATATTCTTTCCGACTTCCCCAAGCCCTCCCAAGGGGACGAGTCGAATTTTTTCTGTTGTCAAGGTAATAAGAACCTCCTAACTACACCAGGGTGTGTAGCCATTTTGAACACGAGGGTTTTCTCGTGTTGCTTACTCTAAGTTTTGTTTGTGTAATATATCTCTACTTCTGCCTTCACTACAGAAGTTAAAGCCAAATTGATTGAAATCTATTATTCCACTAAGAAGTGTATCATATGTGGGGGGTAAAAGACAAGCAAGTTGATGGCTGCGCCGGAAAGCGCGGCAGCAGAAAAACCACCTATGTGGGCGGGTGAAACGGCGACGTCCTATTTTCCCGTAGGGCTGCCCCTAAAGTATCGTGAGAGCTGAAGAGCTTAACTACCGTGTTCGGGATGGGAACGGGTGTACCCTCTTCGCTATAATCACCGGTTCGCCTGCACATACAGATGGTTCTCTTGACACGATGTATATTACTACAGGTATGAGGGTTTGTCAATACCCTATTTTTCTGAAAAGAAATTTAAGGAGTTTTTCTCTTTTATGACATTACTTCAAGGGTGTATTCTCTTTTTCGCGGCGATTCTTGGTGGGACGCTCAATGCGGTTGCTGGAGGGGGGACTTTTATTACGCTGCCCTCGCTGATATTTACTGGGGTTCCTCCTATTAATGCTAATGCGAGCAGTACAGTAGCTCTGTGGCCGGGGGCTATTGCCAGCATATGGGCGTATCGTAAGGAGCTTGCAAAACAGAGGCGTTCGATCATTCTTGTGCTGGGAGGCACCAGCCTTATTGGGGGAGTGCTGGGCGCAGAACTGTTGGTCAACACATCACAGTCAACCTTCGTTAAGCTTTTGCCGTACCTGCTTTTGGTGGCGACGGTGCTTTTTGCTTTGAGCGGCCCTATCACGACGCGCCTGCGCAAGAATGCTCCTACAAAAAAAAGGCAATCATGGCCGGTGCTCGTTGGCATAGCGCTGCTGCAGCTGGTCATTGCGATTTATGGAGGTTACTTCGGGGGCGGCATCGGTATTCTTATGCTGACTATCAATGGCGTTGCAGTTGTCATCTTTGTGATGCGAGGTGTAGTGGTATGGCCACAGACGATGTTGATGGTGGTAGGGGCGATTATTGGTGGGTACGGGGGAGCGTATTTTGCGCGCAAGATTGACCAGCGCTGGGTGCGTGGTTTTGTGATTGCGGTTGGCGTGAGTATGACGATTTATTTCTTCCTGAGATATTGAGGCATGGTTCAAAAGAACTTGACAGTCCAAGGATGACCACGCTGCCACGCTCTCAATCGGCGGCCAGATGCTTCGCTGCGCTCAGCATGACAATGCTCTGTGTGCTAAGGGTTAATGGCGAAAATGGCGTTTGCCGGTGAAGACCATAGCAACGGCGTAGTGGTTGGCCATGCGAATAGCTTCATCGTCGCGAATGGAACCGCCGGGTTGTATGATTGCTGTGACGCCCGCTCTGGCGGCTGCTTCGACGCCATCGGCAAAGGGGAAGAAGGCGTCGGAAGACAGCACTGATCCACGAGCGCGCTCTGCCGCTTTTTCTAGCGCGAGATGTACGCTGGCAACGCGGTTCATTTGTCCGGCGCCGACGCCCACTAGCGCGAGTTTGCGCGCGAGGACGATGGCATTGGATTTGACGTGACGCACGACTTTCCAGGCGAACATGAGGTCGGTGACTTCTTCTAAGGTGGGTTCGCGCTCGGTAACGACGGTAAATTCTGGCGCTCGATCTCCAACGGCGTCCGGGGTTTGCAGCAGTAAGCCGCCGCTGACGCTGCGCACATCTGGGCGACCGGCATTGAGCGAGTGTGTATTGATGCTCACCGGTTCAATGGGGCAATGTGTTGCAAGCAGGCGCAGGTTCTTTTTCTTGCGCAATATAGCCAGGGCCTCTGGCGTAAAATCCGGCGCAATAATAGCCTCGTAGAATAGCTGGGCAATTTCCTGGGCGGTGACAAGGTCAACGCGGCGATTGCAGCCGATGATGCCGCCGTAGGCTGAAACGGGATCGCCCGCGTGAGCACTTTTGTACGCGTCTACAAGAGTATCTTCACAGGCCAGGCCACAGGGGTTGGTATGTTTGATGATGGCGACCGCGGGGGCGGTGAAACTGCTGACGGCAGCCAGCGCGACGTCGAGGTCGAGCAAATTGTTAAATGAGAGTTCCTTGCCGTGCAAAGTGGTTGCGCCTGCCACGGTGGGAAGCGAGGCGGTTGGCGAGTTTTCGGCCCAACGGTACAAGGCCGCGCGCTGGTGGGGATTTTCGCCGTAGCGCAGCGTTTGAATACGCTGTAAGGGAAGCGTTAGCTCGTCAGGGAAGGGGTCAGCAGAGGGCACGCGGAGATATTCGGCGATGGTGGTATCATAACCCGCGGTATGCTGGAAGGCGATAGCTGCGAGGCGCCTGCGGGTCTCCAGGCTGACCTCACCCAATTCATCCCACTCCTGCATGACGGCGGCGTAGTCGCGCGGGCGCACCAGCACTATGACATCCTGGAAGTTTTTGGCTGCCGCGCGAATTAGTGTGACGCCGCCGATATCAATTTGCTCCTGCGCTTCGCCGAGGGTGGTATCCAGGCGATCGATGGTCTCAGCAAAGGGATAGAGATTGACAACGACGATGTCGATGGGGGCGATGCCGTGTGATTGAAGTTCATCTACGTGACTGGATAGATCACGACGAGCCAGAATGCCTCCTAAAATAGCCGGATGAAGCGTTTTGACACGTCCGCCGAGTATCTCTGGGAATTGTGTGAGGGTGGATACAGATTCCGCTTGAATAGCTTCGCTGGTCAAGTAGTTGAGGGTGCCGCTGGTTGAAAATATCTTTATGCCGCGCTTTTGTAGCGCTCGCGCGAGCTCTGGAAGGCCGTCACGATTCGCAACGCTGATTATTGCCTGCATAGCTTATCCTTTTCTGTTAATGTTGTCGACCATGTGACAGACCACAAGTTACCGGGCGAGCACAAGTTACTGGGCGAGCACAAGGCATCGCCCCTACTATGGACGATTGGGTTTGTATGAGTATCCGTTACAAAGCCCTCCTAACCGGGCGAGGATGAGCCGACAGGGCGAGCACAAGGCATCGCCCCTACTATGGACGATTGGGTTTGCGCCAGGGTTCGGATGAGCGTCCGGTACAAAGTATTTCTTATTAATAGTATCTTTTGGGCGGCAGTGTGTGCAAGATGAAAAGAACAATCCTGGTGGGGTGGCAGGGTTGTTCTTTTTGTTTTGGGTGTGAGTGGTGGTTGCTCAGGATTGCGCGGCGGCAAGTTCTGCTTCGATTGCTAAGATTTCGCTCATCGAGGGGCGGTTGGGAAACTCTGTAAGGATGCTAACTTTGCGTCTCTCACGAGAGTAATGGCCAAACTTGACGTAGCCGTCGATCAGCGCGTAGAGGGTGTGATCACGGCCCACGCCGACATGGTCTCCGGGTTTGATTTTCGTGCCGCGCTGGCGAACGATGATGCTACCGGCGGTAACCAGTTGCCCGTCAAAGCGTTTTACGCCTAACATTTTTGGGTTACTATCCCGACCATTGCGGGAGCTACCCATACCTTTTTTATGTGCCATGATTTACTCTTCCTCTGCCTGGCTTTCCGTGTCCTCGACCTTTGCAGTACGGCGGCGGCGGCGCGTCGTCTTCGGCTCGGGCTGGGTTTCTGGGGCTTCACTCACAGGCGCTTCGGTTTCAGCGGCCTCGGCAACGGCTGGAGTTGTTACTTCTTCTTCCTCTTCCGGGGTCTCTATGGCCTCGGGGGCATTGCCTGTGATGAGGCTCTTCCCATCGGCTACAATATCGTCAATAGTCAGGATGGTGAGTTCCTGGCGATGACCGCGACGATGGCGGAAACGTTTTTTGGCCTTGTACCTGAAGACAATCAATTTTTCACCGCGGCCCTGCTTGACGGCGGTGGCGAGCACCATGGCATTGTCCACGTGAGGAGTGCCTATCATCGTGCCGTTGTCATCGGAGATGAGCAGGACTTCTTCAAACTTTACCTGTGCTCCATCATCGACGGGAAGCCGGTTGACTTCGAGCGTCTGGCCTACGGAAACTTTGTATTGTCTTCCACCACTTTTAATGACAGCAAACATTGTTTTTTTGTTCTCCTTATCCGTCTCCACGGCTTATACTACAGGCTCCAGGCGGATACGTAGGAGGCGTTGGTGGAGGCCTTCCTGATACAGTTCCGTTGCCCGGATGTTATTGCGCGCAATCGCAAGCGTGAGAGTATGTGGAGCGGGTGTCCTCGCTTTATTTGAAGCACGAGGGGTTTTTATCACAAAGAGTTTTTTCTCTTATGTGCGCACGATAGCGATGATATGATAGCAACGTTTGTGGTGGTTGTCAAGTTTTTTGCTTTTGGGGATGGGTTGCCAGGGCGGGTGGATGTGTTTTCAGGGCGAGCACAAGGCATCGCCTCTACTATGGACGATTGGGTTTGCGCCAGGGTTCGTTTGAGACCGCGAGCCACAGGGCGAGCACAAGGCATCGCCCCTACTATGCTTACGCTTGATGGGCCTCGTCCTCTTTTTGCTTTTGGGGACGAGTTTTTGTACACTATACTCATCTTATTTGGATAGATGGATGCTATCAGGATCAGGAGGGTGTATGGAAGCTGCGCTTTCGGATGTTATTGTTGTTGATCTTTCGCGTGTTTTCGCGGGTCCCTATTGTACGATGATGCTGGGGGATATGGGCGCAAGGGTGATTAAGGTTGAGCAGCCTGGCAAGGGGGATGATACGCGGCAGTTCGGCCCTCCTTATGTCGCGGGTGAGAGCGCTTATTACCTGGGGCTGAACCGCAACAAGTATAGTATTACTCTTGATTTCAATGACGCGGAACATAAGCAGCGGCTGCTTGAGCTGGTGAGTACGGCTACGGTGCTGGTGGAAAACTTTCGCCCTGGTACGCTGAAAAGGCAGGGGTTGGATTATGAGACATTACGGGCGATCAATCCCGGGTTGATTTACTGCTCGATCAGTGGTTATGGGCAAGATGGTCCTTATGCGCTGCGCCCTGGCTATGATTTTGTGGCGCAGGCAGAGTCGGGCATTATGTCGGTGACCGGGGAGATCGATGGGGAGCCGCAGCGGGTGGGTTCGCCGATCGCGGATAATGCTGCCGGGATGTTTGCCTGTATGGCTATCCTGGCAGCCCTTTATGTGCGCAAAAGCACGGGGAAGGGGCAGCATATCGATATTTCGCTGCTGGAGGCGGCGATCTCCCTGCTGGGGAATGTTTCATCCAACCATCTTATTTCGGGGGAGGAGGCGCCGCGCGTTGGCAATGGCCACCCGAATATTGTGCCCTACCAGGCTTTTCGGACGCGCAATGGCTATATTGTTGTTTCCTGTGGCAATGACCGGCTGTACCAGACGTTTTGCAGGCTGCTGGGGCGGGAGGAACTGGCAACGGATGCGCGCTTTGCGACGAACCCGCAGCGGGTGCGCAATCGCAAGGAGCTGATACCGATATTACAAGAGTTGTTCCTGGAACGTGAGACGGATGATTGGCTGACGGAGCTGCGCGCGGCGGGTATTCCGTGCGGCCCTATCAATTCTATTAGCCAGGTGTTCAGGGATGAGCAGATCGAGGCGCGGGGTTTTGTTTGGGAGTGTGAGCATGCTACGGCGGGTATGATTAAGCTTTCGGGGTCGCCTATGCATTTGTCGGAGACGCCGACGCGGTTGTATAAGGCGCCGCCGAGGTTGGGGGAGGATGATGGGATGGTTTTTGGTGAGGCAGAGGAAGAGTGAGGAAATGAGAGTTAATTTGGTTTGGGTGTTCTGGGAATGACGAATTTGTACGGGAAACCTTGTTCTCTCTAATAGATTGCTGTATACTAATCAGGAATTTTTATCGCGTTTAATGTTCGTGTCTGGAGGAAGGTCACCAGTGAAAATTACATGTAAACAACAAGACTTGAGTCGGGGGCTTGCTATTGTAGGCCACGCGGTCTCGAATCGGAGCACGCTGCCTATTCTTGCCAATATTTTGTTAGCGACGGATAACGATCGTTTGAAGCTGTCGGCTACGAATCTGGAGATTGGCATTAACTGCTGGGTGGATTGCCAGATTCACGAGGAGGGATCGACGACGATTCCCGCGAAGCTGTTCACCGACTTTGTGAATAGTTTGTCGCAGACGACGGTCGATATCACGACGCCGGAAGACTCGAACAAAATGAATATTAAAAGCGAGGATAGCAGCGCGAATATCAAGGGTATGGATGCTTCTGAGTTTCCTATGATTCCTAGCGGTGATGGCGGGGAGCCGCCGGTGATACTGGATGCAGCGATGCTCAAGGAGATGATCGCCGAGGTGGTGATCGCCGCGTCTGATGATGATTCGCGCCCGGTCTTTACGGGTGTGCTGGTGCAGGTGGGGAACGAACAGGTGACGTTTGCGGCGGCGGATGCTTTCCGCCTGGCGGTACGCACGGCTCCCTTGCCAGGGGATGATACTACACATGGTGATATTCTTGTTCCCGCGCGGACGTTGAGCGAGCTGGCACGTATTCTGCCGTCTGAAGGGGCTGTGCAGATGATTGTCACGCCCAATCGGAGCCAGGTACTTTTCCACACGGAGCAGATCGATCTTGTGTCGCGTTTGATCGATGGGATTTTCCCCAACTATCGCCAGATCATTCCTAAAGAGCATACGACACGGGCGGTGGTTGATACGAAAACGTTTGCCGCGCGTGTCAAGTCGGCGGCGTTGTTTGCGCGTGATAGTTCAAATATTACGCGCGTCAAGATCAATGGCGGGGATGGCACTGGTTTGGAGCCGGGCGTGGTGACGATTGAGGCGACGGCAGAGGATCTGGGAGATAACGTGGGCGTGCTGAACGCGGCTGTTGATGGGCCGGAGCAGCAGATCATTTTTAATGTGAAGTATCTCGCGGATGTGCTGGCGGTGATTGGGACGCCGGAGGTGGCTATCGAGGTGAACGCGCCGACGAAGCCTGGGGTGATTAAGCCGGTTGGGCATGCTGATTATACGTATGTGATTATGCCGATGCATACTAACCGGTAGCAGAGCGCCTCCCAATAAGTGAACGCATGGGGTTCGAGGGCGACCACAAGCCAGGGCGACCACAAGGGTCGCCCCTACTATGGACGGGTTCGCGGGTTTGGTTTTCGCGGTTATGGAGGATGGACTGGTTACCTGGGATTTAGTATGTATCTTTCGCACCTCTTGTTGAGTGAATTTCGCAATTATAGGCAGCTTGAACTTTCCCTGGGACGGGGGCTTTATTTGTTTTATGGGGAGAATGCTCAGGGTAAGACGAATCTGCTTGAGGCGGTGGGGATGCTGGCTACGGGTAGTTCGTTTCATGCTGGCTCTGACCGTGAAGTGGTTAGCTGGTCTGCTCCTGATCATATTGCCCATTTGAAGGCTTCTGTTGTGCGGAGTGAGGGTGATGTCGAGCTTGAAGTTGTTGTTTTTGATGCTACGCCGCCTGCCCTGGAAGGGGCAAATCCTCCACCACTTAGTGTCGTTGCGCTGCCTGCCAATACACCGCGCAAACGTGTGAAGGTCAATACTATCCCCAAAAAGGTGCTTGATTTGATTGGGCAGATGAAGGTGGTGATGTTTTCGCCGATGGATCTGCACCTGGTTGATGGCTCTCCCGAGGAGCGGAGGCGTTTTCTTGACCGCTCCCTTTGCCAGGCGCAGCCGCGCTACTGCCAGGCGTTGCTGCAGTACCGGAAGATTATTACACAGCGTTCGGCGCTGCTCAAGCGTATCCGGGATAACCAGGAGGATGCGCGCCTGCTGGAGTATCTCGATGAGAAGCTAACGGCATTGGCAAATCTGATTATTTTTGAGCGGCAGCAGATGCTTTCCGCTCTGAATGAGCAGACTGATGCGCTACAGGAAATGTTGAGCGGGGGACGCGAACACTTGAAGATTGTATACCGGCCATCGTTCAAGGTTGACGCGGCGTGGAATGCGGCGGAGTCACAGCAGCGCTATAGGGCACAGTTGCGGGAGGTGCGCAAGAGGGAGTTGAGCCAGGGGGTGTGTTTGTTGGGGCCGCACCGGGATGATTTGGAGTTTCTGGTGAATGGCGTCAATATGCTGACGTATGGGTCGCGGGGGCAGCAGCGTACGGTGGCACTGGCGGCGAAGCTGGCGGAGCTGGCGTATATGCGCGCCTGTACGGGGGATGAGCCTGTGCTGCTGCTGGATGATGTGTTCAGCGAGCTGGATGCGCAGCGCCGGGGGCATCTGCTGCAGGAGGTGCTGCGGCACGAGCAGGTGCTACTGACGACTACGGACCTGTCCAGTTTTCCCGAGGAGATTCTGGGGCGGGCGCATGTTTACCAGGTGGTTGATGGTGAGGTGAGGAAGGGCCAGGATCCGACCTAGAGAGGATAGTGTTTATGATGAATGAACAGCAGGAACGTTTGCAGGGTATTGTGAGGGGCTATCGTCCCGTTGAGGAACTTATTCCGGCACATTGGAGCGAGGGCGAGGTCTTCGCCAACGGCATACGCCACCATTACTACCGGACGGGAGGAGAGAAGCGCGCTTTGCTGCTCCTGCATGGCTTCAATGAGTATGGGCTGACGTGGCTGCGCACTGCCCGTGAACTTGAAGGGGACTACGACGTTATCATGGTTGATGCGCGGGGGCATGGTCATTCAGACGGTATCGCCAGCGGATTTTCAAGCGCTCTGCTCGTGGAGGATGTCGCGGGGGTTATCGGCGCGCTTAAACTGGGTTGCCCGCGCATCATCGGTCTATCGCAGGGTGGCTCAACGGTGCTGCGCCTGGCGGCGACGTACCCGGAACTGGTGCATTCTTTCATTTTCGAGGGTTGGGGAGAGGAAGCCCAGGCTCAATCCGGAGATTTCGCGAAATCGGCAGGCTACTGGGCCTGGTTCAATACCTGGCTTGCCTGGCTTGAACAACTGAGGACGATGAACCGCCAGGAGCGCCTGGTTTCCGCGCTGCCACAACTTGTGCCGACAATGGGAGGGTCAATGTGGCCCGAAGACGAGTACGTGCCGATGGTTGAGGCCTATGCGCTGTTCGATCTCGACCTGGCAAGGTATAGCATCAAGCTGTGGGACAGCCCGGACAAGGACAATCCTGATGAATTGTTGAAGCAGGTGACCTGTCCCGCGCTGATCATGAAACATGCCTGGTCCTTTCCTGCAGCAGGGACGGAGCCGGTGGTTCGGGAAGTCCCTTCCGGGCAGCCAAATGTCAGGATGGTGTACTTTGAGAATACCGGTCACTTGATTCGCCGTGTGGCGTTTGAACAATATATGGCGCTGGTATGGGAATTTCTCGGGGCTTCCTCGCGCGTTGAGAAAGAGGAATAGAGAAGTCAATGCCCTCACTGGAACTGATCATGTTTATTGGTTTGCAAGCATCTGGCAAAAGCAGCTTCTTTCATCGCCACTTTTCCGCCAGCTATACTCATGTCAGTAAGGATCTGCTGCGCAACAACGGGCGACCGGCAAGAAGGCAGCAGCAACTGATTGAGGAGGCACTCCAGGCCAGGCTCTCCGTGGTCGTGGATAATACCAATGTCACTCTGGAAAGTCGCGCGGAGGTTATTCATGTAGGCCGCCTGTATAATGCTACAGTCATTGGCTATTATTTTGAGCCTCAGGTCTCGCAGTGCCTGGAGCGTAACAGGCAACGCACAGGAAAAGCTAGAGTACCTGATGTAGCGATTTTTGCGACGCTCAAAAAGCTTGTTCGCCCATCTTATCAAGAGGGATTTGATCGACTTTTTTATGTGCGTATTGCAGATGATGGCGCGTTTGAGGTCAGTGATTGGATAGAGGAAGAAACCAAAACTCCTCCCGTATAACCTTCACAGCAAGTCTCCTCCTGATGAGATGTAGCACTGGGGATTAAAGAAGGGAGTGTCCGCGGTTGAAACGAAGGTATCGGCGTAGGTGATGCGAAATCCGCTTTCGAGTAATGTCGCCAGAGAAGGATGAGGACCTGGCACTTCGATGTGTAACACTTCCGCCTGTTGCGAGGCCCAGTTCACGGCAGACAGTACGCAAGCAGTCGCATCTTCAGCGTTGCTGACGCCAATGGGGCCAAGGGTACAGGCCCGGGGGCGCCAGAGTGTTCCCGCGCCCAATCGTATGTAGGCATAACCGATGATCTGCCCTTGTCGCCGAAACCACAGAGGGACAGCGCGTTCTTCACGTACCCAATACTGATGATCGATGGGCCGCAGACGACCGCTGATCTGTGCATCCCAGCGTACCAATGCCGGATCAGCAGGATCTGCCTCGATGGTCTCTATAGTGGAGGTCAGAGGCAACTCGCGGGCTGGCTTCTCCAGCCGAAGCGCGAAGTGGGGCCAGTGTGGGCGCATACCGGCTCGAATATAGAGGGCAAGGGCGCGTGGATCACTCGAACTGGAGGTGCAATGGACAAGGTTATCCAGCGGCAAAACGGCGTGGAGGAGTGTCTTGCCAAGTTGGCCCGACTGTTGAGCGGGATGGACAAATAAATCGGTGAGAAATGTGATATTGTTCCGCGTAATGGCTCCCGCATATGCAAGTATTTTTTCATTCTGCTCGGCGACATGCAGAGTCCCTGTTTGAAGGACGTGGCGCAAATATGATGGGATGTCGCCAGGTGAGGGTGAGTGAGGGTTATCAAGCAATTCATTCTGGTAAAAGACCTCGTACATCGGCCTGAGATCGGCCTCCTGGGCTGGGCGAAATATTGTCATGGTGTATCATCCTCTTTGCAATTTTGTGCGGTTCTGTCATCTATTATAATAGATCGAATAATAGACGCAAAAAACACTGAGGATTGCCTCCCCATCACACAAAGTGCAAATGAGCCTTATTGGTTTATTTGCACTTTGTGTGATAGGGGTGATAAGATCATCTCAGCCGGAAAGGGGACTTGTACCACTGGTAGATTTAGTTGAAACATGGAAGATACGAGTGAGGAGGGTAGGGGTTTATGAGGGTGAAAGGACTCGTTTGGCTGGGCTTGCGGACGATTCAGTTTGGGGAGACTGTGAAGTTCTTGCGGGATGTGATGGGAATGGAACAAATCCGAGATGAAGCGCAGATCGCAGGCTTTCAGTTGACGAACAATACTGAGGTGGAAGTTTACCGTATGGAGGAAGAATTCCACTCGTTTTTCACGACAGGCCCCGTGGTTGCCTTCCTGGTGGATGATGTCGATGAGGCACGGGCTACTATGGAGTCCGCGGGCATCGAGTTCCTCGGCCCTATTCAGCGGTCAGGGGGCGCCAGTTGGAGCCATTTCAAGGCCCCGGATGGTACGGTATTTGAGATTTCGAGCAAAAGCGACGAAGAAATGTAAGGAGGATTATCCTGTGCTTCACAAGAAAGTTGAAACCAGAAAGCTGAGAGAGTCTGACAAGTCAATTGACCCTGTGTATAGCCGGCACGCGCTCAACGAAAATGTGCCGCGCTACCACTTCCCTGAGAAGGAGATGCTGCCGCAGTCTGCTTACGACCTGATTCACGATGAACTGATCCTTGATGGCAATTCTCGTTTAAACATGGCAACTTTCGTCACGACCTGGATGGAACCCGAAGCGCGCCAGCTCATGGCCGAAAGTTTTGACAAGAACATGGTTGACAAGGACGAATATCCCCAAACGGCAGAGTTGGAGTTGCGCTGTGTGAATATGCTCTCGCGCCTGTGGCATTCGCCAGACCACGAGGAAGCCACGGGCTGCTCGACTATTGGCTCCAGTGAGGCTACCATGCTGGGGGGAATGGCCCTTAAATGGAAATGGCGCGAACGCATGCGCGCTGCCGGCAAGCCAACCGACAAGCCCAACATGGTAATGGGAGCCAATGTGCAGGTCTGCTGGGAAAAGTTCTGTCGCTACTGGGATGTCGAGACGCGTTTTGTCCCGACGGAAGGCACGCGCTATCACCTGACAGCGGAGGAGGCCATCAAGTATTGCGACGAGAACACTATTGGTGTGGTGGTGATCATGGGCAGTACCTATGATGGGAGTTATGAGTCGGTCAAGGAGGTCAATGATGCGCTGGATGCGCTGCAACGGGAAAAGGGCTGGGATATTCCTATCCACGTGGATGGAGCGAGCGGAGGATTTGTCGCGCCTTTCTTGCAGCCGGAGCTGGAATGGGATTTCCGCGTCCCGCGCGTGAAATCCATCAACGCCTCGGGACACAAATACGGGTTGGTCTATCCAGGGGTAGGCTGGGTCATCTGGCGCGATAAAGATGATTTACCGGAAGATCTTATTTTCAATGTCAACTACCTGGGTGGAGATATGCCAACCTTCGCGATTAACTTCTCGCGTCCAGGCAATCAAATTGTCGCGCAGTATTATAATTTCCTGCGCCTGGGTCGAGAAGGCTACACGCGCATTCACCAGGTCAGCCAGGAAGTTGCGCTCTATCTCTCAGGTGAGATTGCCAAAATGGGGCCGTTTAAGTTGC
>WNGK01004855.1_pt1 | contig 14504 bp, 9 predicted proteins | sample 5400601 | NCBI WGS metagenome assembly WNGK01 (sample SAMN13153376, study PRJNA577476) | soil metagenome | isolation source: 60 cm soil or saprolite under Garry oak tree replicate 1 | place: USA:California | collected 2016-06-15 | reverse complement strand
TAACTCGGACTACGCGGAGTCTTGCTTCTTCGTGGGTTTTGAATCGCTGCCACAGCGGAATGATCGCGCCGCCTATGATGTGCGTCTCGTGCGTTTCAATCGGCGGCACAGACGCGTGTTTCTTGATCCACCAGTCGCGTGCTTTTGATGGAATCACGGCGCGATACTTCTCGCTTAGCTCGTCGTCGTAAATGTAACTGCTTCGCGCCGCTTCCGGTTTCCAGATCGCGAACGTGCGATAGCTGTTACCGTTCTCCGCGTTCGTATGTAGCCCAGATTCGATTGCGAGAATGAAGTGACCATTCTTGCGATGGCGAAAGAACGCGCCGGTTTTTCGCTTCCGTACTCGTTCGGCCTCGTCGAAGCTAACTGCTTTCGAAGGCACGTCAATCTCAAGTGTGTAATGCGTCGTTTTAGCGTTCGTGATTTCGTCGGTATGCACTACGCGCTGAGGTTTGGCGATCCGAATAGCCAGCGCCTTTATATCGGTTACTCCCTCGTCAAATGTGCCGTTCGCCTTTGCATACCGGACTGTCTGATCGAACAAGTCAACGAAGTGGTCAAATAGAGCGTTTTGATGATCCACGTCGAGAGCTAAAACGCGGTTAAGGAATCGCGGCACGTTGTAGAGATCTTCTTTGCGTACTTCTTCGCAGCCGTCGCGGTTACGAACAAGCAAGCCAATATCGCGCAACGTCTGACGCGGGTTCGCGAGTCCTGGGACATTGCCGCTTTCGACAATTCGTCGCAGCATCAAGCACAACGCCGCTCGGCCCTCTTCCGTCTCAAAGTTGTACTTCGCGAGGTCGCTGCTGTCGGCGCTGCGGCGGTCGCCTTTGGTCAATGCGCCCAGACTGCCAAGCCTTCGCGCAATCGTCGAGCTAAAGCGCTTCTCGCCGCCTAGTTCGGTTGACAGTAAGACGTACTCCGGCGGCACGGCCTGATCGCTCCGATGCGTCCGGCCAAAAGTCTGCATTTGTTTATCGGCACTCCAACCAAGCTCAAGGGTGACGTGTACGCGTCGCTGTTTGTTCTCCGCACGATTGGAAGCATGAAGCGAGACTCCCATGGCGGCGGCGTCGCTGATAATCGCAACTCGCTTCTTGCCTAATTGAAACTGTTCCATTTCGTGAACGTTGGTGCGGTGCATCGCTACACCTTCGGGATTACGCTTCTTGTATTCGACATGTCCGCGCGAATCACGAATCAATCGTCGCGTGCGTCCAGTAAGCTCCGCAACGTTGCGCTCGCCAAAGTGATTGACCAGTTGATCAAGCGGGTTCTCCGGCAACTCTAAGGCTGACAGACCGTCGATAACTGCTTGCTTCATGCGCAAGGCTTCTTTGCTCTGTACGGGATTACCTTTGCCGTCTCTGACAGGAACTTGGATTGTTCGGCCTGTTCCTGGGTCAGTTACGTCCTGATAGAGTGTCGTTGGGAATCCGCGATCGACCATCGCGGCGATTACTTCGCGGGGTGAGAAATCCAAGTCCTCAAGCATGCCGCCGTTAGCGGTGGCCTTGGCAACCTGGTCCTTCGTTCGCGCCTCGCCGGTTCCTACCAGTGAGATCACAACTGACTTGCCTTCGCTCAATGCGGCTTCGGTTTCAGCGATTACACTCGGCACTTTGAAAGCACAGATCACTTGGCGAAAGAATCGCTGATGATCTCCCCAAAACTTATTGAGGGCGACAGCGCGAGCGCGGGGCCCTCCGTTGGTAACTTCTAAAGCGGCGTCGATGTTGCGCAACACGCTCTGCCAAGCATCGGCGGCGCGGTTGTACATCTCGCGCTGCTGCGGTGTGAGTGAGTGAATCCGCTCGCGGTACTCAACTGCTTTGCCGCTCTGAGGGCATACACCAAACGAGATCGAGCCGGATAGGTACATGCCAAGGGCTTTCATATCGCGGCTGACCATTTCCATGGCGCCCACTCCGCCGGATTCAATCTCCTGCATGAACTCTTGAAAGCCGCCGGGAAAGCTGGTGCCGATTCCCCAAAGTCCAAGCCTCGTCATGTAGGCCATATTGCGAACGTCGGTTGCGCCCGTAGCAGATGAATAGACCACGCGATAATCTGCATTTCGCTCCGGGTCTTGTAGGTCAATCACCGCTTGTCCGGTCAGTGTGGGTTCGCCGCGTCCACCTGCAAGCGCGTTCTTCGCTTTGTGCGCTTCGTCAAAGATGACTACTCCATCGCTGCCAAGCCAGCGTTGGATTTGATCTAGGCGTTTCTCTCCCGTCTTGGCTGCGGCGATTAGCGATGAATAAGAGCTAAAGATCACGCCGCGCGGCAAGCTGATCGCTCCGGCTGGTGGATAGTCATTGATTCGTGAAAGCGAAATGCTCTCAAGTCCTAAGTCTGTGAGATCGCGGCGTGCTGATTCGAGCAAGTCATTATTAACGGAAAGCCAGATCGCCCGTTGGCGGTTCTGATTCCAATTGTCGGCGATTATGCCGGCCAATACACGGCCTTTGCCGACTCCGGTGCCGTCGCCGACAAAGAAACCTGCGCGTGATCCGTCCGGTAGTCTCTGCTCGTGCCGCTGTCCGGCATAGATAACTCGCTCAAGCTGAATGTCTGACAGTAGTCCTTCGCTGACTATCTCCGGCGCGAGGTGTGGCTTGTAGGTAATGTCTGGCGGTGTGACTGCGGCCATTGATGCAGACTCAACGATTACGGCCGGGTGCGGCCTACCGCCTCTAATCTTTGCTGGCACGTAAGGGACAAATAGATTTCCGCCTGGTTCTTCGGGATCGTCGTCCGGCTCATTGGTTGGTGCCGCCTCAACTAAGCGCTTGAGTGTTTCCCAGGCATCCTCAAGCGTGGCTGCGCTTCCCCAACTGATCTGCTTTAGCTGTTCCTGCCAGTTCGCTCCGGGTGTGGCTCCCGTCTTATCAATGACGAGGATTTGAACGTCGGGCGCGGCTCCGTATTTCGCATACTCTTTCCCGTCGAGGGTGAGGTTTGCGCGGACATTGCAGAGACAGGCGATCCGTTGCCACCATTCGCTAAAGCTCGGATGGTGAAAGCTCATCGCTTCGCTGACGATCGCAACCAGGCGTCCACCGTCTTTCAATCTGCGCAAGGCGCTGGCTACGTGTCGCGCTCCGTAAATTGGATTAGTGCTCTTGACTCTGCCGCTCGTGGAACTAAACGGCGGATTCATCAAGACGGCGGTCGGTTGAATCTCGGCGGGTAGAAGGTCGTCGATGAACTCGGCGTCAAGCGGAAGTGCATCGAGGTTAAGGACACAGCGAAGCAATGAGTTTCGCCGCAAGCTTGTCTCGTTGCATATAACGTTTGCGCCTACAGCACGCGGCCAGATCGCAAGGCTGCCGGTTCCGGCTGACGGCTCTAGAACTATCTCAGACGGTTTTGGGTCAAGTAATCGCGCGGCGAGGTAAGCGAGCGTCGGCGGTGTCGAGAATTGTTGTAGCTCCGTCTGCTCTAACGTTCGATCCGTTTGTCGCGGTAGTCGCTGCATCAAGGGCCGTAAGACAGAAGCAAGCGCTTCGGTCACGTCCATCTGCATTAGCTCTGCGGCGTGTTTCTCTAATAGATAGTTATTGACGGCGATTTCTACGGCGTCATAAGCATCGCGCGGCGTGTACTTGCCTTGCGCTCTGCTGCCGCCGAATACTCGCTCAGCGGTTCGGGTTAGCTTTGGATTATCGAACGGTTCTCCGTCCTCGATCCGTTCCTCAAGTTCGGTGATTAGTTCGTGGATATTGCAAACAAGCGCGTTTGTCCTGGCTGCGCATACACCTGTACTCTGATCTGGCATCTGGCTTTCTCCTTGAAGTTGGGCAAGTCACGGTGTAAGCGGCGCGGGTGGTAGTAACACCCGCGCTGCTCGTTTCTTTCAGTTGTTCGTTTCAGTACTCAGACGGAAGCAAGACCGTAGTTGCACTGCGGTCTGCCTCGGTGATGATCCAAAGCTGTTGGCCCTTTCCCGTTTGGTAGTTGCTCAACAGTCGGAATCCCTGCTCTAGTGAAAGCTCGTTCTCCTGAACGTCGTCGTCTGATAGCTCTCCCCAATCGCAGGACATATGACGGCGCAAAAACTCAATCGCTGTTTGTCCGGCAATCTGGAGCGCTTCTTCGGCTCCAGGCGTGATGAATGTTTGACCCAGCGCAAAGCGGGTCACGCTGGTTCGCGTGGTTATGTTATGGTTTCGTCGCATCGATTTTTCTCCTGTACGGGTTGAAAGTTGGTGCCTGGGCTAGGCGAGCGTTGACGCGCTTTCCTAGCCCCTTCTGCGTCATTGCTCGGGGATGGCTGACGTGGTTTCGTCAACTTCTTTCCATGCAAACTTCGGCCACTGCAAAGTGAGGCAAGCGGGGTTAGCTACCGGCTTGCCGTACCAGTTGTTTTCGTCCTCGGATTCAACCGCGACCTCTCGAACGGTCTGGTCATAGTTGGCGTGATCCAGTTCGCACTTGAGTTTGATTATTCGCATCGCTTCTCCTTATGACTCGTTCTGTTGTTCCGCTTGCAGTCGTCCGGCTCGCAGGATTTGATCTGCGGCCCGGAAGATTTTCTGTGCGCTCTTTTCAGGGATGGCGTCGGCGTCGTAGCCAATGGCGGGACAAAGCCAGTTCTGGATATAGCCTCGGCAAAAGTTCGCGCCTTCAAGGTTCAGCGCTTCGCAGCACAACAAGGCGACTGCTTCCGCTTCGACTTCGCGCAAGTTCTTCGGCGTCCGTTCGGTGTCGGTAAAATCGGCTTCGCTGGTGTGGCCTAAAATGACGTGGGCCGCTTCATGAAAAAGCGTCTTGTGCGGGAGTTGGGCCACGGGATTGATCGCGATTTGTCGCTTCTTCGCGTATCCCTGACAGTTGCCGTCCGTGTCGGTAAATGCGATCCGTTCAATGTCGAGGGCGGCTAGTGCTCGCTCAGCTTCCCAATCCGGCAAGCGTGGCGGCGTGAATTCGTCGCCGATGGTCTGGCTAATGGCGAACCATCGCGCCTTATGCATAAAGCTGGTAAATCTGCGCTCGCGGTTCTCGCCTTCGCTCTCCGGTAGTTGTTCATCGCGAACTTTGCGGGTTATCGGCATGCAAAGGATCAAGGCTCGCTCGCCGCGTTTGACCGTTCGTCCTAATGCTTGCCAACCTGGGAAGGTATTGATTGGGCCGGGCTCAAGTCCGCGCAATTGGCATTGCACGAGGGCAAGGATTTGATTTCCGATCGAGTAGTTGTGAAAAGCTGAATAAGCTTCCATGATCAGACCTGGCTTGTTGACTGCTTCAACTAACAAGGCTGACCACTTGGGAACGTCGGGCGCTGGTTTGGTGGTGTATCGCTGCATGGTCGGTGCTCCTTTCGCTGCGCGTGTTGTTGGTCTTTGGTCTTAAAACAGGGAGTTTTCCCCCTTCGTAGCGACGTTGAGACACGGGTGGGTGCTCGACCGACACAGGGACTGCCGGAACGGAGTGGAGGACTCGGAGGCTTTGCGGAGAGTTGTCGGGCGGGCTCCCGTGGCACAATGAGAGCGCAGAAGGGGGAAAACTTAATTAGATTTCTCGGCTGGAATGGAGCGAAGCGGAATGAAGGCGAGGCCTATCAAAGGAAGTCTAAAGCGCTTGAGCTGTCGTGTTTCTGTCGTTCACTTTTGAACCGAGAACTGGCACGATCCTCTCTCGGAGGATGGAAATATGAGGACAGAAACAAGATTCGGTAAAAGGGTCAAGGAGCTACGGTTGGAGCGCGGGTGGAGTCAAGATCAATTGGCTGAAATTGCGGACATCACGGCTCGCACAGTTCAGCGGGTGGAAAAAGATCAAACGAGGGACGGCGAGACGTTGAAAGCGATCGCTGCGGCCTTCGATGTAGCGGTTAGGGATCTAGCAACAGATTATCGGGTTGCTGAGGCCCAACCACCAACGGCGTTGATGATTCATTCTGCGGAAGATTTTAGGATTGTAATTCAGCGGGCTCATCATTTTTTTAGCTATCGGCTCATGGTTACTCTTAGGACTGAGATTGAACCGCGTGTGCGCGAACTCGTTGACGAAATCTTCGCTGATATTTGGGCAATCGATCCGGATGAACCTGAGTTGTTGTCGTCATATGTTGAAAGCATCACGGGGCCAATTGAAGAACTCAAAAAGCTCGGCATGAGTTTCTTTTCAGTTCAGCAACGTCGGGACGTGTTCGTCAAGGGCAGCCAGGTCGGTGAACGAATTCCTATGGAAGACGTAACGTACGGAGACTTTTTTCTCGTGCCGACGTGGGGGTGTTTCCGTAGGATCACGGAAGGGAAACAGGAACCGCTGCATCGCTTCTCTTCGAGATGCGCCGACGCGGTAAACACTCTAATCGATATCGTGAAACGCGACTTGGATGCATCGATTGCGCTTAACGCCATCTACGTAATGTCGGCTGAAGGCGGCTCAGAGGCGGTGCGATGGTGTGATAGATGTTTCCCGCCGCTCCAGGACGGGAGTCGGATCTCGTGGGAGGATCTGCAAAATATCACTGGCTTTACGAAAGACCAGTTGACCGAGATTGATGCTCATATTCGGGAAGCGATTTCAGCTGTGCCAATCGAGTCTTCGCCGTCCGAAATTCCTTAACGCATCCGTTATCGCAGGATTCTACGGCAATATGTACGACAATGCAGATGCAAAACAGAAGCTTGTCGCAGCGCTGAGACAAGAGCAAACAGTGCTAGTCGCGGGTGCGGGTAACAGCCATTCGGTCGGCTACCCGTTAGGGCGCCAACTGGTTGAGTCCCTGAGGACAAAATTTGCTGGTCATTTAGCTTGGCCAAGCGATACCCCAGCAATGACTCTTGCTCGATCAATAGTTGCCGAGATCAAAAAGAATAACAGGGAGGATGCCTATCACAGTTTTCTGGAGAAGACATTTGAACCTCCGCGAGAAGGAGCGCTGCAGCACGACGATTCGCACGTCGCATTAGTACGACTTCCGTTCTGTGGGTTCACCACGACGAACTATGAACGTGTAATCGAGTCAGCGATCAGCGAGGCTTTTGCATCCAGCGGAAAACCGCATTTTTGCGAAGAGGTCGACCTGTGTGACGAGCGCCCCTATAGAGTGTTCGATTTCTTCCGTAGTTTGACCGCGGGCAAGCCTAGATGGGTTCTTCACCTTCACGGCTACTACAGAAACCCACAACGTCTTATCCTTACGGAGGAGGATTACCTTGGCAAGTACGGCAGACTTCCAGTGTTTGACAAAGATGGACGAACACTAAACGTCACTCTAGACTCCTTGCACCGAAAGGTACTGTGGGCCCTGTGTATTTCGCACCCGCTCGTGTTTGTCGGGTTTAGTCTGGAGGATGAATTCTTCGTGCACATCTTGCAGGTACTGCGTCAGGACCTGCACCTCGGTGAGGATTTACAACACTTTGCGATCATGAGCTATACGACGGACGGCCAAAGGGAACAGATCGACCATCGGGAACAGATCGCCGGAACATTACGGTTGCTGAATACTAGGCCCATTTTTTATTACGTGCCGCCCGTCGTCGCCGGTCAGGCACCAGACCATAGCGGGCTGACGCGGCTAATTTACGAGCTCGCAGGAGAAGTTGGCGTATCTGTAATCCCTGAATCCATCGCAAGTATCAATAAGAGGATGTTAGAGCTCTAATGCAGATCGACCGACACAAACTCGAAGAAGCATTCGCGGCTTTTGCTCAAGCAGGGAGTGGAGTAGTCATTGGCGCTCCCGGCGTGGGCAAGACGTTCCTTTTGAAAGAGTTCTCCGAAAAACGAACAAACGATACCCTATTGTGCCTGTATTTGCCGATAGACAAACTCGGAGTTTCGAATGAAGTTGAGCTATGTGCGGCCCTTCAAATTCAAGGTAACTTTGTTGATTACCTTCGACAGCAATCAGAGGCCGCTTCACAGACCGGAATCTTGATTTTGGACGCATTCGACGCGGCGCGCTCCGAGAGCGCTCAAAGGTTCTTTTTACATCTAATTCGTCGAAGCGTTACGAAGTTAAAGGGCTATTGGACAATCATCGTTAGCGTGCGGACTTATGACGCGAAGAAGTCGCAGGAATTACAGGATATCTTTCCTCGAACCTTCAGCTCAAATATCCCCCGCGAATATCAGCTGTTCGATGTGTATTGTCGGCATTTTACGATTCCCAAACTGTCCCCTGAAGAAAGGGATCAAGCCGTTCGCACCATTGAACACCTTGACCAGGTGTATGCGAACAGCTCTGAAGATTTCAAAGAGTTATTGTTAGTTCCTTTCAATTTGTGGCTTGTCCAGAAAATCTTAACTCAAGAACCTGACATAAAAGAGTTAAGTACCATCGAGTCGGATATTCAACTGCTTGGCCTCTTTTGGAAGTATAGAGTCGCCAATGGACGGTTGGCCGACGCACGGAGCGTCTTGCTGTCAAGAGTCACTCGAAAGATGGTCGACCAACGATCACTCTCTGTTCGCACTGATGAAGTATACGAAATGACTGCCAATGAGACTTGGCACTCGTTAATGACAGCGGAGATCCTAGTCTACACATCGACGGAGCAGCGCGTTACATTCGGTCATAACATATTGTTTGACTACGCAGTCAGTGTTCTGTTGATTGAAGATGACGCCAGCAAGCTTATCGACTTTTTGTCGGAAGACCCATCCAGGCCACTTTTCCTACGCCCGAGCCTGAGCTTCTATTTGACCCGTCAGTGGCATGAATCACCAAATCTCTTTTGGGATATCTTTTGGCAAACGTTGCCAAACTCCAACCTTCAGATTCGATTGTTCGCGAGGTTATTGAGTCCGACCGTAATTGTGAACGAGTTACGGAAGGGTGAAGAGCTGAACCCGCTAATTCGAGCGCTTGAAGCTAATCAAGACATCGCGATCGAGGGAGTTCTTCGCATGCTGCAGGCCAATCGGATGCTGCGAAAGGCGCGCCTCGACGTGTGGATGGTATTTTTGTTCAAGATCTCAGCGCAAATCCGGAAGGAGTTTGCGTGGGAGCTAGCTTTCGCTACCAATGACGTGCTTGAGCAAGCCAAGAAGTATGACCTACAGGTTTTTCTTCAAGCATGCGGAATCATTGGTCGCAACTTAATTCAATGGCTATGGCAGGAACGAATTAAATCACCGCAACCATGGCTTGAGAATCTTGGTTCAGTCTGGATTGTTCCGCTCGTCGCGAAGTCGATAGCCACAGCTCCTGAAGAATCGGAACAGCTACTGAGGGGAGTGCTGAGTCTGCTAAAGGAGCCTGATTTCCCCATTGATTATTTCTTCCGACTCGCAAATGTGATTGAAGATGTGTGGCCCACTAGCCCAGCATTTGTCGCGGACTTCTATAAGGCCGTGTTTAATCATCGGGAATTGAGCGAGGCACGTACACAAATCGGTGGTGCCGTCTTGCCATTGACAAGCACCCGAAGACAGGATTTTGAATTATCTCGCTACTCGCTGATAGCTAAGTACCCGAGTTTTCTCGAGGCTGCGCCAACAATTGCTGCTCGCACGGCGATCGAGAGTCTTAATCACTTTGTAGTCGACCAACACCTACGACGATACGACGAGCGGCCAACAATTGATATCGAACACGCTATAGAACGATTCGCTTTCCGCGATCGGTCAGCATCATATCTGCCGGATGGAAGTTACGCCTGGGACCAGTCGCACACAGATGAGCCCATAAGAATGGCAGATAGCCTTTTCTCGTTCATCGACCAAATTGCGGGTAACGAAGCTCGCGCTGATACTCTGCACCAACTGCTGGACGAAATTCGGGACCACGGGATCGTTGCATTCTTTTGGAAACGTCTATTGGAATCCGGCACTCGCCAACCCAAAGTTTTCGGGCCTCTTCTATTTGAACTATGCCTAGCAATACCAGTGTTAACTGGGAACGAGACGCTACAAGATGTAGGCAGTTTCATTGAGGCCACAGCGTCTGTTTTCAGCAATGCACAAAGACTCGAAATTGAGAAGGTAATTATGTCTTTGCCGGAGCACGCCGATTCACAAGACTCTGACCGCTTGCTGTACGTACGCAATAGACTTATCGCCAGAATACCTGTCGACCTTCTTCAAACAGATGCGGCTAAGACTCTTATTTCAGAAATGCAACAGAACCAAAGCGTGCCGGCTAACGACGCATTATTCTCGACGAGTATTTCCTTTGGTCCCCCTCCTGGAATATCGACTGAGGAAATGTGGCTCAACCGGAGAGGTGCCAATCCGAAAAAGCCTGAGAATCAAGCTCTGCTGAATATCACCGCTCCTTTGGAAGCGTTCGCTTCAAGATGGCAAAACGAGACGCCTACGAACGATGACGTTCCTTCAATCCTCGACCAGTGTGAGAAAGCGTACAAGCGCGTTACTGAGTCAGCGGGCGCCGATGAAGCTGTTTTGGAGACTGCGCTAACAAGAATTGCCGAGTGTGCTACCGCAATCAGTCGCGCAGTTACTGAGCGGGACAGCAGAGCCTATAAGTTCTGCCGTGAAGTATTGTTGACTTGCGCCGATCATCCATCACCGCAGCCAAATTCAGAGGCTGACGCAAACTACACTCATGCGTATTGGTCACCTGCTCCTCGGATTGAAGCTGCTCGCGGACTGACTTGGCTTGCGGCACGAAATCTGGACACAGAAGTGGCTGAAGCTATTGAGCGACTTATAGGTGATCCCAAGCCATCGGTTCGCTTTCTAACTGTTATCGATCTCTTTCGCTTGATTGATACATCGCCGGATTTCTTTTGGCGTTTGGCCAATCAAATCAGTGAGACCGAGAAAAATCGTGTCGTGGCAGGTGGGTTATTCCGAACTTTAGGCTACCTCGCGATAAAACACGAACAAGAAACTGTCGATGTGCTCGACACATTTTTGGCGAGAGTCTTTTCGGGAGACCTTGATTTTGTGGTGATTGGCGATGCGATTCCGATTGTAGTAGGGCTTGCGGTCGCTCGTAAGAATTCGCGGATGCTTTCTACAATCGATGTTTTCTTGAGGAGCCCGATTCAGTGGGCGCAGGCATTACGCGGTTGCGCGTTCAACGCGGTAACCTTCATAACACCGCAGCGGCTGGAGGATCCTGAGAAAGCCCAACAAATTGATAATGCAATCGCGCTACTGTCAAGCGCAATTGAAGCGGCTGCGATTGGTGTGAGTCAAGTGCTAAGGTCCGTCAATGACCACGGAGCGTGGACTGATGAGTTCCAGCACCAGATGAAGAACGTCTACGGTGTCGTTGACGAAGTCGTTACTCGCCTATATTTCGCCGCGAAGATTGAGGGGAGCGTTAGTGTCGAACATAATGAGACGCCTCCAACTCACAAGCAACGGCAGCTCTACTATTTTGCTATCAAGCCGCTACTTGAGCTGATAGTGAGATTTGCCCTCAGCAAAGGAAATGGCGTGCTGTTTGCGCCGACGGCGCACTACTTCATGCAACTACTAAACGGAGTACTGCGCTACGATCCGAAGGGTGTACTGCATTTGGCCGTCGGCGTCGCGGAGTCGAGTGAGCCTAGTGGCTACACCTTAGATCCATTCGCAACAACCGAAGTGGTGAAACTAGTTGAGGCGGTTCTTGCGGATTACCGGTATGACTTTAGAGATGGTCAGCCGATGTTAGACCTAATGAGTCTTCTAGATATTTTTGCAAAGACGGGAGATGCGCAAGCTCTTCAGTTGGTTTGGCGGTTAGACGAAATCTTTAGATAACTTCTTAGTACCCCAAGTCGCTACGCTGCAATGAGGTTCAAGGCGACTCGTCCAGATTCGCGATCGCGGTTAAGAACGGTTCGGGGACAGGTCGATATGCATATGGGTTTCGTAACACGCGATATCCTCTGATGATGTTCGCGTTGTGTAATTGGTTAACTCTTGTGAAAAGGACCACCGCACCGAATCTCCGGTTCAAGTTAGGTTGAAGGCGACGCTCGATAAGCGGCATCCAATCTGGAATGCTGCCGGGAATGTTGCTGACGTCAATCGCAAGAATATTGGTTTCATCTCGTGAAAAGTGATGAGCCTCGGCTCCCATGAGTCTCGCCGCTCGTTGATCGTCAATGGGCAAACGAACCATCGCAAGCGATGGCAGGCGCCCCTCTCGGCTAGCACCAACGATTCCAATTGTAGGAACCCCACGATCAATGAAATTTGGTTTGCTAAGTTCAATCCGCGGATCAAACGGTCTCATAGCAACAAACGCCAGACCAGGAATCTCATGAACAACAGATGGCCGGGGTGCTGACAAGACGAACGCCAGCACCTGCCTAATAGAAGCCTCATTCGGTTCTGAAAGCATGTACACATCTGTGATTAATCCTGGGGTGCGTGAGGTGAGAGCATCGGCAAGTACTCCAAGCGCTTCTTCAGCATGTTGCATCACTTGTGAGAGCTCTGGGGAAATCACCTCAACGAATACGCGCTCTGCTGCCTCTACAATCACAGCATCTAGCCTACTGCCGTTCAGTTCTGGTTCTAACGCAGGGATGTATCCGGCCGCCGCTAGCGACGCTGCGAACTTCAGTTCAGCGAGCGCTCCTGCATCTCCAGCCTTTAGACGCTGGAGCACTCTTCCGAAGCCGTCCAAGTCTCTACAGGTCTGAAGCGTGCAACCGTAATCAACCACATCTGCCATGATTAGTCGACTCCGAATACCTTGAGCGATCACATTGTCCAAATATGCGGGCCAGAGCTCTTCCATTGTTTGCAGGGAATTCCAAGCTACTTGTTCCTCGATTGGAGGCGCGAAACCGGCACACCAATTCTCGACAACTTCCCTCCAGCTATTCCCAAAATCGCTTCGTCTTCCCATGACTGACAGTTTAGGCCCGAACGAGTCGGGCAAGCGACCTGAAATCAAATGAACGCAGAGATAGTGTGCCGCAGGTGGCACATTGTCCGATTGGCGAAAATTACCGAAAATGCTATTCTCCGCCTCATGGCGGCCTGTATCGTGTCATTCTTGGACTTGGACGGTATCCGCCATTCGGTGGAAGTTGAGGCAGAGGGGCTGTACGAAGCCTCGGTTTTAGGCTTGTGTGCCTTTCGCAAACACGAGCTTGAGCCTGGTGGCTTAACTCAATTGGAAGTTGAGGTGCGCAGTTCGGTAAAGCACACCTTGACGGTTACGAAGGTTCGAGATTGGTTGCAACGTGGCGTGAGGACCCCCAAAGAAGCGGTTCTGAAAGACAGACTAAGAACTCTGATGTCATCGTGACCGCTTCGGCTTTGTTTTCGATTTTCCAGAACCTGACCTTGGCTCTTCGCGCACGACCTCTTTTGGGTTCTTATCCTCGCGCAAGCCTTGAAACGATGGGTGTCTGATCGAACCATCGGAAGTCCACTCCGTGAAAGCAACCTCTGCGATCATTTTCGGCTCGGTCCAATGGGTTTGGCGCACGCCTGGGTCTTTCGGTACGACAGCGAGCGGCGATGTTTCGCGAGACAGCTTGTCCATCTGCTTCTTCAAGTCGCTGCGTTGTTTGAAAGTGAAACCAGTACCGACACGCCCGGCGTAAACGAGCTGTCCTTTCTCGTAAACACCTAACACGAGCGAGCCAAATCCAGGCAGACTTTTTGAAGACGGCGTATATCCCGCGATGACAAACTCCTGTTGCTTCGCACACTTCACTTTCAGCCAGTTTCGATTCCGCGTCGATTCGTAGTGTGAGTTAGCGAGCTTTGAAACGATTCCTTCAATCCCGTACTCGCAAGCATGTTTGAAGAACTCGTCTCCGCTTCCGCTAATGTGTTCGCTATACCGAATCACGCCACGCGAATTCGATCCCACCAGATTCTTCAGAAGTTCTTTCCGATGCTTGAGTGGAGTTTGAATGAGGCTGAAGCCGTCGAGATAAATGAGATCAAACACCTCGTAAGCAAAGCCAGTCGTCGTGGCTTTGCCCATTGCGCGCTGTAACTTCTGAAAGCTTGACCGGCCTTGCGCATCAACGATCACGATTTCGCCGTCGAGCATTGCGCTTGCCTTAAGGGACTTGACCGCTTCGACGACGTTCTGAAATTTCTCTGTCCAGTCTTTTCCGTTTCGGCTCCAAACGCTGACGCGACCGCGATCGACGCGGCAGAGTTCCAGTAGCCTGCGGCAAGTTATTGCTTCCACATTATCGTCTATCTATTTTTCAGCACAATCAGACGATCGATCGTGTAGCCTCCGGCAGATTATTGCTTCCATTCGAAAAAACGATATAGGACCGTTCTGACCGGCTTATTCCACGGCCGAGATGGCTACCGCCCACTGCTCACCGCTCTCTTTGGCCCAATGTCAGCCCGCGTACCGAAAAGAGCTTTGTGAATCAACGACTCTCCTCTTATACTATCCGCCGTTAACCAATCACGAGCGATCAGCTATTTCAATAAACCTTCAACGGACCGAGATACTCGATGATTCTCTTGCGCGCAATTTTGCGCTGTCAGTCCACTCGGCAGAGCCGGCTGATACCTTTTATTTGCACACCGATTAGTGCTCTAACGAACGAGTGATCCGCCGCTGGTGCGGTGTCTCTGTTCTGACC
>WNGK01004721.1_pt1 | contig 14510 bp, 14 predicted proteins | sample 5400601 | NCBI WGS metagenome assembly WNGK01 (sample SAMN13153376, study PRJNA577476) | soil metagenome | isolation source: 60 cm soil or saprolite under Garry oak tree replicate 1 | place: USA:California | collected 2016-06-15 | reverse complement strand
TTCGGCGAGCGCGGCGAATCGGCGCGGGCCTGGCGCGAGGGCAAGCAGCTGGACGAGATCAAGGCCATCAGGCGCGCGGAGGCAACCAAGGCAGCCGGGGTGCTCGGGGCCGCGATCGAGTTCCTGGACGCGGGTGACTACCCGCTCCGCGAGTCCGACGAGCTCGTCGATGCGATCGCGGGTCACTTCCGCCGGATCGAACCGGTCGTCGTCCTCACCCACGCGCTGGCCGATCCCTACAACTTCGATCACCCGGCGGCCGCCCGGATGGCGCTGCAGGCGCGGGTGCTGGCGCAGGCCGCGGGCTACGACGCGCCTGGCGAGCCGCTCGGCGCGCCGCCGGTGTTCCTATTCGAGCCGCACCAGCCGGAGCAGTGCGACTTCAAGCCGCAGGTGCTGCTCGACATCACCGAGGTCTTCGACGTCAAGCGGCGCGCCATGGAGTGCCTGGCCGCTCAGCAGCACATGTGGGACTACTACACCGAGCTGGCCAGGCGCCGCGGCGTCCAGCTGCGGCGCAACGCCGGGCCGAACCTCGGCCTGCCCCACGCGACGATGGCCGAGGCGTACATGCGGGTCTATCCCCAGGTGACGACGGTGCTGCGGTGAGGAACGTGGTGGTCACCGGTTGCCCGCGCGCCGACCTGGCCGAGGTCGACCGGCTCGCGCCGTTCGGCGTCGCGACCGTGCACGAGGCGATCGGGCGCACCGGCTATCTCGGACCTGGCATCCGGCCGGTCCACCTGGGGTCGCGGATCGCCGGCACGGCGGTGACGGTGATCTGCTGGCCCGGCGACAACCTGATGATCCACGCGGCGGTCGAGCAGTGCCGGGACGGCGACATCCTGGTCGTCACCACTACCTCACCGTCGGCCGACGGCGGGTTCGGCGAGCTCCTCGCCACGTCCCTGCAGCACCGGGGCGTGCGCGGACTGGTCACGACGGGCGGCGTGCGCGACGTCGCCGAGCTGCACGAGCTGCGCTTCCCCGTGTTCTGCTCGGCGGTCTCGGCGCAGGGGACGGTGAAGGCCACCGCGGGCGCCGTCAACGTCCCGGTCAGCATCAGCGGCCAGCGGATAGCTCCCGGCGACGCGGTCGTCGCCGACGATGACGGCGTGGTGGTCGTGCCGAGGAACGGCGTATCGATGGCCGTGGCAGCGGCCAGGGCGAGGACGCAGAAGGAGAACGAAACCCGCGCCGCGTTCCGCCGTGGCGAGCTCGGTCTTGACCGGTACGGACTGCGGGCGGAGTTGTCGCGGCTCGGCGTGGAGTACGTGGACTACGAGTCCGACCGGGAGTCGCCGTGACCGCCGTCGGCGGCATCCGGTGCATGCTGATGCGCGGCGGCACGTCGAAGGGACTGTTCTTCCTCGCCTCGGAGCTGCCCGGCTCGGCCGCGGACCGGGACGCGCTGCTGCTCGCGATCATGGGCAGCGGCCATCCGCTCCAGGTCGACGGCGCCGGCGGCGCTCATCCGCTGGCGTCCAAGGTGGCTGTGATCTCGCGGTCGGCCGGCGGCGATGCCGACATCGATTACCTCTTCCTCCAGCTCGGGGTCGAGGAGGCCACGATCACGGACCGGCAGAACTGCGGGAACATCCTGGCCGGCGTCGGCCCGTTCGCCGCGGAGCGCGGCCTCATCGCGGCCGGGCACGGGTTGACGACCACGCGCATCCGGATGGTGAACTCCGGCGCCGTGGTCACGGCCACATTCGCGACCCCGGACGGCGTCCCGGCCTACGCGGGCGAGACCGAGATCGCCGGAGTACCGGGTACCGGTTCGCCGATCCTGCTGCGCTTCGCCGACACGGCTGGCTCGGCAACCGGGAGCTTGCTGCCGACCGGCAGCGTCCGAGACGTGATCGACGGAGTGGAGGTGACCTGTGTCGACAACGGCATGCCGGTGGCCGTCGCCCGCGCCGCCGATCTGGGCATCAGCGGGACCGAGTCGCCAGGAACCCTCGCCGGAGACGACAGGCTCACCGCCCGGGTCCAGTCGCTGCGCATCGCGGCCGGGAAGCTGATGGGCCTCGGTGATGTGAGCGGCCTGTCGGTGCCGAAGACGACCCTGGTCAGCCCGCCCCGCGATGGCGGCACGATCGGCACCAGGACATTCATCCCGGTGCAGCCGCACACCGCGATCGGCGTACTCGGCGCAGTGAGCGTGGCGACCGCACTGCTGCTGCCGGGCGGCGTCGGCGCCGAGCTGGCCGATTTCGGCGCTGCCGGGCGCCTCGTCGATGTCGAGCACCCGACCGGCCACCTGACCGTCGATGTCGACCTCGACACGTCCGCCGACCCGCCGGTCGTGCTCAGCGCGGGTGTCATCCGCACGGCACGCAAGCTCTTCGACGGAGTTGTCTACCCGGCCGCCTACCGCCTGCCGACCACCCGCCGTTCCGCCGATCAGCGCCGATAGGACATGCCGATGCCGCTGCTTCATGACGTCGCCCATCTCGGCCACGCCGAGCTGCTCACGCCGGAGCCGGAGAAGAGCCTGTGGTTCTTTACTCAGGTGCCCGGCCTCACCGAGAACGGCGCCAGCGGCGACTCGGTCTACCTGCGCACCTGGGATGACTACGAGCACCACAGCCTGAAACTCACGGCGTCGGACACGTCCGGCATCCGCCGCACCGGCCTGCGCGCGGCCAGCGAGGAAGCCCTCCAGCGGCGCGTCGCCGCCGTCGAGGCAGCCGGCCTGGGCCTCGGCTGGCAGGACGGCGACCTCGGCATCGGGCCTACGTACTTGTTCCGGGACCCTGATGGCCACGAGTTCGAGCTGTATTTCCAGACTGAGTGGTACCGGCCGAGCGGCGACCTGAAGCCCGCGCTGAAGAACCAGGCGCAGGCCTACCCTGGCCGCGGAGTCTGCGTGCGGCGCCTGGACCACGTGAATTTCCTGGCCGCGCAGTCCGAGCCCAACGGGCGGTTCGTCTGCGACGCGCTCGGCGGCCGGGTCACCGAGCAGATCGTCCTGGACGATGGCACGGCGTCGGCCCAGTGGCTGCATTTCGCGCAGAAGTCCTACGATCTGGTCTACACCGACGACTGGACGAAATCCTCCGGGCGCCTGCATCATCTCGCGTTCGCCACCGACACGAGGGAGGACATCCTGCGGGCCGCGGACATCTGCCTCGACAAGGACGTGTTCATCGAGACCGGCCCGCACAAGCACGCCATCCAGCAGACTTTCTTCCTGTACGTCTACGAGCCGGGCGGGAACCGGGTCGAGCTGTGCAACCCGTGCGCCCGGCTGATCTTCGCGCCCGACTGGGCCCCGATCAGCTGGACGCAGCAGGAGCGCGCCAGGGGCCAGGCCTGGGGGCTAGCGACGATCGCCTCGTTCCACACGCACGGAACGCCGCCGGTCGGATGATCACCGCGCTGGCGCTCCGATGACCACCGGCGAGCCGGTCGTCGTGGCCGTTCTGGGCCTCGGCGAAGCCGGGTCGCGGATCGCCGCCGGCCTCGTCGCCGCCGGCGCGCTGGTGCGGGGATTCGACCCGCTGGTCCCGGCGGGAGCCGAGGTGCCCGGGATCGTCGAGTGCTCGGGCGACGCCGATGCCTGCCGTGGTGCGTCCGTGGTCCTGTCGCTGACCTGCGCCCATGAGGCGGAGGACGCGCTTGCCTCGGCGCTGCCCGGCATCGACCGCTCGGCGGTCTTCGCGGACCTGAACACCGCGTCGTCTGGCCTGAAGGCCCGGCTCGCGGAGCGGGCCGCCAGGGCGGGGATCGCGTTCACTGACGTGGCGCTGATGTCGCCCGTCCCTGGCCACGGGCTCGGCACGCCCATGCTGGCCTGCGGGCCGGCCGCCGAGCGGTTCGCCCAGGTCGTCGGTGAGCTCGGCGGCACCGTCGAGGTACTGGCCGGCCCGCCCGGCACGGCCGCGGCCCGCAAGCTGGTGCGGAGCGTCTTCTACAAGGGACTGGCCGCGGCGGTGACCGAGGCGCTCCGCGCTGCGCGCGCGGCCGACTGCGAAGACTGGCTGCGCGAGAACATCGGCCAGGAGCTGTCGGAGGCGTCGGCGGCGACCGTCGACCGGTTGGAGCACGGCAGTGTGCGGCACGCCAGGCGGCGAGCAGACGAGATGGTCGCGGCCGCCGAGTTGCTGACCGAGCTCGGCGTCCCGCCGCGGGTCGCCCGCGCCAGCGCACAGTGGCTGGAGCAGCTCACCGCCGAGCAGGACCAGGTCCAGCGCCCGGACTAGCCGCAGGCCCGGCAGGCCCGGCAGGCCCGGCAGGCCCGGCAGGCCCGGCGTCGTGATCACGGAATCCTCTCAGCAGGATCTGACAAGAGGATTCCGTGATCATGGACGCCGTGAGCTAGACGTGCTCGCGTCCCGGCGGGATGCGCTGGTGCTGCATGGCCAGGTTGGCTGCAGTCGGCGGCAGCCAGCGGAACGGGCACGGCCGGGTCGGCCGACCGCGGCTTACCGGCTGATGTGCGTGTTCGTGATCGAGGTGAACTGGCAGATCAGCGCCGCGGCGAGAAAGACCAGCCCGAGCGCGATCTCGTTGAAGCCGGTGCCGGGCGGCCGCAAAATAGACGCCGATCATCAGAGCCTACTGGCGGAACGCAATGTCGGCTCGATAGGCGAGACCGTGACAATCTGTCCTGGGTCATGCTGACCGCCGCGGCAATACGACAGGCCAGCCGGCCCGGAGATGCCGACAGGTTCTCGCCGGGAGGAGTTTCTACCGTGCGCGGCGGGCACGGTCAGCCGTATCGAGGTCGCATCGCGCGCGATACCGAGGTCGCATCGGTACTTCGCCACCAGGACGTAGGCGGAGGCGCCGCTGGCGAGTACAACAGTCACCGGCTTGCTGGCCGTAACGTACGCACCGCCGCCTTCCGCGTACCGGAACGGCAGCACTTCTCCCGTGGCGCCGTACAGCACGACAGCCGGGTAGCCGTGCACCGAGCAGGCGCGCGGGCCGCGGTTTTTCAGTCTGTACGTGACCGCATGCTCGCCGGTCATCGGCACGATTCCGGATCCAGGACCAACGACCAGCGCCCGAGCCGAGCACTCCGCCGCGCCGGCTGGATGCATGCTGGCGGGCCCGCCCCCGGTCCCGCTGCCGCATCCGACGGCGACCACGGACACCAGCGCGACCGCCACAGCTCCTACGGATCGCATCATGGCCCTCCCGGTTCAACGTCGCCTAATTCCTAGACGCCGACCGGTGCCCGCACGTTGGAGCCGATCTCGTTATCGCGCCTGCCGTCCATACCCGAGCGGCTATGGACTAGGTCGCCGCGGCCGACGCGGAGCGATGTGATATCCGTCCAGCTAATATCGGCTGATGAGTGCTCAGCTGTTCGTTCCGATCGATTTTGAGGTACCTGATGGGCTCACGGCCGGGCAGCTCCGCCTGGAGCCGCTCGGGCCACAGCACAACGCAGCGGACTATGCCGCATGGACGGCCAGCATGGACCACATCCGAGTGACCCCGGGATTTCCTGGAGCGGGCTGGCCGCACGAGATGAGCCTGGCCGACAATCTGCGTGACCTCGAGCGCCACGCGCTGGACTTCGCCGAGCGCCGCGGCTTCACCTACACCGTCCTCGGCAGCGGCAGCGGCGACGTCATCGGCTGCGTATACATCTACCCGCCTCGTGACGACAGCCCGGGCGGCAGCGCCGGCGAGCGGCGTGCGCTCGTCGAGTCCTGGGTGCGCGCGGACCACGCGGCGCTCGACCCGGTGCTGTACCGCACCGTTCTCGCCTGGCTGGAACGCGACTGGCCCTTCGACGCGATCGAGTATGCGCCACGAGGCTGATCCGCGCGCGATAAGCGGCAACGCCGCCCGCTCCTGGTCACAGAGGTCGTTCATCGTGGCCGGGTCACGCAGGACGGCGCTTGCCCGGCTCGAGCCGGTTGTAGCCGCGAGTGAAATCGAGTCAGACTGCGTTAGTGGCCGCTGACTTTGCTGGGTCGACCGCGCACTACTACGCCCAGTACCGGCGGGACGTGCCTGCCCCGCTGGTCGATGCCATCGTGACAGCTGCCGGGATCACGCCCGCGGATCGGATCCTCGACCTCGGATGCGGCACCGGGCAGGTCGCGGCGGTGCTGTCGGCACGAGTGGGATGTGTTCTCGCGCTCGATCCCGAGCCCGACATGCTCCGCGGTCTGCGCGCCCGGCTGACCGCCGAACACGTCGAGAACGTCCTTCCTGTGCTGGCCAGCGACGCCAGCCTCCCGGCGATCGCGCGGACGTTCGGCCCGATCTTTGGCGCCGTCACCGTCGCCAACGCACTGCACTGGATGGACGCCGATCACGTCTTCGCGCAGGCGCGGCTGCTGCTCCGGCCTGGCGGCGCACTGGCAGTCGTCAGCCAGGGACCGCCGATGTGGCTCGCGGAGGTCAGCTGGGCCGCGGACCTTCGCGCGTACCTCGAGCAGTGGGCAGGAGCCCCGCTGACCGGAACGTGCGGTACCGATCGTGACGCCTTGGCGGCGCGCCGCGCGCGGATGGCCAGGCACGGCTTCGGCCGTGTCGAACCGATCGAGTACCGCTACGAGAACGAGGTCGACCTGACCTTTATTGCCGGACACCTGTACTCAGCGATGCCGCAGTCCATGATGCCCGCCGAGCGGCGGCCCGAGTTCCAGTCCGGACTGCGGCAGGCACTCCGCCGGCATCTGGGCCGGGGAACGCTCACCGAGCGGATCGACGCTACCGCGCTGATCGGCCGGAATTGACGAGCATCGCTCAGCGTCGGCCCCGCCAGAACCGTGGACACCTGCCTTGACTTATAGGTGGCGGGACCACCACCAGCAGCATCTTGGCCGGAATACCGCGCGGCCATGGCCATCACGATTCACCCGATCGACGATTGAGCGGGCCGCATGTTGCGATGCCACTTAACGCAGAATCTGTGATCGAATGCTGCTGCGCCCAGGTGCGACAGCAGGTGACAGCAGGTGACAGGCTTACCGGCCCGCGGAGGTGACAGCAGGTGACAGCGGGTGACAGCGGGTGACAAGGCGAGACGAAGCGGGTTGTGATGGAGTTCCTTTCCCGGGCCGGCGTCAGGCTGGCATACGACGTCGCTGGGGTCGGCGATCCCGCCATGATCTTCATTCACGGCTGGTCATGCGACCGCTCGTATTTCGCCCCGCAGGTCGAGCACTTCGGCGGCGGCCATGCTGTCGCGACCATGGACCTGCGGGGGCACGGCGACAGCGGTCAGCCCGACCCTGATCCTGGCTGCTATGACTTTGACACGCTGGCCGACGATGTGCTCGCCGTGGCCGCGGCCGCCGGATGCACCGATCCCGTGCTGGTGGGGCACAGTCTCGGCGCATTGATCGGACTGACGTGTGCTGCACGACACGATGCAATCCGCGCGCTAGTGATGGTTGACCCCGCACCAATCACGAACGAGGCGGCGAAGGCATTCTTCCGCGAATCCTTTGATGTAATCAACGCCGATGACGACGGGTCCTGGCGCGCAGCCTTCGTTAGCGGCATGTTCCTGCCTACCGACGTGGCTCGGCGCGCGACCATCATCCGGCAGATGCCCGCGGTATCAGCGCGGATCGCCGCCGCGATGATACGCGTCATGGGCGAGTTCGACGGCGCCAGCGCGCTCGGCAAGGTCCGGGTGCCGGTACTTTCGATTGGCTCGGCCGTTCCCACCAACGAGCCGGCTGACCTGCGCAGCGCTTGCCCGACGATCAGCATCGGCCAGACTGTCGGAGCCGGTCACTTCAACCAGCTCGAAGTCCCGGATCAGGTCAATGCCATGATCGAGCAATTCATGGCGATCAATCACCTGGAACGCCGCACGTAGCAGCGCGCTGCTGGCAGGTGCTGCTGACACGCTGTCAGCAACCCGGCACACACGACGCACCCGGCGGCGTGTGCTTCGTGCCGGTTACCGATCCAAAGATCGCGAGGCGGCCTTGGCACCCTTAATCCCGCCTAAACGGACGCGCGCGCCACGCTCCGGTTAGAGTGATTACTAGCTCACAAAGAGTAAGGTCCGTACTGTAAGCGGGCGAGTCCAGGGAGCTCAGCCGTGAGAGCGGGTTTGCTGATGGAAACATCCAAGGAGCACTCGCGCAGGATCCGGCCGAAACTGGCGCTCCGGTGGGTCGGCGCCGGCGCAGTCCTGACCGTGATCACCGAAATCCTGGCGGCGGTCAACGCCGTGAGCCCGCAGCAGTTGATCGCGCTGGCCTTGCCTGCTGCTGCGCTGACGATCGGCGGCCTGATCCGCGCCATAGTTCCCGATGCGTGGACAGCATGGCGGGACGGGTTCAGGCTCGGCTGTGAGACCGGCCGGCTACTACTGCAGACCCGGCCGACTGGCGGACCTAGAGATGAGGATCCGGCCGGGCCCGGTGCCGGCATCACGCCGCCGGTAGCGAATAAGCGCGGGCGGTGAGCGTCACTGGGGGGTGCTGCATGCGTTCCGTTTCTGCCGGGATGCGGCCCGTCGGCTCCCTCCCGCTGATCTAGCCGACGGGCCGCACTGATATGACGCCGCACCATGCCGACAGGATTACCTTCGGCACGAGCAGACCTGCAAGCTTCTCTTGTGCCGTCGAACCACTGCCGCACGAGCATGCCGGTGGGGATCAGGCTGGTATCAGTTCCGGCGCTGGCGGAAGACGGATCGCCATTGGCTCAGCAGCGAGCCGACCCGGAACCCAGTCCGGAATCCAGTCTGGAAGCCAGCCCGGCGGCCAGTCGCCGGATCGGGGATCGCCGCGGCTATGAGCCCGCCCATGATGAGAATGACGGCCGGCAGGCCCAAGGCGACGGCCTGCTGGACGCTGACCGCGCCCACGGCGAGGCAGATCACGGCAGCCGTCCCGAGGACCACGCCGGCGGCCGCGCACCATGCCGCTAGTCTGGCTCTCGGCCGCCGGGGGCTCGGGTCCTCAGGCTGCCGCGGCAGTCGGCCGTCCATGGCCACCATCTCCCCCAGGATGACACCAAGTAACGCACAGAGTGACCGCGATGCCGACAGGATCGCGCCGCTACCGCGCGCTCCGCGGCGTGCCACGATTGAATGCCGGCTCGAAGCCGAACCCGGACTCTATACCTGCGGCGTGCTCCGGTGAAGCGACGACACTGACCATTACCAGCTGGCAATAATCTCATCGGCCTGATTCATATCTCCGAGGCTCATACCCGCGTCAGGTGGAGCTAAATACCGCAAGGCGGATAAGCCTAGGATTCATAAGTTCCAGAAGCGCTATATCGCCCGTTCCGCGTGAGTGGTTGACTGCGGGCGACGGTCACGGTCAGCGCGGCTGTGACCGCGGCGCCGACGTCGCATGATGACTTTCCGGCAGTACACGTCTAATGTCCAGATAACAGCGGCATCGCCCGCGCGGAAGATCCCGGCGCGTCCGGCGCTGCCTTGCTGCTCGGTCCCGAATGAGGAGAACCTGGTCATGGCGTACGACGTCGCGGGCGACAGCAGGCTGGATCCGAGGATCAAGGCGATTCTGGCTGGCTTGGCGCTGGAAGCCTCCGGCGACGTCGGCAGCCGCGAGGTGCTGCTCGCCGAGGCGAACTCTGAGGCGGCGCGCCAGGAGGCTGAACAGTTCCGCACGTTCATGGAGTTGTGCGATACCGAGGAGACGGCGCCGTCGGCCGGCTTGCGCGTGCACTCGGAGAAGGTCGTGTCTCAGCCCGACGGGAACACGATCAGTCTGCAGGTCATCCGTCGCGACAGCGACGAGACGCTGGCTTGCGTCTACTACATTCACGGCGGCGGCATGTCCTCGCTTTCCTGTTATGACGGGATGTACCGCGGGTGGGGCAAGCTCATCGCGGCCAACGGCGTCGCTGTCGTGATGGTCGACTTCCGCAATTGCGTGTCACCGTCCTCGGTGCCTGAGGTGGCGCCGTTCCCGGCCGGGCTGAACGACTGCGTCTCTGGCCTGAAGTGGGTGGTCGCCAACGCCGCGCGGCTGGGCATTGATCCCGCGCGCGTCATCGTGGCTGGCGAGAGCGGCGGCGGCAACCTGCTGCGGGACGAGGGCATCAACTTCTACCGCCTGCTGCTCAAGGCCGGTATCCCGGCACGGGCCAGGCAGGTGATGGGCACCATGCACGGCACCGAGATCTTCACGATCGCCTGCCCGGAGATCAGCCGCGACACCGCGCGCGATCTGGCCGCCTTCTGCACCGGATAAGAGCGAGCACCTCGTCACCTGGCGGCTAGACGACGTGCCCACGACGGTTAATCCGTTTGCCGCCAGCCGAGATGCCCGCCATCCTGGGCCGATGACAAGCCCTCCGGAAACGCTGAGTCACGGCCAGGTCAGTCTCCGGCGATGGCGTCCTGACGACGCGGCCGCGTTGCTGGCCGCGGTCATCGAGTCGCAGGACCACCTGCGGCCGTGGATGCCGTGGGCAGACAGTTACGACGAGAACACGGCCGCGGAGTACCTGCGCGAGTGCGACGCGCAGTGGGCTTCGGCCAGCGCATTCGCCTACGCGATCATCGTCGGCGATCAGATCGTGGGCAGCGCCGGTCTGCACAACCGCATCGGCGATGGCGGGCTGGAGATCGGATACTGGGTGCACAGCGCCTGGACCGGCCGCGGCATCGCGACCGACGCCACCGCGGCGCTGACGGATGCCGCGCTAGCCCTGCCGGGCATCGACCGGCTGGAGATTCATCACGATGCCGCCAACATGGCCAGCGGGCGCATCCCGGCGAAGCTGGGCTACGCCAGGCTCGGCGAGCGGCCGGCCCGGGACCTGGGGCTTGTCGCGCCCAGCGAGACCGGCACCGACGTGGTCTGGCAGCTCACCCGCTAGCCGGCCCGCGCGGCTTGCGCTGGCCGGGAGCGTGCATTGTCGGACCGCGGCCACGACGTGGCCATCATCGATGACCTCTGCCCGGGCATCTCAGCTCCTCGGGGTCTTCCTATGCCGATGGCAACGCTAGCGTGGACCAGGGTCCGTCGCAGCGCCTCTCGAGCCGCACGTCGAGAATACGCGGGTGCGCCGGCCCGGCAGCCGGCCGGATCACGAGGCGACCTGCTGGGGAAGATTCTGGCTGGTGGTGGAGCCGATGCCGAGCTGACCGTAGGCGTTCCAGCCCCAGCACCAGAGCGTGCTGCCGGTATGGGTGGCGCAGGTTTGGTCATCGCCGAGGGCCATCAGGCTCCAGCCGGTTGTGCTGGGCACGACGACCCGATGCGGCTGGACCTGGTCGGCGTAGCTGCCGATGCCGAGCTGGCCGAAACCGTTGTAGCCCCAGCACCACAGGGCGTGGGTGCGGGTAGCGCAGGTGTGGATAGCGCCGCCGGTGACGCTGGTCCAGCCCGTGCTGGCCGGGAAGGTGACCTGCTGCGGCCGGTCCTGATCGGTGGTGCTGCCAATGCCGAGCTGGCCGTAGCCGTTCCAGCCCCAGCACCATAGGGTGGCGTCGCTGCGGATGGCGCAGGTGTGGACATTACCGGCGGTGACGCTCGCCCAGCCGCCCGCAGCGGGCGTGGTGACCTGCTGCGGCGCATCCTGGCCGGTGGCGGTGCCGTTGCCGACCTGGCCGTTGTGGTTATATCCCCAGCACCACAAGGTGGCGTCGCTGCGGTTGGCGCAGGTGTGGGTGCCGCCGGCGGTGACGCTGGCCCAGCCGTCGGCGGCCGGGGTGGTGACCTGCTTCGGCGCATGCTGGCCGGTGGTGCTGCCAATGCCGAGCTCGCCGAGGCCGTTCCAGCCCCAGCACCACAAAGTACCGTCGCTGCGGGTCGCGCAGGTGTGGTAGATACCGGCGGTGACGCTGGTCCAGCCGGTGCTCGCCGGGGTAGTGACCTGGTTCGGCCGGGCCGCGTTGGTGGTGGTCCCGATGCCCAGTTCGCCGAAGGCGTTGTAGCCCCAGCACCACAGGCTGCCGTCGCTGCGGGTGGCGCACCCGTAGTTCCATCCGGCGGTGACGCTGGCCCATCCTGCCGTCGGCCTGGTGATCTGCTGCGGCTGATCCTGAGCCGCGGTCTGCCCGGTGCCGAGCGCGCCGAAGTGACCGGAGCCCCAGCACCACAATGTGTTGCCCACGCGGATGCCGCAGGTCGCGTACGTGCCCGCCGCGATGTGGTTCCACTGCGGGGTGGCTGCCGCGGCGGGCATCGACGCGGCCCCGAGCAGGGCGGCGGCCAGCGCGGCTGCGCCGGCGATAGAGCCAGCCGCGCGGCCCGGGCGGGCAGCCAGCCAGGCCGGGCGCATGCGGTGGTAATTCGATTCTTTCCCGTACATGGCTGTTGCGCCCATCCTTTCTCGCGGTCATTACCGCGAGCAGCAATATTAGGCGTCAGAGAGGCAGCTGCGAGCCGAGTACGGCCAAAGCCAGAGGGTTTTGCGGCCGCCGATTCTGCCGTCTCCACGTCGGCCAGCATCCGCTGAGGAAACTCCGGCGGCCTTTATGTGGGAATGCGGCTGCCAGGCAATGACACGGAATTCCTGACACCATCCCCACGCCTGCTCCGCGGCGAACTAGAGAGGTTGAAAGGTCTGGGTCTGACGCATCAGTCTCCTGCAGCGTGGGCAAGGCGACGTGCTCCGCGGCAGCTCGCTGAGGTCTGGCGTACTCACGCCTCCTCGGGGTCCAGTCCCAGCGCGGACCGGCCGCCGTCGACCGGCAGGATCGCACCGTTGATGAAGCTGGCATCGTCCGACAGCAGGTAACTGACCGCGGCCGCGACGTCCTCGGGACGGCCGATCCGCCCGAGCGGGTGCAGCGCGCGTATCTGGTCCTCGACGTGGGCTGCCGCGGCGGGCTGCTGGCTGCCGAGGAATGCCTGGTAACGCTCGGTGCCGATAGATCCGAGCGCGACCGCGTTCACCCGGATGCCGCGCGGCCCGTAATCGACAGCCAGTGCCCGGGTCAGCCCCTCGATCCCCGCCTTGGCGGTCGCGTACGGCAGGGCACCGCGGACTGGCCGCTGCGCCTGGTGCGAAGAGACGTTGACGATCGCGCCGCCGGCCCCGGCGGTAAGGTACCGGCGGACCGCGGTCGCGCACCCGGCTACAGCGAGGCCGAGGTTGGCGACGATGAGATCCACCATCTCGCGGGCTGGCACCGCGTCCAGCCAGGCGTCACGGAACACCGCGGCGTTGTTCACCCACCCGGCCAGCCTGCCTGCGGCCTCCGCCAGGTCGGCAGCCCGCGCGGTGACCGCCTCGTCGGCGCCGTCACCCGGCACGGCGATGACGCGGCGGCCGGCTGGGTGCCCCGATGTCCAGTCCAGGGCCGCCTCATCGCGGTCGAGCACGACGACGGCGCCGCCGCCGGCCAGCAGCCGCTCGGCGATCGCCCGGCCAATGCCTCGGCCACCTCCAGTCACCACGCAGGAACGGTCCACGCAGGCAAAGCTACAAGAGGTGGAAAGGCTGAAGGATCCGACCGGTCAGCCGGTGATGCTGGCGCGGCCGTCCTCGAGGTGGCCGATGCAGCGACGCGACCAGGAGTCGTCGGAGCTGATGGTGACCGACAGGTCGTACCACCCGCTGCTGTGCGCCAGCGGATCGACCACGTTCGTGGCACTGCCGTGGGCCGGGACGTGATAGGTCCGAGCGGGCTCATCCGAGTAGTGGACCGGCGTGATGGTGAACGCCACGGCCTGTTCGCCGTTGTTGGTGAGCTTGAGCGCGAGCACGGGCCGGGTGGCGAAATCGCCGCGGTAGTACGTGACTGTCAGCTGCGCGGTGACGCCCGGGGTGCTGACGTCGCCGGTGAAGTGCCGCTGGAAGCGGTTCGGGCCGACGACGGTCAGGTCGTACTTGCCGTCGCCCCGGCCAGCACCGATCTCGGCCGCGCCGGGAACGGTCTTGTTCCAGATCGAGGGCGACGGGTCGACCGTGTGCTGGCCAGGGAAGTTGCCGGGGTAGTCCGCGATGTTCACGTCCGGCGCCGCGTTGTTGTAGACGGAGAAATGGCTGGCCTTGCGGACCTGCGGTCCGCTGTTGCTGAATGACAGGTTCGCCTGGATTGCACCGTTGCTGCCGAACGTGAACCCGTCCAGGTTGGCGTTGGGCTGGTAGGGCAGCGGGCGGGCCCCCCGGGCGCCGGGTTCCTGCGCCGGCATCACGTTGCTCGCCGGTGCCGGGTGATACGACTGGGGCTCGCCGATCGGCCCGCCGGGGTCGGGCAGGTCCGGCAGCCCGAAGACCGGATTATCGAAGTCGAAGGCGCCGGTGAGGTCGCCGCAGACGCTGCGGCGCCAGGCACTGATGTTCGGGCAGATCGCCGGCGCGCCGAGAGCCTCGGTCCAGCGCTCAAGGAACTGGATGACCGAGGTGTGGTCGGAAACCTCAGAGGTGACCCAGCCGCCCCTGGTCCACGGCGAGATCAGCAGCAGCGGCACCCGGAAGCCGAGACCGACCGGCAGCGGCTGCGGGGCCAGCGACGTCTCCAGGTAGAACTCGTCGGTCGTCCCGGGGGCGGGGGCCGGCGGCGGGACGTGGTCGAACTGGCCGTCGTTCTCGTCGAAGTTGATGATCACGAGGGTGGAGTTGAAGACATCCGGGTCGGTGTT
>WNGK01009765.1_pt1 | contig 14512 bp, 15 predicted proteins | sample 5400601 | NCBI WGS metagenome assembly WNGK01 (sample SAMN13153376, study PRJNA577476) | soil metagenome | isolation source: 60 cm soil or saprolite under Garry oak tree replicate 1 | place: USA:California | collected 2016-06-15 | reverse complement strand
GTCGGAGAACCCGGTGCCGCACTTGGTCACCGCGCGGAAGACCTCGGCGTCCGGGTCGTAGGCGGCCAGCAGCAGCGCACCGTAGACGCCGCGGCGGCGGCCGCGCCCGGCGAACGCGCCGACGATGACCAGGTCGGCGGTGTCGGATAGCTCGGTACGGTAGTCCCGCTTGAGCTTGATCCACAGCCAGCCGCGGGCGCCGGCCTGGTATCCGGCCGCCGGGCTCAGCGACTTGCACACCAGCCCCTCGCAGCCGTCGGTGACCGCCTGCTCGAACACCGCCTCCAGGGCGGCCGGGTTGGCGACCTCGACCGCGGTGGTGAGCCGCAGCCGGGGCGAGACGGTGATCGCCTCGGCCAGCTTCGCCCGCCGCTGCGGATAGGACAGCCGGGTGAGGTCCTGGCCGTCGGCGTAGAGCAGCTCGAAGCAGAACAGGCCCACCGGGACATCGCGCACGGCGTCGGCGATGCCGTGCTTGCGCCGCCGGAACATGACCTCACCGAATGGGCGCAGCTCTCCGGCGGACGGGTCGAAGGCGACGACTTCCCCCTCGACGATCGCCTCGGCCGGGCCCAGTCCTTCGGCGAGGACCTCGACGACGTCGGGGAACTGGGCGGCGACGCGTTCCAGCCGCCGGGTGAACAGCTCGATCCGGCCATCAGCGGTCCGGTGCGCCTGGACCCGGACGCCGTCGTATTTGTACTCGGCCGCGCACTGTCCGCCCAGCTTGGCGAGGATCTCCGCAGCGTCGGACAGCCGCTGGGCGAGCATGGCCCGCACCGGGTTACCCGGGCGGACCTGGATCTGCTCGACCGCCGCCATCCCGCCGCCGGCCAAAGCGGCGGCGACCTGGCCCAGGTCGCAGCAGATGTTGTAGGCGCGTTCCAGCACCGGCCGGGCGGCCCGCCCGCCGGCGTGCACCTGCGCCAGCGCGTCCAGAATGGTGGGCGTGCCGATGCCCAGCCGCAGCCCTCCGGTGACCAGGCGCAGCAGGTAGCGGGCCTCCAGCGGGGTGGCCTGGCCGAGCAGGCTGGCCAGCAGGTCCAGCTTGCGGCCCTGCGAACCCGGCCCGTCGGACTCGGCGATCCGGTGCAGGGTGCCGGCTACGACCGTGACCTGCAGGCTGGCCGGGCGGCCGGCGCCGGTCACGGTCAGCATCTGCTCGGCGGCCAGGCCGAGGTCGCCGGTCTCCCGCACACGGGCGGCCACCTGCTCGGGGCCGGCGCCGGTAGCGGTGGCGACCGCGCGGACGGCCAGCTTCTCGGCCAGGCCGAGGTCCACCCCGGCGAACTGCGGCGCGATCAGGCCCTGGCACAGGTAACAGACCGTGGGCAGCAACCCGGCCGGGGTCGCCGCCAGCAGCGCGGCGAGACGCTCGATCAGCGCCAGCCGGCCGCCGGCCTGCTCCAGGTCACGGTAGGCCTCGGCGACGATCTCATACTTCACGGCGCTCCCATCACTCTGCCCCGATCATGACACGCCCTGGTTCGCGCCCACCGGTTTGGTGCAGCACAAGAGGGATTCCTCGCGCCGGGCGTTGCGCGAGCGCAGCATGTTCAGGCACACGCGGGCGACGATCGTCGTCAGCCATCCGCCGAGGTTCTCGACCTCGCCCCCCCGACCGGCTCAGCCGCAGCCAGGTGTCCTGGACGGCGTCGTCGGCGTCGGTGAGCGAGCCCAGCATCCGGTAGGCCACCGCCCGCAGATGCGCCCGGTGCTCCTCGAACCGATCCGCCAGCCACTGGTTCTCGTCCACCGGTCACATCCTCGGGTTGCCAGGTGTCATTACAAGTGACCCGCAGCACGCTAACCCGATACCGAAAGGAGAACACGATGCGAGTTCTGGTCGTGGGGGCGAACGGTGCCATCGGCACCCGGCTCGTTCCTCAGCTCATTGATCAAGGTCACGAGGTGATCGGCACCTTCAGGTCGGCAGGAAACGCCGGTCGTGTGCGGGTGCTCGGGGCGGAGGCGATCGCGCTCGATCTCCTCGACGCGCGCGCCGTGCGCAAGGCCGTCCTCGAAACCGGGCCCGACGCGATCGTCCACCAGGCGACCGCTCTGGCGGATGTGCGCTTCTCCAGGAACCTCGACCGCAGCTTCGCGCCGACCAACCGGCTTCGGACCGAGGGCACCGACGCGCTGCTGGCCGCCGCCCGCGAGGCAGGCGTGCACCGGTTCGTCGCCCAGAGCTTCGCCAGCTACCGCTACGCGCGCGAAGGCGGGCCGGTCAAGACTGAGGACGATCCGCTCGACCCCGACCCGCCGGCAGCGGCGCGCGAGACCAACGCCGCGATGGCCCATCTCGACCAGGCGGTCACCGACGCCGGCGGGGTCGCGCTTCGCTACGGCGGCTTCTACGGCGGCTCCAACGACGGGCTGGTCAAGCCCGTCCGCAAGCGGCAGTTCCCGATCGTCGGCGACGGCGGCGGCGTGTCCTCGTTCATCCACCTCGACGACGCCGCCGCAGCGACCGTGCTCGCGCTCGAACACGACCGAGCCGGCATCTACAACATCGTTGACGACGAGCCCGCCCCAATGCGCGACTGGCTGCCAGTGCTCGCGAACGCGCTCGGCGCCAAGCCGCCCCGCCACGTCCCCCGCTGGCTCGCCCGGCTGATCGCGGGCGAGGGCATGGTCATGATGGCCGAGTCCCGCGGCGCCTCCAACGCGAAGGCCAAGCGAGAACTCGGCTGGACGCTGCGCTACCCGAGCTGGCGCCAGGGCTTTACCGCGGCCTACGGCCAGCCGGAACCGCTCCAGGCCCGGGCGTGACGCAGCAGGACCGCACGCGAGCCGGCGTCCGCAGCTCCGGCGAGGTCGCCGCCCAGGTGCCGGCGGGCGCCTGCCCGGCGATCGCCATCATCATGATCACCGCCATGAGCCGGGCGCCGGCGAGGCCCGCAGGCATACCCTGTCCGGTCCGCCGGCGCACGGCGTGTTGATCGCGGCGGCGGGGCACAACCATGGCTTCGCGCGGGGCGTCTAAAGGTTGTGCGGATATCTCGCCTCGGCACCTGGGTCGTTCTTGCCGCCCTGCTTCCTGCAGTGATGGCGGCGTGCGGTGGGCCGCCTGCGGCGGCCCGGCCGCGAGCCGCGACCTCGGCCGCTACGGCGCCTGGTGCCGTTGCGGCCATCGGTCGCCTGGTCAGTCTGGCGTTCGTCAGCCCGGCGGATGGTTACGGCCTGTTCGTCCGGCAGTCGGGCGCGGTCTGCCAGGACGAGGTCGGCCGGACCACCGACGGCGGCGCGCGGTTCAGCACCCTGGTCCGGGTCAGTTCCTGGCCGTGCGCCGAGAGCGCTCCCGCCGCGGCACTGGCCGTGGACGGCCACGGCGACGGATTCCTCTACGGCCCCGGGCTCTTCGTCACCCACGACGGCGGCAGGACCTGGAAACCGGGCCGCCTGCCCGGCCAGGCGCTGGCGGTCGCCGCCCTGGGGCGCTCGGCCTGGATGGTGGTGGCTGTGTGCCCGCGCGAAGGCGGACAGTCAGTGCGGTGCGGACTCCGCCTGGTGGAGTCCGCCGACGGCGGCCGCTCATGGACGCCCGCACCGGCGCAGCCTGCGGGCGCTGCGGTTCGCGGCTCCGGCAGCGGGGTTGCCGCGGAGGCCGCGGCCGGCCAGACATGGCTGGTGCGCACGGGCCGATCATCGGGGTATGTCGTGTCCAGTCCCCGGACCAGCCCGAGGGGGCTACCCGATCAAGCCGCCCTCTGGTTCACCCGCGACGCTGGAGCGTCGTGGTCACGGCGGTCCGTTCACTGCGGGATCGATGCCTTGTCCGTTGTGGTCTCCGCCGCCCCGGACGGGACGCTGCTGGCCGTGTGCGCTGGCGAGCCGAGCGCGGGCTTGCAGGCGAAGTCGGCCGCCCGCTCGGCCGACGGGGGCCGGTCATGGGCCGTGCACCTGCCGTGTCCCGGCAAGGTGATGGGCTGCCCGCCGCTGAACTCCGGCTACCTCGGCAGCGTCGACGCGGTCTCCGGCCGCACCGCATTTCTGGCCGGCGGCCGCAGCTCGCTACTGATCACCCGGGACGGCGGCATCCGCTGGCGCATGGTGCGTCCCCTGATCGGCGATAGCGGCGGAGGGACAAGCCAGGTGGTCTTCTTCAGCCGCTCCCGCGGCGTGGTCCTGGGCGAGGACGGGAATGACAACGAACTGCCCACGATCTGGCACACCAGCGACGGCGGGGCGCACTGGTCCGCGGTGCTGCCCCGCACCGGCTGATGTCCTTCAACCTCATTCCAACCATGTCCGCCCACGAGAACGTCGAGGCGGCCCTCGTCCCGCTCGGGACCGGGGGCGCCCAGCGGCGGGAATGCGCCTACCGGGCACTGGCGACGTGGGCCTCCGCGAGCGGGCCCGGCACCTGCCCTCCGAGCTGTCCGGCGGCCAGCAGCAGCGGGTGGCCATCGCCCGCGCGCTGGTCAAGCAGCCCAGGGTACTGCTGGCCGACGAGCGGCGAATGGTCGTCCTGGAAGCAGCAGTCCCGCTGCTGGTCATCTCCGTGTTCTCAGCAGGCCTCGGCTTCCTGGCCGCAGCGCTGTTCCTGAGCTCTCAACTCGGCTATTCCCTACGATCACCCGGCGTCGACTACTACCTACTCATCCTCGGCGGGATCGCGGCCTCCCTCGCCATCATCGCCTCCACCCTTCCGCTGATCGAACGGATCGCAGGACCCGAAGTCGCCCGGAACGAGTGACTCGGAGAGGACTAAGCTCTGCGATCGGCGTCAACGGTGGATGCGCGGGCGCGGTCTTGCCGCGGCTTTGCGCGGGCGCTGGGGGCGGGCCAGGTCTTTCCTGATAGCGGTGGCCCAGCCGATCCCGGCCTAGACCGGCGGCCGGTACTGTCCGGTACGTGTGGATGCATGGTCATGACCTTGGGCTAAGCGCCGCGGAGAACTACCGGGCGTTCGCCCAGGACGCCCACGGCCGCAGCCCGGCGTATGAGTGCCTGGCCGCATCGGTCGCTGAGGACACCGCTATTCTGCGTTTCCTCGGCTCGCTGCCGCCGGAAAGGCGCCAGCCCAACCTGCTGTTCGCAGCAGCCCGCTACCTGCTGGGCGTGCCAGCCGACCTGGACCGGCTGCGGGCACTGGTCCGCCAGAACCGGGCCGAGCTGGCCGGGGTGATGCTGGCCCGGCGGACGCAGACCAACGAGCCGGCCAGGTGCGCCACGTTGTTGCCGGCGCTGGCCCAGCTGACGCCGCCGCTGGCGCTGATCGAGGTGGGCGCCAGCGCCGGGCTCACCCTGCTGTTCGACCGCTACTCCTACGACTACGCCGGGCACCAGATCGCCGGCCAGGACCCCCGGGCGCCTGTCTTGCGCTGCACGCCACGCGGACCAGTGCCGCTGCCGGACCGGCTTCCCGCGATCACCTGGCGGGCCGGGCTTGACCTGGACCCGCTGGACGTCACCAGCGATGATGACGTCCGCTGGCTGTCGTGCCTGGTCTGGCCCGGCGAAGGCGACCGCGAGCAGCGGCTCGCCGCCGCGATCGCCGCAGCCCGCCGCGACCCTCCGGTGATCCATCGCGGTGACCTGCTTACCGACCTGCCCGCGCTGGCAGCCCAGGCCCCCGCCGAGGCGACCCTGGTCGTGTATCACTCCGCCGTGCTTGCCTACCTCACGCCCCAGGACCGGCGACGGTTCGCCGGCACCGTCCGCGGACTGCCGGCGGTATGGCTGTCTAACGAAGGACCCGCCGTCCTGCCCGGCATCCGGGTGCCCGCCTACCAGGGCGCGCCGTTCATCCTCGCCCGGGACGGCCAGACGCCCCTGGCGTTCACCGACTCGCACGGAACATGGCTGCACTGGCTTCCCGCCACAACGCCATAACGAACCAGCGGGCCTGCCAGCGACAGTCCTCCCGCAGGCCCGCAGCCGCCCATAACGATCTGCCGGCGCGGCAGCCGCCGGCAGACGGCTTGAAGCCGAGCCCACACCAAAAGGCGAGACTGCGCGTTCACGCCGTCAGACGGCTCTGCGAGGGCTCCGAAGCGACGCTCTTGAGCGTGGCCTCAGGTCGCAGAAGGCAGTCAGAGGGCCGGGGAACGGACTTCTGGCTCAGGACGGGACGGCGCCGACCTGCTGCATCAGGCCGAGGAAGTCCATGCGCACCCAGCTCTCGGCGAGCAGGCCGTTCTCGATCTGCCAGATGTCGATGAACTTGACCTCGACGGAGGCGCCCGAGGCCGGCACGCCCATGAATTCGCCTTCGTGAGTGCCGGTCCAATGGCTGCGGGTGATCACCTTGTCGTCCTCTGCCGCCAGCACCTCGTCGAGGTGAACCTGCAGGTCGGGGAACGCCGCCTCGAACATGCCGAAGCTCTGGAGGAACCCTTCGGGCCCGGGGGCGGGCCCCGGCAGGTCATGGTTGACGAAGTTCGGCGCCACGCACTCGCTGAAGATCTCGGCCTTGCGCTCGTTCATGCCTTGCTCGAAGAGCCGCCGCACCAGCGCCTTGTTCTCGGACGCGCCCATGGTCTCCCCCTTGTTCTCCGGGCCGCTGGCACCGCCCGGGTGGCGGGCCATGTGGTCCTCCCCGCGGGCCACGATACGGCACCCGGTACCGCCGCGGATCACCGCCGGTGACTCAAGTGGCTAGACGGCGACTACCAGCCCAGGGGCCCGAGCCAGCGGTAGATGCGGATGACGGGGGTATGAGGCCTCCCGCAGCGCGTGCCCGGCCGGTATGGATCGTTCGCAAAGCCGGAAGCCGGGCAGAATCACCGGCATGAGCGTGCAACTGAACCACACCATCGTCGCGTGCCGCGACCAGCAGCGGTCAGCGGCGTTCCTCACCGGGGTCCTTGGCCTGCCGCCGGCTACCCGGTTCGGGCGGTTCCTCGTCGTCGAGGCCGACAACGGCGTCTCGCTGGACTTCGCCGAGACCAGCGGGGATATCACCGCGCAGCATTATGCCTTCCTGGTTGGCGAGGAAGAGTTCGACGCTGCCTTCGGCCGCATCCGCGAGCAGGACCTGCCGTACTGGGCAGATCCCGGCCAGGCCCAGAGCGGGGAGATCAACCACCGTGACGGCGGCCGCGGCCTGTACTTCGAAGACCCCGACAGTCACATGCTCGAGCTCATCACACGGCCCTACGGCAGCGGCGTCTAAACCGCTCGCCCCTGACGTACCCGGACCGGGCAGCGCACGGCATCAGATCGGCGTGATCACCCGGGTGGAGTTGTGGACCGAGATCCGCCGGTGCGCCAGTCCGGGGTTCCGAGATCTGCGAAGGGGAAGGCACGCTCTGCTTGCGAGCATGGCGGCCGGAACCGGGTGCAGGGATCCACGCCGGTGTGTCGCATGTCATACCCGGGGGAGGGAACACCGGGGCCTGCCGGGAGGTCTTACCGATTGTGAGCGATCGTAGCGACGCGGTCCCGGATGGCCGCCCGGCCCATCTCATCCTCGTTGAGCAGTCCGGCGCCAAGCGTGAGATCCCGCAGCCCTCGGCCGTCAGCGGGATGATCGAGGCTGAGCAGGCAATGCACCGCCACGGCCTGCACCTGCGGGAGATCAAGGTAGTCAGCCAGCACAAGGCCATCGCCCGCTGGAAAGCCGGCCAGCTGGGCTGGCAGCGGGTCGCCTGACCACCTGCGGGTGCTACCCACCCGGTCAGCAGCATGTGCGCCCGGCCCTGGTCGTCATCCCTGAAGTGCGGCCAGCATCGGCTTACTGCTGCGCGCCACTGCGGCAGCAGGCGAGCGGCCAGCACGATCGGACTGAGCAGGGACCCCGGGGGACGCGCATCGTCGGCCGGGAGCCGGCTCGACGAACCAGCTTCGCCACACTGGGCGGTGGCAGGGCCGTTCTGGTCGCTATGGGTGCGGGTTGCGGATGCCCGGGTGGATGCCGGGCATGCTAAGCGGGTGGGCAGGCTGGAGGTAGCTGTCCGTTTCGCGGATGAGCTGCAGATGTTTCTCGCGCCGCGGCACCGGGGCGGGCAGGCGCGGGTGGCCTGCGATGGCACCTCCTCGCTTGGCCACGTGGTGGAGTCGCTTGGCGTGCCGCTGCCGGAAGTCGGCGGCCTGGTCGTTAACGGCCGGCCGGCCGCGCCCGGCTACCGGCCCGGCGGCGGGGATGTGGTGGACGTCGGTGCCGTGCGCCGGCCGCAGCGGCTGCCATCGGCGCGGTTCGTTCTCGACGTCCACTTGGGCACGCTGGCGCGCCGGCTGCGGCTGGCGGGCGTGGATGCCGCCTACGCCAATGACCTTGACGATGACGCCCTGATCGAGCAGGCGAACGTTGAGCGGCGGGTGCTGCTGACCCAGGACCGCGGGTTGCTGCGCCGCCGGAAGCTGTGGCTTGGCGCCTATGTGCGAGGCGCGTGTCCGGACGAGCAGTTCGGTGACGTGCTGGACAGGTTCGCCCCGCCGCTGGCGCCATGGACTCGGTGCACGGCGTGCAACGGGCTGCTGGCAGCGGCCCGCAAGGCTGACGTCGAGGCGCTGTTGCGGCCCGGCACGCGGCGCACCTATCAGGCGTTCTCGCGCTGTGCGGCCTGCGGCCGGGTGTACTGGCGCGGCGCGCACAGCAGCCGGCTTGAGGTGATCGTGGAATCGGCCGTCCGCGCGGTCAGCGCAGCCGATTCCCGCCATGACCAGTAGGCACCACGCACCAGTCCTCCTCAGGCAGGACCTGCCCGCGCAGCACAACTGGGTCGCGCACCCAGGCCACCCGTACTACTTCATGCCCCGGGCGGCCAAGTATTCACGATCGCGCCAGCAAGCTGAACGCGGCATGAAAATGCGTTCGACGGGCGCTAAAACCGCCGGCATGCGTGGGTTTAATCCAAGTTCAGCCCAGCGGAGTATTCAGCACATATAAAGAATTCTGGCACATACTCGACGGCCCGTGCTCCCGGTGGGCTGCGCCGATGTTATTGCCTATTCGAAGGACCTTGTCAATACGGGCGTGAGGTACTTGGGTGTAAGGTCGGCGCGCCAGGCTACAGCCGCTGGCTACGCAACCCAGAGGGGGCAAATCATGCCGACCGTAATCGCCCACCACGATGTGCAGGACAAGGATCACTGCCTTGCCTCGCCGAGGCGCGAGGAGGTCTTCGGGCCCCTCGGGGTCACCAACATCCGGACGTTTGTCGACCCGCAGAACCCCACCCGGGTGGCGGTGCTTATGGACGTCGCCGACATGGATGCCGTCATGACTGCGATGCAGACCAAGGCGATGTCCGAAGCGATGGCGTATGACGGCGTGCTGCCCGAGACCTTGGTGATCCTCGTCGAGGCGTAGTTCTCCCTTTCTCAGCAGCTGAGCGAGCAGATCTGCCCTGCTGCTCACGACGCCCGGGCGCGCTGCTAGCAGGATCGCGGGCCGACGCCCGGTCCGCGGCATTAGGACGTTGGTGCCATGAAGCGGCCCGTCGCCAGGGAGGCCTATTCTTGTGATCTGCCGCCCGTCCCGATCGCCCGGCAACGGTCGCCAGTGCCAGCCCGGACGTTCATACTGCGGGTGTGCCTGCCTCCTGCCCGAAGCCGGGGGTGAGGCCCAGCCACCAGGGGGTGTTGCGTGATCAGCAGCGTAGTCGTCAGCTACCAGGTGCGGCCCGGGGCCGTCGCCGAGCACGTCCGCCTGATCGAGGCGGTGTTCGAGCAGCTGCATGCCGAGCGGCCGGGCAACGTGGAGTACAAGGTTGTGCGCCTGCAGGACGGGGTGTCGTTCGTGCACGTGTCGTCGGCGGACACGCCGGACGGGTCGAACCCCTGCCTGAACTGGCGGCGTTCAGGGAGTTCGGCCGCGACTCAGCCGCCCGCCCCTGCCTGAACTGGCGGCGTTCAGGGAGTTCGGCCGCGACTCAGCCGCCCGGGTCGCGACCACCCCTGTGCCCACGGCTGCCGACATCGTCGGGTCGTACTACCCGGCGACACCGGTGACGGACCGCTAAATGGCTCACAGTCGGATGTACAACCGTCACACCCCGAATGGATGAACAACAACAGCCCGACTGCCGCTCATAGGGTCGGAAGAGTGCGGGTTCACGTGATGTAGTCCAGCGTGCCGCGCATACTGTCGGCATGCCCGTCCGACTCCACCACATCGTCGTTGATGCTCACGACCTGCCCAGCATGGCCCGTTTCTGGACGCAGGCGCTTGGCTGGAAGGTTCTCTCCGAGCGCGAGCGCGAGATCGTCATCGGGACTGACGAGAACGCGCCCGTCGGCATGTGCTTCATGCCGGTCACGGATCTCAAGACCGTCAAGAACCGTGTGCACCTTGACCTCACCAGCAGCGCCGCGGACCGCGATCAGGAGATTGATCGCCTTCTTGCACTCGGGGCGCGCCGGGTCGACATCGGGCAGGCCGGCGCTGAGTCCTGGACTGTCCTGGCCGACCCTGAGGGAAACGAGTTCTGCGTAGTGCGCCCGAAGGAAACGCTCACCCGTTAAGGCTCGCTGCGCGCGGGCGAGGCCGAGGTAACACCAGCGCTGCCGGTCCGGACGCAGGTCAGGCACGCCTGGCTGATGACCGGTACCCAGGCGCTGGCCAGCCAACATCAAGATCACTATGCGGTCCGCCCGGCCGCGCAGGGAAGATCGTCACACCACATGACCACGGGTCTTAACAAAGCGCCCCGAACAGACGGCCGCGCACCAGGAGCGGCACGTGCGGACGTTCGGATTGGCGCAGATTGGCCGTTCGGGGCATTACCTCGTCGGGCGCTCGGTTAACCACTGGTGCGCAGATGGATCTCTTGTGTCAAGACCGGGCAGGCTCACCTGCGCTGCCTGAGTGGACGATCACAGGGACGGCCGGGGACAGCCGCGGGACCGCCGGGGCGGCTGGCCCGATGAGCAGGAAGGTGAGTCCGGATGAAGCCGGTACTAGATAGCACTGTCGCGCTGGTGACAGGGGCTTCGAGCGGCATCGGCGCGGCCACAGCCGCCGCGCTCGCCGCCCGGGGAGCGGCCGTGGCGCTCGCGGCGCGGCGCCGGGACCGGCTGGACACGCTCGCCGCCGGTATCCGCGGCCAGGGCGGGACCGCGCTGGTGCTGGAGTCCGACATCACCGACCAGCAGCAGGCGACCGATGCCGTTGAGCACACGGTCGCCGAGCTGGGCCGCCTCGACACCCTCATCAACAACGCCGGCGTGATGCTGCTCGGCCCAGCGGTCGGCGCGCCCCTGCCGGAGTGGCAGCAGATGGTCGACCTTAACGTGCTCGGCCTGCTCTACTGCGCGCACGCGGCGCTGCCGCACCTGCTGCGCGCGGCCGGGGACAGCCCGCGCCAGGTCGCCGACATGGTGAACATCAGCTCGGTGGCGGGCCGGGTGGCCCGCAGCGGCAGCGGCGTCTACAACCTCACCAAGCACGGCGTCGGCGCGTTCAGCGAGTCCCTGCGCCAGGAACTGGCCCGGCGCTACGTACGCGTCTCACTGGTCGAGCCGGGCGCGACCGCGACTGAGCTGGCCGGCCACAACCGGCCCGAGGTGCTCGACAGCATACGGAACCAGTTCGGGCAACGGATGGAAGCCGAGGACATCGCCGACGCGATCACCTACATCGTCACCCGGCCGCGGCACGTCGCAGTCAACGAGATGCTGATCCGCCCCACCGAGCAGGAACGGTAGCCCGGCACCGGCCAGGTGTCCCAGGACGCCGGGCCCCATTGGGTTGCCTGCTACCGGTGGCCAGCCACAGATCGCGTAATCCGCCCAGGTCCACCCCGGCCGCGCTGGACAGCCCGAGCAGTGCCGCGTTGATCCCGCCGGCGCTGGTGCCCGACACCACGTCCACCGTGACCTTGACGTCAAGTAGCCGCAGCAGTCTCAGGTACAGGTCGCGGGACTTCGTGTCCCAGTCAGGGTGCGGGAGCCGCCCGGCGCTGCCGGGCTGGCCGTGTCTGCCGCTGGCCCGGCGCGTCGCCGCCATTCTCGTTCAGCCGGAGATTGCTGGCCTGCTGCAGCAGGTTCACCTCACGGGCTACCCCGCCCATCCAGACGGCGAGGCTCACCCCTCCCGACATCGCGACGGCGAACCGGACGTCCTGAGTCGCGTCGCTGACCACGGGCCACCCGCCCGTACTCCGTCCGCCGTTCCAGCCGCCACACCCAGAGGAACAGGTCGCTCAATGGCCGCAGGACCAGGAAGGTGAACAGTCCCGCAGGGTCCAGGGCAGTGAACATGCGCCGCCTGGACCGGCCGGCTGGCGCAACCCGCGCCGCGGTCCCCCTCGGCTGCGCCGCAGGCCCGCGGCGGCCCATCGTCTTCACTGCGTGAAGTCCAGCGCGAAGTCGAGGACATGGCGGCGACCCCAGAAGACCAGGCCGAGGAAAACGCCCGGGGCAATTTCCCGGATCTCGTCTCGGATCATGCGGGCGACGAACGACGTCTTCGAGTAGTCGAGCACGATGCACGGCTGCCCGTCGTACCAGCTGTCCTGCTGGCAGATCGTGGCCTCTATCGCCTGGATCCCGAACGGCGTCAAGATGTTCTTCAGCCGCGCCTGGCGAGCGTTCACCATCTTCCCGCGCCACGCGAGGGCGTAGCACAGGCCAGCGGCTAGCCGGGCGGCAAGCCCGCCGGTGCCGAGCAGCGCGGTCCCCCTTCCGCGGCCGTCCGGAATCGCCCCGGCCCTTCCTGAGCCGAACAGCCTCCCGAGTTCACGCCTGCTGGCGGGGACAAGGGTCAATGGATCGGTGGTGCTGATGTCCTGCATGCTCCCCTCCCGAGCTGGTGGCTCAATAACACGGAGGCCGTGCCATCGCTGCTGATACATTCCGCCCTCCTCGGTTACCTCCCCGCGGACGGGGGAGGACCGGTATCCTGCAGCTGCGCCAGGTAGCGCATGGCCGATACGCCGGGGAGGAAGAAGTAGGCGCCCGCCCGGGTCCGGACGAACCGCGGCAGGTCCAGGTAACGGTGGCGCACCGGGCGGGCCGGAGCGGTGAAGGTTCCGCCCGACGGGCGGCGGCTTCCCGCTAGCGGGTCCGCGTCGTCGTACAGTCCGCTGAACGTCGGGTTGTCCAGCCACGTGTGCTGCACGAATTCGAACTGCCTGGCCAGGTCGGCAACCAGGCAGATGAAGTACAGCCCGGTTCCGTACCGTCCGTGGCCGGCCATTCCGTACCTGCGCCCGCGGCGCAGCAGGCGGTGCCGGCCGGTGGCATCGAGGGAAGCGGCGGGCTCCGGGTCCAGCGAGTCGCGCGGATTCACCCGGCGTATGTGCGCACCGAGCGGGCAGGCCAGCCCGAGCGGGTCGCCGCGGTAGCCGAAATCGTTATCACCGCCAAGCGCCGGGGCGTCCCGGTCCGGCGCTTTGACCAGCGGAGCGCCACTGGGCCATCTGCCTACCATCTTCGCGGCGAGCGCGATCTTCCTGCCGTGATCGTCCGCTCCGTCCGGCGCGCGGGTGGCCTGGCCAAGAAACCGCCAGAAGCCTTCGACGTCCTGTTCGAGGCGCAGCACCAGGTAACTGCCGTTGCGTCCCAGGTCGGCCTGCCCGCTCCCGGTGGGATCGGGCAGCAGCAGGCGCTGGGGATCGGCGGACGCGGGCAGCAGCGGCCGGTCGGTCAGCTGGCCGCGGTTGTTCTTGTACCCGAGTACGAATTCCCCGGCTGGCACGGTTCGCTGGCCCCCGGCGGCCTTGGGCAGGCCCTCGATGAGGGGCTGGGAGATCCCGTCCCGGAAGCCGAACGGCTCCTGGTCGGTCAGCTCGAGGTCGTCAAGCTCCGTGACGTCCCGGATGCCCGCATCGGCGAATCGCTGCATCAGCTCTGCCTGCCGGCCCCTGAGTACGTCAGGCTCGCTGGCATAGAGCATGGTCAGGCCGTCGACCGGCGGCCCTTCCGGCCCGCCCCAAGCCCACGATCGCGGATCCGACTCCTCGAGGTCGCCGAGGAACCGGCTCCGGTTGGCCATGCCCTCGGCGAACTCGGCCGAGAATCCGGCCATGACCCGGTCAGGCAGGCCGAGCCTGCGCAGGCCGGCGGGCGTGAACGCGAGCTGCAGCGCGGTGCCGGCGCGGAACGGCCCGGCCGTCGTTACCTGCGGCAGCAGCCAGGCGAGCAGCGCCCGGCCCTGGGCTGGCTCGCGGGCGGCGAAAACCGTGAACCGGGCGTGCCTGAGCGAGCTGTACCCCCGGGCCAGCAGGCCCTGGATGTCGTCGAGGTCGAGCTGCATGGCCACGGTTGCCTCACAGCAGCGAGAGCCAGTGGCTGACCTTCCCGGGGCTCATGTCGCCCCGCAGGCCGGCCCGGATCTGGGCGTTGTTCTCGATGTTTTCCGCGCTGAGGGCGGGATAGGCCGTATACCACACCGGCACGGGCACCTGGCGAGCGCGCAAGATGTATTTGAACGGCTGCTCGTGCGTGGCTCCGCCCCAGAGCAGCCAGCGGGTCGGCGGATAGCCGACGGCGTTGCCGAACGCGGCGTTCAGCCCCCACCAGACCTTGTCGATGAAGTCGTCGTTATAGGCCTCGACGGCGCCGTCGTAGTTGCTGGCGAAGGTCATCCGCCGCCAGCCGTCGAGCGGTACCCAGCGGG
>WNGK01020470.1_pt1 | contig 14514 bp, 17 predicted proteins | sample 5400601 | NCBI WGS metagenome assembly WNGK01 (sample SAMN13153376, study PRJNA577476) | soil metagenome | isolation source: 60 cm soil or saprolite under Garry oak tree replicate 1 | place: USA:California | collected 2016-06-15 | reverse complement strand
TTCGGGAGGAGCTTTTTCATGGCAAATCAGGGACGTTCCGTCGCCGACAAGGAATTCGACAAGACCGCGGGAACGATCGATGACATTCAGCGCGACCTGCAGGCGGTGCGAGACGACATGTCTCGGCTCGCGCAACAGGTGGCAAGTCTGCTCGGCGTGACCGGCAGCCAGGCCCTTCGCGAGGTCAAGGCGCAAATGAGTCGGGCGAAAGAGAGCCTCGACGGAGTGCTCTCCGATGCAAGCGGGAAGGGCATGGAGGCCATGGAGACGGCGCGGGAAAGCACCGATACCATGGTCGAAGCGCTCGAAGACGCGGTCCGGCAGCGCCCGTTCGCAACGCTGGCGATCGCCATCGGCTTGGGATTCCTGTTCGGCGCAAGCTGGCGGCGCTAGGAGGACAACGTTGCTCCCCGGCGTCAGGGATCTGAAAGAACGGCTCGACGCCGCGATGAAGACCGGCGCATGGTCGACCGTGGCCGGGGTGGCGGCGCTGGTCATGTTGGGCTTCCTGTGCGCCGCGCTGTTCCTCTATCTGCAGAATTGGCGAGGCTCGATCGTCGCCTGTCTCATTCTAGCCGGCGCGTTCCTGCTGGTGGTCCTGATCGCGATCGCGGCGATCGCGCTCGTGCGTCGGCGGCAGGCGCAACTGGCGCGCGCTCGCGCGCAGGCGAACCAAGCCGCCGGCCAATGGTTGCGGGATCCCGTCGTCGTGACCACCGCCCTGCAGGTTGCGAGGGCGCTGGGGTTGCGGCGCGCGGCTCCCGTGTTGCTGCTGGGTGCGTTCGTGGTGGGATTGGTGCTCAGCCGGACGGCCGCCAAGGCCGGGCATCCTGCCGGTCCCGAATCATAAGTAGAGTGGATTCGCCGCGCGATGGCGGCCGAAGCGACGTCCAGACCGGCGCCTCAATGCACCGAGACCGGTTCCTCCCCGACCAGGCCGAGCATGATGAATTTGTCTTCCGCGATCTTGATGATCGCGACCATCGCCTCGTCCGGATCCTGGGTCAGCTCGGCGCAGACGTCGTACATCTCATAAAACGGCCGAGTAACGCCGTCCGAGCAATATGCGGTGCACTCATCCATGTTCACGTAAACGACGTCGATGTCGATCACGACACTACACCTACGCTCACGCCCACCCGATCCAATATTGTCGCAGACGTTAATTCGGATCCCGGTTCGAGAGTTCCGATACGCCCCTCCGCGGACCGGATCAAGCCGCTCCTTGCCGGCTTTGCCGTGTCGCGCGTTTACCTGCGTCGAGCGCGAAGGCCGTGCAAATAAATCGCCGATCACAAGGCTCCGGCTCGAATGGGAATCGCAATGAACGAGCTTGCAGCGAACCGGCCCGAATGGTGGCGCACCACGACAATTTATCAAATTTATCCACGCTCGTTTCAGGACAGCAATGGCGACGGTATCGGGGATCTCCACGGCATCCTGCGGCGCCTGGATTATCTCGTCGAGCTCGGCATCGGCACCATCTGGCTCTCTCCGATCTTTCGCTCGCCGATGGCCGATTTCGGCTATGACGTTTCCGATCACACCGACATCGAGCCGTTGTTCGGAACGCTTGGCGATTTCGACGAGCTGCTGCATGCGGTCCACCGGCGAGGATTGAAGCTGCTGCTCGACCTCGTGCCGAACCACACCTCCGACCTGCATCCCTGGTTCCTGGAAAGCCGTTCTTCGCGGCATAATCCGAAACGCGATTGGTACCTGTGGCGCGATCCCGGGCCGAACGGCGGCCCGCCCAACAACTGGCTGTCCGAATTCGGGGGAAGCGCCTGGACGTTTCGACCGGCGGACCGGCCAGCACTATGGCCATGCGTTCCTGGCCCAGCAGCCGGACCTGAACTGGCGCAATGCGCAGGTGCGCAGCGCCGTTCACGACGTGATGCGATTCTGGCTCGCGCGCGGCGTCGACGGCTTCCGGGTCGATGCCGTCGGACACCTGGTGAAGGACGAGCAGTTTCGCGACAATCCGGTCAACCCCGAGTTTCGCCAGCACGACCCGCCATCGAAGCGACTGCTGCGACTCTACAATGCCGACCTGCCTCAGGTAGACGAATTGATTGCGGGCTTGCGTTCCGTCATCGACGAATTCCCGAGCCGGCTGCTGATCGGAGAAGTCTATTTACCCTTCGACCGGCTGTCCGCCTATTACGGGAGCGAGCTTTCCGGCGCGCATTTTCCCTTCAATTTCGCGCTGCTGTCGACCGCGTGGAACGCGCGGGCGATCGCGGACCTGGTCGACGAATACGAAGCCGCGCTTCCTCCCGGCGGCTGGCCCAATTGGGTTCTCGGCAATCATGACAAGCCGCGGATCGCCGGCCGCGTGGGCATCGATCAGGCACGCGTCGCCGCCATGCTGCTGCTGACGTTGCGCGGCACGCCGACGCTGTACTACGGCGACGAGATCGCAATGCCGCAAGTCGCAATTCCGGCAGAACGCGTGCAGGACCCGTTCGAAAAAAATGTTCCAGGACGAGGTCACGGACGCGACGGCGCCCGCACGCCCATGCAATGGAATGCAACGCCCCATGCCGGCTTTTCCGAGGTCGAGCCGTGGCTGCCGCTCGCCGACGATTTCCACAGCGTGAACGTCGCCAACCAGCGGGATGATGCAACGTCGATCTATCATTTATATCGTCGCCTGATCGCGACGCGCGAGGCGCGGTTGTCGTTGCAGGTCGGCGCCTACCAGCCCGTCGTCGCCGGCGGGGACCTGCTGCTGTTCGTCCGCGCGCATCCGCGCGAGCGCACGCTCATCGCGCTCAACCTCGGCGAGGAGGCGGCCGCGGTCGAGTTCCGCGCCGGCAGGCTTGCCGGACGCGTGCTGGTCTCCGCTCTCGGCGATCGCGACGGCGAAGCCGTCGATCACAGCATTGATCTGCGCGGCAATGAAGGCCTCCTGATCGAGCTTTCGGCGGAGGCCGACGTTCCGGCGAGCGTGCTTTAGCGCTCGGAACATTGCGGACCGCGCCGACGTTCAAATGCATGATTTGCCATAGAGATAATCAGCACTTGCGCGGGGCCGCCGATCGGCGGCTAGAATGCCGCGGGTCGGCGTCGCGCTTGCTGGAGCCGGGCCCGGTCGGCGCACATCGTCGCGCCATGGACAGCCAGGGTAGGAAGGGACCGACTTCGTGCCGCTAGCCCGCCGCAAAGCCAAATCCGCTTCGCGCACCAAAGTCGAGGCGCGAGGCCGGCGCGATCCGCTCAAGACCTATCGCGAGAAGCGGGATTTCCGACGAACCGCCGAACCGGAGCCCCGCGTCAAGCCCGGCATCGGCTGGCAATTCGTGGTGCAAAAGCACGCCGCGCGGCGGCTGCACTACGATCTGCGCCTCGAGCTCGACGGCGTGCTCAAGAGCTGGGCGGTGACGCGGGGGCCGAGCCTGGTCCCGGGCGAGAAGCGCCTCGCGGTCCAGACCGAAGACCACCCGATGGATTATCTGGAATTCGAAGGCAACATCCCCGAGGGCGAGTACGGCGGCGGCTCGGTCATCGTTTGGGACCGCGGCCATTGGGTGCCGGACGGCGATCCGCATCACGGCCTCAAGAAGGGTCATCTCACGTTTTCGCTGGACGGCGAGCGGCTCAAGGGCCGCTGGCATTTGGTGCGCATGCGGCCGCGCCCCGGCGAGAAAAAACAGCAATGGTTGCTGTTCAAGGCCCGCGACGAATACGCGCGCGAGGCGTCGGATCCGGCGATCGTCGAGGAGGCCACGACCTCGTTTCTCACTGGACGCGAGATCGAGGACGTCGCCGCGGAGGACGAGTTGCGCCCGGACCACGCCGAGCGCACCGAGGTCGCGCGCCGGCGCACGGCGGAAATTCCCGATCCGGCGCGGCTTCCCGGCGCCAAGAAAGCCATGCTTCCGGTATTCGTCGAGCCGAGTTTGGCGCAATTGGCCGACCGGCCGCCGAAGGGCAAAGACTGGGTTCACGAAATCAAATTCGACGGCTATCGCATCCAGGCTCGCATCGACGGCCGCAGCATCAAGCTGCTCACCCGCAAGGGGCTCGATTGGACTCAGCGTTTCCAACCGGTTGCCACCACATTGAAAAAGCTGCGGCTGGGCTCGGCCCTGATCGACGGCGAGATCATCGTCGAGGCTCAGTCCGGCGTGCCGAGCTTCATCGAACTCCAGCAAGCGCTCAGCTCCGGCAGCAAGGATCGGTTTCTCTATTACGTATTCGATCTGTTGTATTGCAGCCGGGGCGAGCACTGGATCAAGAGCAAATGCGTCGAGCGGCAGGAATTCGTGCTGCTCGGTTACGTGCCCTCCACGGTAGCGAAGGGCGCGGTCGGCTCGCTGGTGGTGGGTTATTACGAGGCCGGAAAGCTCGTCTATGCCGGGCGCGTCGGAACCGGGCTTTCCGCCGACGTGGCGCGCTCGCTGCGCAAGCAGCTCGAGAAAATCAAGGCGGCAAGGCCCGTATTGGGGAAGCCGCTCCCTGCGGGGGCCGACAAGGGGGTGATCTGGGCCGAGCCTCGTCTCGTTGCCGAGGTCGAATTCCGCGGCTGGACCCACGATGACGTGCTTCGGCAGGCATCCTACAAGGGGCTGCGGGAGGACAAGCCGCCGGAGGAAGTCGTGCGCGAGAAGGCGTCGGGATCGGCGAAAAAAACCAAGACGGCGGAGCGGGCCGACACCGCGAACGGGATCGCGGGGGTTCGGCTCACCCACCCGGAGCGCATCCTGTGGGAAGGCCAGGGCGTCACCAAACAGGGCCTCGCCGAATTCTACGTCGAGATCGCCGATTGGATCCTGCCGCACCTGGTCGGACGACCGCTGAGCCTCGTACGCTGTCCAACCGGCGCCATGCATCAATGCTTCTATGCGAAGCATGCCTGGGCCGGGCTCGCCAAAGCCATTCGGCCCGTGGACGTCGGTGAAGCGAAGCCGATGCTCGCGATTTACGATTTGGAGGGGCTGATCGGCCTGGTGCAGGCAGGTGTGCTCGAGATCCACCCGTGGGGATCCACGGTCGAGGATCTCGAACGGCCCGACCGCCTGATCTTCGATCTCGATCCGGGCGAGGGCGTCGCCTGGGACGCGATGCTGGCCGCCGCGGCGGAAGCCCGGCAACGGCTCGAGGATCTGGGCCTGGAAAGTTTCCTGAAGACCTCCGGCGGAAAAGGCCTTCACGTCATGGTGCCGATCGAGCCGGAACTCGATTGGGATCGCGTCAAGGCGTTCACCAAAACCGTCACCGATGCCATGGCGGCAGACGCGCCCGATCGTTACGTAGCGACCATGTCGAAGCAATTGCGGCGCGGGAAGATCTACGTCGATTATCTGCGCAACGGCCGCGGGGCGACCGCGGTCGCCGCCTATTCGACGCGGGCCCGGCCGGGCGCGCCGGTGTCCACGCCGCTCGAATGGCAGGAGCTGTCGAAGGCGATCAAGCCCGATCATTTCAACATCGACAACCTGCGGCAGCGGCTCGCCTTCCTAAAACGCGATCCATGGCAGGGCTTTTTCGACATCCGTCAGCGTCTGCCGCAGTCGGCGGTGCCGGCCGCCGGCAAGAAATCCCGGCGTCGACGCTCATGATCGCCCGGCGCATCCTCCCATTCGCGTTGGCGTTGGCGGTGCTTGCGCCGGCGTGGGCGGAAGAGCCGCCGGGGCGGCCGCCGGCCAATGCGCAACGCGAGCAGCAGCAGCAACCCGGCCCCGGCGTTCTGCGGCTGCTGCCGGGCGATGCCGTCGGCGAGCACTCGATCGAGCTTGCGTCCGGCAAGCTCGCCTACACGGCAACCGCCGGCACCTTGTCGCTGATCGACCAATCCGGCGAGCGCAAGGCCGACGTTTTCTACACCGCCTATGTGGCCGGCGGCGACACCGCGAGCCGGCCGGTGACCTTCGTGTTCAACGGCGGCCCCGGCGCCGCATCGGCCTTTCTGCATCTGGGGCTGGTCGGTCCGAAGCTCGTCGACTTCGGTCCGCAGGGCCGCGACGGCGCCGCCGCGCGGCTGCGCGAAAATCCCGAGACGTGGCTGGCGTTCACCGACCTCGTCCTGATCGATCCGGTGGGCACGGGCTGGAGCCGCGCGCCGAAGCCCGACGACGCGAGCGCGTTCTACAACATCCGCCGCGACGCGGAATCGATTGCGAAAATCATCGCGCTCTATGTCGCCAAGAACGGCCGCAGCGACTCGCCCAAATATCTGCTGGGCGAAAGCTACGGCGGTTTCCGCGCGGTGAAAGTCGCGAAGATTCTGCAGGAGGATCAGGGCATCGTCGTTTCCGGCATCGTCATGGTGTCGCCGCTGCTGGATTCCGAATTTCTGTTCGGCAGCAGCCGATCCCCGCTCCGGGCGGCGCTGCAGCTCCCCAGCCTGATCGCGACCGAGCTCGAGCGTCAGCACGCCTTCAGCGCCGCCGCGCTCGCGGAGGGCGAGCTTTTCGCCATGACCGAATATCTCGCCACGCTTGCCGGGTCGCCGCCGACCGGGGCGAAGGCCGATGCATTCTACGGCAGACTCGCGCAGTTCTCCGGCCTGCCGCTGGAGACCGTGGTCAAGACCCGCGGGTTCATTCGCGACGTCTATTTGAAGAACCTGCGTGCCGGCCAGGATCAGGTGGTGAGCCGTTATGACGCAAGCTTCGCGGCGCCGGACCCCTATCCGGAAGCCGACTCGTCGCGCGGCCCGGATCCCATCCTCGATGGCTTCGTGCGGGCGCTCGGCGGGATGTTCGTGGGCTACGCGCGCAACGAGCTCGGATTCAAGACCGACATCACCTATGCGCTGCTGGCCTCCGAGGTCAGCCACAAATGGAACTGGCACGAGGGCGGGGGCTGGTCGCGGCCAAGCGTGCAGGACGACATTCGCGACCTGCTGGCGCTCGATCCCTCGCTGCGCATGCTGGTCGCGCACGGTTTGAGCGACATGGTGCTGCCCTATGCGGTCTCCCGCTACGTGATCGACCATCTGCCGCAGATCGGCGCGCCCGGCCGCGTCGAGCTCAAGCTCTACCGCGCAGGGCACATGTTCTATTTGGACGATGCGCCGCGCAGGGCGTTCACGGCGGAGGCGAGGGGGTTTTATCAGGCGATCCCGTCGAACCCGACGCGTTGACCCGAAGGTTTGCAGCACGAAGCCGCGCTAATGCACATTGATCGTGACGGTGGTCGATCCGTTCTTGCCGTTGCCGTACATGACCTTGTAGGCGAGCGTATCGGTCCCGCGGAATCCCGGGTGCGATCGATACATGATCTGGTTGCCGCTGATGGACTTACCGGCGCAGCGCCCCGTGCTTCCCGATCGCGGCGCGCTTGCGGCGATGATGCTGACGCTCGGGACGACCGTCACCTTGCCATTGCCGGGTTGGCTCGTGATCGTCACCGAGGTGGGCAGCGGCTTGCAGCTCGCGTCCCACGAGCGTTCGTCGACGAGCAGCGCTTCGACGCCGGATTCCGCCGAGCGCGTCAGCTTGATTTCCTGGGCGAGGGCGCTCGTGGCGGTGAAAATCGCGATTGCCGGAACGATCGCGCGAATGACAATCCCTGCGGCTAGCTGAACCATGGCAATCACCTTGTTGGCCTTTCGTCGGTCGGCGGCCGCGAGCAAGCTGCCGTGACAAGTCGACATCGCGACGGTTATTCGACCGAATGCGACAGCGTACCGGATCCCTCGATGGTGCCGTCGTTGTGATACCAATCGACGCTGCTGTGATCGGATGAAAAAACCAGGCGAACATTGTCGGGCTTATAGCCGGGAGAGACGTTGATCACTGTCGTCCTGCCTTCGAAGGTCCGGTCATCGGTCATTTTGCCGACCAGCCCGATCTCATTGAGGAGCTTTCCATCGAGATCGTAGATCAGCACTTTCCCGGTATTCATGTCCGGGTTCAGCGTCAGGCGATACGTTCGGGTGGCCTGCGGCTCGCCGCCGAGGAGACCGACGTCGGCGCAAGCAGCATAGCTGCGGCGATCAGCAAGATTTGAACCACGGTATGCCCCCGGGACCGCGCGATCGAGCCTAGCGGAGGCGATTTGGCGCTTCAACACGGGCCTGGACGCCGGTTGCCCAAATCCGAGGCAGCGCCATTCATCCGAGGTTCAGCATGCGAAGCCCTATTGCAAAGGCAGGACGGGCGGAACTCGGTCTTGTCAAGCCTGCTGCCGCGCGTCATATCCTGTTGCGGGGATGTCGGGGATGATTCGGGGGCGCCCCGCCATAGCGTTGGCCATCTGAGCTACAATTTTGCCAGATTTGGTCCATAGCAGGCCTGCGGGCACGGGTAAGGGGATTCGTTCATGAAGCCGCTGCGAATCGAGATGACCCGGGATTCTGAATCCGGGCGTGCCGGCATTCCCGCCGCCGATGCCCAGCTTGCGCGACGCATTCTCATTGTCGAGGACAATTACTTCGTCGCGCATCAATGCGAGAGCGCGCTCGTCGAAGCCGGTTACGACGTCGTCGACATCGTCGAAACCGCGGACCAAGCCGTTCAAGCAGCGCTGGACCGCCGGCCGGCACTGGTCCTGATGGACATCTATCTTCCCGGCAAGCGCGACGGCATCGACGCTGCGGTCGAGATCTTGCAGCGCTTCGGCATTCGCAGCATCTTCGCTTCGGCGCTCGCCGATACGGCCGTGAAGACGCGGGCCGAGCTCGCACAACCGCTGGCGTGGCTCGCCAAGCCCTTCAACGATCGCAAGCTCGTGGCGACGGTCAAATCCGCGCTCGACGAAGTGAATGCTCTGCCGCAGACGCAACCCTGATCCTTGTTCGGCGCCGCCCTGGCGGACGGCTGCAATCGACGCAGCTGTATTTCGGAAGCGCGACCGCCGCAAGCGCAGCCGGACGAATCCGGAACCTTGAATCGGCGCCTTCGCGTTAAGGTGTCCGATTCGCCGGAGAACCACATGCCCAAGCTTGGCACGGTGGCGCTGATCGGGGTATCGGGGAAGCGCTACGAGTTCGATATCTATCTGCGCGAGGACGCATTCAAGGCACTGGGTGCCGTGTATTTCCTCGCCAAACGCATTCCATTCGCCGAAGCGGAGGCGGAATACACCTGGATCTACGTGGGCGAGAGCGCCGACATTTCCCAGCGGCCGCTTTCCGTCAAGCACAAGCCGTGCATCGACGCCAACGAAGCGAACTGCCTCTGTCTCCACCTGGAGGATGACGCGCAGGCGCGGACCGCCATCGTGACCGATCTCGCCCGGGCCTATGATCCGCCCTGCAATCGCGACTAGACCACCGATCCGCAACGCGGCCGACCGGGGGAACCAGGGGCCGAATCGGCCGTTGGCGTGTGCGGTCTTTGGCGGGACCGTAACCCCCTCCATGGGGTTTCCTCCCTCGACTTGGGCCGCTCCGGCATATCCGGGCGGCTCTTTTCTTCTCGCAACCGGGCAGAGCCGGACGCCCATGACGATAGGCTCCCCGGGCCGAGGCCTCGAAGCGCATCGATGTGCTCAAAGCCAAGCTCGCCAAGAAGAAGAACGCGGGATCGGAGCGCGCGGGCTGAATGCTGGGTTCACCATACGAGCAAGCAGAACACCGGGCCGTTGGCTCGGCGTTCGGCGCTTGTCGGCATGCTCGACCCGCTCGTCCTGCTCGTGACGCCGGGACTGTGCGTACGGGCGGGACGCTGGCGCCCTTCCGTGCCGACGAACTCAGGCCTGCTTGCGCGCGCCGCCCTCGCCCTCGGCGAGGATTTGCGTGTCGATCGAGATCGAAAGCGGAATGTCGCTGCCGACGAAGATCGGATGGAGCACATGCGACCGGTAGCGCCAGATATTGTCTTCGGCGAGCACGCAATCGCAGCTCAGATCCGCGACCAGCATCGGCGGCCGTTCTCCCTGGAACGGCGGCCGGCCGTCGGCGCGGTAGAGGCTGATCACGCCGGTGATATGCGCCTGCTTCTCGTCCTGCGAAGCTACTTGCAAATTGTTGATCAGATGCCGCGTGGTCGTGTGGCCGCGCTGCCGGCGCCAGGCGTAGAACGCGCGGATCTTGTCGTGTCCCCGGAACTGGTTGTCGCCGACCGCGAACAGGCCGTCGTTCACATAAAATTCGTGGGCTTTGATTCCGGCATTGAAATCGACGTCATACCAGTAGTTCGTCTCCAGGCGGTGGAGCGCGAACCACAGCGCCGCTTCATCGCGATCATGGATGCCAGGCATGGCGGGTTGCGTGCGGGACGATGCACCTCCGGATCCTCGCACCTAGAACAGAATTCCGTCGAGCGCGGTTCCACTTCCCACGCCGGCGGATCGGCGGCAACCTGCAACGCACTCTTGCCGGATCAGCTCGCCCGACTGTCAGCCGCGCTTGCGGGTTCTCGTCCGCGCCGCCCGCGCCGGCCGGGCCGTCCGCGCCGCGCGCGGGCGTGCCGGAGCGCGTTTCGAGCTTGGCTTGGCGCGCCGCTTCGCTGCGCGCGGGGGCGGATGCTTGACCGGCGAGGCCGGCCGGACGAGCTGGCTCTCGCCGACGACGCGGTCGTGCGGCTCGCGCGCGCTCTTGATCTGATAGAAGAACTCGCCGTTGTGATCCGGCAGCTGGCGCACGATCTGATATTCGGTGGTGGGGGCGGATCGCTGGTGAAAAGCGGGAACGAAGTCGACTTTCTCGCCAACGCCGAATTTATGTTCACTCATACAAGCCGCGGAACAGGAGGATCGATCCGCCACCTTATCGGGTTTCGTGAAAATTGCCAAGGCCGATCAAGGCCTTGCAGTGCTCGCTGCGGCGATGGTTAAGGCCGTGCCGGCGCCTTCCAAGACCTGGAATCCGCGTCTATTTGACGCCTCCCGCAATTATTTGGACGAAACGGCGTCGATCCGGTATTTGTGCAATGCAGCATTTTCGCCGGGCTGCCGGTTCGGCACCCGGAGAGGCACGCCTGACGGCACGGCTCGAGGCCCTATGCCGGCGGCTTCCTGGCCAAGCGTTCGTTCACCCGCCCCATATCGACGATCATTCTGTGGTGGGTTCCGCGCCCGATTTCCTCGATCTCGTCGCGGGCGCTCACCTTGAACTCGATGTGACGTCCATCGACCTTGGTGACTTCCGCCTCGGCCCGCACGTCGTGGCCCAAGGGGGTGGCGGCGAGGTGTCGGACGTCGACCGCGGTGCCGACCGCGCTTTCGCCCGCGTCGAGATAGCCGCGGATGGCGTCGAGCGCGGCATTCTCCATCGCCAGGATCATGACCGGCGTGGCGAGCACGTTGGGCAGCGTGGGATCCTTGAAGCGGCTGGCGAGGTGCTCGGCGCGCACCCTCAGCTTGAAGCTGCCTTTGGCGCCTAGGGGAATGGAGCGCATGGGCTTCTCTCGCGGCTGCCGATACCTCAGGGACAGATATGACCGGAACCGCTCGGGCCCTGCAGCATGGCAAGCTTGCGCGCGCTCGAGCTGAACGGAAGTTGAGATCAGAACCCCGTCACGGCCTGACGGATGTGCTCGACCTCGGGCGGGCTAGCAAAGCAATGTCCGACCAGCTTGCGCCATTGCTGAAAATCCTCGGAACTTCTGAACTCGACCGTGTGATTCTCGACCGTATCCCATTTGACCAACAGCCGGTAGCGCTGCGGCTTTTCCACCGAACGATGCAGTTCCATGCCTTTGCATCCGCGAGCGCGCTTGAAGAGCGGCGCCGCCTCTTTCACGCCCGCCTCGAACTCGGCTTCCAGTCCGGGCTTGATGTCGATCTGCGCAAGTTCCAGCACCATGGCTTCCGCTCCTCGTCAAATCCGTTGCGTCACAGCGCCGCCCGGCGGGCCGGAAGAATTTGCGCCCGCAATCGGGCAGCGATCACCCCGACGATTCCCCTCGGCATATAGATGATGAAGATGACCAGCAGGATGCCGTAGATGGTATTGGCGGCCCCGATCCAGGTCGTGCCGAACCAGACGCGCAGAGCCTCGCCGAGCACAATCGTGAGCACGGCTCCGACCGTCGGGCCGAGCATGGAGTACATGCCTCCCGCGATCGCGGCGAACACGATCTGCAACGACACGCCGACGCCCGCGAGCGTATCGGGATTGAGATACATCACGAACTGTCCGTACAGCGCGCCGCCGAGCGCGGTCATCGCCGCGCTGATGATGGTGACCGTGAGCTTCTGGCGGGTGACGTGGATGCCGATCGCGGCCGCGGCGCCCTCGTCCTCCGAGATCGCCTCGAGGGCCGCGCTCGCCATGCTGGCGTCGACGCGCCGCCACACCCAAAGGCCGAACAGCCAGAGCGCCAGCGCAAGAAAGTAGAAATAGCGCTTGTCCGCGAATTGGATTGCGAACCACGACGGCGTCGGAACGCCGCTCGGCGTCATTCCCAGCGATCCTCCGGTGATGTCCCGCATGGCGACGATCGAGAGCCGCGTCACTTCGGCGAGAGCCAGCGTCACCAGCGCGAAATAATGTCCGACCACCTTGAGCCGGAAGCACGGATAGCCGATCACGATCGCGAGCAGCACCGCCAGCGCGACGCCGACGGGGATGCCGAGCCAGGGCGTGAGCCCGGCGAAGTTCCACAGCAGGCCGGCCGTATAGGCGCCGGTGCCCAGAAACGCCCCGTGGCCGAGCGACACCAGGCCGAATTTTCCCATCAGCGACCAGGCGGTGTAGATGAAGCCCCAGATCAAGATGAGGATCACGATGTGCAGGAAATACGAGGAGGGGGAAAGCCACGGCAGCGCCGCCAGGACGGCGAGTCCGGCGAGTCCGGCGAGCCATGGCGCGCGCGTGCTCATGATCGCCCGAAGATCCCCTGCGGCCGCAGGAAGATCAGCGCGATGAACACCACGAAGGCCAGCACTTCGCCGATCTCCTGGGAAAAATAGAAGCCGCCGATCGAGATGATCTCGCTCATGATGAAGGCGGCCGCAAACCCGCCGATCATGTTGCCGAGCCCACCCAGCACGCAGATCATGAAGGTGATGGGACCGAACGACAGCCCGATGAAGGGATGCACGTCGTATTGCAGCACCAGCAGGCAGGCGGCAAGCCCGGCCAGCGCCCCGCCGATCGCCGAAGTGACGAGGTAGATGCGCCGCTGGTCCACTCCCATCAGCCCGACGATTTCCCGATCCTGGCCGATGGCGCGGATCGCAGTGCCGAGAAAGCTCTTCGACAGGAACAGATAGAGCGCGCCGGCGCCCAGCACGGCAACGCCGAAAGCGATGAGGCGGGCGAAGCTGATGCTCATCTCCGCGAATTCGAGAATCGGCAGGCGTAGGCCGATGTTGCGGAAGTCGGTGCCGAACAGCAGGGTGGCGAAACTCTGCAGGAAGAACAGCAGGCCGCCGGTGGCGAGCAGCTGATTGATCGCCGGCGAGCCGAGGATCGGCGCGATGATGAGCTGGTGCACCAGCATTCCGAACAAGGCGACGCTCAGGATCGCGGCCACAGCCGCGAGCGCCAGCGGCCAGTGATAATACCCGTAGAGCCAATAGACCACGTACATGCCGCACATCACCAACTCGGCATAGGCGATCCACACCACGTCGATGACGCCGAAAATCAGGTTGAGGCCGAGCGCGAGCAGCGCCAGCACGCCGCCCAGCAGCAATCCGTTGAGGAGAGCTTCGACAAGATAAATGTCCATCGCCTCGAGTTCCCTAAAGCCCCAGATACGCCTGGCGCACGAACGGATTGGCCTTGAGCTCGGCGGCCATGCCGGCAAGCTTGATCCGTCCGACCTCGAGCAGATAGGCGCGGTCGACGAGTTCGAGCAGCTGCTGCACGTTCTGCTCGACGATCAGCACGGTAAATCCTTCGCCGCGGATTTTTCGCACGAGGTCGAACACCTGCTGCACGACGAGCGGCGCGAGTCCAGCCGAGGGCTCGTCCAGCAGCAGCAGCTTCGGCTTCGACATCAGCGCGCGGGCGATCGCGCACATCTGCTGCTCGCCGCCCGACATCGTGCCGGCGAGCTGATTGCGCCGCTCGGCGAGCCGCGGAAAGAGCTCGTAGACCCGGCCCAGACGCTCGGCGAAATGCTTTCGCGCCTGCGGCATGTAGGCGCCGATGCGCAGGTTCTCCTCGATCGTGAGCTTGGGAAACAGCCGGCGGTTTTCCGGCACGTGCGCGATGCCGCGGGTGACCACCCGGTAGGCGGGGACGCCGGCAAGCGAGCGGCCTTCGAAGGCGAGCCTGCCCGCGCGCCCCGGCAGCAGTCCGGAGATGACGCGCATCAGCGTGGTCTTGCCGGCGCCGTTGGGGCCGATGACGCCGACCGCCTCGCCGGCATCGACCCGCAGGCTGACGCCGAACAGCGCCTGGAACGAGCCGTAGGCGGCGGAGAGGTTGTCGATCTCCAGCACGACCGGCGCTCACGCTAACGCGGCCGCGGACGCTTCCCTCGCCCGCTTGCGGGGGAGGGGGCGGCCCCCGCAAGCGGGAGAGGTGACCGGAGTGCGCGGCTCGCGCGCCGTATCGTCGAGAATCCTACAAATCACTTGTGGCCCTTGCCCAGATACACTTCGATCACGCGGGGATCCCGCGCGACCTGCTCGGGGGCACCTTCGAAGATCTTCTCGCCGTGG
>WNGK01008297.1_pt1 | contig 14519 bp, 14 predicted proteins | sample 5400601 | NCBI WGS metagenome assembly WNGK01 (sample SAMN13153376, study PRJNA577476) | soil metagenome | isolation source: 60 cm soil or saprolite under Garry oak tree replicate 1 | place: USA:California | collected 2016-06-15 | reverse complement strand
TGGTCGCGATCTTGTACAGCCACGGCCGGAGCGGCCGGCGGTCATCGAACCCGGGCAGTCCGCGCCAGGCCCGCAGCAGGGCGTCCTGGAGCGCGTCGTCGGCGTCGTGCACCGACCCGAGCAGCCGGTAGCAGTGCGCATGCAGTTCGGGCCGGTAGGGAGCCACAAGCGAACCGAAGGCGCGATCCTCGCCACGGCGGACGCCCTCGATCAGCGCCCGCTCATCGATGTCGGAGCCGGCCGAGGTGACAGTCATGCGGCGAAGTCTAGATGCGCGAGGGCCAGGCTCCAAGGAACGAGGATATGGCTGGGACTGCGAGTCCCTGCCCGTCTCCGCCCGGACACGCCCGAATCCGGCAGGTGTGCGAGGCGCCGCTCCTCTAGAGTTGCTTGACGAGACGCAGCTCGCGCACGCGTGTGCCGCGGAAGTCCGACACGCGGTCTGAGCCATCCGGACGGTATCCGGCAGCCGTGTAAACGGCGAGCGCCCGCTCGTTGCGCTCGTGGACGAAGAGGAACACTTCCGGGCAGCCGGCCGCGCGCAGCGCGTCGTGAGCGGCACCGAGCAGAGTGCGGCCTATCCCGCGGCCGGCGTAGCCGGGATGAACGAACAGAAGGAACATCTCGCCATCCCCCGGATGAACGGCCGTGTAGCCGACGACGCCGCCGGTTTCGTCGACGGCGACCAGCAGCACGTTCGGCGGGAGATGATCGGCGATGAGCTGATCCCAGTCCTGCGATGTGAACATGGGCTCGGCGACCAGGTCGCCCAGGTAGGTCCAGCCGGCACGGACGGCGGCATCGAAGACCGCTCCGATGGCCGGAGCGTCCTCGCGGACGGCAGGTCGCAGGGTGATCATGGCGTGCGTGTCCGTGTGGTGCTCACGTTATGCCGCCAAGAGTGCTCGGAAGCCGGGATTGAAAGTCGAGCACGCCCACCCATGCCGGGTGCAGGTCGATGCCGGCCATCTGGGTGCCCGGCTGGTCAATCTGCGCAAGATACTCCCGGGCCGCTTGTTCACCGAGGTAGCGGCGGGCCGCCGACTTGTACTCGGCAGGGACGCCATCGACCTCGGTGATCTCCACTCGCCCGCGGATCGTGAGCACCTCGGGCGGGAAGGTCTCGGTATCGATCGTGACGGCGGCACCGGGGTTCGCCCGTAGCGCCCGAAGGCGCCCGGCGGCATGCCGGACGTGCGGCGCGGCCAGAAGGGCGGCATCGCCAGCACCTCACCGGTCCAGACAAACCACGTCGCCAGAACTCGCGGCGTCCCATCGGGAGCAACGTAGGCAAAGCGCGCGGGAATCCGCGACCAGAGCAAACGTCGTGCGACGTCGGTCTCCAGCAGGCGGAGGTCACCCTGCTTCAGCGTCATCGGTTCGGCCCCTTTCTCCCCCGCTCTAAACTCCGCGGCCCGCCATCGGCCTCTGAGTTAATACCGGCCCGGGCGTGAGAACTCATCGCCCCGAGCCAGAATGCCCGGCTTTGGGCGAGCTACGGCAGCTGCGCAGTAACTGGGGCCGATACCGGTCTTCACGGCAGCGAGCGGATGGACACGGTGCCAGCCCTGTCTGCCCACATCCGCGGCACCCAGTCAGCGGGCGCGGCGGGTACCCAGTCATGGGCCACCGAGAGATGGCGGGAGCTGCTGCTGGCCCACGCGGACCGCTACCCCGCGCTCACCTCCGTCGCATCCGCCGCCGTTTCGCCCGTCCGTGACACCTCACGCGAGTTCGGCCTACCCGCATCCTCGACGGCCTCGGGCTGCTCATCGCGGAACGGTCATCCCCCTCCCCCGCCCGGGCCGCTCCCCGGCGCACTTCCAGCGCTCCTGGCCATACTCGTGGGCCGCCATTGCGCGCCACCGATGAATCCGCGGCCGGGTGACGGTAGTACCTTGCAGCGGCTTGAGCGCAGCCGATGCCAGCGAAGGGTGTGACACGGCGCCCACCGGTGAGCCGGCTCGTGGAGCTTCATACTCCGCACACGGAGCGGTTGTCGGCCGGCCGCCACGCCGGGAGACTCCCATGAACGGCTCAGGCTGTGAGGGAGGAGTTCGGCCTGATTCAGCGAAAGGCCCGCTGACAGAGGAGGAGGCATATGACGACAGTTTTTGACATCAGTATGTCGCTCGATGGTTATGTGACCGCGGCAGGCGTCCGGCCCGAGGAGCCGATGGGAGACGGCGGCCAGCAGTTGCACGAGTGGGCCCTCGGCACTGACGAGCGAGGTCATGACGTCCTGGCCGAGAGCGCGAGCACTGTGGGAGCCACCATCGCCGGGCGGCGCACCTACGACCTGTCCGTGCCCTGGTGGGGCCCGGACGGACCGGGCGGCGCCGATCGCACACCGACGTTCATCGTCTCCCACTCCACGCCCGGGCACGTACCCGAGGGAAGCGTGTACACGTTCGTGAACGATCCGATTGAGGCGCTCGAGCTGGCACTGGCCGTCGCCGGTGACAAGGATGTCGACGTGTTCAGCGCCAGCATCGGCCAGCAACTGCTGCGCGCCGGCCGCATCGACGAGATCCATGTGCATCTCGTACCCGTGCTCTTCGGCGCCGGTACGCGGCTGTTCGAGGACCTGGGCGGGATTCATGTGCAGCTAGAGATCATCAGGGCGGCCGAGGGGCCAAAGGCGACGCACCTGCGCTACGCGGTGGCGGCGCCCCTAGTTAGATCATCGACCGTGCCCGTCGCCGTCAAGCGCAGGGTGGTGGCCGGCTGATCTGGCACCACACCCAGGCTGCAGCCGGGCCGGCCAGCGACCGGTGCGGCTCCTCAACGACGGCAGACCGGAACACCGGCGTCACGAACGCCCCCGGCAGAAACGCACCACCCGGAAGAGCAAGCCAATGAAAGGAAGGCACCGGCATGGGAAGGGTGATCGCCCAGGCTTCTATGTCACTCGACGGCTTCATCGCCGACACGAACGATCAAGTCGGCCCGCTATTCGACTGGTATAACAACGGGAACGTCGAGGTCACCGGTCACCCCGACTTCCGCACATCCCCGGCCAGTGCCGAATATCTGCGCGCCGCGTGGTCGGCCATCGGCGCCGACGTGATCGGCCGCCGCCTGTTCGACCTGACCAACGGCTGGGACGGCCGCCCCGCCGTGGGCGACGCCGTCTTCGTGGTGACCCATCAGCCGCCAGTCGGCTGGCCCTACCCGGACGCGCCATTCACCTTCGTCACCGACGGCCTGCACAGCGCAATAGCCCAGGCGCAAGCCGTCGCCGACGACAGAGACGTCTCGATAACCCCCGGCAACATCGCCGGCCAGGCCTTCCAGGCCGGATTGATCGACGAGATCCGGATCGACCTGGTGCCGGTCGTGTTCGGCGCAGGCGTCCGGTACTTCGGTGACTACGCCGGGTCCCCGCTGCTGCTTGACGACCCTCAGATCGTCCAGGGGGACCGGGTGACCCACCTGCACTACCGGCTGCGAAAGTCCGGATAGCGCGGCATGAACGTCAGCCGGACCGCTCGCCGCAGCTAATCACCAGGAGGCACTGTGTATCCCTCGTTGACCTACCGTGACGTAGGCGCCGCCTTGACCTGGCTCGCGGAAGCGTTCGGATTCGAAACCCAGGTCCTCGACGAGGTCAGCGCGATCGTAAGATCCGGAAGCGGTGCTGTCCTGATCCAAACGGATCGCCCCGAGGATTTGCATGGCAGCCACATCGGCCGCGGATGGGTCTACGTGGTCGTCGATGACATCGACGCCCACTACGCGCGGGCGAAGTCCGCCGGCGCCAGCCTACTTGGGGAACCCCACGACTACGGCGACGGCTACCGCGGATACAGTTCCCGCGACCTCGAAGGAAACCTCTGGAGCTTCGGCACCGGCCCAGTTCCATAGCACGGGCGCGGGCCGGCCCCCCGGGGACGCAGCGCACCAGATTGACCCGATCTGCATGACACAGCTGATGAGCGCCGGAGGAACACTGCTCGCGCGGGCGGATATCGCGTGTCGGGACGACCGCGGGCGCTGCCACCGTCGGCAACGAAGCGGTCGCCTGGCAAGGCAAGTGCCCGACGGGTCATTCCCGGCTACTCTCGCCTGGCCCTCGTTGGCGCCCAGCAAGGGTATCACGTCATCGGCAACTTGCCGTCTGGAGCCGCCTGCTCGTTGGCGGCCGGTAACACGATTCTTACCGGCTTGTCGCCCGCGGGTCACCTGGGCAAACATCGGCGCCTCGATGATCAGCCGGCGCCGGCGCACAGTTCGTGGTGATCCGCCAGGCCGCATCTCGTTCACTTCGCTCTTTCACCCGGGCACCCGCAGGGTTTACGCCGCAGATCGCCCTCGCAACCGTCCTGGTTGCCCAGGACGGGGTGCCTTGGCGCGGGCCGGGAGGAACGCCAGGGCGGCGACGGCCGCTGCGGCGGTGCCCGCGGCGGCGACCAGCGAGCCGGCGGACAGCCCGTCGACGAACGCCTGCCGTGCAGCCTGCGCGGCCGGGCCGTGGAGGGCGTGGGGCAGGTGCGCGGCGACGGTTAGCCCGGCGACCACTGACAGGCGGGCGGCGGCTGCGGCGGCGGGCGGGGCACCCAGGCTCGTCAGCGAGCCCAGCACGTGGGGGCCGTAGACCGAGGCCATCACCGAGCCGACCACGGCCACGCCGAGGGTGCCGCCGAGCTCGCGGGTCGTATCGTTCACCGCCGATCCGGCCACGGCCTTGCTGGGCAAGACCGCACCCATGATGGCATCGGTGGCCGGGCTCGCCGTCAGGGCCAGGCCGGCCGCCATGAGCGTCATCGAGGCGATGATCCGGCCCCAGTAGACGGAATCGACTGCGACGCCGGCCGCGATCACGAATCCGGCGCTCATGCACGCCAGCCCGCCCGCCACGACGATCTTGGTCCCGATCCGCTTGATGACCGCGATCGCGGCAGGTGACATCGCGCCGGTGACCACGGCAAACGGGAGGGTGGCCACGCCCGCCTTGAGCGGGTCGTACCCGCGGACCACCTGGAAGTACTGGGTGATGAGGAAAATGAACCCGAACAGCCCGAAGAAGGCCAGCGCGATCGCGGCGCTGGCGGCCGAGAACCGGGCGTCGGCGAACAGCCGCACGTCGAGCATCGGGTCGGGCCGGCGGACCTGCCAGAACGCGAACCCGGCCAGGATCACGGCCGTCCCGGCCAGGCCGGCCAGCGTCGCCGGCGATGTCCAGCCGTGCCTGGGCGCCTCGATCACCGTCCAGACCAGCAGCCCGGTGCCCGCGACCGACAGCACGGCGGCGAGCGGGTCGAACCGGCCCGCGTGGCTGTCCCGCGACTCCGGCAGCAGCCGGGCGCCCGCGGCCAGGGCGGTGACCACGACGGGCACGTTGACGTAGAAGACCGAGCTCCAGGAGAAGTGCCGCAGCAGCAGCCCGCCGGTCACCGGCCCGATGGCCACGGCCAGGCCCGAGACGGCCGACCAGATGCCGATGGCGGTGGCGCGCTCACGAGCCCGGGTGAAGGTGCTGGTCAGCAGCGCGAGAGTGGCCGGGTAGATCAGCGCCGCGGCGGCGCCCATCGCGGCCCGGCCCGCGATCAGCTCGCCGGTAGTCCGGGACAGCGCGGCGCCGGCCGAGGCGAGCGCGAACAGCACCAGCCCGGCCTGCAGGACACGGCGCCGCCCGATCCGGTCACCGAGGTTGCCGCCGACCAGCAGCAGTCCCGCGAAGACCAGGGTGTAGGCGTCGACGATCCACTGCAGGTCCTGCGTGGAAGCCGACAGCTGCCGGCTCATCGTCGGCAACGCGACGTTGACGATCGTGTTGTCCACCACCACCAGCAGGACGCTCAGGCACAGCACCGCCAGGATCCACCAGCGCCGGCGCTGAACATCGACGCCTGCCGCGCCGGTGACGCTCATGGCCCAGCCCCGGCGGCCGCTGTGGTGGTAACACGCCCGCAATGCCCGGCCGGGAGGCCGCGCCGGTCCTGGAGGTGTGCCATGGGATTGCTCCGTTCCGGGTGCGGCGGCTAATGGCTGCTGGTCCCGGCCGAAGCCGGGTCGTCAAGACCAAGCTCGCGGCAGAGGCGCCGCTGTCAGCGCCGCCGGGCGGACGCTGCTGGTATGGGTGTCACGGCGTCTTGATTACCGGGCTGCAATGATCGCCCGGCGGTGGGCTCCTACAGGAAGTACCGCCGGGCGCCGCCAGATTCATCGGTGACCACCGGCCAGGCCGTATGGCTGCCGGGCCAGGGCTGCCTGATGCCGCCCGCCGGGGCGGCGAGGATACGTTTCGCCGGCTGGCCGGCAGGGTGAACTCCGGCCCCGGGTCGCCGCGGTACTTCAGGTACAGCGAGCCGGAACGCCAGCGGATCACATCGCATACCCGGGACGTGCCGGTGAACGCGACACCGATGAATTCGCCAGCGCGTAACGGTAATACCTGGCAGACCCATCGATGCGCCTGGAGCGCGGTGATTGGCTGGTGAATGGGATCTGACCGGGCAAGGCCCGCCCTGCTGCTCTGTCTGGAGGCCCGACGTGGGACAGGTCAGTGATTGCCACGGTGCTGGAGTCGCCGGTGTTCGCTGCGGGGTGCTGAGAGTTGATCTGGGGTGATTGCCGTACAGGGTGATCGAGCCGCGGGAGGCAACCGTAGTCGCCTCGGCGGCAGTAGACAGAAGACGCGGTCACCCGGCTGGCCTGCAGCACTCCCGGCCAGCCCTGACAGATCGCAGCGTCCCCGTGTCGATAACGAAGGGAAGCATCATGGCTGACCGATTGGACATCGCCGCCGGTGAGCGGCTGGAGGTGGTCCGGGACACCCCTGAGGTACTCACCGTGGAGGCCTGCTATGCCCCGCGCGGGAACCGGCCGCCCGCGCACTACCACCCGCGACAAGACGAGCATTTCGAGGTTCTGGAGGGCAGCCTGCGGGTTGAGGCCGGCGGCGCGCAGCGCGACCTGCACGCTGGCGACATCCTCGACATCCCGCGCGGCAGCGCTCACCGCATGTGGAATCCCGCCGACTGCCCGGCGCGAGTCCGCTGGGAGACACGTCCGGCCGGCAGCACCAAGGAGTGGTTCAGTGCGCGGGCGGCACTGCAGGGCACCCGCCACGTCGATAAGCACGGCCGGCCCAGGCCGCTGGCGTTCGCCGCACTCGCGCACGCCCATCGCGGTACGTTCCGGCTCGCCCTCCGGCCTCACGCCGCCGGGCAGCTCACGGTCGGCACCCTCGCCGTACTCGCCCACGTGACCGGCCGGGCACCGGACACTGCCCGTGATCTCGGCGCGGTCAGCGGCCCTGTGGCCGGCGCCGCCTTCATCGGCGGCGTCGCGGCAGGCGTCGCCATCGCCAGTGCTCCCTACCCGCGCCCCGGCGCCCCCCTGGCCGTGATCCGGGACTATTTCCGGGGAAACGCGCGCGCTGCACGCGTCAGCATCGCCGGGCAACTCTGCTCTGCCGCCGCCCTCGCACGGTTCACCGCCACGGTCACCGACCTCGCACGACACTCGGACACGAACCCGGATGCGCTGCGCATAACGGCCCGCGCGGCCGGCGCCGCCGCAGTCGGCTCGCTCGCCACGTCCGCGCTACTCAGTTTGGCTCTCACTGGCGGCGAGAAGGACGAGGCAACGGATCTCGCTTTGCATCGCTGGGTCTTCCTCGCCGGAGGCCCCGTGCACACCGCCGCGTTCGGCGCACTGGTCGGCTGCCTGTCCCTGGCCGGACGCCGCACCGCCCGGCTCCCGGATCACCTCACCACCGCCGGCCTGATCGCCGCCACCGCCGGGATGCTGAGCCCGCTGAGCCTTTTCACCAAGCCCGCGGTGTGGCTCATCCCGGCCGGGCGCATGTCCGGACTCGCGGTGACGGGAATCGCCGGCGTCCTGCTCAGCCGCGCGGTTCAGCCTCGCGCCGTGCTCCCCGACCCGAACTGACCGGCGCGAGGCAATCACGGCCCGGCAAACATGCATCGAGAAGATCGGACTCCTATCGCATCTGAGCAGGAACACCCGGTCCTGGACGCTCGTCCACCGATGCCTCGCCATGGCGACAAGGCAACGACAGGCCAGATCGATTAGGAGAACCTCAATGCGCAAGGTAGCACTGCAAATGTACGTGACTCTCGATGGCGTCGTAGAAGCGCCGCAGAACTGGTCGTTCAGCTTCTGGGGCGATGCCCTCGAGAGGTACGCCTTCGACCGGCTGCTCGCAGCCGACGCGTTGCTGCTCGGGCGCGCGACCTATCAGGAGTTCGTGGCGGCGTGGCCGGCGCGCGCTAATGACCCTTTCGCCGACCGGATGAACAGCCTCCCGAAGTTCGTGGTCTCGAAGACCCTCGAACAGCCGGAGTGGAACGCCACCGTCCTCGACGGCGACGTCGTCGAGAAGGTGCGCCGCCTCAAGCAGCGGCCCGGAGGCGACCTGCTCGTCTACGGCAGCCGGCGGCTCGTAAACACGCTGCTTGACCATAACCTCATCGACGACATCCGGATCTGGGTCTATCCGATCGTGGTCGGGGAAGGCGAGCGGCTCTTCGATCACCCCGTCGGCAAGACACTCGAACTCGCGGACACCACGACGTTCGACACCGGCGTGGTCGTCCTGTGCTACAAGCCGACGCGCTCCCCGCAAGACGGCACGGCCGCAGGCGGAAGCCACTAACCGGCGGCATGCTGAAGACGTGCCAACTGCCACGGCCCCGCCAATCACCTGAGCAGAAGCGCTGCGCCGCCTGGAGAAGCCCGACACCGTCCACAACCGCCGTGAAGCGACCGCGCCGTAACCGCGATGAACTGGACGAAGTGGCCGGCCAACTGGAACAAGGAAAGTAGCGAAATGTCATCTCCTAGTATCCCCGCCCCGGTGGCTGTCGTAACCGGCGCCTCCTCCGGCCTCGGCGCCATCTTCGCTCAACGCCTTGGCGAACGCGGTTTCAACCTCGTGCTTACCGGCCGCGACCATAATCGGCTCGAGGAGGTCCGCCAGCGCGTCATTGCCGGTGCCCGGGACTGCGCGGTCACCCTCATCACCGCCGACCTTGCGTCCGATGATGGCGTTCTCACCCTGCTGCGCGAGCTCGGTGACCGGCCCATCGACCTGCTGGTCAACAACGCCGGCTTCGGAACCTACGGCCCCTTCAACCGATCCGACACCACGCAAGAGATTGGCGTCATCAGCGTTGACATCGCTGCTCTCGTCCGGCTCACCCGAGCTGTCCTGCCAGGCATGGTCGAGCGCGGACATGGCGGCGTGCTAAACGTCGCGTCCACCATCGCGTTCCAGCCCGCCCCCAATCAGGCCACCTACGGTGCGGCCAAAGCATTCGTGCTGTCCTTCAGCCAAGCGCTGTGGCAAGAGACCCGGCACCGCGGCGTAACCGTCACCGCGCTGTGTCCCGGCCCCACTAAAACAGGTTTCGTGGATGCCCTCAGAAACGCTGAGGCGTCGCAGACGGCCGTCTATGCGAGGCTCGACGAACCTGAGCCGGTCGTTGACGCTGGCCTCCGGGCCCTCGACCGCGGCGTACCGGTCGCCGTCCCTGGGTTACGGAACCAGGTCATCGCGTTCCTGCCGCGTATCGCCCCTCGCCGCCTCATCACGTCAATCTCTGCGCGAGTTCTCACCCCGAAGGCTGCCAGGTAGCGTTCTGGACGAGACCAGGCGTGCCAGGCCCTCGGCACGGGTCTGTCGTAGGCACGCTGAGGGCGACTCCCAGTAGTGGGTGACTGGCCGCGCGGGCCGGGCCCATAGCTGTGCCAATGCCTCATCGATGGCCGGAACCGGCACCCCAATGGCACCTTCCTGCCCCAGGTGCCTGTCAGCCCCGGGGCACACTGGAGGTCCCTCGGCCGATATGCGCCGCGATAAGAGACCAGCATGACGTCACCACGTGATGTGTCGGTCAGCATGAAACGGCCTCCGGTTCCTGTCTTAGCGCCGGGTCCCCCCGCTCCTAGACAACCCGCACATCGTCCAGGGCGACCGAGGGAGTTCTCGCATGCGGCAGGTGTCCATCGGCAGGCGTAACCACTTGGCCTTCTGCCGGGATGGCGGCTGGCCTACATCAAAGCCCCCGGGCGCTGAACGTGCCCCCGGAACCGCGGGCCGTCAGAGCCTGCCATGACAGGCTGCTCCCGCCCCAGGACGTGCGCGGCGGCCGTCTCTCACCGGGCCAGATGCTCCGGTGTAGCACGAAGGTCATGGCGTCGCGCTGCCCGGTGCCGTGTCACTGCGCATCCGCCGTTCGGGATTACTGTCCGTAACGGCCGGCGCGGGCGGAGCGTCAACTGAGCCGCGCGGCCCGGCGCTCAGACTGCTGTGGCCAGGAGCACCGGAAGCGGGCCGGGGAGCGGCCCGGGCGGGTTTGGGCGACGACCGTCCCGCGATGAGCATGCCGAGGCCGTCGAGGATACGGGTCAGGCCGAACTCGCGTGCGGTGTCGCGGGCGGGCGAAACGGCGGCGGATGCGGCGGCGGCGGTGAGCGCGGGGTAGCGGTCCGCGCCGGCCAGCAGCAGTTCCCGTTGCCTGTCGGTGGCCCCCATGGCTGGGTACCCGCCGCGGCCGCTGCCTGGGTGCCGCGGATGTGGGCGGACAGGGCCGTGACCGTGTCCATCCGCTCGCCGCCGTGGGCGACGCGGTCTTCGTCCCGGTCGTCGTTGCTCTCGGCGTGGCACACGGTTTCCGGGTCGCGACCGAGACCGTGCCCGGGGTTGTCGCCGAGGCCGACATCGGCACGCTCTATCCGGGTGTCAGCGATGGCGGCGAGGCCGAACTTGCTGAGCCGTATCGGGGCGACGGGCGCCCGCCCGGCCAGGGTCAGGAAGGGGAGAGGGCTTGTGGTCAGGCAACGGGCGGGAACGGCACCCCAAGGCATCCGCGCTTGGTTTACCGCATTTCGTCCTGGACGTGGAACGCGCACTCCTGCCCTAGCATGCACGGGCTTTCGGGGTCGGCGGGCACCTCAGCCCCGGCGACGCTGATCCAGTCGCCAGCCCGCGCCGCCGCCTCGCCCTCCGCGTTGAGCAACTCCAGCGGGTCAAGGCGCGCGCGAAAACCAGCGGGCCACACCACCGGCACCGCGCGCTGCCCTGCCCTGACCCATACGCAATCCTCACCGCGATCAGTCCGGCCGCCCTCCAGCAGCACCAGGAAGCGCCCCATTCCGGCATGCCAGGAACTGGTCGGCACGGCGACGACCGCCCGCGCGGGTCGTCGGCTGGCCCCGCCATCGGGCTCAGGGACAGTCACCTGCGTAGCACCTCCCTCGCACTGGTCAGCCAAATCAGTTCGTGTCGAGATTTGTTGTGCGTTACGGATTGTATCGGGCAGGTTGCATCGTTCTGAGCCGGATTGCAGTGAAGACGTGGCTGTAAACGGTGATCGCGACCGCCTTGGACGACGCATACAGGTTCACGTCCCTGTCACTCCACTCGCGTGCCCTCCCGGTCCGCGCTCGCCGGGTACGAGCCGCCACCGGAGGGAACGTGGCTGTGGGTCACCGAGGTGGACGGCGAGCTCGGCGGGGTGTTCACCGCAGACCGGCTGCCCGCAGGCGCGGCCCGCGCGTCCGGTGGCGATGTGGTGCTGCGCCTCGCTTAGGATTCTCGTGCCCATCCCGTGTGCCTTCGCGACCTCCACCGCCCGCCCCGGCGGCGAGAAGTACGTCCCCGACGACATCCGATTCCAGATCTTGTACAGGTTGCCCTTCAGATCCTTCTCGAAGTCCGCGACCGACTCCCCGTCCACTCCGGGCGCTCCCTTGTTCGCCCTGACTTTCTCCCACGCCTCCCAGACAGCCCGCTTGGAAATCTCAAACGGCCTGCCCGGCAACTTCAGCTCGTCCACGCGACTCCTCCCAGAGAACTTCTGGTTGATCGAACGAACACAGCCACGAACGGCCCGGCCCCTTCGCTCCGCCCTCATTACAAGAGCCTCAGCACTACTACGAGCCGGTCCGCCAGCGCGTCCCGCGACGGTACTCAGCCCCTCACGGCATCAGCACCGCTTGGAGCGCTCCCTCTCACCCGCCCGCGCCAGCGGGCCGGGCAGTATCGGGACACGCCTTCTCCTGTTCCGCGCGGAAGCCGCAGACCGGGCTCGCGTCGTCTACATGCCGGACACCGCCTGGCCAGTAAGCGGACACCCGCCAGGCTCATCCCGGGGTAGCCAAAACACCCCGGTTTCGATGTCAGCTAAGTAGGTTTCGACACGTCAGCAACGATTCACTTGCGCTCGCCTTCCCGGTCCCCACCTGACGCCTCTCACGACGCCTTTTCCTCATCGCTCACCACGACGGTCTTCAGCCAACGCAGCATGAGGTGGTTTGGAGCCTCCCTCCGCAGGGCGACTCCGAAGGGCCAAGATCCCATATGAAGCGGCCCGTCAAGCTTTTGCTGTTCCTGCGCCTGGTTTGTGTCGTTATCTGATGGTCTGGCCTGGTTGCCGTGGGGGTGCGGGGGCGTGCCGGTCTGGCCCGTGGCCGTGATCGCTGCCAGATCACGCGCGCGGAGCCCGGGGTCACAGGGGCGCGCAGCGCTCGCGCAGCGACGCCGCAGGCGCCCTTGGCCTCCGGGGTGCCGCGCGCCGGGACAATCGGGCGGTGCGGGGCACGGGGTTCCCGGGGGCGGCCAGGGCAGGCGGCGGGCGGGGCGGGTAAGGGTGGCGTGCCGGGGCGGCGTGGCGGCGGTGGCCGTCACTGCCACTCTCATATGCGCGAGTCGGGATCGCAGGTCTGTGACCGGCAGGATGGTGCCCCTGACTTTCGCCGGGTATCGCCTCAGCGCCCAGGGATCTTCCGGGGATCGTTCCTGCCGCGGCGAGCGTCCCGGCACGCCACCGGCTCGGGGTGGTCACCGGCGGGCTAGGCGGTCATCTCGGCCCAGACAAACCCGGCCAGCTCGCGGGCGACCGCGACGATGGCCTCCGGCGCGGCTTTGCCGCCGTGGTGGACCAGGTGCACGTACCGGTCGTGCAGCCGTCGCTGCGCCGTCCAGGACCGGGCCAGGGTGTCCGGTCCGGCGCCGTGCTGGCGGCGGCGCAGCCCCGCGCCGATCGCCGGGGCATGCCGGTAAGACCACGCGGCCTCGGTCAGCGCGGTGCGGACCGGCTCGGAGCCGGCCTTGGTGATGTGCCCCCGGCGGGTCCGCTCGCCGGAGGAATACTCGGCGGGGACCAGCCCGGTGTAGCTCATGAACGCCCGGGCGGCGGGGAACCGGCGCCAGTCCACCACCTCGGCGGCCAGCGTCAGCCCGCCCAGCTCGGCGATGCCCCGGTAACAGCCCAGCCGGGCCACCGGGCCGGCCAGCGGCTCGCGCCCCGCCCACGGCATCAGCTCGGCCTCCAGCGCGGCCAGCTCGGCCTCCCGGACAGCCAGCGCGGCCCGGTAGTGCCCGATCGCCGAGGCCAGCGCCGGCTCGCCGTACCGCTGCGCGGCGATCCACGCCCGGTGCGCCGCCGTCCAGTACGTCGCGCCCCGCCAGATCCGCCCGTGCCGCATCAGCACCGCGGTCAGCCGCTGCTGCGCCCGCTTGCGGTCGGCCAGCACCGCATCGCGGGCCCGCGCCAGGTCCCGCACCGCCTCCTCCGCCGGGCTGGGGATCCGCACCGGCGTCAGCTCCCCGGCCCGGCCCAGCCGGGCCAGCCGCCGCGAATCCCGCTTGTCCGTCTTGACCTTGTCCGAGCTCCCCTTGGGGATCAGCGACGGCGCCACCACCTGGCACGCCACCCCCATCGAGGCCAGCAGCCGGTACAGCTCATAACCCCCCGGCCCGGCCTCATACCAGCACCGCAACACCGACCGGTCCGCGAACCGGCCGACCAGCCGCCGGATGACCGCCTCCTCATTCGCGATCCGATCGGTCACCGGGTTCTCCTCACCCGGCAGCAGCGTCGCCACCACGATCGTGTTCTTCGAGGCATCCCCAGATGGATCAGCCCCGCCGCAGATGCCACACTGGACATGACGGCCGGCTCCCTTCCGCCGTAACGGCACCGGAACTAGGTATCTTGCACCTTCCAGCTTCCGGCGACCCGCGAGTTCAGCCAACAGGCTTACGGGCGGCCACCGGAGCCGGCCGCTTCATACTGACTTTCATCTCCCGCGCAGCACCGCATCAAGGACCCGTCCTACATCGGCCCCTCCTTGCGTTCAGGACACACCTCGGCACCCACAGGCCAACGCGTCACTGGACGAGGAGTTCACCCACAACGGCGAGCTGATGTCGCTGCGGCTGATCTACCTGCACATGATCGAGGAGTACGCGCGGCATATCGGCCACGCCGGCTTTCTCCGCGAGCAGATCGACGGCGCGACCGGCGAATGACCTCCCGGTTACCAGGCGGCAAAGTTGACGTACTGGCCGGCCGGGACCGCGGGCAGCGGCGTGAACCGGCCCAAGTCGGGGCCGCCGACGTCGAGCCAGCCGAACTGGATGCCCTGGACCAGGGCGTACCGTCCCTGCGACCCCAGCGACAGCACACCGAGGCTGTCCTGCAAGGTGGTGAAGGGGACCTCGTCGTACCGCTCCGTCCGGGTGTAGAGCAGCCGGACCAGCC
>WNGK01004718.1_pt1 | contig 14520 bp, 8 predicted proteins | sample 5400601 | NCBI WGS metagenome assembly WNGK01 (sample SAMN13153376, study PRJNA577476) | soil metagenome | isolation source: 60 cm soil or saprolite under Garry oak tree replicate 1 | place: USA:California | collected 2016-06-15 | reverse complement strand
CAGGAAGGCGGCGATGGCGTCGCGGCGGCTGGCCAGCGTGTGCTGGAGGTAGGGCGGCAGTGCGGGGGTGCGGGTGAGGCGGGCGTCGATGTGGGCCAGCTCGCCGTGGAGGGCGTCGCGGTTAGTGGTGGTGAAGGCGGCGTTGCGGCATTCCAGCGGGCGGCAAGAGCCCAGGTCGGGCCCGGTGCTGCGGGTGCACAGCGCCTTGGCGTGGCTGTAGATGCAGGTGACGTATTCGCCGGGGTAGATGGCCGGGTCGTGGCGGGCCATCAGCCGGGCGAGCCGGCGGGGGTCGGTGGTGACCTGCCCGGCGAAGCGGGCGTGCGCGGCGAAGGATGCCAGCCGGCTTGCGGCTTCGGCGGCGGCGGGCCCGGTCAGCCGCTGGTGCTCATGCTGGTCGGTCATGGCCAGCAGGTGTTCCCCGCGGGTGAGAGCCTGTTCGGCTTCCACCTCGGCGCGGAACCCGCTGCTGCTGGTTCCTAATGGCGGAGTCGGGTATCAGAACTGTCTGAATGCCTCAGCTGATGGGCAGCGGCCGACCCGGTTCCATCTCCTCGCTGATGCTCTTAAAGCCGTCTGGTCGCCAGACCCGCAGGTTGCCGCCACGGGCACGCGCTGGCCCGGGCCGGGCCGCTATGGCTCGCGGGGACCCAATGGCCTGGATGATCTTTCCTGCCTGGCGGGCGGATCGTGCATCAGATGGGCTCGTCCTCACGTAATCCCAGGTCACAAAGCTGCGGTGCTGTGCTGTCAGCGCCGCATTAAGGTTCTTGCTACTCGGGCAAACTTCGCGTACTTCGCCCGGCTGATGCAATTCCCGAGCCTTGGTGTAGGTGTCGGCGGTCAGGGCGATCGTGGAGTGCCCGAGCTGGTCCTGCACGATCTTCAGGTCGGTCCCGGCAGCCAGGGCGAGGGTGGCCGCGCCGTGCCGCAACCCGTGCAGTGTGACCGGCGGCAGCCCGGATTCGGCGACCAGGCGGCGGAACAGCCGGGTCAGCCGGTCCGGCCCGACGGGCTTCCCGGTGCGGGTTGTGAACACATACCCGGTCTCGGCCCACCCGGCGCCCGCGGCGGCGCGCTCGGCCTGCTGGCGGGCGTGGTGGGCTCTCAGTGCCGCGATCGTGGTCCGGTCCAGCGCGACCACCCGCCACCCCGCCTCGCTTTTCGGCGGCCCGGCGACCAGCCGCCCGCCCAGCTGCTGCAGTTGCCCGGTCACCATCAGTGTTCCGGCGGCCAGGTCCAGGTCAGCCCACCGCAGCCCGGCCGCCTCGCCACGGCGCAGGCCGCGCAGCGCGACCAGATGGAACAGTGCGTACAGCCGGTGCCCGCGCACCAGTTGCAGGAACTGGGCGGTCTGTTCGGCCGTCCACACGCCCACCACTGGCCGCCAGCCCTCCTGCTCCCACCGCGCCGTCATCGCCGGGGTCCACACCTGCGGCCGTGGCCTGACTGCGGGCGGCAGCTCGGGCCACCGGCCCGGATTCACTGAGATCAGCCCCGTGCGGACCGCCGCGTTCAGCGCCGCCCGCAAGGTGGCATGGATCCGGCGCAGCGTCGCCGCACTGACCGGGCTGCCCAGCGCCGCCTCACCGCGGATGATCGTGGTGAACATGCCCTGCACATCGGCGGGCGACAGCTCCGCCAGCGGGATACCGCCCAGATAAGGGACCAGGTAACCACGGACATGCGCGGCATACCCGCGGCTGGTCGAGGCCCGCAGCGGACTCCCGCGACGCCAGCCACCGCTCCAGCCACTCCCCCGTCCCCAGCCCTGGCACCGGGCCCGGAGCTTTCCCCAGCAGCGCCTCCAGCGCCGCGACCGCCGCAGACCTGCTCGCAAACCCGCCACGGCGCACCCGCCGCCGGTCCCCTGCCGACGACGGCAACTCTATGCTCAAATACCACGTGCCATGCCGCCACGAGCCAAGCCCCGGGCAGCGCGCCCCGAGCAGCCTGCCTGTCGCCTGGTCCCGGCAGCCGCACCGCCGGAACACCGAACCACGATCCATGTCCCCTCCACCGGAGATTCGATCACATCCCAGCAGACACACAATGCACACAAGTAACAAAGCACCAGCTCCACACTCGCTCAGTGAATCAGCTGAATCGTGCTGTGCGAGCCGCACAGCATCTCGTCTGCGGTCTGCCCGCACCATAGCGACTAGCCCAAGGAACCGTAGAGCCGGAACATCGAACCGGTATTCATACGCCCAACCTCCTACGCCCGAGAAGTAGAGCCGAGCTTGTTTTTTCCCACATAAGGATTCAATAGCCTCAAGAGCCAGCTCCCATGTCCGGTCCGGAGGCACCCAGCTGAGTGCGCGGACGATGATGCCGACGTTTGTCACACCCTGGGTGTTCAATAACCAGCGTGAGACGAGAGGGTGGGTCTGTATCCCGGGACGACGTCGAGCGCCGGTGGCGAACGCTGCAACTTGTCGCGCCCGTATTTCACCTGCTGGAACGGGCGGCGCCTCGGGCTGAGCTTGATCATGAAAGTTATGATCTTGGTCAGCTAGCTTTGCGGGCAATCGATTTCGTGGTCGCACACCAAGCGTCAATCGAGGGGTCAGTTAGCCCCGGACGAGTCGTCGACCACCTCACAGAGCTTGCCCGGCGGATGTGCCCGGATGACCCTACCCGGCCGTGGACGAAGGTGGCCAGGCTGACATTCGCGTCGCTGCTGAACGACGGGCGCCCCCACCAGGCACATTGGGTGGAACTCGCAGCTGACGGGGAGGCGTGGGCGGAACGCCGTCCCTTCAGCTTCCGTCTTCTGAGGCTGACCGACGCAGAAGACGGAACGGCTGTATCGGCTACTGATGAAGCGGTCCTGCTGTATCTGCAGGCGCTCGACACGAATCTCGCGGATCGCGCAATGGCGCTCAAGCTGATTGTTGCCCGCCAGATGACCGCCGGTGAGTTCGATCGGGCACGGGCTACGGCTATCGACGCCCGGCGCACCGCAGAAGGCCTCGCAGCTAGCCTTCGCGACAAGCTTGACGACACCCGCCGCGATGTCCGCAGCGTTGACTGGGGCGGCGAAATGCCCGGGTGGCTGTCCGGCACCCTTGGCCAGCTCGCCGACCAGCTCGATATGGACCGCCAGTTGCTCAGCCTTGCTGGCACGGCGGGCGAGGATCCGGCAGCTGCCGAGGACTGCAGGGCCATAGTCGGCGAGGTCCGCCGTGCCCAGGACGTATGGCTGCTACTCGAGCGCCGGCTTCAGGCCGCAATACCGACGTTCCTGGCAGCGCAACAGGCTCAGCGGTTCAGCCCGCGTAGCCGGGTAACCGTAGTTGACCTTGTACAGCAGATACTCGAGCCCGCGCTCATCGCGCCCTCCGATGTCCTTGAGAACTCCGCGGACGCGCTCTTCGGCCTCACGGGCGGCGCGAGTCGGCCCGGCTTGTGGTCGGTGGATGCGCTCGCGGCCCAGCTACTGCGGGCACCGGTGACCTGGGAGCGGCCCCCGCCTGCTTTCGATGATGTCGGCGAACTCATCGACGTGGACGACGCCAACCTTCCAGACGAACTTCTCAGCGCTCTGATCACTCTTTTCTGCGCCGCTGCCGAAACGCCTGCGCGGCTGTCCGCGCTGCTGGAGGCCGCACGTGGTCCCGGCATACCTCGCCTGGGCGAGGCCGTATGGGCGGCGTGCCTGTGGGTCTGGGTAGCTGATGACGAGGTCGAAGACGAAGCTCAGCCCGCTGACGCGGGGCTTGCGAAGCTGCTCGCCAGCCTCAGCGCCGTGGATGACGGAAACCTCCTGGCGGACCTGGACTACATCGGACCGGATCTGCTCATCGGATCCGCAGCCCACGCCCTAACCTGGGCGGCGATTCCTGTTCGAGAGGAGGCCAACGGGTGAACCGGCTCGACATCGCAGCCGCCGCCAGACTGCTCCGCCACGCCATCACACCCAGCATGCGGCCTACATCAGGCAGCGACTACCGCCTGCTGCTCGACCGGTACCGCACAGACACTGAGTTCGCCGACGGCGTGACCGCCGTAGCTGAGGGCCTCGGTCTGAGTGTGCTGGCCACCAGCCCGCTGGGCCTGATCGTCACCGGCGACAGCGAGGGCCCATTCCGCGTGACACTGGACAATTGCGGGCTGCCGCTGCGGACAAGCCCGGCAGCAACCAGGCTCCAGGACCGTCTGGTATTCGGCCTCGTGCTGGTGGCCGTCGCCGCCTACGCATACCCGCATGGTGAAGCCCTTACCGACATCGTCACGCCGACGGTGCGGGCAGCCGAGTTGAACAGGTTCCTTACCCGCCGAGCCGAAGGTCTTGCCCGGCTAGCCGATGCCAATGGCGCCGATGACGTCGACGTTCAGCTCGGGATGGCTGCCAGGCTGTGGCTTGATCTGCCCGAGGTGCTTCCATCCAAGCGCGGCGGCTACATGCGCGACTGCCAGCGCCGTTACATCACAGAACTGCTCACCTGGCTTGTCGGCGCTGGACGTGCGCGCCGCGAGCCATCGGTCGGTGACGAACGCGGCCCGGCCTACACGCTCAACGACAGGTTCCGTTTCGGCCTCGCCGAGACAGCTGAAACCCTCGCTTACCGTATCCTCAGTCGCCAGGAAGAGGCCGATGTTCAAGCTGCGCCGCCTATACGTGGATAACATCGGCGTGCCGAGCAACCGGTTCGTCGACTTGTGCACTGACGCCACCGATCTCACTGGTGAGCCGTGCGACACCATCGTCTGGCTCCGTAATGGCGCGGGGAAGACGACGATGCTTTCGCTGCTGCTTGCGCTCGTCCTGCCTCACCGCCGAGACTTCCTCGCTTCCCGCACCAAACGGCGCACGCTTGAGGATCTCGTTGGCGGGCAGGACACCGCGCATGTCATCGCCGAATGGGTAGATCCCCGGGGCCAGTTGCTCCTGACCGGCGCGGTCTACCAGTGGGAGGGCCGTGTCAAGCCGCGGGATCACAATGGCGAAGGCAAGGACAGGCTGAAGCGCTACTGGTGGTGCTTGCGTCCCGATGACGGCATTGATGGCGCGACGTTCGATTCCCTGCCTACAACAACCCGCACGACCGGTGCCGTCGACCTCGACCGCTTCGCGGCCCACATCGGTGATCTCGCTGCGCGCGGGGCTAACGCCACGGGCACTGAGCGGGTCGGGGAATGGCACGAGGCATTGCGGCAGCGCCGTTTTGATCCCGACCTGTTCCGGTACTTCACCGAGGTGAACGCGACCGAGGGCGGCATCGATGCCCTGTTCGCTGCTATCGACTCCCCCGGCGCCTTCGCCCGATACCTGCTGCGGTTCGTTGCCGACGAGCGCCGCGTCGGCCCGGTCCGCGAGCTTCTCAGCGAAACGGCCGTCGAGATCGCCAAACGGCCCGTTTACAACGCCGAGCACGACTTCTGCGCCGAAGCACGACCTCTCGTCGCCGCGCTTGGCGACGCGCATGAGAAGGTATCGGCCACTGCCGCGAGTCGCGAACATGCGCGCGCCGAAGCGGCCACGTTCAAGCGCGGGCTGTTCGACGCGGCTCAGGCAGCCGACAGCGAAGCCGTCATAGGCAGGGAACTCCGTGATGCCATGGAAACCCAGCGCCTTGAGGTACGTAACCGGACTGACGGGGCCCGCCGCCAGCGCGACGAGTACCGCCGCCTCGCCGCTGTGTTCCGCCACAGCGCCGCTACCACCGCAGCGGACGCCGCCGGCAAACGTGCCCGCACCACCCGCCTCGACGCTGACGCGTGGACCGCCGTGCCTGATCTCGCTGCCGTCGCTGAAGCATCCGCAGCCCTGGAAGCCCATAGGTCGGCACTGCGCGCCGCCGCGCAGGACTCAGCACCCGCCCTGGCAGCGGTGGAGGCCGCGAAAGCCCACCTTGCAGGTTCCCTCGAATATCACCTTGGCGAGATCGCGGCAAAGCTGGATGTACTTGACGAAGCCGAGACGCAGGCCATCAGCGCCAAGGATGCGGCTGAGAATCAGCGGCTCAGCGCCATCAAGGAGAAGGCGCAACTGGATGCGGAACGCGGTGAGCATGTTCGCAATATTGAACGGGCGGACGGTCGCCAGCGCGGCCTGGCCGAAGAAGGCATAATCCTGCCCGGCGAACGGCTGGCGGCTGCCGCCAGCCGGCTAGAGGACACCGTGGTCCGTCTGCGCGGCGCGATTCACCGCGTCCAGGCAGACATCGATAACGCCACAGCAAATCGCGGCAAGATCCGGGCCGGATTCCCAGCGGCGAACCGCGCCGTGGAGGATGCCACCCGGATCCGCGACACGCTCGCCGGGGAGTCGGCCCGCATAACCGCTGCGGCCGGGGAACTGGCCTGCGAGAACCGGCTCCAGGACCTTGCGCAAGCAGACCAGATCGACCCGATCGCTGAGTGTGACGACCTACTTGGCGCACTGGCCAGCGCTGTTGCCGGCGCAGATGCGGCTGCACTAGACCTCCGCGTCGAAGGCGCCGACGACGAGCGCGCCATCGTCGGACTTGAGGCTGCCGGAGTCTTGCCGCCGCGGCCGGCCGTTGCCTTGGTAAGTGACGCGCTCGCCGATACAGGCTTTGGCCCTCAGCCAGGCTGGCGGTATCTCGCCGAGCATCACGCCGCAGACGCGGTCAGCATCATCAGCCGTATGCCTGAAGTGGCCAACGGCGTCATCGTCTACGGCGATCCACATGCTGCTGCCCATGAGCTTGAAGGGCTCGCGGTGACCGAGCCGGTGGTGATCGCCCGCGCAAGCGTGTTCGCTGAGCCCGGTATCGAGCGCGTCGTAGTTGGTCCTTCCCCGGCAAGGTACAACCCCGCCGCCGCTGGCTCCGAGCTGGCTCGGCGGCGAAACCGGTCCTCCTCTCGGCGCGAGCAGCTCAGCGCCCTGGCTGCGAGCCGCCGCCAAGACGAGGAGCTTGCTGTCAGGCTCCGTCAGCTTGTGAGCCAGGTGCCCGCTGACGGCACCGATGGGCTCGCCTCCCGTCTCGCCGCAGCAGAAGCAGATGTCGCCGCCGCAGCCGGCGCGCTAGCCGCTCTGGCTGACCGGGAGGAAGAGATCCACAAGGCGCTCACTGCTTTGGGCAGGCATCTTGACTCCCACAAATCGCAGCTAGCGCACGCTGGAGCCAGCCTGATGACATTGCGCGCGGCGCTGCAGGAAGAGCAAGAGATCGCAGGTCCCGCCCGTGCCCGGCTCGAAGCACTCCCCGGCCTGGCCGGAGCCGCAGCCGAGGCTGAGCGCCGCGCGATAGCGGCGATCGGGAGGGCGGAGTCAGAGCTCGAAGCGTGCCGGCAGCAACGCGTTGAACTGGAAGCGCGCCAGCGCGATTGGGCGGCAGAACGATCCCCCCTCGGCCCGGCCAGACCGAACTCACTACCGCTGGAAGCCTGCCGCGCCACGCTGCAGATCGCGCAAGACGCCTTGCGAGAACAATTCCCCGAAGCCGAACTTCGCCGCAACGTCGAGGCCGCCGAAAAGTACCTTACTGGGGCCATGAGGAAACTCGGGACCCACGAGCCTGCGGTGCGGGAGCGCGCCAGCGCTCTCCACAGCCAAGAGGCCGCCGCGCGAGATGCCGAGCTGCGGGCGGCTGCCGCCCGGAGAGCGCGCGACGCCGCCGAACGGGCACATCAGGAACTGGGTGCCGCGCGCAGCGAGGTTGAGGCGGCGGATCGCGAGGTTGCCGACAACACACCCGCCGACCGGCCCCGCCACACACAGGAACTACGCGCGGAACCGGCCAACCGTGACGACGCGCTACGGTTCGCCGCGGCTGCCGCGGAGGAAGCCGCCACTCTCCAGATCGAAGTCACGCGCCTTGAGCGTGAACGCGACAAGGCAGCCGAAGAGGCCCGCGACTGGATGGCGCGGGCAGGAATGCTGCGCGACCAGGCAGACAAGCTACCGGGCGTGGAACCCGCCGCCGCTGCGGCCGGCGCCATCGACGCCGACGACGATCAGGTACGGCGGGACGTGGCGGTGCTCGCGCGGCAGATGGAAGCTGCCGAGAGCGCGTACGCCTCGGCCGTATCAGCACGCTCACAGCGCGCCGATGCTCTGCGCACCTGGGCGATGCAGGACCGATTCGCCAGGATCGCCGACGATGAGCAAGGGATGGCCATTCGCCAGCTGCGGGATCTGCTGCGCAGCGAAAACCTGATCGACCGCGTGGCATCGCGTGCCGACGAGCTCACTGTGGACCTCCACACACGGCAGAAGGCAATCGCCCAGCAGATCTCCCAGGTCGAAACCCACAAGCACAATGTCGTTGTCCGCCTCGCGGACCTCGTCAGCGAGGCCCTCGCTGACCTGTCCCGTGCCTCCACTCTCTCCGAACTGCCCGCCGGGATCGGCCCATGGGAAGGTGAACCCTTCCTCACAGTCGCCGCCCGCACCCGCCCGACACCCGAACAGGTGCTGGTGCGGGTAGGCGAACTGGTGGACCGCATGGTCACCGCCGGGAAGATCGATCCAGACCCGCTCGAGTTGCTGTGGCGAGCCACCGAAGCCTCCGTCGTCGACGGATTCCGGGCCAGCATCCTCAAGCCCGCACCGGACCAGCCACCAGGACGCACTCACGTCGAGGACATGCACAAATGGTCTGGAGGCGAGAACCTCACGGCCAGCCTCATCCTCTTCTGCGTGCTCGCCAAGCTACGAGCCGAGAACCGGACCGGGGTGAAAGCAGGCGCTGCGGGCGGCGTGGTCCCGCTCGACAACCCGCTCGGCAAGGCCAACTACCTGCCATTCCTCGAACTGCAGCGCAAGGTGGCGGCAGCCAACGGCGTGCAACTGCTGTTCTGGACCGGGATCGGCGACCTCGCGGCTGTCGGAGCCTTCCCTCGCATTGCCGCCATGCGCAAGAAGCCTGCGGCAGGACGGCCCGGTGCCGCATATGTGGTCGCGGACAGCGACGCCTCAGGGACGAGCAACGACGTGACTCACCTGGTCGAGCAGATCAGCTCGGCGCGCGCCGCCCAATGAGGATGACAGCGCTCGCCCTGGCGATGGCCGAAGCGGTTGCCGCCGCACCCCGCCGACGGGTGCCGCTGGCGACCCTTATCGCCGCTGCCGCAGCCGTCGACCGCAGCGGTGCTGTAGCAGTCGGCTGGCGGTCGCAGATCGCTGCCGCCATCGAGGAACTCGCCGACGCCGGGACCGTCGAACTGCCGCGCACCCGCTGGGACACCACGTCGGAACCGCCGCTGCCGGCGTACGTGACCAGACCCCCAGAAGCTAGCCCTGCCACGGACGCCAGTAACCCGATCGTGTGGCACGCTGAACTCGCCTGGGCAGCTGAACTTGACGCCGCCAGCCAGATCAGCGACGCAGACCGGCGATTCCTGGCGAGCGTTAACAGATGGCTCCGCCGCCGTGGTACTACTGTCGTTCCGCAACGGGAAAGGTCTCTCGACATATGCGGAGATGAAAAAGCGCTAGACAAGTTTATCTTCACGCCCCTTTTCAACCCCGAGCGTCTCACCTACGAAATGCTGAGATGCGAGCCATGCTGGCCGCCAGTACACCAGGAAATCCTCGGACCAGGTCCGTGGCTCATCGTCGAAAACTGGACCACTTTCCGCTCCCTCGCCGGAGCGGCACGGGACTGCGGGTGGACAGGAAGGCTCATCTGGGGTGCCGGCAACCAGGTCGGCACACGGCTCACCAGCCTCGCCGCAACCTCAGAGCGCCCTGAAGCCGGATTGGCGTATTTCGGTGACATCGACGTCGCCGGATTCCGCATTGCCCGCATGGCCGCCAGCAGGGCGGACAACCTGGACCTCGGAAGCCTAGCCGCCGCACGCGCGCTATACCGATTGTGCCACGACGTCGGCACACCACGTACTATCACTCGTCAGAGAGCCGATGATCTGGGGCAGTGGACCGAGGACTGGCTCGGCGGAACTCTGGGCCTGGAAATCTCCCGGCTCATCGCCGATGGCGGCAGGATTGTCCAGGAAGCAATCGGAGTAGAGCTACTCAACACGATTGACCCAGCCCCGCTTTTCGCTTTCTGACCTGAGCACTCTCGCCCTGATAATGGCCCCAAAGGAGCCCTTGGCCAGCCCAAGGCTGCCGCCGCCAACCGCGGCCAGTACCGCGGCGCGTACATCGCAGGCCCACGTGAAGTCGATATCCAGATGCGGTCAGCCGGTCATGCCTCTGGCCAAGGCGGCTGATCAAGCGCCCGAACGAACGACCATGATCGCGGGCGATATCACGACACCACTGGCGCGTTCACAGATGCCGTCGCAGCCTTGACAGTCGCAACGGGACCACCCTGCCTGACGGCATGGATCTGCCGCGGGCGGTAGCTGCGCCGAAGTTGACGCGCTGCGCAACGTAAGGGCGCTTGGCGGCCCGGCCGATCCCGGCCAGCATGCGGATCAGCGCTGTGGCGGGGGCGGGCGGAACGGCTCCGGCGGCCCGGCTGCGACCTGCCTCGCGCGTTCAACGAGATCGTCAAGCTTCAGCTCGAGGGAAGCGGCGACAGCCGCAACGACTGTAAACCCTGGATCCGTGCTCTGTCCCTGCTCGATCTTCGCCAAGGTCTGAGCCGAGACCTGAGCCTGGAAGGCCAATTCGGCCCGTGTCAGTCCTCGTTCTCTGCGCGTCTGCCGCAAGACGACTGTCACTGCACGTCCCAGGTCTTCGCGCACCCTGACCGCGCGACGCGGCCGTCCTGGCGTTGACACGCCGAGAAGTCTAGCAAGTAAATTTTTACTTCTACGGTAGCGTACGATTGTAGACGCAGGGAAGGGAGGCAGCGGTGGCGAATGCGGAGCTGATATCCGAGTTGGTCCGGGCACACTACGCGGGCGACCAGCGGCGGTTCGGCAACCTGCTGAACCAGTTCATCGCTTCCGAGTCCCGCGCCGGGCATGTCCGTCTTGCGCAGCGACTGCGTGACCTGCGCGCTGAAGCCGAGGCTTCCCCTCAGCCGACTGTCAAGCCCACGCAGCTAGCGCGCGCCCCACTCGATCTGGAGCACGTACTCACTGTTGGCTACAGCGAGGTGCGGCTGTCCGACCTGGTGCTATCTCCAGAGAATCACCGGGGCTTGCGGCGACTGATCACTGAGCAGCGAGCGGTTGACACCCTTGCGCAGCACGGGCTGCGTCCGCGGAGGCGACTGCTGCTGCACGGCCCGCCAGGATGCGGCAAGACGATGGCTGCGCATGCCATCGCAGGCGAGCTGCGGCTTCCGATTATCCGCGTCCGTTTGGAGGTCATCTTCAGCCGGTACCTGGGGGAGACAGCGGCAACTTTGACGGAGATCTTCGCTGAAGCGAGCCGCGTGCGCGGAGTCTATTTGTTCGATGAATTTGATGCACTGGGACGTACCCGGCTGGATGACAACGACATCGGTGAAGTCAAGAGAGTTGTCACGACATTCCTGCAGCTGCTCGATACGACGGACGATACCGCCAGCATCCTGGTCGCTGCCACGAACGTAGGTGCCAGTCTTGACCGGGCGCTGTTTCGTCGGTTCGACGACGTTCTGGAGCTAGCGGGCCCCACTCCTGAGCAAGCAGCGGAGCTGCTGAGCCGTCTGATGAGGCAGTGGGCCGCAGAGCCAGACAGGGCCACCCTGCAGGCAGCTGGTGGCCTGAGTTTCGCCGATATTCACGCCGCCGTGGACGATGCACGGAAAAAAGCAGTCCTGGACGGCCGCGACACGCCCGGTCCTGGCGAAGTACACGACATGCTAGTGAGCCGGAGTTCGCGACTATCCTGATGGCAACGCCGATTCAGCGTCCCTTTTTGCCCCTTAATGCCAGCATCCTGACTGCTTGCTGGGCGATCACATAGAAGGTGATCCGCGACTTGATCCAGAACGGGCTCCCGCTCCTGGGCCTCAGAACCGTCAGCGCGGAGGCATACCGGAGCACCGGCGGCCCCCGCCGTCCGCCCGCGCCGCCGCGCGACCGGCAGCAGCATGCTTCGGATCTCGCCCGGCGCCTGACAGCCGTGGAGCAGCAACTGGCAACCGATCGTGACCAGGCACTCCCGCACGCGTCAGGGATGCTCGTCACCGCGATTGGCCCGGGCCTGGAAGACAGTTCGGTCAACAGGCAACTTCGGGACAGGAAGAGCGGCACAGATGTCGTCACAGTCCGTGAGGGCCGCGCCGTCGTACATGCTGCCAGCGATCTCGCCGCACTGAGAACCAAGATCCGGGCGTATGCCAGCCAGAACACCAGAAAGGGGAAGCCGCGCTTTCAGGAGCTTGTCGCCAGGCTGGACACGATCGAGGCAGCAACCATCGATGATCTGAGCCTGGGTGAGATCGAGCAGTCGATTGCTGACGATGACAGGTTCTGGGTCGAGGTCTGGATGCCAGGAGGCTCCGGGATCTCCGACGACCAGCGCGAAGCCCAGGACGAGGCAGTCGCAGAATTCGCCTCGATCGGCCAGGCAGAGACTCCGGTAGTCCCGGTCTACCGCGGGCCGGAACGGGATGTGTATCTCGTGTCGGCAACCGGAGCGATGCTGAAAGTGCTGCCTGTTCTCTTGCCGTCAGCGGTGGAAGTCCACCGAGCTCCCCTGGTCCGGCCGATCGTCTTGGCCGAGGCCGCCGACGAGGCCGGCATACGAGCAGAAGTGGATGCACCTGGTCCGGCTGCCGCGGCCGTCGCTGTGCACGATACCGGCATCACCAGCGACCATCCTTATCTGCAGCCCATTGTCCTGGGTGCCAGCAGCGTCGTCCCCGGTGCCCCGTCGCCAGCCGATGTGTCAGGGGGGCACGGGACGCAGATGGCTGGCGTCGCCGCCTACTCACGGCTCGCGGATGACCTGATCACTGGTCGGATCGGCGCCGACGCGTGGCTGGTTTCCGTCCGCTTGCTGGAGAGCAAGGAGGACGCCGGCGGCGACCCTGACAGAGGTTCTCTCTGGGCCGAGCGCACCACGGAATCGATAGCGACAGCCGAAGCCCTGGCACCGCAACGCGCGGTGATCCACAACATCAGCCTGGGCGCGGAAAACACCGCAACCGGAACCGAACGCACTGACCGGACGGCGTGGTCAGTCGCCGCCGACGTCCTCGCATGGAACTCGGGCGCGGGCCGCCTGCTGGTCGTCGCCGCGGGAAACGCCGAAACGATCACTGACCGAGAGAACTACCCCTACGTGAACCTCGGTCCGCCACACCTGCAGCAGCCTGGCCAGGCGTGGAACGTGCTTTCCGTCGGCGGATACACCGATCTCGACCGCCTCACCGCGCAAGACGAGCAACGGGGCTACCCCCTGCCCCTAGCATCCGCGGGGTCGCTAAGCCCTCACAGTCGCACATCACCAGGCGGTAGCCGCCCACTGAAGCCAGACCTGGTGATGGAAGCAGGCAACACGGCACCAGGCGGACGCCTAGAGAACCCCGAAGCCCAGGGCCTGACCGTTCTCACCCTGGACAGTAACTGGCGCGACCGAGGCACCCTCCTGCGGCGCACATGGGCGACCAGTCCAGCCGCGGCCGCTGCGTCAAACGCACTCGCCCGGATCGCCAACGCCCACCCCTCATTGCGTCCGGCCACCTGGCGCGGGCTGCTCGCCCACACGGCCAACTGGTCGCAGGCAGCGCAGGAGCAGTTCCCCGATAGACGCGATCTGCTGCGGGCATTCGGCTACGGCGTGCCAGCGCCGGAACGTGCCATGGCCAGCGACTCGAACAGGCCGGTCATGGTCTACGAAGGTGTCATAAGGCCGAGTCACCGGAACCGCGAGAGTAAGCCAGACCGGATCGCAGATTTCATCGAACTGCCTTTGCCATACGACGAACTGGATCAGCTCGCCGAGACGCCCGTCGGCCTGGCCATCACCCTCTCCTACTTCATTGATCCCACGGACAACCTCACCAGAGGCACCTATGCAGGTGGTCGACTTCGGTGGGATCTGCAAGGTCCGACCGAAGACCCCAATAGTTTCCGTGCTCGCATTAATCAGCTCGCCAGGGAACAAGGACATCAGCGTGGCGGAGGCTCCTACAGCTGGGAAATTGGCACGATGTCTCGTTCTCGGGGCACGCTCCAGCATGACCGCGCTCAGGTCGCGGCAAGCGAGATCGCCGGTCCGCGCCTGCTCGCCGTGTATCCAGTGACAGGCTGGTGGGAAGACAGTAACGCCACGTGGGAGCGTAAGCTCTCCTACTCGGTAATCGTTAGCGTTGATCTCGGAGAAGTCGACCTAGACCTGTACTCGCTGGCCGCAATCGCCCTGCAGCCTATCTCCGTCGATGTCGAACTCGGACCCTGACCAGGCCGCCTCGATCCTGCCGAAACCCCGGCCGTCGGCTCCTCACCGCGTCCACCTCCCGCTCCGCTGGGCCGTTAGCCCCGTCGATTCTGAACAATGCGTGATGGCGCGTCGATAGCGTGTCCCCGTGGCTGAGATCCCGAGGGTGGTTGACGCTGAGCTGGCGCGGCTGCGGGCGGAGAACGCCCGGCTGCTGCGGTTGCTGAAGCTCACCCCGCAGCAGGCCGCCCCGCCTGGCCCCGCGCAGGCCGCCTACTTCGAGGCCCCGCCTGGAATGGTTCACGACGGGTCGC
>WNGK01004717.1_pt1 | contig 14520 bp, 25 predicted proteins | sample 5400601 | NCBI WGS metagenome assembly WNGK01 (sample SAMN13153376, study PRJNA577476) | soil metagenome | isolation source: 60 cm soil or saprolite under Garry oak tree replicate 1 | place: USA:California | collected 2016-06-15 | reverse complement strand
TGGGCGGAACGACTATGGGTAGGCCGCGGTGTACGGGAGGGGGGTATGGGTATACGACTACTGCATACGACCACTTTCCCCTTTGCGCATAAGGGTAAACCGGTTTGGCCATACGACATAAGGTGATTCTCGATTACGCTCGAGTTTCCCCTTATCTCATAAGGGGATTCTCATTCCTACAGACGCAGTAGGCATCACGCCGGCCGATTGTGCCGACGACTCGCACACGGGCGGCGTAGACTGGGCGGCGACTACGGAGGCAACGGATGGACGAACACGAGCGCGCCGAACGCTTAATCATTGAGCGATTTAGCGCGGTACGGATCACGACCGGGCTACTGGCCGACGTGGTCCGCGCCGAGATGGACGCGGCGAGCAACCCAGTGCGGAAGCGGTCGCCGCGTAAGACGTGGGCGCGCGGGCTGAGTGACGCTCGCCGCGCATCGCTGGACGTGACACCGACTCCGACCGCAAAGACACCGCGTGAGGTCCGACCGCGCCGCGAACGTCCGGTCAACGACTGGCCGCGAGACTTGACGTTGTCGAGCAGTACCTACGATCCCGACGCGGCGTATTGGCACTCGCCGAACAATCCCGCGCACTAGCGACCGTGATCGAATTGTTATATGCATTGGTGCGCCTGCGGAAAGGGGGTGGTACACAGTGACTCAACGAAATCCCACCCTCTTTAGTTGTATTGAATGCGGGCAATCTGTGACACGAGTCCGGCGCAGCGATAGGCCGATGACTTGTTATGACTGCTCGTTAAAGCACATATTCGAGGCGGCGAGTCAGCTCGGCGCTAAGTCCGGTCCCTATTATGAGAAGTGGTTAGCAAGTAAAGGCGTCGCGGGTAGGCCGCGACGGCGCCCGAACGGAGAGTGAGCGCGAGTCATGAAAGACGCATCAGCAGTAAGCAAGAAGTGGGCACAGAATCTCGGCGCCGCCGGTCAGGCGATCACGGACGGCGTCAACAGGGTCACACAGGCACCTGGCCTCGCAGCCGTGGCGCAGAAAGCGGCCTACGTGGCCGGTGTGACGGCGAACGCGGACAAGTGGGGTAAGCGGACCGCTGCCGTGACGTTGCCCGACTGGCAGCAAGCCACGATCAGCAAGGGCGTACCGCGCATCGCGTCGGGCGCCGCCGCCGCCGAACCGAAGTTCGAAGCGTTCATGTCCAAGCTGCTACCGCACATCGACTCGACCGTGCGCACCCTGCCGCCTCGTGGCGGGCTGGAACAGAACATCACCCGCGCGAACGCATTCATGCGCGGCATGGCCAAGTTCAGCAACTCCTGACCGCGACCGCGACCAGACGACAAGCGGAATCACGGATAAGGGAGAGCGGTAATGGGCAGAGCAATTGAGACAGTGATGGCGTCGGCGGTCAACCCCGGCGCGGGCGGCGCGGTCGGAGTGTTCACGCTGTCCGGTGACACCGGGCAGGTACGGAGCTTTGACGCTCCCGCAAAGGCAACCCTGCTGAATCTGATTCGGATGGGGACCACGGCAGGCTTTGCCGGGGTCCGGTCGCCGCTGTTGCATGACGCGGTCACCGGCATTCGGTTCACTCCGGCGGAATCGCCATCGGTGTACGCGCTGCCTGGTTGGATCGGGCAGGACCTGACCAGTCAGGACACGCTGACGTTCGATATCTCCGGCGGCGCGGCGGAAACTGACCTTGAATTGGCGACCATCTACTACGACAATGTCGGCGGCGCGACGGCGCGACTGTTCTCCCCGTCCGACATTCAGGGCAACGTAGAGAACGTGAAACCGCAGCGGGTCGCCGTGACCAGCTCGGCGACGGCGGGCACCTGGGTCGACACCCTGCTAGGGACCACAGAGAACCTGCTGCACGCGAACACCGACTACGCAATCGTCGGCTACGCGGCAAGCGTGAACCTCGCGGCGGTCGGCATCAAGGGAATCGAAACCGGCAACCTGCGTGTCTGCGGACCCGGTAGCACGCAGGAATATCCAACCACGGACTATTTCTGGCAGATGAGCGTGCGCACCGGCAAGCCGTGTATTCCGGTGATCAACGCGGCCAACATCGGCGGGCTGTTCGTGCCGTGCGCCGCCGCGACGGCGTCGGTTGCGTCAACGGTCGAGCTATATCTAGCTGAGCTGACCAACAACCTGCCGAAGTCCTAGGCGCGGGGAGAACGGAAGGGGAGTGCTCGCATGGTGAAACGGCTATCGCGTGGGTTAGACCGTGACCCGATCATTTCCCTTCCGTTCGGTCCGACCGCTGCCAACGTAGTCATCCTCACGGGTGACGCGCTGGTGCTCGGCTGGGCGGTCAAAGAATCGACCGGCCTCGCCGCCGCCTCATTCTCGCTATTCGACGGCGCCGACGCCACCGGCACCCGGATAGCGCCAGTGACCCTGAACCAGGGTCAGAGCGTCCGCGACATGCTTCCGCCGCCCGGCGTCGACGCGCTGGTCGGGGTGTTCCTACGGGTCGACTCAGGCACCGTAGAAGGCTCTATTTTCATGAGGGACCTATGAGCCAGTCAGGCGGAACAACTCCGGTCAGTACGACCCCCGCGCTGTCACAGACACAACTGGACGTGTCCAGCGGCAACGTGGCGGCGGCGAACGCGGTCGCCACGTTGCCGGGCGCAGCCGGTAAAACTACGTGGATCACCGGGTTTGAGATGACCGCCGCCGGGTCGACCGCCGCCGCCGCCGTAGTCGCCACCGTGACCGGGGTTGCCAACGCCCAGTCCTACATCTTCGTGTTCCCAGCGGGCGCGCTCACGGGCGCGGCGCCGCTGATCGTGGAATTCCCGCAACCGATACCCGCGTCGGCGCCCAACACACCGATCGTGGTTACTTTGCCGTCCGGTGGGGTCGGCAACACGAACGCGGCGGTATCGGCGCACGGGTTCCAAGCCTGACCGGCGGTAGCCGATGGCTAACGACACGGCGGACTGGTCTAACCAGGGTTTTTATACATCGGAGCAACTCGCGGATGTCGTATCAATGGCGGCGGGCGCATTTATCGACCTACCCGTGCGTAAGTACTCGTCCATTATCGTGCAAGGCGCCACGGCGTCGGGTTTCTCAGACTCGGTTATCGAGGTCGAATGGCATCAGGCGATAACGCCGTTCGGTGCGAACGACGGATACCCGTACTCAGATTTTCTGACCAACATAAACACCGTCAACTTTACGGGCACCTGGGCGCTGCCGGTCAATGCCAGTTCGGTGCGTATCTACAATCGCGGACCCGCTGCGCTTGCTGTCGCCGTGTGGGGGACCAATCGTCTGCTGTCCAAACCGAGGCAGCTCGGCCCGAATATTATCAATCGCCGGTTTGCAGTGAGTAGCGCGACTACTGCGGGGGTCAGTATTCCAATGGCGTCGGCGGACGGACAGCTTGCGTCCACGTGCTTTAACGGCGCAATAACGGTGTTCGGTTTCTCTAGCCTGGTCGCCGGTTTCTTCACCATGCAATACATACAACCTAATGATGTGTCTGCCAGTCAGGCTATATTCAAGTCACCTGTAGGCGGCGCCGGAATACTTGTCAACATGGCACACCCGCTGTCCGTAGTCCAGTGGTCTTTCCTGCCAGACACGACCAATGCAGGCGTGGGCAGTATTCAACTACTTATCACGCAGGCAGGTTTCTGACCATGGCGCAGGAGATACGGTCATTCACTGTCACCACGAACACCGGGGTACTCAAGACCGCGCCGCAATTGACCAATATCAATTTCCCTACCCGTGTCGTGCGCGAACTGGAAATACGGATACCGCCGGGTCCGCGCGGCGAGCTGGGTTTCGCGATCGCCTTCAGCGGAATTGCGATCATTCCCGCTAATGCAGGTGAATTCATCGTGACCGACGATGAGGTACTACCGTGGGCGCTGGGCGAGGATTACCCCGACTCGGGCGCGTGGCAGATACTCACCTACAACACCGGCGACTATCCGCACACGGTGCAAGTGCGGTTCATGCTTGACCTTGTAGTCGACAATTCGGCGCCGAGTGCGCCCGTGGTCAATGTTGTCGGCCTGGCCGGCCAGTCGACCGAACCGGCGCCGCCGACCGAACCGGCGGTGTCGTGATGCTGCATTACGACATTCCGGCGCTCGCCGCGCTCTGGGTCGCGAATGGCGGCGACTCGCGATACCGGGCGATCGCGGCCGGAGTCGGCACGGCGGAATCGGGCGGCTACGTCGCCGCGATATCGCCCAGCTCCGACTACGGGCTCTGGCAGATCAACTCCATTCACTTCGGGTCGGTCGGCATTAACGCGAACAACTGGGAAGACCCGAACGTGAACGCACGCGCCGCGATCGCCATATCGGCCAACGGTTCCAACTGGGCGCCCTGGTGCACGTGTTGGACGAACCCCGGACCGAATTGCGGACACGGGTTTCTGCCCTATCCGCAGAACCCGTCACCGGCCTACAAGCCGTGGCAGGACGCGCAGAGCATCCTAGGGACCGGACGCACCCAAATACCCGGCACCGGGCCAATCAGCGGCATTAATGATGTGTCTAGCGCGTGGAACGAGTTGCGCAACCTGCTCGGCGTCAATGGACGCTGGCAGTCGGCGGACTACAGTGCGATAGCAAGGGCAATCGGAGGGATGAGGCGATGACAGCTAAGACAGCAACCGACTCGGGCGGCACCTGGAAGGTGGTCGACGTATCGGAACGAACGGACTTCACGAACCCCGGCAAGCTCGTGCCCGGTAAGGACGTTTCGTTCATCACCGGCTACGGCGTGCGCGGGACCGTGTTCGTACCCGACGTGATGTTCTCACCGGACACGGTCAAGGCCATGGTGGCGCCGGAGGCGGCGAAACTGGACGCGGTGTTCAACCTGACCCACGAGTCATAGCCGTGCCCGTCCTCGCCCTGGCCGCGCTTGAGCCGATCATTCTCGCGCTCATGGCGCTGCTGCTTTACATGGCGTTCCGTCCGCTGGTTCGCGCGGTCGCGTCGGTCTTGCCCAACTGGCATATACCGGGGTTCAGCGCGTTACGTGACTGGGTCATGGGTTATGTCGAATCGGCCTATGCGGACGTGCGGAATTGGACCGACGTTGCGATACATGCGGTTGCGCACGCGATCAGCTACCCCGTGACATTCTTTAGGCAACTGTTCAGGGATATTTCCGCTATCGGTCACGCCGTGTTTGTCACTATCGCATTTATTGTCACCGTCAAGATACCTGCCTACTTTCTCAATGCGGTGCATTACGCCCAGCGACTCTATAATCAGGCGATCGCCTATGTGGTCTCGCGGATAGCGGCGCTGACCGCGTACGTGGTGACGTTGTACCATTCCGCGATATCGGTCGCCGAAGGGTTATACAATCGGGCGATCGCCTACATTGTGGCACGGATTACGGCGCTGACCGCGTACGTGGTGACGTTGTACCATTCCGCGATATCGGTCGCCGAAGGTCTATACAATCGGGCGATCGCCTACATTGTGGCGCGGATTACGGCGCTGACCGCGTACGCATTGTCGCTTTATCATCAGTCGATCGCGTATATCGACGCACGGGCCGACACGCTCACGCATTACGCAGAGCAGCTATACAACAAAGCGATATCGTACGCGGACGCGACAGCAAGGGCGGCGGTGGCGGCATTGCTGGGCACATTGAACGGCGCCGCGTCTATCGCGATCGCGCAACTCTGGCCGGTGTTGATCACCGATATCGACAAGCTCGCCGCGACCGCCGCCGACGATTTTACCGACGTGGTCACCGACCTACGCGCCGCCACCCGCGCGATTCCGCGTGACCTTGTCGGTGCGATCGCGCTCGCACCCGCTATCGCCATACCGCTCATTCGGATGGTGGAACGGTGCGTCATTCCGAACTGCCGAAACCTGTCTCAGTTCGGGCGCGACCTACAGGCCATCCTTGACCTGGCGGGCGGGGTCGAGCTGGTCGGGCTGATCGCGGAGCTGGCGACCAATCCGCAGGGCGCCGCCGACGAACTGCGGGCGTTCGTGGTCGACCCGATCGCGGCGGTCAGTCGCAACGTCGAATCGTTGATCGGGGTCTAGACGTGGCGGGCATCAAAGACCTACTCGGAGAAGGGTCGGCGGCGCGACAATTCCTCATGTGGTCGGTGTTCGCGAACATCGCACAAACCGCCATGGCGCCCGCGATGGCCGCGCTCGCGCAGACCTTGAACGAAGCGGACCCGAACGTACCGCTACCGGCGAGCACCCTCGCGGAGCTGGTCGCACGCGGGCTGATCGACTACGACAATGGCCGCACGCACGCACTCAAGACCGGCATCGATCGCGGGCCGTTCGATGACCTGGTTACGGCGGCGCACCATGCGCCTGACATCTCTTTCCTGCTGGAAGCGGCGCGGCGCGGACTGATCGGCGAGACCGGGCGCGGCGCGGACGCGCTCACCCTCGAACAAGGGCTGATCGACGCAGGCATAGCCCCGCAATGGCTCGACACGGTACGGCAGTTCATGGTGCAACCGCCGACCGCGCAAGAGGCACTGAACGCCTACCTTGAAGGCCAGATCGACCACGGCACGCTGACCACCCGCTACCTACAGGCGGGCGGTGACCCGACCTGGTTACAACACGCGATCGACGCGAACGGCGAGGCGCCGTCGCCGGTCGAGCTGGGCGTGGCCGCTAACCGTGGCATCATCCCGTGGGACGGGACCGGCCCGGACGTGGTCAGCTTTCAGCAAGGTTTCCTTGAAGGGCCGTGGCGGAACAAATGGGCGCCCGTCATGCGCAAGCTCGCCGAATACCGGCCACCCGCGCGGACGATAACGGCGCTACTGCACAACGGGACGATCACCGATACGCGGGCATTGGAGCTGTTCAAACAGACCGGTCTGTCGGCGGAACTGGCGGCGGACTACGTCAAAGACGCGCACCATACCCGTATCCAAGCTGACCACGACCTGACTAAGACCGAGATTATCAACAGTTACAAGGCGAAACTGTTGACCAAGGCGGCGGCGCACGCGGCGCTGCTCCAACTGCATTACACGGCAGGCGCGGCGGATGCGCTGCTCGCACTCGCAGACGTGCACAAGACGGTTGCGACGAACACGGCGGCGATTACGCGGGTTCGAACCCTGTATGTCGGGCACAAGATCACCCAGCAGGCGGCGCGGGACGCGCTCGCGCACCTGGCCGTGCCTTTACCGCACATAGCCGAACTGGTCACGGAATGGGACCTGCTCGCCGCGCTCACAGTGAAGTCATTGACCGAGGCGCAGATCGTGAACGCTTTCGGTATCGCGGTGTTCACGCAGGACGAGGCGCAACTTGAGCTGCAACACATCGGCTACACCGCGTTCGATGCATGGGTGTTACTCAGTATCCATAACAAGAAACCGTTGCCGAACAAGCCTGCACAAGGTCCGAACCCGATCGGAGTGAATCCCTGACATGACGCTCGCACTGGTAGCCGACGCCAGCAAGCCGTTTGACTATTCCCTGCTGCCGCCGGGTGTTGTCGCGATCGCGGGCTACATCGGAGGGGACACGCCGCACGTGTGGACACTGGCCGAGGTCGCCGGGGTGCACGCGACGGGACGTGACTTCTGGCCAATCTGGACCGCGCCCAGCCGAGGGCAGGCGATCGACGCGATACAGGGCGGTATCGACGGGGCGGCGGCGGTGCGTTCGCTCGCCGCGTACGGGCTGCCCGCCACGCTGCCCGTGTTCTATGACGTGGAATACGCAGACTGGGCCGCGAACCCGGCGACCGCGCTACAGGCGATCCTCGCCTTTAAGCGCACCGTCGTTGCGGGCGGGCACCCGAACGTGTTCGCGTACGTCCCGTACACCGCTAATTTCGATTGGGTCGCTTATTGGGACAATGTCGAGCCGACCGACCTACCCGCCGGGTGGGTCGGGCAACAGTACGGCGGTAACGCGGTCGGCGGCGCCGCCGACCTAAGCGCATTCGATCTAGGGAGATTAGGCATGGACGTAACACTCAGCCAAACGACCATCGACGCGATCGGCGCCGAAGTGACCCAACACCTAGGGCTGACCGTCGGCAACCTGCAACACGAGTACAACGAAATCGCGGCGGTCCTGGCCGATGTGCAGGACGCGCAGGCCAAGCTCGCGACCCTGCTCACCGAGGTCGGGCAGCTACTCGCGGCGGCACCCGGCGGCGGCGCACCCGCGTCCTACACGGGCACGGTCGAGCTGACACCGAAGTCCGCCGGGTAAGTGACATGGTGATCATGGCGTCGGGCTCGGGCGCCACGGCGCTGCTCGGGGAGCTGTCGGTGGCGCTCGTGGTCGCCATCGTCGGCTCGGTCATCGCCTACTTGCTCGGTAAGAACGGCACCGCGCAACAGTCCGCGAACGCGACCGTGATCAAGACGTTGGACAGCCAGACCGACAAGCTCGACTCGCACGGCAAGAGTCTGACCAGCTTGCAGACATCGCTCGCGCCCGCCGTGGTCGAGTTGGAGTTGCATCAGATCGCGATCAGCTCACTGGACCGCGACGTGGCGGTGCTGAAAGAGTGGCGTACTGCGCACGATGCGTGGAGTAAAGAAACGATCGACCGATTAGAACGCGGCATCCGTTCGAGTCGGTCGACGGACGGGCCATGATGAGCGGCGGACGGGGGTGAGGACATGGGCAGATACATCGAGGAAGATATCCACTTGCGCGATCAGGTGCGTCAGATCGTGAAAGACGTACTGATCGAGCACGGGCTGATCGACGCGCCGGAGCACGAGGACGAGCGCAACGGCGATCACGCGCAGGACGTGGAACACTAGGGCGTGTCGGCCTTGCCTCCGGCGCAAGCGGGCACCATGCGTAGCCATACCAGGCGGCGCGCATGGTGCCCGCCGTCGTTGTAGGTATCCCACAAGCCGGCGGGGGGTGCTGGTTGTAGGTATCCCACAAGACACGCCGCGACAGTGTCGGATCGCTGTTACTATCCCTAGCACGGTGCTAGTGTTCGTGGCCGGAGGCAAACCGACAACCGGAGGTAGCGATGAAAGCCGTCTGCAAGGTCACCTGGGGACAGTTCGGGCGGGGGTACGCAGTCTATCGTGACGGTGTCCGCGTCACGGGTATCCATCTGAGTAGTGGGAACGCATGGGCGGCGTATCGCCGTGACTGCAAGTGACGGACGACACGGCCAAGGCGGTCGAACTCACGCCGGAGGCTCTGCGCAACCCTGCGTATATCGGCATGGTCGTGCACTTCACGAACCACCCTTGCCGCCCGTCCGTGCCCGTCACGATGGTTGACCACCGCGAGGGCAATATCCAGTTCGCGGACGGCCACCTATTGTGCGCGTTCGCCGATGAGCTGAGCTGGACTCCGCGCAACGGACTCGGACAGTGACGCTATCCACGTACGTGGTGACCGACGCGGGTCGCGAACTGGGCGCGTTCCATACGATCACGGCTGCGAAACGGCACGCGCTGGCCGTGTCGGCCAAGCGGGTCGAACAGTGGCGCGGTAAGCAACTCATCGCCGTGTTTCATTGGGACGCGACCTACGGCGGCTGGGCGATCTACCAGGTTGCGCAGGGCTGAGTCGCGATGTATGCCGTGATGATCGACAACTCAGACGACACGATCACTGCCGAACTGTTCGAGGGCCTAGACGATGCGCTGTTCTACGGCTATCACCGGCTAGCCGCACACGGTGCACACCGGTTCGACGTGGTCAACCGTTTCGGCGACCTACTATTCAGCAACGTGCACGTGCGCGGCGGCATCCGCTGCCCGCTGCATGACCGAATCCGCAAGGGATGGTGACACGGTGGCCAAAGTACGCCGAACCAAGTGGGACGGACCCGTTCAGCTCATGCTTGCCGCCGCCTCAGCGCCCCGTGGACGCCCCAGCAAGGCTGAGCGGGACCAACTGACCGCCGACGAGCTCGATGTGATCCTGGTCGACCTGGCGCGGGCGAACAACCGGCTGGTGGCCTGGTGGTGGGGTACCCGTGCCCGCGACGAGCGGTCGGGCGCGTTCTGCTACATCTGCGACGACTGGATCGTGAACTACTCGCGCAACTGGCCGGTCACGCTGGAAGCTAAGAAGGCGATCCACGCGCACCGCGCCGTGCACCTGGCCGACGTGCAGAAACGGCGCGGTCAAAGCTCCCGCTAGGTGCGCGCGCGCACCGAACGGAAGGGTATCCGGGCCGCTGGTGGCGGTTGGCTAGGTGAAGGGTTCGAATCCCTCCCCCGGAACGCAAGGCGGCAAGTCCGCTCGCACAGTGCGAGTGGAGCACACAAACGGAGGCACGGCATGACGCAAGGCAAAGGCAAGTCGACCGAGGTCGAGCAGTCGCCATTCTCGGACGCGATGATGCGCAAGTTCGCGGACATGGCCGCGATCCTGCCACGCGGCGCCGAGGACGGCGGCGAACGCATCCTTGAGGCGATCCTGAACGCGCAGACGTTGGACGCGACGAACGAAATATGGGCTGGCACGTGGAACCCCGACAAGATGGTCGGCGAGCCGATCGTGGTCGAGTCCGCGGAAGTGCTGTCCAGCGACTACAAGGGCGGACTCGGTATCTTCCTGCTCGTGCGGTGCGTCAAGGTCCGCACCGGGGAAGCGGGCATGTTCTCCACCGGCTCCACGTCCATCGTCGGGCAGGTGGTCAAGGCGTACGTGCTCGGCGCTCTGCCGTTCACGTGCAAGATCGTGGTCGCCGACGAACCCACGTCCAGCGGCTACCTGCCGCAACATCTCGAGATCCTGCCGCCCGCGCAGGTTCTCGGTAGCTGACCAGACCACCATGAGCTACCTGCTGATTGCGCTGCTGATTCACGCGCGACCGGCGCGACCGGCCCCGTTGCCGCTGTTCTGCGGCAACGGGGTCGCCGCCGGTCCCGGTGTCTACATGGACGTGATGGTGCCGTGTCGCGACCAACGCGGCCACGGGCGCCGCCATCATCATCACTACCCACACTCACGCGGAAAGGGTGACTGAGTCATGGGTTACCAATGCGCAGCCGACGACGGAAATCAGGCGTTCGTGCTGCTGACCAATCTCGACAACGGCGACACGGTCGCATGGTGTCAGGAGCATTACGGGCCGTTCCTCGTGTCCGCGCTCGAATCGATGGGAACCACTGTCGGCAGTGACCCCGGCGATTTCCTGGCGCGGGTCAAGGCGGTCGCCGTCCAGCAGCTCGGCGCGGTCGGCGGCATGACCGCCAGTAAGCCGGTCAAGGCGGCGCGGGTCGAGCAGATTCACGCCATGGCCGACGCGATCGCGGCGACCTACGCCGATGAGCCCGGTTACGAGAGTGACCGGACCATCGCGCAAGTGATCGAGACCGGCCCGACCGACACCGATCGCGAACCGGAGGCCGACCCCGACAAGGAGGTCGCCGACGCGCTGGCGCACGGGCTGGTTCTGCCAGGAGTCGACCCGGACGAGCCCGACTGGTAAAGCCGCCAGATCGACCGTAGCGGCACCCATACGCGCGGCCACCGTCACCCCCGGCGGTGGCCGCGTTCGGCTCTCACAACAGAAATGAGGCGGCGCGGATGCCTAATCCGCTGGGAGTGGCAGACAGAGCACTGTTCTATTGGGGCGCGATCGAGTCGGGCACCATGGCGGGCGAGTCGACACAGGAAATCTGGGGACGCATCCGCGCCGCCGCCGAATCTCAAGGGTTCGACTCGCCCGGTATCACCGCGCAGGACGTTTCCAAGATTCGGGCGGCGGCGGGCGGTGTCCGCGCCGCGTCAACACGACTCGCGGCGGCGCAGGATATCGAGTCGACGCTGGGCAGGTTCGTAGCGACCGCACCGTGGGCCAGGCCGCTACCCGAACGCAACACGCTCGGAATGTGGCAAGTGCGGTTCGAACATCAGACCATCGGCGACAACGGGCTAGAGACCAACTGGCGAACCGTGATGTTCAAAGGCCAGTTGCCCAGCAATCTCGGCGACCTACGGGCACGTATCGGCGAGGACGCACAAGCGCTCGCCGACAAGTACGGGGTCGAGCTGGCTGGCGTCGGGTCGATGAACATCTTGGAGCTGTGAGCCATGCGCGATCAAAGGGTGTTCGTGATGGTGTCCAACTCGAACGGCGACCTGCTGACCGACGAAAGCTCGACCCACGGCAGACTCGAATACTCGAACGATGACGGCATCGTGATAGCGGTCCAAACGTCGGCGGGGCAGTACGCAATGATCCGCGTCGACAAGCTCGGCAAGATCGTATGATCGGCGCGCTCCGGCGAATCACGGCCCGCGTGCTTTCCCGCGTGCTCTGCCCGCCGTATCCGATGGACAAGGTCGTGCACTGACATGCCCGGCGCACCGTGGCCGATATGGCTAGGGGTCGCCGTGATCGCGTGGGTCGTGTGGGTCAACCGCAAGCCGCGCGGCCATGGCTGACCGCCCGCCCGTGCCCGTCCACTACCTGCGTAAGAATCACGCGGAATGGACTCCGGCGAGCGTGATATTCCTCGACACGGAAGCTGTGCCCATTCCCAACGCGGTGCCCGAAGTGCTCACGTTGCGCTTGTGGGCAGGCAAGTGCGTCGACCGGCGGGCACGACGCAACGGCAAACAGGAGGAAACGAAACGGTGGGGGTTGACCGCCGAAACCCTGGTCGAGTTCATCAATGAGTCGACCAAAGGGCGCCCGACGCTTTGGTTGTACGCGCATAACCTCAGTTTCGATCTTGTCACGACACGGTTACCGTTGCTGCTCGCCCGTGACGGCTGGGAAATAACCGACGTGGCGGTCGGCGGGCGCGCGCCGTGGATGCGCCTACGCAAAGGCTCACACCGGCTCTGTCTCGCCGATTCCGGAGGATGGTTGCCGGTGAGGCTCGCTGATATCGCGGACGCGGTCGGAGTGGTCAAGCCGCCGCTACCCGACACCGACGCGAGTGACGCTGGCTGGTTGGAACGCTGCTCGGCGGACGTGGACATTCTCGCCGCCGCGATACTGCAACTAATGGACTGGTGGGACCGTGGCAAACTCGGACGTTGGACAATTTCCGGCGCTAGTAGTGGTTGGAACGCTTTCCGGCATGTGCCCTCACTGCAAACAATCACTATCGACCCCGATCCAGTGCAGGTGGCGCACGACCGGACAACCGTGCACGGTGGTCGCCGTGGGGTCTGGCAAGTCGGCAACGTTTCGGACGGCCCACTCTGCGAGCTTGATTTCGTCGCCGCATACCCAACCGTGGCCGCTACGTTGGCGTTGCCCTTGCGGCGAGCCAATGGTTACCCGTCTATGCCGTTAGACGATTTTAGGGTCACGAGCGAACGGTGGTCGCTCGCCGCCGAATGCCTGGTCGACACCGACACGCCGCGCTGGCCAATGCGCACCCGGCTGGGCACGTTCTACCCGGTAGGCCAGTTCTACGCCCATCTTGCCGGGCCTGACATCAATGAGGCGCGACGTTTGGACTGTCTGCGCATGATCGGGCCGGGCTACGTCTATCAGCTCGGCTACGCCATGCAGGAATGGGCGCAATGGCTGCTCAGTGTGCAGTTCGGCGAGCACCCGGACTCGCCGCCCGCCGCCCGCATGGCCGCGAAATACTGGGGACGCGCCGTCATCGGCAAATGGGCAAGCCGCGCTTTTGACCGGGTCGAGTTGGGCGCCTCACCTAACCACGGGTGGGGATACGAGGAGGGATGGGACAATGAGTCACAGACACGTGGTGGAATGGTCGATATCGGGGGTCGTCGATGGTGGGTCGCCGCCTCTGCCCAGCCAGATAACGCTTTCCCTGCGATACTCGGATGGGTCGAGTCTCACGTTAGAGTGCGACTGGGTCGAGTCATTGACGCAGTCGGAGGCGGGGCGATTGTTCAATGCGATACGGACGGACTTATCGTCCGAGAGAACGTTGTTGGCACCCCCGCCAGCGGCGGAACCCTGCAAGCACCCGACCTATCCAATGCTCACGAGCGGATCGACTGGGTATTGCGAGAGCTGCGACAGGTGGCTACCCCTCTCACTATTCGAGTGAAGCGCCGTTACGACAATGCGACCGTGCTCGGCCCGCAACACGTCGAGGCCGGTGGCGTAAGGCGATTCGCCGGTCTGCCGTCTGCTCATACACTCCGCGAGGACGGCAGATATCGCGGTCACATCTGGCCTAAGCTGCAATGGCAGATGACGAACGGCGACCCGCGCGGCTACGTCCGACCGGAGACCAGCTACACCGCGCGGACGCATTACGCGACCGGTTGGGTCACGAGCACGAACCGAGTCATCCCGCCGCGCGCTGTGATCAACGCGGCGGGCGAGTCTGAGCTGTTGCCGTGGGCGTTCATGCCGGAGGCTGAGCAGGGCGTCCGTTTGGCTGACAGACAGCATCCGGGATTGAGCCGGCTAATGTAGCACGGCGCAGTTTCACCTTATCGCATAAGGGGAATCTCGATCGGTCAGACACGATTGAGATTCCCCTTATTTCGTATGGTGATTCGGTGTCTGACAGCTAGTGTCCGACAAGACGACAGCCGACGGACCACCTTCGGTTAGCTCGTTCCGCCCAGCCCCGCGACCCCCGCC
>WNGK01012671.1_pt1 | contig 14522 bp, 12 predicted proteins | sample 5400601 | NCBI WGS metagenome assembly WNGK01 (sample SAMN13153376, study PRJNA577476) | soil metagenome | isolation source: 60 cm soil or saprolite under Garry oak tree replicate 1 | place: USA:California | collected 2016-06-15 | reverse complement strand
TTTGCGCGTTGAACTGGAGACCCATGAGCGACTGTTCCGGACGGTTTACCGGCGACTGCTGAAACTGTACTGTCGTCGTCGGCCCCTGCACGGGATCCCTGGTGGCATCTCTATAGCAAACGATCACGCGATTGGACACGCCGCTGGCGGAGCTCTCAAAGCGTATCTGCCAGTGGACGTCATTAGCACCGAAGAAGGCCAGGCCCACAGCGGCGTCGCGCGCCCCTTCAGCTGCGTCCCGCATCTCCTTCGACCAGTACTCATCATGTCCAACCGAGAGGAAGCCCCTGTAGTTGAGCAGGCGGCTGCCGTTTGCGTGCGTGTCCGTGTTGGTCGAGTAGTTCACATCATAGCCCGAGCGCTCCAGCCAGCGCACGAAGTACAGTTCCCACGCCGTGAATCCTCCCCCCCCACCCGCACCGGAACCTGTGTAGGGCCGATCGAAAGAAACCTTAACGGCCGCGCTGTTACCACTGACAGTGGTAGCTCCGTAGCTGTTGTAGGTATATAAGCTTTTGCCGGTTTGACCATCGTCCGGATAGTTGTTGTAGGCCTGATAAGTGCTCACGCTCTGCTGGTACAACAGGGCCGCCACGCGGGTATCGTCGCGGACAACGAAGGTAATGTAATTCTGATAGTTCTGCGCGTTGGTGAGCACGACAAGGTAGATACCACTGGTCCAGGAGCTGGGCACGCTCAAGGTATAGCCCGGCACCCAGTTGCACGCAATCATCCCAGTAGTAGGGTCGGTTGGACAAGGCGCCTGCTGGGTGCCGTTAAATGGTCCGGCGTGCTGCAATAGGCGGCCACCTAAGCCTTGATACCAACCGATCCGATAGACATCGATGCTGTAGGTCTGGGCCGGATTGACCGACACGTAGAAGGTGATTGGCTGCCCCTTGTTGACACTCGTGGCCGAGGCGTACCCCTTAACTTGCCCTGGCACGTCAGAGGCCGTGCTCAATAGCTGCCAACCGCCCGAGCCGGGCTGCTGGTTCTCGATCACAATCGGATTGTCGGCAGCATAAGCCAGCGTGGAAAGGTCGCGCTGTGCAAGCAATCCCACCACAACCAGGGCTAGTGCGAACGATAGCCGGGCCCATGTCATAGGATTGGTCCCGCGAAGAAGCGCTATCCTCAGTAAGTCAAACCGTGACGCTTCCATGATCTTTCCTCCTCGCGCCTTCTAAGTCGGAGAGGGACAAGAAGCGCGCGGATTCACGTGCTTTGAGAAACGCGTTCTAGTCAGTAAGTAGTAATCTCTTTATCGTTCCATCAACTCGCTGAAGAGGGACACACTACTAGCGAACTTTGTCGAAGGGATCTCACGCGAGTTAAAGCCGAACCGCCAACCTAAAGATCAACCAAAATCGGGCGGCATGCTACGGCAACGAATGGGGGAAGTCAAGGACAAATTCCGACAGGACCATCCGACAGGACAAATTCGATAATTCTTTCAAAGTTTTAGGACAAACAGAGCCGTTGACGGCCGGAATCTTGATAATTGACAACGCCCATCTACCGGCTTCGCCATAGAATTCAAACATTCGGCGAAGTGAAAGCTCACGATTGGCGACCGACTCGAAAACGCACGACAATCAGGTAAGCATTACGTTGGTTTAGCTGGCTTGCTATTCCGGCCGTCGACGGCTCTGGCAAGCCGGACCGCGTCTAACAAGGTGCTGAAAAATGATAATCGCGAATCGTTTAAGTCGTTGTTCTGGCGCCCCGCTTTTTGTGACCGTTCCCTTTGTGATAGCCTCACGGCGTGGCTTTGCAAACTTCTGGACAGATCCGAGTTGCCCTAGACCAGGCCACGGTCTTCGAAACCGTTCGAGATCCGGTGTGGCTCGCCGAGCGCATTCCCGGTTGTAAAGATCTCCACGAGCTTGCGGAAGGCCGTTATTCCGCCGTGCTGACGAATGAGGTTGGGTTCATTACGCTGCGCTTCAAAGTCATCGTCGAAGTGGTTAAGATCGATCCTCCCAGCGGAATTGAGGCGAAGATCACCGGTGATGCGATCGGACTTGTTGGCCGGGTTCAGGCCACAGCGGGATTAGAGCTGTCGGAAGTCGGGCCTAACCAAACTGAGATCCGCTATTCATCCAATGTCAGCCTGACGGGAAAGCTCGGCGGCCTGGGCGAGCCGGTATTTCGGGCAAAGAGCGCGGAAGTCGCAAGGCAATTTGGAACGAATTTGAAGGCGGCGATCGATCGAATACCCACAGACGCGCAGAAATGAAATCCTTCGACCTCGCAGAACCCGCAACTCTTGAGGAAGCTGTTGCGCTTCTCGATCCCGAGAACAGGAGCGTGCGCGCCATCGCGGGTGGCACCGCTCTAATGCTGATGATGAAGACGCGGCTGTTTCAGCCAACACGTCTTGTCAGCTTGCGCCGCCTCAACGGAGATCTTCGCGGCATACGTGTGAATCAAGACGGCGGATTGCGCATCGGCGCAATGACGTCGCTGGCTCAGCTCGAATACTCTCCTCTCGTTGCGAGCACGTATCCCGTGTTGAGCCGGGCTCTCGGAACGCTTTCGAACATCCGGATACGTAACGTCGCGACGCTCGGCGGACATCTGGCTCACGGGGATCCGCATATGGATCTTCCGCCGATTCTGATAACGCTTGGGGCAAAAATTTCGGCGGTCAGCCCCCGCGGCCGGCGTTGGGTCGATGTTTGCGATCTCTTCACGGGCTATTACCAGACTTCATTAGCCAAAGATGAGCTGATCACCGCTGTCGAAATAGCCGGCCAGCCGCCGGGCGTTTATTGTTGGTATGAAAAGTTCACAGCGCGTTCGGCCGACGATTGGCCGACGGTCGGTGTAGCCGTGCGGTATACGGTCGACGCTGGTGTTATCGGCGACGCACGTATTTCGGTCAGTGCCGCGACAGAACGCCCGATGCGCACCGTTGCGGCCGAAGCCGAGCTGATTGGCGCTAATCCGACCGCGCAGGTTTTTTCGAGAGCCGCAGATGCCGCGGCTGGTGACCTGGAACCCATTGCTGATCTGCACGGGAGTGCGTCGTACAAGCGAGAAATGGTGCGCGTTCACGTTCGCCGCGCGCTGGAGAAAGCAGCACAGTGGCGAAGATAATCGAGCCGCCTCCAAAGACTGAGCGAAAAGCTCCGCCAACGCGGCAAGTCAAACGCTCGGTGCGCCGGCTGGAGAGCAAGTCCAAGGTCGATGGCAGCGCGGAATATATTCACAATCTCACGCTGCCCGGAATGCTCTACGGGAAGATAGCTCGCAGTTCGATTCCCCACGGCAAAATCCTCAGCATCGATCCAAGCGCGGCGCTCGCTCTTGAGGGCGTTTATGCGGTGATCACCGGGGACGATATCCGCCGGCTCATTCCGGATCCTTACTACGGTCCGGCATTTCACGATCAGCCGATTCTGGCGCTCGAGAAAGTGCGCTATGCCGGCGAGCCGGTCGCCGTGGCGCTGGCGAAGGATCCGCATGTCGCCGAGGAAGCAGCAGATTTGATCGCGGTGGAATATGAGCCACTGGAAGCGGTCTTTGATGAGGTCCAAGCCGCAAAACCGGGCGCTCCCATCATTCACGACGTGCTCAAACCAGCCACGACTTTTCCCGATCTCAAGCATCTTCAAGGACGATCCGGAACGAACGTCGCTCTCAGCGCGCACGTGCGCCGCGGCGACTTGGCCCAGGCGTTCAAGGAATCGGATTATGTCTTTGAACAGACGTTTCGCAACGGCAAGGTCATCCATGCTCCTCTAGAGCCGTATGTGACAGTCGGCGAGATGGCCGGTCCAGATGGATTGACGATTCATACGGCATCACAAAGCCCATCCTTCGTCCGGTCGGAAATAAGCCGGCTCTTGGGCTGGCCGGAAAATCGCGTCCGCGTCCGAACGGCGTTTTTGGGCGGCGGATTTGGCGGCAAGCTCTACATCAAGCTCGAAGCGCTGGTTGCCGCCTGCACTCTCTTGGTTCGAAAGCCGGTGCGCATTGCGCTGACGATGGAAGAGCAGTTCTACACGATCACCAAACACGGCGCGACAGTTCGGCTCAAGACAGGAGTCCGGAAGGACGGACGCATCGCCGCTCGCGAAGTCGAAGTGTGGTGGAACGGCGGCGCTTATGCAGATATCGGGCCGCGGGTCACGCAGAAGTCGGGTCTGACCTCCTCTGGTCCTTACGATATCGAGAATATTTCCATCGAAAGCCATGCGGTTTATACCAACGAGCCGCCGGCTGGGGCGCTGCGCGGCTTCGGTATCTCGCAGGTGGTGTGGGCATACGAGTCTCAGGCCGACGTCATTGCGCGTGCGCTGAATATCGATCCGATCGACTTTCGACGGAAAAACATCCTGCGCGAAGGCCGGCCGCACGCGACGGGGATGCCGATGACCGATATCGACATCGACGCGATTCTGGACCGTCTGGCGGAGCGGATGGAGTGGAATCGCCCATTCGATCGCGGTTCCGCAACGATTCGGCGCGGCCGCGGCATCGCCATCGGAATTAAATCGTGCGTGGCTCCGACGACGTCGGTTGCCATGGTGAATATCTATGGCGACGGAAGCTGCGGCATCTGCTCGAGCACCGTAGATATGGGTCAGGGTTCGGATACCGCGATGGCGCAAATCGCCGCTGAAATCCTCGGTGTCTCGGCCGAATCGATTCGGGTTGTGCATCCCGATACCGACGTGACTCCCTACGATATGGCCACTCTCGGCTCCCGTTCCACCTACCACATGGGCAACGCCGTGCGGCGCGCCGCAGAAGATGCCCGCGCGCAATTGCTGCGCATGGCGGCAACCGTGCTGAAAACCGGTGAGGGTGATCTCGAGTGCCGGGACGGCGTGATCGCCGCCCATTCCGGCGCGCGCGTGACGTTTCACGACCTCATGGTGGCGCGGTTCGCCATGCAAGCTGGAAACATCATCGGCATCGGATCCTTCATCCCACCTTACGAGAAGCCCGACCACGAGACGGGTCAGTCGCGTCAAATCACCCCATTCTGGATGCTCGGCGGCGCAGGCGCGGAAATCGAGGTTGATACGGAAACCGGACGCATTCATGTCGTGAAACTGGTTAACGTGGGCGATGCCGGGTCGCCAATCAATCCGGATATCGTCGAGCGGCAGCTCATAGGCGCCGGCACGATGCAGTTCGGTTTCACTGTTTTTGAGGAAATGATTTTCAATGAAGGCCAGGTCGTTAATGCCAGCTTCGCGGATTATAAGATCCCGGGTATGCTCGATGTTCCGGATCAACTCAGCGGCGAAATGATCGAAGTACCGCACCGGCAGGGACCATTCGGCGCCAAAGGCGTCGGCGAGACCGGCATGTTCTGTGTTTCGCCTGCAATAGGAAACGCTTTGTATGATGCCATCGAAGTGCGCATTACGGAAATGCCGCTCACGCCCGAGCGCGTGCTGCGCGCCCTGCGCCGGGCGCAAAACCGGCCGTTGGGGAGTGATTGATGAAGCAAAACCACCGGCGGACGATCCGATTCAAACTCAACGGCCGGCCTGCAATCACCGAGATCGCCACACACGAGACGTTGCTCGAGGTTTTGCGGCGCGACTTCAGCCTTTTTGGCGGACGCGAGAGCTGCGGGCATGGCGGCTTTCGTCGACGGGGCTGAAGTCACGACTGTCGAAGGGCTCGCTTCCGGCGGCAAATTGCATCCGATTCAAGAGTCGTTCATCGCCAACTGCGGATTTCAATGCGGCTTTTGCACGCCGGGATTCATTCTGATGACCAAGGAGCTGCTCGAACGCCACCCGCAGCCAACGACGGACGAGATCCGTCATTATTTATCGGGAAATTTGTGCCGCTGCGCTGCCTATCCAGATATCGTCCGTGCGGTAAAGGCAGCCGCAGGCGAGCACAATCCTTAGGAAACGCCTGCTGTAGCGGCGGTCCGCGAAGCGCAAGCGCCGCTACAGTGGAAAAGCCTTTGAAAGGGTACGCGATGCGGAACGTATCGTCGCAGCCGCGAAGGACGCGGGAGTCACCGCCATCGATCATTTGATCACGACGCACTATCACGGAGATCACATCGGCGGTCTTGCCGAACTTACCGCTCGAATTCCCATCAAAGAGTTCATCGATCACGGTCCCAACACGCAGCCCAATCCCGCGATCGATTCGTTTCTCCAGGGTGGATATCGCGAGCTGACCTCAAAGGCGAAACATACGGTGGCGAAACCCGGCGATAAGATTCCGATCGCCGGTGTGGATTGGCGTATTGTGACGTCGGCCATGCAAGTCCTTAAGACACCCCTCCAGGGCAAAGCCATACCGAATCCATATTGTGCGAACTTTACCCCGCAGCAGGGTGTCGACCTGACCGAAGATGATCAGTCTCTCGGAAGCTTTATTACGTTCGGAAAATTTCGGACGATCCACCTCGGGGATCTGACGCTGAACAGACAATTCGAGTTGATGTGCCCGACGAATCGTCTCGGCACCGTCGACCTTTTGATTGCGGGACGCCACGGAAACGTCAACGCAGAGTTCCTCGCCCACGCGCTTCGCCCGCGCGTGGTCGTAACCAACAACGGCACACGGAAAGGCGCGCAGCCCGATGCCATGAAGATCTTCTTCACGTCACCTCGTGTCGAAGACGTGTGGCAGATTCACTTTTCGCAGCTTAGCGGCCAGGAATACACCGTCCCGGGATTGTTTATCGCGAACATAATCGACCAGCAACAGCAGGCGATGCCGGTCGCACCGTTGCCGCCTCCGCCTCAAGGTCCGCAGACGCCCCCGCCGCCGGAACATAACGGTAAGGCGTACTACATCAAGATCTCCGCGCAGCCGGACGGTGTGTTCACGGTAACGAATATGCGCAATGGCTTCAGTAAAACTTACGGGGCGAAGCCTGCGAGCGATTGAGAAATATGGCAACACCGCTCAGCGCCTTCAATCTCAGGCGCTGGATCGATGATCATCGCAATCTGTTAAGGCCGCCGGTTGGGGCCGAGATGATCTGGAAAGACTCTCAATTCATGGTCATGGTCATCGGCGGCCCCAACGCCCGCAGAGATTTCCACATCAATCCGGGTGACGAATTCTTTTATCAACTGGAAGGAAACATCGTTCTTGAATATATCGATAGTGCCGGCAAGAGGCAGCGCGAGACGATCCGCGAAGGAGATGTTCTGCTTCTGCCGGCCCGCACTCCTCACTCTCCACAGCGCCCCGCCAACACGGTAGGCCTCGTCGTGGAACGGCTCAGAGAACCCAGCGAGGCCGAAAGCTATGCCTGGCATTGCGAACGATGCGACCGGAAGTTGTACGAGTTAGTGCGCGGCGAAGGGGATCTGCTGCAGGACCTCGGCAGGGTCGCGGCCGAGTTCAACGCCAGCGAATCTCTTCGCACTTGCAAAGCGTGCGGTTACGTGCAGCCTGTTCCGGAAGGACCACGATTGTAGCAACTGTAGCGGCGCGGCGATGTATGAAGGTGTGAAAAATTGACGAGAACCCTGTCAGATGTCAAATGTCCGTGACCGCCGCTACAGAAGCCCTCACTGGATCGGCAACAGCGGCTTCTGGCCGGCTGAGAGCTGTTGATCGAAGGCGGTCAATAAAACACCGTCCGCAGTATGCTGCGCCATGAAGTCCACCATGTCCACAAGGTCCCTCTCTCCGAAAGCTTTCAATGCTCGTGCATACGTTTCCGCACTTACCAGGTGTTTGCGAAAGACCTCGCGGCCGAGCTCGATGAGCGCGGCGTCTTTTTCCGCAAGTCCCGTAACAGGTTTGCGCAGCCGCACGAGGTCAATGATTGCCGGTTCGAGGCCGTCCTTCAGCGCTGCGGGTTCGGTCATCGTCCATTCATACTGAAGATCGTGCTCGCGCGCCGTCACAAGAATCGCGAGTTCCATGAGCCGGCGTCCGACACTCGCCTCCAACGATTTCAGGCCTGCGCCGTGACGCCGGATGTGAGCCGGGCCTGTACCTTCGGGAGCAAGAGGCCGGCTGTAGAGCGCGGGTGGTGTCGCTGAAGCCGGGGTTGGCCTTTGGATCAGTGGAAGACGGCTTCTCGAATCCGGATGAATATCATCCGGGGGAGTGAATGGCAGCGGCAAGAACTGCTTCCAACCAGGAGGCATATGCTGGTTAAACACAGTAAGCCTGGCTGATGTTCCCGCGTAGTTGCCCATCAAATCCACGAGGTCGACGAGGTCGCGCTCGCCAAAGAGTTTCAAGGCGCGAGCGTAGGTTTCGGAGCTGAGTTTGTGTTTTCCAAAGATCTCACGGCCAGCCTGGACGATAGCGGATTCTTTTTCACCGATTCCCGGGAGCGGTTTCCGATGTCGCACAACATCGATAACCGCGGGATCCAATCCCACGGCAATGGCTTCCATCTCATGCAATGACCATTCATAGGGCTGATCATGTTCGCGCGCGGTCGTCAGGATCGCGAGTTCCGTCAAGTCGCGTCCAACCGAAGACTGAAATCGCACGTTGCCTTGTGAGCCATGTAGACGTATCGCCGCCGCGCCTGTCAGCGGCTGCCCGGCGATCACCGGAAGCCGGTTCCGACTCTCGATTTCCTGCGCAGATGCCGCTGCTTGGACCGACGAGAGGACCAACACGAAACAGAATGCTCGAAACAAGGCGTACTTCCCCTTCAGCGACATCATTCCTCCTTCCAGGCTGTCCCCACTGTAGCGGCGGTCCGTGAAGCGCAAGCGCGGCAGCGCTCAGCCTCACGACAATGGCCGCCGACAATCCAACAATTTGTGAGATCCTCGGCGGTCATACACCGCCGCTACAGTGGGACCGGGTTGGATTCTAACTTATTCCTCTGCGATTGAAACGAACGGATTGTTGCTATACTCTCCAGCACAACTGGATGTTAGTCAAAGTTCTCGGGAGGTCTCAATGAAGCGCTGTCTCGCGATCGTATCCGCCATTGCTTTGGTACTATGTGCTGCTCCACTGTTCGCTCAGCAGAAGGCAACGATACAGAATGTGCCGGAAATCTCTTACACATCGGTGCCGAACTTACTGAAGGTACCCGCCGGCGAAACTCTCGGCGAAGCTGTCGGCATCGCCACGAATTCCAAAGGCCATATCTTCGTCTTTTTCCGCAGCAACAACACACGGCTGTGGGAGTTCGATAAGAACGGCAACTTCGTCAAGGAAATCGGAAAGGGTTATTACGGCTTCGAATTCGCGCACTCCGTCCGCGTCGATACGCAAGACAATATCTGGACCGTCGACGAGGGGACGAACACCGTTACGAAGTTCAGCCCCGAAGGCAAGTTCCTGATGGTGCTCGGACGCAGGCCGCCTGCAGTCTTAGGTGCCGTTGCCTCGCCCGCAGGTCCAAACGCGCCGGCGCAAAAATACATTTTCTGCCGGCCGACGGATGTCGGTTGGGATCCGCAAGGCAACATATTCGTCTCCGATGGATACTGCAACAACCGGGTGGTGAAGTTCGACAAGAACGGGAGATTCGTGGCGCAGGCGGGCAACGAGAAGGCCGGCAAGGAGCCCGGTCAATTCAACTTGCCGCACGGGCTTCAAGTCGATGGTCAGGGCAACGTCTGGGTGGCCGACCGCACCAATATCCGGTATCAGGTCCTGGACAACGACCTCAAGCCGAAGAAGATCTATGACAATCTTGGCGTCGGGTGGACCGTTTGCGTTTCGCAGGGCCCGCATCAGTACGTCTTCGCCTCCAACTCCAATCCCAACGGCAATACTCCGGGTTCCTGGGAGATCACAGGCGAGATCTACAAGATGGAATTGGACGGCACCGTCATCGGTAAATTCGGTCATGCGAGCAAGGAATTCGGCGGGTTCCAGGTCGTGCACATGATGGATTGCCGTAATCCGAACGAGATCCTCGTTGGGGAAATCGAGTCCTGGCGCGTGCAGAAGTTGATCCTGGGGCAACCAGCCGCCACCAAGACATCGAGCGCACGATAGGAGATTCTTTTATGAGACGATTAGTGCCACTACTACTTGCCACCATCCTTCTTGCGGTGTTCCCGGCTGCAGCTCAGAATGTGCCTGAGATTCCCTTCGATTCTGTCGCGAATCCGCTGACGCTGCCCGATGACATCTATCTGGGTGAAATCGGCGGCGTGGCTGCCAATTCCAAGGGTGATATTTTCGTTTACACACGAACCGGCCATCCGACGGTTTCACTCGGGACCGCTCGCCCGTTCGCGCACGGAGGCTCGCGGCTGTTCCAGTTCGATCGAAACGGCAAATTCGTTCGCGAGATCGGACAGAACAGCTACGGCTTCATCTTTGCGCAGCAGGTCCGTATCGACCCGCAGGACAACATCTGGCTCGTCGACCAGATGACGAACTTCGTTGTGAAGCTCGATTCTGCGGGACATCCTCAGCTGCTGTTGGGTAGAAAACCCGAGGCTATTCCCGTTCCCGCTCCTCGCGGTGAGGGCGGCGCGGGTGCTCGTGGCGAGGGCGGTGGAGCCCGCGGCGGAGGACTTCCCGGGGCCGGCGCTCAAAGCGATGTCTTTAATCGGCCCACCGATGTCGCATGGGACACTGCCGGCAACCTGTTTGTAGCTGACGGTGTCGGCAATGCTCGGGTCGCGAAATTCAACAACAAGGGCGTGTTCATCAAGTCGTGGGGTTCGAGAGGAAACGGGCCCGGCCAGTTCGGTACGGTCCGTGCGATTGCCGTCGATGCGCAAGGCAATGTCTACGTTGCCGACAGTACAAATAAGCGGATCCAGGTCTTCGACAACAACGGAACTTTCAAGACGCAGTACACCAACGTTGGAACTCCGACGGCCCTTTGCATCACGCCCGGGCCGAACCAATTCCTCTACAGCTCCAATTCAAATCCGCCGGAAGATTTCGACATCGGCGGTGAGATTTACAAGATGAAATTGGACGGCTCCGTTGTCGGTAAATTCGGCAGAGCAGGAAAACTACCGAAGGAGTTCGGAACGGTCAACGCGATCGACTGCCGGAGCGAAAACAACTTGCTCGTCGGTGAGATCGCCAATATGAGAGTCCAGAAGCTCACACTACACCCCTGATTCATGCTTCGCCGAGGGGTCATCGGACAGCCGGTTCCGAGAAAAGAAGGCAGAGACAAGGTAACCGGCCGTGCCCAGTATGTTGACGACCTCACGTTTCCCGGGCTGATCCACGGTGTCACGGTGAGGAGTGAAATTCCACGCGGAAAGATCGTCCGCGTGGAATTCGCTCCGGACATTCCCTGGAGCGAATTCATCATTGTCACGGCAGCGGACATTCCAGGGAAGAATGCGGTCTCGCTGATCATCGACGATCAGCCGTGCCTCGCGGACCAAGGCATAAATCACGCCGAAGAGCCTGTCGTTCTGTTAGCACACCCCGATAAATATCTGGCCGAACGAGCCAGACAAGCCGTGCGCATCATCGTTGAGCCTCTGCCCGCGGTTATCACGCTCGATGAATCGATGGCTGGAACAGAGATCGTTTGGGGAAAAGACAATACTTTCAAATCGTATCTTCTGAAGAAGGGCGACGTCGACCGAGTGTGGTCCACGGCCGGCTACATCGTCGAAGGCGAATACGAGACCGGGGCGCAAGAGCAGCTCTACATTGAGAACAATGGAGTCATCGCGATTGCCAATGCTCGGGAGGGGCTCACCGTATGGGGCTCGATGCAGTGTCCGTACTACGTCCAGAAAGCGCTCATGACGATCTTCGATCTGCCGCCGGAGAAAGTCAGGATCATTCAAACGGAAACCGGCGGCGGATTTGGAGGCAAGGAAGAATACCCCTCGATGATCGCCGCACACGCGGCCCTGCTGGCATGGAAATCGGGCAAACCCGTCAAGCTGATCTATGACCGGGCGGAGGACATGGCGGCAACCACCAAACGCCATCCCTCCAAAACCCATCACCGGACGGCGGTCAGCAAAGACGGCAAGCTGCTTGCGATGGACATTGATTTCGTTATCGATGGAGGCGCTTACGCAACGCTGAGTGCCGTCGTTCTGTCTCGCGGAACGATTCACGCGGCCGGACCGTATTCATGCCCTGACGTGCGCATCCGGAGCCGCGCGATGGCAACGAATACGCCACCAAAGGGCGCATTCCGCGGATTCGGCGCGCCGCAAAGTATTTTCGCGCTCGAGCGTCACATGAACCGCGTCGCGGCCGCCGTTGGTCTAAGCCCGGAAGAATTCCGCCGCCGGAATTTTCTGCGGGGCGGAGACACGACGGCAACGGGTCAAGTGATTCGCGATATCGTCGATCTTGCCGCGTTGCTCGACCGCGCTCTCGAACTTTCTTCCTATCATGACAAGAAGCAAAAATTCGCCGAGCACAACAGAACGAGTCCCGAAGTTCGAAAAGGAATCGGCTTCGCGACGTTCATGCACGGAGCAGGATTTACGGGCTCGGGCGAGCAGTACCTGAAATCGACGGTTGCCGTTGAAGCCACCAAGGAAGGACATATACGTGTTCTTGTCGCGAGCACCGAAATCGGACAAGGCACGCAGACCATCTTGTCCCAGATCGCAGCCGACACACTCGGTCTCGATTATGACGACATTGAGATCGCACAGCCCGACACGGCGAATGTTCCGAATAGTGGACCAACCGTTGCGTCGAGAACTTGCATGATCGTGGGCAAGCTCGTCGAATCGGCGTGTATCGCGCTCAAGCAATCGTTGGTTCACAGCGGCTTTCTCTTCGCCGGCTATACGCCCACGGAATTCGCCGCCGCTTGTGCGGCGTACACGGCAAAGTTTGGCGCGCTGAGATCGTTTAGCGAGTATGAACCGCCGCCGGGAGTCCAGTGGGATGACGAGCGCTATCAAGGTGACGCTTACGGCGCATTCGCATGGGCAGCTTACGTGGCGGAAGTCTCCGTCGATATGACGACATATGAAATCCGCGTTGACGACTTTGTCGCTCTCCAGGAAGTCGGCCGGGTGATTCACCCGGTTCTGGCAAAAGGGCAGGTGGAAGGCGGCGTCGCTCAAGGGATAGGCTACGCAACCTGCGAGCGCGTTGTGTGGAATAGCGACGGCCGCATGGTGAACAACCAGATGACGAATTACGTGATACCCACTTCGATGGATGTGCCTTCGATTCGTGTGTACTTCGAAGAGAATCCTTACAGCTACGGTCCTGCTGGAGCTAAAGGTATTGGCGAGCTCCCCGTCGACGGTCCGGCCCCCGCTATTCTCAATGCAGTCGAGGATGCGATCGGCCGCCGCGTCGATCACATCCCGCTCGTTCCCGAAGATCTGGTGGAAATCGTCGATGCCTGAAAAAATTCGCGTCCGGTTTAGCGTTAACGGCGAAAAGCGCGAGGTCGAAACATATCCGATGGCGCGGCTCCTGGACGTGTTGCGCGAAGATCTCCACCTCACCGGAATCAAGGAAGGATGCGGCGAGGGCGAATGCGGCGCGTGTTCGGTCATCATCGACGGCGAGCTCGTGAACAGCTGTCTCATTCCCGTCCTGCAAGCGGGAGGAACGTCGATAACGACAATTGAGGGCCTTGGCACGAATGAACAGCTCGATCGCGTTCAGGCCGCCTTCCTTGAACACGGCGCAGCGCAGTGCGGAATCTGCACGCCCGGCATGATCCTCGCCGCCGTCAACCTGCTCGAAAGGATTTCCTCACCGACGGAAGAACAGATTCGCGAAGGTCTGGCCGGAAATCTCTGCCGCTGCACAGGGTACGCGCGCATTGTAGAGGCGGTAAGACGTGCCGCTTTGGAACACGAGCGATCATGAGAGCTTTCATTCCAGACTATCAAATGATCGCACCGGCAACGCTCGCGGCCGCATTGCGCCTGCTCAAGAATGAACCGGGAATCTGGAAGCCATTCGCCGGCGGTACCGATCTGATGGTCCTGCTCGATGCCGGCAAACTCGATAACAAGCGATATCTCAGTTTGCGGCATTTCTCCGAGTTGCGCGGGTTCGTGGAGCTATCGTCCGATCACGTCACGATCGGTGCACTGACCACATACACGGAAGTCTTGCGCTCCAGCTTGCTATGTGCTGAATTCCCTCTGCTGGCCAGAGCCGCGCGGGAGACCGGCAGCGTTGCGACGCAGAATCGCGGCACGCTCGGCGGAAACATCGTGAACGCGTCGCCTGCCGCCGATTCCCCTCCTGCGCTGCTCGTTTACAACGCCGAGTTGGAACTTCTTTCATCCGGCGGCTCGCGCTGGGTTCGCTATAGTGACTTTCATACCGGATACAAAACAATGAACCTTCGCAGCGACGAGATCGTTGCTCGCATCCGTTTGCCTCGTGACGGACAAACGTGGCGTCAGTATTATCGGAAAGTGGGAACGCGCAAGGCACAAGCAATCTCGAAGGTGTGTTTTGCGGGGGCGTGCTCAATGGAAAACGGACGCATTGTCGAAGCGCGAATCGCGCTCGGAAGTGTCGCCCCGGTTCCGGTTCGCTGCCGTCAAGTGGAACGGCTGCTCGCGGGCGAACAGATCCGGCCTGCGTTGATCGAAGAATGCCGCCGCACACTTCTCTCCGAAATCACCCCAATCGACGATGCTCGCTCCACC
>WNGK01015041.1_pt1 | contig 14523 bp, 10 predicted proteins | sample 5400601 | NCBI WGS metagenome assembly WNGK01 (sample SAMN13153376, study PRJNA577476) | soil metagenome | isolation source: 60 cm soil or saprolite under Garry oak tree replicate 1 | place: USA:California | collected 2016-06-15 | reverse complement strand
CGTCGTTTTCCACCATCCGGATCGCGCTTTCGGGCAGCTCCATCTGCTTCGCCAATATGCGCCGGTTGAGGAAGGCGACCTTGGCCGCGCCGAACACCGTGAGCCGGCCGGGCCCGCCGTCCCACTCCGCCAGCAGCCCGCGCGGCTCCATCGGAACCGCGCCGTGGCGCTGGATCGCGAATGTCTCGCGGCGCACGTAAGCCGCGTTCTTGAAAGCGCCATCCGCGTCGCCGCGCACGCCGGTGAGCGTGAGCGCGCGATTGCTGCCCGCGGCTTCGAACAACAGGACGTCGTCGGCCCGGGCGGCCGCGCTGGTGACGACCGCGGGCAATGGCTCGATCGCGAGGGTGATGGCATCGAGCGCGTCCTCGGCGGCGGCGGCACTTGCGGCCAACACGACCGCGACCGGTTCGCCAACGTAGCGGACCTTGTCGTGGGCGATGACGGGTTGCTCGAACGGCTTGAACGCGGGCGAGGAGTCCTGCCGCAACGGAATGGTCGGGATCGCGGCGCCGATCTCCGCCGCCGTGATGACGGCGTGCACGCCGGGCCGTGCGCGGGCGGCAGCGGTATCGATCGAGCGGATGCGGCCGTGCGCCACCGAACTGCGCAGGATCACGGCGTGCAGGAGATTTTCGCGCGCGAGGTCGTCGACGAATTGGCCGCGCCCGCGCAGCAGGCGAAAATCCTCGACGCGTTCGATCGCGCTCCCGATGAAGGCGTTGGTCGTGCGCTTCCGGTCCATGTCAGATGACGATTGTCGCTTGTTCGTTGAGCAGCGCCCGCGCGACGCTGAAGGCTGCCAGGGCGGAGGTCTTGGGGTTCGTGCGCGACGGCTTGCCCTGCAGCTCAATCGCGAAACGTCCGGCCGCGCCCTCGGCCTCGATCTCGTGGACATTGCCCCCCGCGTCGGGATCGGCGATGAGCTCCACCTCGGTAGCGTCGAATCCCAATCCGGCCAGCGCCACCGCGGCGGCGACGTTGGCGTTCTGCGGATAGAGCAACGCGGCTTCCCCGGCCGTACCCTTGTACAGCACGGTTCGCTCCGCGACCTTACCGAGATCGACCAGACGCTCCGCCGGCGAGCCGCGCCAGGCCAACGGCGGTTTGCGCGAGCGGTAACGCACCGAGGTCAAGCCGGCGAAGCGCATGGCCGCGATGGCATCGATGCCTCCGACTGCGCCCGCCGGCAACAACATGCGGCTGTTGCCCTCGCGCGCGGCCGATTTGAGCCGAGCCAACAGCGTCGCATCGGCGAGCGCCCCGACCGAAATCAGCAGGCAGTCGATCCCGCGGCGCAGCACGGCGTCGGCATGCTCGGCGACCGCCGCCTGGCCCGCAACTTCGGCAACGAGCGCCGGTTTGCGCGCGATGAGATCGTCGAGCGTTTCGACGATGTCGACCCCGCAGAGTTTCGTCCGCGCCGCGTCGCCGCGACCGGGTCGGGCGAGCGCGCCGACGATGCGCACGCCATCTGCCGTGTCGGCGCCGCGCAGCGCGGCGACCACGTCCTGCGCCATGCCGCCGCAGCCGATGAGGCCGATTGCGGTCATATGGCGATCACTGCGGATTGAGGCGCATGCCCGTGAACTTCCATTGCGACAGCTCCTCCATGGCGTAGCGCACGCCTTCGCGCCCGAAGCCGCTCGCGCCGACGCCACCGAAGGGATAGGTGTCGAGCCGGAAGCGGCTGGCATCGTTGATCCAGAGCGAGCCGACCCTGAGCTTGCGCGAAACCTTGAAAGCGGTTTCGAGGCTCGTGGTGAAGCAAGCGCCCTGCAACCCGAATTCGGACGAGTTCGCGAGTTCGAGCGCGGCGTCGACACCTCGCGCATGAGGCGCGCGTGCGGCGGCGCCTCCGCCACGATCGCGGGTCCGAGAATGGCGCCGCGGCGCTGCGGCTCGAGCACGAGCTTGGCGCCTTTGGCAACGGCGTCCTCGACCATGGCTTCAACCCGGTCGGCGGCGGCGCTGCTCACCATCGGTCCGACGTCGATGGCGGCATCGTCGGGATCGCCGACCTTGAGCTTCTTGGCCGCTGCGACGAACAATTCGAGAAAGCGATCGAACACCGGCCGCTCGACGATTACCCGCTGCGCCGAGATGCATTGCTGGCCGCTCGCCTCGAAGGCCGCGCCCGCGATGCGCGTCGCCGCATCGTTGAGATCGGCGTCGGCGCAGACGATGTTCGCCGCGTTGGATCCGAGCTCGCCGATGAATTTCTTGGCGCCCGCGGCGCGGGCCAGTTCGTTGCCGGCGGCGGTGCTGCCGGTGACGGTGACGACGGCGACCAGCGGATGGGCGGCCAGGAGCTTCGCGCTCTCGCGCCCGCCGGGCACGACGTTGAAGAGCCCGTCGGGCACGCCCGCGGTTTTCACCGCCTGCGCCATCAGCAACGCGACCTCGGTGCCGGGCGGCGACGGCTTGACGACGACTGCATTGCCGACCGCCAGCGCCGGTGCGACTTTCTGAATGAGGAGATTGGCGGGCCCGTTGAATGGGGTGACCGCGGCGACCACGCCGTAGGGCACGCGCGTGGTGAAACCGAAGCGGCCGGCGCCTGCCGCCGTCACGTCGAGCGGCAGCACTTCGCCCATGAGATGGGGCACTTGCGCGGCGCAGGCGCGGATGAATGTGCCCACGCGCTTGGCCTCGAATGTCGCGGCCCGGCGCGGCTTGCCGATGAATCGAATGAGCGAGCGGACCAGCTCGCCTTCGATCTTGTCGATGGCGTCGGCCGCGGCCAACAGCCACTCGACCCGCTTGCCGGTGGTTGCGTCCTGATGCTTGAGGAATGCCGCATGGGCGTGCTTGACCGCGGCGTCGACGACCTTGGCGTCGGACTCGATGATTTGCGAGGCCACGGTCTCGTCGATGGGGCACACGAGCGGCGAGAGGCCGGCTTCGAATTTCACGGGCCCGCCGATCCACGGCATCAGCTGCGGTATGGTCATCGTCTTCCTCCGCGATCTTCTTAGTTCTGAAACTTTCTACACGTGCTGGCCTTCGCTCAGCGGAATGTCGCGCAGCGTGCTCGGCGCGAACAGTTCTTCCAATTTGACGCGGCGATCGGTCAGCCCGTGCTCGTGGGTATACTGGAGCAATGCTTCGATCGTCGGCCGGTTCGCCGCGATGCCATAGGGATACCAACCCGGCCCGAGGATCTCCTTTTCCTCCTCGATCAGCGGCTGCAGCCACGCCGACGAGACTTTGGGCGAGCCCATGTCCGCCAACAGATGATAGGCATGGTCCTTGGCGCGACAGAGCGCCTTGTACATGCTCAACGCCACCCAAGGGTCGCGCTGGTACACGTCGTTGCGGATCACCACCGTGTGCATGATCGGGTAGATCTTCGTGCGCCGGTAATAGTCCTTCTCGACCTCGGCATAGTTGGGAAACAGCCGGCGCACCTTGGGCGAGCCGCGGCGGAAGGCGAGCGGATTGTTGGCGGTCATCATGAAGTCGATCTCGCCGCGCTCGAGCAGGTCGCCGAGCTCGGCGCCGGGCGGCGCCTGGGTGAGGCGAATGCCCGCGGGCAGCTTGCGGCCAACGCGGTCGGCGCGGCCCTGGACCCATTCGACGTCGCTCGGCTTGACGCCATATTCGTGCTGCAGCAGGCCGCGCATATAGACCGCCGCCGTCATGGTGTATTCAGGCACGCCCCCGCGCTTGCCCTTGAGGTCGGCCGGCGTCTTGATCCCCTTGTCGGTGTTGATGAAGAAGTAGCCGTGGCGGAAGACCCGCGACGGAAATGCCGGAATGGCGACGAACGGCGCCTTGCCGGTGCTCACCAGCGTGGTGTAGTTCGACAGCGACATTTCCGAGATTTCGAACTCGTTGAATTGCAACATGCGCCAGAAAATGTCGGGAGGTTGCGAGGCGATGTAATTCAGCTCGATGCCCTCGGGTTGCACCGACCCGTCGCGGAGCGCGAGCGTGCGGTCGTAGGGCCCGCACGCAAATGTCAGACGCAGCTTGCTCATCGGCTCATTCCTCGCACAGCATCACCAGAATCGCATCATTTGACGCGTTATGCGCGGCCGGAAACCGCGCACCCCCTTGCTGCCGAATAATGCGTCAATTCGACCGATAGTATCGCCAACCCTGCATGACTTATGCGCTAGTGTCCGGATTCCGAAGTTCGCAAGTCCTTGCAGCACACTCTCGTGCGAACTTCGGAATCAAAGGGACACTAGCAAACTTACCCATTCTAGTGTGGTTTTGGATTTGAAGTTCCTAGGCGAGTTCGCTGCATACTTGTAGGAACTTCAAATCCACCACACTAGTGTGGCGGTTCAGAAGTCCGCATCATTTTTGCAGCGAGTCCGAAATGCGGACTTCTGAACCAGAGCCACACTAGATCAATAAGTTGCTAGTGTCCTTCGATTCCGAAGTTAGCAAACGAGGCTGCGGCACAATGATGCGAACTTCGAAGGAGGGCGCGTGGAAAGTAACCGGATGTCCCAGGTCTCGCGTTTGATCTCGATCGTGGTGCCATTGCTGCTCGGGCTCGCCGTTCAGGCGACGGCGGAGACCTACCCCGAGCGCGTCGTTCGCATCATCAATCCATACCCGCCGGGCGGATCGGTCGATGTGATGGCGCGAATTCTGGCGCAGAAGCTCACCGACAATCTCGGACAGCAAGTCATCGTCGAGAACCGCTCGGGCGGCGGCGGCAACACCGGCAGCGATTTCGTCGCCAAGGCGGAGCCCGACGGCTATACGCTCCTATTCACCGCGCCCGGACCGCTCACCGTCAACCAGACCCTCTATAGCAAGCTTCCCTTCGATCCGGCCAAGGACTTCGCTCCAGTCGCGCTGTTTGCGACCGCACCCATCGTGTTGATCGTCAATCCCGGCGTGCCGGCGAACAACGTGCAGGAACTGATCGCGCTGGCGAAGAAAGCGCCGGGCAAAATCAATTTCGCCTCGGCCGGCAACGGTACGACCAATCACCTCTCCGGCGAACTGTTCAAGAGCATGGCCAACATCGATATCGTGCACGTGCCGTATCGCGGCGCGGGACCGGCGATGAACGATCTCATCGCCGGCCACGTCCAGATGTTCTTCGACCTCATGCCGGTGGTGTTGCCGCAAATCGCGGCGGGCAAGGTGCGCGCGCTCGCCAATGCCGGGGCGAAGCGGCCGTCGGCGCTACCCGATGTGCCCACGGTCGCCGAGCAGGGCCTTGCCGGTTTCGATGCCTCCTCCTGGTACGGCCTCGTCGCGCCGTCGAAGACGCCGGAGCCGGTGCTCGCGAGACTGCGCGACGAAGTCGCTAAGGCGCTCGAGGCGCCTGACATGGTCGCGCGCATCCGCGAGCTTGGTTCGGAACCGGGCACGGCCTTCGGCAAGGACTTCGGAACGTTCATTGGGCCGAGGTCATCCGGACCTCGGGCGCGAAAGCAGATTGAAGGCGCACGAGGGACGCAGGAGCCGACTGGCCACTGTCTGCGGCAAGGGGCTCGAGCATCAATTCTCGCGAATGCCGGCGCTGGTGATGACGTCGCGCCACTTCTGCACGTCGGCGCGGATGCGCGCGCCCAGCGCCGCCGGCGAGCTCGCTTGCGGTTCCACGCCGTGCTTGGCGAACGCGGCGCGCACGTCGGGATCGGCGAGAACGGCGCCGACCTCGCGGTTCAACCGTGCGATGATGGCGGGCGATACGGCGGCCGGCGCGACGATCGCCTGCCACAGCGAGCATTCGTAGCCGGGAAGGCCCGATTCGGCGATGGTCGGCACGTCGGGTAGCGTCGGATTGCGCACCGCGCCGGTCACCGCCAGCGCGCGCAGCTTGCCCGCGCGAATGTGCGCGAGCGTCGGCGGGATGGTGCCGAACTGCATCTCGACGCGACCTTCGAGCAGATCGAGCGTCGACTGCGCGGTGCCGCGATAAGGTACGTGGGTGAGCTCGATCTTCGCCATCTTCTCGAACAGCGCGCCGGAGAGGTGCGCGAGCGTTGCGGGACCCGCGGAGGCGTAGTTGAGCGCGCGCGGCTTGGCTCGCGCGAGCGCGATCAGCTCTTGCACGCTTTGCGCGGGCACGCCGGGATAGAGCGCAAGCACGAAGGGCGAATGGCCCAGCATCGATACCGGGGCAAAATCCTTGACCGGATCGTAGGACAGCGTCGCGAAGCTCGCCGCCACCGCGTGCGTGCTGGTGTTCGCGAGGCCGAGCGTGTAGCCGTCGGCATCCGCGTGGGCGACCTCGCCGCTGCCGATGCTGCCGCCGCCGCCGACGCGGTTTTCGACGACGAGCGGCTGGCCCAAGCGCTCGGCGAGCTTCTGCGCCACCAGCCGCGCGACGGTATCGGAGCTGCTGCCGGCGGTGAATGGCACGATGAACCGGATCGGGCGCTCGGGCCAGCGCACATCGGCCGACTGCGCATGGGCGACGTCTGCCGCAAGCAGGCCTGTCAGCAATGCCAGCGCGACGCGCGTGATGGCAGGCGTCCCACGGCACCTTTGTTCCTGCTTGACGTACAACGGTGCCGTTTGCCCGGTGCGCTCCCCTCCCCTTGTGGGGAGGGGTTGGGGGTGGGGGTAGCGCGATTGTTCGCACGGCTCGCGATCGTCATCTCACCGCACCACCCCCTTCCCCAACCCTCCCCCACAGGGGGGGAGGGAGCAGACCGAGTTTGCGACTTGCTGTGATTTCACTTCGCACGAACGCTCAATCATGCAATCCGCTCGGCTTCGCGCACAATCATGCAATCCGCTCGGCTTCGCGCAGGCTCTCGATCAGGGAGCTGCGCAGCAGGAAGGCACGCGCGAGCTTCGGGTCTTCCGCGGTCCGGCGCAACTCCTCGTGGTTGCGCTTGCGCACCGCGGGGTCCTTCTCCGCCAGCAGCCGCTTGTTGCGGATGGTTTGCGCCTGCGTGTGCTGCAACGCGACGTGCCGGCGCTGACGCTCGTAGCGGTCGAGCACCTCCTGCCCGGCCTCCCGGCGCAAGATCTTGGTGAGCTTCTCCGCCAGGTTGAACGCGTCATGAATGCCGCTGTTCATGCCCATGGCGCCGATCGGGCTGTTCACATGCGCGCAATCGCCGGCGAGGATCGCGCGCCCGATTCGGAACTTCTTCGCCACCCGCTGGTGCACGACGTAGAGGTTGCTGCCGACGATATCGAACTCTCGTCCCGTCGGCAGGAAACGCTGCAGCCGCGCCTGCAACGCGTCGGGACGCGTGAGCGCCGTCTCCTGCGCGTCGGATTCGGCGGGAAAGTGAATGCGCCAGCGGTCAGGCGGACCCTTCCAGTGAAACAGGTTCGACCATTCGTCCGGATCGGAGATGTAGTTGCGCTCGGTATAGCCGTGTCTTCTGAAATCGTAGGCGACCTCGATGTTCAAGGTGCGATCGGGATAGGTGAATCCTTCGAACTCGATGTCGAGGTCCTTGCGGACGATGCTGCGCGCGCCTTCGGCGCTGACGAGATAGGCGCCGCTGACGGATTCGGTCTCGCCCGCCGGATTGGTTGCCCATGCCGTCACGCCGTCGCTGCCTTGGGTGAATGCCGTGAACGTGGTCGAGAGGCGAAGCTCGATATTGGGATGCGCCTTGGCCAGCCTGAGCGCTTCCTCGACGATCTTGATGCGCTCGCATTGCAGCACGTAGGGAAAGCGTGTGTCGTCCCTGAGAAGGCCGTGATCGAATTCGGCGATCAGCCGGTTCTCGCGGCGGTCCCAGTAATGGACCAGCGGCGCGATGATGCCGCGCGGCTCGAGCTTGTCGTAGAGGCCGATGCGCTCGAGCAGCTCCAAGGTCGCGGGATGGTTCGTTCCCGCGCGCGGCACCTGTTCGAGGAAATTGTCCTCGCCCAGCGCTTCGATCAGGCAGACTTGCACGCCCGCTTGCGCCAATGCGAGCGACAGACAAAGCCCCACCGGTCCGGCCCCGACGACGATCACGCGGTTGGAGGTGTTATCCATCTTGGAATCATGGAGCGCGCAACGAACTCGGTGCGCTCCCTCCCCCAACCAAACCCGGCCTGCCGGGTTTGGTCATTTTTAAGATTCGCCGGAAGCGGGCAAGCCCGCAGCCGGCTGGGGGAGGGTTGGGGAGGGGGGTGGCGCGTGCGTCACTACCCATGCATCTCGCCCGACCCCCACCCCCAACCCCTCCCCACAAGGGGAATTGTATACTTGACAAGTACGACCACACCTTACGATTGGGCCGCCGCTTCGCCGATGATGTGGCCTTCCCAAAGGTAAAACCTACTGACTTTGCGGAACATAGGTGCGGCTTCTGGGCTCAAGAACACCACTCCGAATTGCTTGGTCTCGCCGGGCAAAAAGTGCTCCCCTCGGGTTAGTATTCGGCAGTCCCAAGCACGGAAGTCTTGGGGGTCAAACTTGCAGGGACATCCGAACCATTCCCCTACAATCGGGTGCTGACGCCCACCCTTGTCCGAAGGATACAAGGTTATTTTCGCAATAAAGTCAGGCGTGACGTTTTTCATTTCGCTCTTTTTTGCGCGCGCGGCTCAACAAATCGGCGGCCGATGAATTGATTCGGCGATTAGCGAAGAAAACGCCTTCTTCGTCAGCGCCGAGGGGGAGGGGAGCAGACCGAGCCTGCCTCGAGAATGTGCGCGTCTCGCGCGACCTCAATTCTTCGCGGCCACCACGTCCTTCACGGCGCCGACCCAGCCGGTATGGGTGAGGTCGAACACGATGCCGAGCGGATCCTTGTACTTGGCCTCGTAGTAGGAGTGCGCGCTGGCGCCAGGAGCCGCCGGCTCCGGCCGGCCGGCAAGATACTTGCCGCCCGCGCCCACGACCTTCTTCTCCGCTTCGTCGAGATCGTCCACCCACATCCCGAAGTGGTAGATGCCGACCTTCTCGTCCCCTTCCTGCTTGAGCAGCGCGACGTTGACGGTGCCGTCGGAGACGTAGAGCCCGCGCCGGGCTTTGCCCGCCACCTTCATGTCGAAGGCGTCCTCGAAAAACTTGGCGGCCTTTTCCGGATCGGGAACGATGAGCGCGATGTGGCGAAGCTTGGCCATGACCTTTGTCCTTCTTGAGCCGTCGGGGTGACGAAGAATAGCGAGGAACCGCGCCTGACCACAAGGCGCGCAGGCTGCTATCCTCAGCGTCGGCCGCGGCAGGGGCGAACGGAATGTACAAGGACTTGCGCGAATTCATCGAGCTCGTCGACAAGCTCGGCGCGCTGCGGCGCATCGAGGGGGCGAACCCTCGCTTCGAGATCGGCGCCGTCACCGAGGTGGCGGCGGGGCGGCCCGATGGCCCGGCGCTTCTGTTCGACGGCATCAAGGGTTTTCCGCGCGGCTTTCGCATCTTCACCAACGCCACCACCAGCCCGCAACGGGCTGCGCTCGCGCTCGGCATCGATCCGACATTGCGGCCGCTCGACGCGCTCAAAGCCTGGATGGAGAAGCGCAAGGCGCTGCAACCGCGCGCGCCCGCCGTCGTCAAGGACGCCGCTTTCTTGCAGCACACGATCAGGGACAAGGACGTCGACCTCGCCAAGTTTCCGGCGCCGATCTGGCACCGCCACGACGGCGGCCCCTTCATCGGCTCGGGCTCGATCGTGATCATGCGCGATCCGGACGGCGGCTGGATCAATGCCTCGATCTACCGCGTTCAGGTGCATGGCCGGAACAAGGTCACCGTGCAGTTCGACCATACCGGCCGGCACGGCGCCATCATCGCCAAAAAATACTGGGAGCAGGGCAAACCCTGTCCGCTCGCGGTCGTCAATGGCGAGGACCCGGCGCTGTTCGTCGCCGGCTTTGAATATTTGCCCGCGGGGCAGTCGGAATACGAATTCGCCGGCGCCATCAAGGGTGCGCCGATCGAGGTCCATCCCGGGCCGCTGACCGGCCTTCCGATCCCGGCGCACGCCGAGATCGTGTTCGAAGGCCATCTCTTGCCGATGAGCGAGACCACGCTGCCGGAAGGACCGTTCGGCGAATTCACCGGCTATTACGCCTCGCAGGTACGGCCCGCGCCGGTCATGGAGGTGAGCGCGGTCCATCATCGCGCCGATCCGATTCTATTGGGATCGCCGCCCATGAAGCCGCCGCGCTTTCATTTCGGTCTGCCCTTCCGCGCCGCCACGATCTGGCAGAATCTCGACGCCGCCGGCGTCACCGACGTGGTGGGCGCCTGGCAGCACGTCTCGCAGCTCATGACCGTGGTGGCGCTCAAGCAGCGCTACGATGGCCATGCCAAGCGCGCCGCCCTCGTCGCCGCCGCCCACAGCTACATGGCGCGGCTCGTCGTCGTCGTGGACGACGATATCGATCCGTCCAATCTCGGCGACGTCATGTGGGCGGTGGCGACGCGTTGCGAGCCGTCGGAGCAAATCGACATCGTCCGCAACGCCTGGAGCTCGGCGCTCGATCCTCGCATTTCGCCGGCCGACAAGTCGCGCGGCGTCACTTCGCACTCGAAAGTGATCATCGAGGCGTGCCGGCCGTTCGCGTGGATCGAGCAATTCCCGCCGACCTCGGCGCTTTCCCTCGCGGAGGCGCGGGCGACCGAGCAGAAGTGGGGAGAGGCGTTGAAGTAGGCTCCACCCTCATCCTGAGGAGCGCGCGTATTGTGCACGCCCGGCAAAACCGGATGAGCGTGCGCGCGTCTCGAAGGATGAGGGCGGCCTCATGCTTCGAGACGCATCGCAGCGCAGCTGCGTTGTGAACGCTAGATTGCCGAAACCGGCGCTGCGATGCTCCTCAGCATGAGGCCGAGAAAGGCTGGAGCCTTCACTTAAGCGCCCTAACCCACACGCTCGCGCAAAGGGAGAGGGATTGCACCGGGAACGGGGCGCGCACCCCTATCGTCACTGTACCGCGTTGGCCGAATTGAGGCTGTCGATGAGCGCGGCCCGATACAGGAACTGCTTGTGCAGCTTCACGTCCTCCGAGATGCGCCGCAGCTCGTCGAGATGCTGGCGGCGGATCACCGGGTCCTTTTCCTCGAGCGATTTCTTGTTCTGGATCGTCTGCGCCTGCACGTAATCGACTTGCGCCTTGCGGCGCTGGCGCGTGTAGCGGTCGAACACATCGGGCTCGGCGCGGCCGAACCAGACATCGGCGAGCTTGGCCGTGAGATTCATGGCGTCGTGGATGCCGCCGTTCATGCCCATGCCGCCGATCGGATTGTTGACGTGGGCGCTGTCGCCGGCGAGCAGGACGCGGCCCTTGTTGAAGGTCGCGGCCACGCGCTGATGCACGGCATAGAGCGCGTGATAAGGGATTTCGTATCCGCCCTGCCTGGGGTGGATGCCCTGCAGGCGGCGCTGGATGCCCTCCATGCTCAGGGCCTGTTCGTCGGATTCCTCCGGCGGGACCGGCATGATGCCGCGCCAGATCCCGGGTGGGCCGTTGCCCTTGACCTTGAACAGGTTGAGCCATTCGTTCGGGTCGGAAAAATAGTTGCGGGTGCAAAAGCCGCGGCCGGTTGCGCCGAAGTCGAAGCTGGTGCCGATCTTGATGAAGCGCTCGGGCCAGGTGAAACCCTCGAACTCGATCTCCGCCAGCCGCCGCACGGTGCTGCGCCCGCCATCGGCGCCGATGACGTAGCGGCCGCGAATTTTTTCGCTCTCGCCGGCGGCGTTGGCGGTCGTCACATCGACGTGGTCGGCGCCCTGCTCCAGACCCGTGACTTTCGCGGAGAAGCGGACCTCGGCGATGCCGCTCGCCTCGATATGCGGCTTTGCCGCCCGCACCAGCTTGTATTGCTCCCACTGCACCACGAACGGGTAGGGCACTTCGCCCTCGAGCAGGCCGAGGTCGAACACGGCGACGAGCTCGCCGGTGACGCGGTCGCGAAAATGGAAGATCGGCGAGAGCAATCCGCCGCTGGCATCCTCGGCAAAGGCTTCGTCCTTGAGCCCGAGCTCGACCAGCATTTCCACGGTCGGCGGATGGATGGTGGCGGCGCGCTGATCCTCGGGCGGCTCCGCTTCGGCCTCGATCAGCGTGACCGGGATGCCTTTCTTGACCAAAGCGAGCGCCGTCACCGCTCCCACGGGGCCGGCGCCGACCACGATCACCCGATCATCGCGCTGCATCATCCGCTCCAAAAGCATTCGCACTATACGGCCGATTGGCTCGGCATCACGCTAGCCACCGTCGTCCCCGCGAAAGCGGGGACCCATATTCCAGAGGCGGTGGTTATGGGTCCCCGCTTTCGCGGGGACGACAGTAAACGAACTGAGGAGGCGACATCAGACTTTCGAAATCTCGAACATCGAGGGATGGAACAGCTCCTCGGCCGTGACCTTGCGATCGATCAGGCCCTGCTCGTGGACGTACTGCGTCAACGCCGTGATCTCGCGCATGTTCTCCGCGATGCCGTAAGGCCAGAAGTCGGTCCCCATGATCGCCATGGTCTCCTGCGTTTCCGCAATCAACCAGGGGAGCGTCACCATCAGCGCGTTGACGTCGAGGAGATCGATCATCGCCAGCGCCTTGGCCTCGCAGAACGCCTTGTAGACGCTCGACGGCAACCACGGATATTTCGCTACGAGCTCCTTGCGGATGCCGACGAGATGCATGAGCGGGAACATGCGGGTCTTCTTGTAGTAGGCCTGCTCCGCCTCGCGCGTGTTGGCGAACAGGCGCTTGATGTGGGCCTCGCCGCGCAGGAACGATGACGGCGCGCGCGCCGTGAACAGCGCGTCGAGCTCGCCGTCGCGGAGCATGCCGACGAGCGTCTGCTCCTTGCCGATGGGCTTGAGGTCGAGCCCCGCGATCGGCTTGAGCGGCGTACGCTCGTCGCGGCCTGCTTCCTCCTGGCCACCGCTGCGCCAATGGATCTCCGTCGGCAGCACGCCGTACTCGTGCTGCAGCATGCCGCGCATCCAGACCACGGCGGTGATTTGATATTCCGGCAAGCCGACGCGCTTGCCCTTGAGGTCGGCCGGCGCGCGGATGCCGGCATCGGCGCGCACATAGATGCCGGAATGCCGGAACAGCCGCGACACGAAGGCGGGGATGCCGACATAGGCCGAGTTGCCCGCTGCGACCGTGCGGATATAGCTCGAGAACGAAAGCTCCGAGACGTCGAATTCCTGGTAGCGGAAGGCGCGAAAGAAGATCTCTTCCGGATAAAGCGGCAGGTAGGTGACCTCGCAGCCTTCCACCTTGACGCGGCCGTCCCGGATGGCGCGCGTGCGGTCGTAATTGCCGCACGCAATGGTTATCGGCACCTCCACCATTGGGGCCTCCTCCTCGGTTTCGCGCTGGGATGGAATGCGCAAGGCAGTGGAACGCAAGCTCAAGTCTTCGGCAAAGCGTACTTGCTTCCTTTTCGGCTGTGAAGCGTCGCCTTGTTGTACGCTGCTTTGCGCGATATTTTCAGGCTGCGACGCGGCCTGATGCGAGCGCGCTCGCCCGCATCGGGATCGGCCAAGGAGAAAAGTCATGATGTCGACGGTGATCGGCGGCGCCATGCTGCCCCATGCGCCTCAGTTCTTCACCATGCCGGAGACCGAAGACAAGAAGAACGTCGAGCACGTGCGGGACGTGGCCGCCGAGATCGGCAAGAAGCTGCGCGCCTTGCAGCCTGACCTCTGGATCATTTTCTCCAACGATCACGCCGAGCAGTTCTTCCACACCACGGCGCCGCCGTTCACCGTCCATGTCGGCGGCGAGGCGAGCGGCGATTTCGCCGGCCGGAAATTCCACTGGAAGATTCCAAGCGAGATCGCTTTCGAGATCGTGCGCCAGCTCTACCGGCAGAACTTCGATCCCGCCTTCACCAGCACGGCCAAGATCGACTACGCGATCGGAATTCCGTTGACCCATCTCGGTCACACCGATCCCGTGCTTCCGATCTACGTGAACGCCTATCTGCCGCCGCAGCCCACCATGGAGCGCTGTTATGCCTTCGGGCAGGCGGTCGCCCGCACGGTCACCGCGCTCGGCCTCAAGACCGTGGTGCTGGCGAGCGGCGGCATGTCGCATTTCCCCGGCACCGACCGCTACGCCAATCCGGAGCTCGACTGGGACACCCGCGCGCTCGAAAAGCTCAAGAGCGGAAACCTGAAATCGCTGATCGGCTACGATGAGACCGAGCTCGACGACACCGGCAATATCGAGCTGCGCTGCTGGGCCTGCGCGGCCGGCGCATTGGGCGAGCGCAAGCCCGACGTGGTGTCGATGGATCCGAGCTGGCATCACAACTACGCCTCGCTGGCCTGGACCGGCGGACACGACGAGGCGCATCGCGCCGCGCACTATCCCTCGATCAAGCCCGAGCTGGTCGAGCTCACATCGGCGCTGCACGGCCTCGCCCACGACGCCGAGCTGCGCGCGCAATACATGGCCGATGCGCCGGCCTTCGCGGATAAATTCCAGCTTCCGCCCGATCAGCGCGAGGCGCTGATCAAGCTCGACCTGGCCTCGATCGTGAAAATGGGGGCGCATCCCCTGGTGCCGTTCCTGGCGCAATTGCAGATCCAGCGGCTGCGCCCGCGGCCGTAGCGACTTCGCGACACTGCTGCGAATTCAGCAAGCGGTAGGGTGGGCAAAGGCGCGGACGAGCTCTCGCCGCGC
>WNGK01012143.1_pt1 | contig 14523 bp, 11 predicted proteins | sample 5400601 | NCBI WGS metagenome assembly WNGK01 (sample SAMN13153376, study PRJNA577476) | soil metagenome | isolation source: 60 cm soil or saprolite under Garry oak tree replicate 1 | place: USA:California | collected 2016-06-15 | reverse complement strand
GAGCAAAGGCATCGAGACCGAGCGCACGGCGATGGTCGATTCGCACAACGCCGCCAGAATCGTGTTTGGCAATGTCGAGGTCAACGCCGACGGCGTGCTCGGCGAGGTCGATCATGGCGGCGCACTGCTGGAAGGCGTGCTCAATATCGGTCGGGGTGCTGTGGCCTCGGAAATGGTCGGCCTCAGCGAGGAGGTGTTCGGGCGCACCGTCGGCTACCTCAAGGAGCGCAAACAATTCGGCAAGCTGATCGGCGAATTCCAGGCGCTGCAGCACCGCGCCGCGCAGCTTTATATCGAGATCGAGATCACCCGCGCCGCCGTTCTGAAGGCGCTGCAGACGCTCGATGGCAATTTTGACAATGCCGGTGCCGCTGTGGCGGTCGCAAAGGCACGCGCGGGTTCAACCGCGACGCTGGCGGTTCAGGAAGGCGTGCAGATGCACGGCGGCATGGGCATGACCGACCAGTTCGACATCGGCTTCTTCATGAAGCGTGCGCGGGTCTGCCAGGAACTGTTCGGCGACAGTAATTTCCATGCCGACCAGCTCGCAAGGATGAAGAGTTATTGACCGGCGGCCGTCCCACCACGAGAGGTCGTCATCACCCGGCTTGACCGGGTGAACCAGTAATCGCAGGCGTCAGTGTTGACTGGATCGCCCGGTCAAGCCGGGCGACGACGGAATCAAGTGGAGAAACCTCGCGGCCGAAACATCCAGGACAGGCCGACGAAGCCGTCACCTGATCGGCGGCGCGTACTGGATGCCGCCGGCGCTCCAGAGTTGATTGAGCCCTCTGGGAATGCCGAGCTTCGATCCTGAGCCGACATTGCGCTCATAGACTTCGCCGTAATTGCCGACATTCCGGATGATGCGGGCGGCCCAGTCCTTGGTCAGGCCGAGGTCTTCGCCGTAGGTGCCTTCGGTGCCGACCAGCCGCATCACGTCGGGCTTCTTCGACTTCAGCGCCTCGTCGATGTTCTTTGAGGTGACGCCGAGCTCTTCGGCGTTGATCATCGCATACAAGGTCCATTTCACGATCATCATCCAGTCATCGTCGCGCTGCCGCACCACGGGCGCCAGCGGTTCCTTCGAGATGACGTCCGGCAGGATGACGTGGTCGCCAACCTTCCCGAGATTCAGCCGCAACGCATAAAGCTGGGAGACGTCGGCGGTGAAGGTGTCGCACTGCCCGGACTCATAGGCCTTGAAAACCTCGTCCAGCTTGGCGAATTTCATCTCCTGGTATTTCATGTTGTTGGCGCGGAAGTAGTCGGCGAGGTTGAGCTGCGTGGTCGTGCCATCCTGCACGCAGACCTTGCTGCCGTTGAGGTCGAGCGCCGAGTCGATCTTGCGGGCGGCGGGCAGCATGAAGCCTTCGCCGTCATAATAAGCGACGGCCGGGAAATAGAGGTCGTAATTTGTCTCGCGCGACATGCTCCACGTCGAGTTGCGTGAGAGAATATCGACCTTGCGGCTTTGCAGCTCCTTGAAGCGCTCATTGGCGTCGAGCGGAATGAATTTCGCTTTCTTTGGATCGTCGAAGATGGCCGCGGCAACCGCGCGGCAGAAGTCGACATCGAAGCCGGTCCAGTCGCCCTTGTCGTCCGGGATCGAGAAGCCCGGCAAGCCTTTGTTGACGCCGCACAGCACTTCGCCGCGCCGGACCGTCCGCTTCAGGGTCCGCGTGTCATATCGTTCATAGGTGATGGCGGCGGCCGCGACCGCGACTGCGACCGCCAGCCCAATCAAAAGGCCGCCTCGGAATGTGCGCATGATTTATCTCTCGCAATGATCGGAAGAAAATGGGCGGACGGTGAAAGGTAGCCGTCGCGGTTACAGTTCCGGCTTCTGCCGCACGACAACCTTGGTGCCGACCGGAACACGCTCATAGAGGTCGGCCACGTCGGCGTTGACCAGCCGGAAGCAACCGGAGGAGACGGCGGTGCCGATCGTATCGGGCCGGTTGGTGCCGTGGATACGATAGACGGTGGTGCCAAGATACATCGCGCGGGCGCCGAGCGGATTTCCCGGACCGCCGGCCATGAAGCGCGGCAGATAGGGTTGGCGCGCGATCATCTCCGGCGGCGGTGTCCAGTCCGGCCACTCCGCCTTGCGCGAGATGTTCAGCAGTCCCTGCCACTGGAATCCCTCGCGGCCGACACCGATGCCATAGCGCAGCGCGCGGCCGCCTCCCTGAATCAGATAGAGATGGCGCTCCGCGGTCTGGATGATGATGGTGCCGGGCGCCTCCGTGGTGCGATAAAGCACCGCCGTACGCTTGTATTCCGGGTCCAACTCCACCGAGTCGTCCGCCAGAAGTCCCGGCTGGTCGCCAACATCGGGTTGTTGTGCAAAGCTCTGCGAGATCGAAAGCATCAGACCGGCTGCGGCAATTATCATCCAGATCAGGTGCCGAAATTTCATCATAAAAATTCTCCTCGTTCAGCTCAACGGGATTGGTCTACCATCCCCGGCGAACCACCGGAACCACCAAAATCGCAGTAGTCTGGAGTATGTATCGCCGATTATTTCGGCGCGATCCACAGCCTCAAGCCATAGGCCAAGATGCTGACCGTGCCGACCCCGCCGAGCCAAAGGGCGGCGAACCACAACAGGCGCTGCGCCAGCGGGCGCGGATTTTGCTCGGCAGGCGTCAATGATAGCCGCTCCCGGGCCGTACCTTGCCGCGGAATACCCAATAGGCCCACGCGGTATAACCGAGAATAAGCGGCACCAGCACGGCCACGCCGAACAGCATGAAGATCTGGCTGTTTTCGGGCGATGCCGCCTGCCAGATGGTGATGCTCTGCGGCACGATATAGGGGTACATGCTGATGCCGAGCCCGGCATATGACAGCGCGAACAGCGCCAGCGTCAGAAAGAACGGCTGGGTGTCCAGTTTGTTGGCGAGGCTGCGCAACAGCAGCACGGTAACGCCGGCGACCGCGATCGGTACCGGCGCGGTCAGGATGACGTTGGGCCAGGTGAACCAGCGCTGCGTGTATTGGATGTGCAGGAACGGCGTGGCGATGCTGACCGCGCAGATCGCCCCTAACATCGCGAACAACAGAAACCAGCTCAGGTGATAGGCCTTGTCGCGAAGTTCGCCCTCGGTCTTCAGCACCAGCCATGTCGCGCCTAGCAGCGCATAGCCGATGACCAGCGCGAGGCCCGTCAAGATGCTGAACAGCGTCAGCCAGTCCCACCAGCCGCCGGCATAATGCCGTCCTTCGACATGCACGCCCTGCAGGATGGCGCCGAGGGCAATTCCCTGCGCCAGCGTCGCCAGCAGCGATCCGCCGGCAAACGCGATGTCCCAGCGATTTCGCGTGCTCAGCGTCCGCCAGCGAAATTCGAAGGCGACACCGCGAAAGATCAGGCCGATCAGCATCGCAATCATCGGCGTGTAGAGCGCCGGCATCAGCACCGCATAGGCCAGCGGAAACGCGGCCATCATGCCGCCGCCGCCGAGCACCAGCCAGGTTTCGTTGCCGTCCCACACCGGCGCGACGCTGTTCATGATCACGTCGCGGTCGGCTTTTTGGGGAAACAGCGGAAACAGGATACCGAGGCCGAGATCGAATCCATCCATCACCACATAGACAAAGACCGCGAATGCGATGATGAACGCCCAGATGGCGGCGAGGTCGATGCTGCCGGTCATGAGGCGGACCCTTCCGCTGCCACACCGGCCGCCGGTGTGATGCCCGCGGCGCGGGCCGGGATGTCGCTGCGCGGTCCCTGTTCGCCGTGATGCGGCGGCGTTGCCATCATCCTCAATATATAAATGACGCCAGCGGAGAACACCGCGAAATAGACGATGACGAACCCGATCAATGACGAGCCGACCGCGGGAGCCGCGAGCGGCGAGGCGGATTCAACCGTGCGCAGCAGCCCGTACACGGTGAACGGCTGGCGCCCGGTTTCGGTGGTGATCCAGCCCGCGAGCACCGCGATGAAGCCCGCCGGGCCCATCGCCATCGCTGACACGTGCAACAACTGGGATTCGTAGAGCGTGCCGCGCCACCGGTTCCACAGGCTGAACAGGCCGAGCCCCATCATCAGGAACCCCACCCCGACCATGATCCGGAACGACCAGAATGTGATCGGCACCGGCGGCCAGTTCTCGCGCGGCACGGTGTCGAGGCCGGCCAGCGGCGCATCCGGCGAATGCTTGAGGATCAGCGAGCCGAGCTTCGGAATTTCGACGGCGTATTTGACCTTGCCCGCGGCTTGATCGGGGAGGCCGAACAATATCAGGGGTGCACCGTTCTTGTGGCTCTCGAAATGGCCCTCCATCGCCATGATCTTGGTCGGCTGATGCTCCAGCGTATTGAGCCCGTGCTGATCGCCGGCGAGGATCTGGATCGGCGCCACCAAAGTGGCCATCCACATCGCCATCGAAAACATCACCCGCGCACCTGCCTGATTGCGGTCGCGCAGCAGGTGAAACGCGCCGACCGCGCCGACCACCAGCGCTGTGGTGAGATAGGCCGCCAGCACCATATGCACGAGACGGTAGGGAAATGACGGATTGAAGATGGCCTTGAGCCAGTCGGCGGCGACGAACTGCCCGTCGGCATTGACCGCGTAGCCGGTCGGCGTCTGCATCCAGGAATTGGCGGAGAGGATCCAGAACGCGGAGATCAGCGTGCCGGTCGCGACCATCAAGGTCGCGAAGAAATGCAGTTTGTGGCCGACCCGCTCGAGCCCGAACAGCATGACACCGAGGAAACCCGCTTCGAGGAAGAACGCGGTCAGCACCTCATAGGCCATCAGCGGGCCGAGAACCGGTCCGGTCTTGTCTGAAAATGCCGACCAGTTGGTGCCGAACTGGTAGGACATCACGATGCCCGACACCACGCCCATGCCGAACGCGACGGCGAAGATCTTCAGCCAATAGTTGAACAGGTTGATGAAGACCTCGCGCCCGGTCCACAGCCAGAGCGCTTCAAGCACCGCGAGATAGCTGGCAAGTCCGATCGAGAAGGCGGGGAACACGATGTGAAACGACATCGTGAACGCGAACTGCGCCCGTGCCAACACCACGGCATCCCAGCCCTCGAACATTCCAGTCATCCGTCGCCGTTTGATCGTGCCTCCTGATTACCACGCAATCCGTGGCGGGGATATCGCGAATGCTCGAATACCAGCCTCCCGCGCATTGTCTGATGAAGGTGCTGCGCGTTCGCGGAACCACTCAGCTGGAAGCGTTGAGCAGCCGCGCAATGGTGCGGTCGATTTGCTCGTACTGGCCTTCGCCGTCGTGCTGGAACACGATCTTTCCGCTCTGATCGACGATGTATTGCGCCGGCCAATACTGGTTGCGATAGGCGTTCCAGGTCTGCGACGCATTGTCCTGCGCGACCGGATAGGTGATGCCATGCCGTTTCAGCGCGGCCTGCACGTTGGAGGCGGATCTTTCGAACGGAAATTCCGGCGTGTGGACGCCCACCACGACAAGGCCGCGGTCTTTGTATTTCGCATACAGTTCGGTGACGTGAGGCAGCGTGTTGACGCAGTTGACGCAGCCATAGGTCCAGAAATCCACCAGCACCACCTTGCCGCGCAGGTCCGCCATGCTGAGCGGCGCGGAGTTGAACCAGTTGCTGATGCCGGCGAAGTTTGGCGCGGTGCCCTGCACGGCGGCGACCGCGAACGGAGCGGTCTGGTCGCGCATAACCTCGCCGCCGATGCAGGGTAGGGCGGTGCTCGTCAGACAAGTGGCAATGACCGAGGCGGCTGCGGCGAGCGATCGTATGGTCATGGGAAACTCCATCGTCAAGCAAGGGGTTGATTACAGGCCGATCTGGCCGTTCGGGTAAAAACCTGTCAGCCACGCCACGATCAGCGTGTCGTATTGAAAGTAGGAGGCGACCGCGAAGGCGATGACGACGACGCCAAATCCCTGCTGCAGCCTGGGTGAGATTCGCGCGATGCTGCGAATGCGGGTGGTCACGGCCTGTCCACCATAGGCAATCGCCAGCATCGGGATAGCGGCGCCGATGGCGTAGACCACCAGCAACGTGCTTGCCCATGCGGCGTCTTTCGATGTCGCGACCACGGTGAGGATCGAACCGAGCACGGGGCCGGCACAGGGCGTCCAGACCAGACCGAGCGTGGTGCCGAGCACGAAGCCACCGATATTGCCTTGACGGAACGCGGCGTCGCCGGTGGAGCCATGGTTGGTGAGGCCGCCGATCCGGATCGAAAGCCATTCGAACGGCGCGGGCCAGATCATCAAAAGTCCAAAGCCGAGCAGCAGGATCGCGGCGCCCGTGCGCAGAACATTGGGATCGAAATCGAAAATGCGGGTGATCGCGCTCAGCAGCAAGGCTGCGGCCGAGAACGATATGACAAAGCCGAGCGCAATCAGCGCCGGCCGCGCTTTGCCGGTTTGGCCGACCGATGCGCCCAGCAAAATCGGCAGCATCGGCAGCGTGCAGGGCGCGGCCACAGTAACCACCCCGGCGAGCAAGGCGAGAACGAGATTGAACATCGAATGGTCCCACGAACGATCCCGGCGGGCCTTGTGGCCACGGCGGACGTCTCAGTGGTCTTTCGGAACGCAAGGCGAAGCGTTACCTCGCGATGCCTCACGTGTTCGTGAGGCTCTCACAGGTGCGAAAGCCACGATGCCGAAACCCCAGATACAGAACGACCCGGAGGGGGGCATCCCGTCCGGGTCGCTGGAGGTACTTTGGAAGGTCAGAAGATCGGTCGGCCACAAGATTGGTGTTGCTGACTGTCGGTGTAACAGCCAAGTTTTTCCGGGTGATGTTGCGAATTGTTTCAATTGTTTCGTGGGCGTTAACTATTTCGCAAAACCGGACTCCGCTTTTGCGCCGTTAAATAACCCGCAACTAATTGAATTGGTTTTTGTTTTTCACGCGGCAAGGGTGTCGACGCCGGCTCCCTTGAGCAGGTCAGCGAGCTGCTTGCGGGCATAGAACATCCGCGTCTTCACCGTGCTCTGGGGAATCCCGATGATCGCGCCGGCCTCTTCCACCGACTTCTCATGGTAATAAACCAGGTTGATGATCTCGCGGTGCGCCGGGGACAGCTTGGCCACGCAGGCGCGCAAGATGGCGCTGGTGTTGCTGCGGTCCAGCGAAGCCTCGGGCGTGTCGGCCTCGTCGGCGATTTCAAGCACGTCCTCCTGGTCGATATCCTCGTGCCGGCGCTGGCGCATCGCGGTCAGCGCCTTGAAGCGGGCGATCGACAGCAGCCAGGTGGAAACCTGGGAACGGCCTTCGAACTGGCTGGCGGTGCGCCACACATCGAGGAAAACCTGGCTGACAAGGTCTTCTGCCATGGTGGTGTCGCGCACGATGCGAAGGACGAAACGGTAAACCCGCACATTGTGACGGGAGTAAAGGGTGTGCATCGCGGTTCGGCCGCCACCGGCAATGCTTGCCAGCAGCATTTCATCCGAAGTCGCCTGGGCAGCGATGATGCCTTGTTCGGCTGCGGCGTTGATGGCGACGACGTTCTGCATGACTAACTCCCGATAATCGCCGCTTGGCGGCGTTGCGTTAGGCCGATTGTTAGTCAGCGAACGTTTCGGGACGTCTGCACGCCAAGTGGAAAATGGTTTCGTGCACGGGAGAATTGTTTCGTCGCAACGTCGGCGACGAAACATTCGGGACCCAGACCAAAACAATTTCAAGTAGATGGGTTTTAGGCGAATACCCGTCAGGCCTTTTCGCCGGCGGGCGAGAACAGATATCCGCCGCCTCGGATGGTGCGGATCACCGCCGGTTTGGTCGGATCGATCTCGATTTTGCGCCGAATTCGCATGATCCGCAGGTCCACGGCGCGATCGAAGGCCTCGGCGTCACGGGCGTTGGCCAGTTCCAGCAGTCGCTCGCGCGACAGCACCCGCTTCGGATTGGCCGCGAAAACCTTGAGCAGGCCGAATTCGGAAGCGGTCAGCGGGTGCTCATTGCCCTCGTCGTCGCGCAGCGCCTGGGCCTCGAGATCGAGCCATTTCGTTCCGAACCGCACCAATTGGTCTTTCGCCGCCTTCGCAGCCGCGGCTTCCGGGGGTGCCGCCGCCCTGACCGGAGAACTACGCCGCAACACCGAGCGGATCCGCGCCATCAATTCGCGCAATTCGCAGGGCTTTGCGATGTAATCGTCCGCGCCGAGTTCCAGCCCGACGACGCGGTCGATCGGGCTCGCGGTAGCGGTCAGCATGATGACCGGAACATTGGTGCGGCTTTTCAGGTCGCGGATGATGGAAAGCCCGTCTTCCTCCGGCATATTCAGATCGAGCACCACGAGATCGGGCACGCTGATTTCGATCGCGCCGCGCAGGCTCTTGCCGCCGTCGCAAAGCGTCACGGTAAAGCCGTGCATCTTGAGGTACTCGCCGACCATCTCGCGGGCCGGCGCTTCGTCATCGACGATGATGATATGGGGACTCTGGCTCATGGAATCTCTGTCGCGGGCAATATGACGGTGAAAGTCGATCCTAGTCCGGGTCCCTGGCTATCCGCGTTCACCCGGCCACCATGCATGTCGATGATGCGCGCGCCCTCGTCGGCGATGCGGATGATGGTGTTGTTCTGCTCGTGAGAAACCACCACCGCGATCTTGCCGCCGATCGGACTGTATTTGATGGCATTGCTGATGAGATTATCGATCGCCTCCCGCATCCGGTCGGAATCGCACATGGTGACGAAATTCGGCGGCGCTGATACCGTGATGGCCTGCTGCTTGTTGACGGCCAAAGGCTGATTGGCATCGGCGACTTCGCTGACCAACGCCGCGACATCGACCGGCTCGCGGCGAATGGTGATGTCGAAGGCATCCGCCATCGCATCCGAAATCAGATGGTCGACCATCGAGGTCAGGCGCCTGGTGGCATCGCGTATGTGTTCGACCTGGGCCGTGACGCTCTCCTTGGAAGAGCCGGCGCCGATCAGTTCCGTCAGCATTTCGGTGCGGCCCAGGATCACGCCGAGCGGATTCTTCAAATCGTGAGCGACGGTGCCGAGAATTTCGTTCTTGAAGCCGTTGGCGCGCTGCAGCCGCAGCCATTGTGCAGACAGCCTGCGGTTGGCCTGCATCAGCGCGCGGGTGCGCTGGGCGACGCGGTCCTCGAGCTGTGTGTTGGCTTCATGCAGTTGCTGATAAAGAATGACATTGTCGAACGCGATCGAAAGCCGGCTGCCGAAAATTTCCACCAGCGACCGGTCGGTTTCGGATAGCTGGCGCTCCGCCTGCAGCAGCACGACCACTTCCCGCCCGCTGCCGGTGCGAACGTAGAGAACGGTGCGCTGATCGGCAAATTCATGTTTGCGCCGTTTGAAGGCGGCTTCCACCATCGACCGCAGGTCGGGGTCGAGCGACTTGGATCCGGTGGTGCCGATGAAACGGCTATAGCAGCCCGAACCGGCGAGCACGGAAAAATCATCGCCGACGACGCCGCCGTCGCGCAGCACCAGAATGCCGGCGCAGTCGACATTCAGAAGCGACGCGATCTGTGTCAGCACGCCTTCGGCGAGGCGTTGCATCGATCTGAAATCGTACAGGGTCGAGGCGGCATCGATGATGATTTCCAGCCCGCGCCGGGTTTGAACCATGCGCTCGAGTTGCTGATAGCTGCGCAACGCCGCGGTCAGCGAGGTAAACAGCTTGTCGGCCGTCAGCTCGGTCTTCGCCTTGTAGTCGTTGATGTCGTATTGGACGATCACGCGCCGCTCGGGGGCCTGTCCGGGTTGCCCGGTGCGCAGGATGATGCGGACGGTCTCGTTCTTGATTTCATTGCGGATGTACTCGACGAGATCGAGGCCGGCGGCGTCGGTTTCCATGATGACGTCGAGCAGCACGGCGGCGATATCGGGGTGCGCTCGCATCAATTCCCGGCCCTCGGCCGCCGAATAGGCCGAGAGGATCTCGAGCTTCTGCCCATTGAGATTGTAGTCGCTCAGCGCAAATCGCGTGCCTTCGTGCACGGCCTGGTCGTCGTCGATCACCGCGACCTTCCATCGGCGCGCGGTCGATGCCTCCGGAGCTGCTCCGGAATCGTCGATCAGGTGGAGGACATCGTCCTGGTCGGCCATTGAGGGGTCCCGTCGCTTGTTGCGTCTGCGGTTGTGGAGCCGCCTTTGGCGGCCCGCGGCATGATAATGCGAAATGTGGTGCCTTGTCCCAGCCTTGAATCCAGCATCATCCGGCCGCCAAGCTGCTGAGTGACAAGATTATAGACAATGTGCAAGCCGAGCCCGGTGCCGCCCTCGTTGCGGCGCGTGGTAAAGAACGGGTCGAACGCCTGCCGCTGCACGTCCGGCGTCATCCCGGCGCCATTGTCGGCAAAAATGATCTCGACGTCGTCGCTGCCGCGGGGCCTCGCCGAAATCGAGATCGTCCCGGAGCTTCCGTCGGGAAATGCATGATTTGCCGCGTTGAGGAAGAGATTGGTCAGGATCTGCCCATAGGAGCCCGGATAGCCGTCGATTACCAGGCCCTCGGGCACGTCGACCGACAGGACGATCGCCGCCTTCTTCAGGACCGGCCGCAGGCTGGCGATGATCTGGTCGGTCGCCTCGCTCAGGCCGAACTGCCGGCGTTCCGCATGCGAGCGGTCCACCGCCACCTGCTTGAAGGACTGGATCAGTTCCCCGGCGCGATGCAGGTTCGCCACCAGTTGCTGGGCTGCGTCGCGCGAGGTCCGGACGAATTCCTCCAGTTGAGAGCGGCGCAACCGGCCATCGGATCTCAGCTCGGCCTCGAACATTTCCGTGCGGCGCGCGAAGCTGGACGCGACCGTCAGGCTGATGCCGATCGGGTTGTTCACTTCATGGGCGACACCGGCGACCAGGCCGCCAAGCGCCGCCAGGCGTTCTGCGTCGATCAGGTTTTGCTGGGCGGCGTTCAGTTCGAGCAGGGCGCTCTCGGCCTTCTCCTTGGAATTGCGCAACTCGTCTTCGGTCTTGCTCTTGGCGATGGCGTTTTCGCGGAATACCTCGACCGCGCGGGCCATCGCGCCGACCTCGTCCGTGGCATCCGTGCCCTGCACGCGCCGGTCGTAATCGCCCGTGGTAATCGCGTGCATCGCCGCCATGATCTGATGCAGGGGCAGCCGGATGCTCAGCGCGATCAGGACGCCCACGGTGATGATGATGCCGAGAAAAATCACCGCGATGGACATCACCCTGCGGGATATATCGGCCAGCGTCCGATCGAATGTCTCCTGCGCTTTCTGTTCGCGCTGCCGCATCTTGACCGACAATCGATCGATGGCGCCGATGGCGTCGGCCTGGCTGGCGTCGATGGTATTGCGCAAGAGTTCGGTCCGGCTCGCGAGTTCCTCGGATAATTTCGCCAGGCCTTCCCGCAGCGCCACCGTCCGCGCATTCAATCGCCGCAAGGCCATGCGCTGCAGGTCGTTGTCGGCGAGGTCGGACATGACCGGGATCGTTTTCTCGATCGTCTCGGTGCTGCGGCGGGCTTCCTCGGCCGATGCCGTCGCCAGCGAGAGATAATAGGCGTTGGCGGCGACCAACATCGCGGTAAACGCCTCGCGGGACCTTCCAAGCGACGGCCAGATCAACGCGTCGCGGTGCCCTGTCGCGCCTTCGATGATCGAATAAAGCCCGGCCATTTCCCTGGCGGGGGTCAGGACCTGCTCCTCGTAGGTTTTCGAAATGGTGGCCTGGACGCCGCGCAATTCGCCGAAGCCGTTCAGGAAACGCTCGGTGACGCGCTCAAGCTCCTCGACCGATCCCGACAGCATCGGATCGGTCGACGCGCGGGTGGTAAGCGTACCGAGAACTGCCTCGCGCAACAGCAATATCTCCGCGAACAGTTCAGGGCTCGGTTGATTGATGTAACGATGGATCAGATTCTGCAGGCGGCCGGTTTCGCTTTCCAGCAACGCCAGGATCTTGTCCGACTCGCGCACTTGCCGGACGTCGTCCCAGGCCGAACCGAGCACCTGCGCGCCGTTCCAGATCATGGCGGAAAGCACCACGACGACCGCCGAGTTCAGCGCGGCGATCGACAGGATGCGCCAGCGGATCGGCACCGCCCGAAGCAGCGTGACGATGCGAAAACGACCGCGCGCGGCGAAGCTTGCCGGCCGTTCCGCAGTCTGGTCCTGCTCGGGTGTACCCAAGACCAATTCACTCCACCTTGCGAATTCGCTCGATCGGTTCCGCGGTTGCGGGATCGCGTTGATAAGGATCGAAACTGTTTAGGATTTCGTTGCCGATCGGTCCGTCCGTCAGCTTCTGCAAATGCTCAATGGAGCGAAACAGAAACGGCATCGCCAGCACATTCTTCGCCAGCACAAAATTCCCGATCGACACGACGCTGGTCCGAGTGCGATCGATGGCCCCGGCGCGTGTCTGCTCGCCGCACTCCGCGATCGCGCTGTCCGCGACGCGCCGCGCCTGGACGGTCGGATACTCCTCGCTCTGGGTAGCAGTCGAGCAAAACGCACGCGCAACGGCGCCCGTCGAGACCGCCGTCAAAAACAGCGCGCCAACGAGTCCTACGGTCCGCGAAAGGCCGGCGCGGCTGTACACAGGCAACTTCATTCCCTTATGATGATGTCTACGGCGGGAAAAAAAGGTTCAATGCAACTTTAGAACAAGCCAGTGAGATTAGCAGAAGCCGGTGAGATATGGCTATCCTGACAGCCTCGCTGATATCGTCAATGCTGCGCCGCGATCGGCCTTTTCGGATTTGAACCCGCCGGCGCGGGGTTTGGGCGCGTGGCGTGAGGAAAGCGTTTCGACCGCGCCAGATTGGAATGGTTTTATTGTGAGGTCGGCTTTGAGGTTTTTGCAACTCGCTGCTGTTGCCGTGGCGTTCATGTCAGCCTCGCCGGCCTGGGCGGTCACCGAAATCATGTGGTGGCATGCCATGTCGGGTGAACTCGGGCGGCAGTTGGACAAGCTCGCCGCGGATTTCAACGCAACGCAATCCGAATACCGGATCGTGCCGAGCTACAAAGGGAATTATACCGAAACCGTAACGGCGGCGATCTTCGCGTTTCGTTCGCGGAGCCAGCCCACCATCGTCCAGGTCAGCGAAATCGCGACCGCGACCATGATGGCTGCGAAAGGCGCGATCTATCCGGTGTTCGAATTGATGCGGGACGAACAGGAGAGCTTTGCTCCGGCTGAGTATCTTCCGGCCGTTACCGGCTACTATACCGACGTCGCCGGCAACATGCTGTCATTCCCGTTCAATGCCTCGACGCCGATGCTGTATTATAACAAGGACCAGTTTCGCGCCGCCGGGCTCGACCCCGAAGTGGCACCGCAGACCTGGCCCGAAGTCGGCGCGGCAGCGAAGCGATTGCGAGCTTCCGGGACCGTTTGCGGTTTGACGACGTCCTGGCCTTCATGGATCAACGTCGAGAATTTTTCGGCATTTCACAATCTGCCGATCTCGACCAAGGCCAATGGCTTCGACGGTCTCGATGCGGTGCTGACTTTCAACAATCCGGTGATGGTGCACCACATTGCGCAGCTGGCGGAATGGCAGACCACCAAGGTGTTCGACTACAGCGGCCGCTCCACCTCGGCGGAGCCGCGGTTTCAAAATGGCGAATGCGGAATCTTCTTGGGGAGCTCGGCGACGCGCGCCGATATCAGGGCCAACTCGAAATTCGAGGTGGGATACGGCATGTTGCCGTATTGGCCCGACGTCGAAGCCGCGCCGCAAAACACCAGCATCGGCGGTGCCACGTTGTGGGTGCTGCGGGACCGGCCGCGCGCCGAATACAAGGGTGTCGCCAAGTTCTTCGGATTCCTGTCGAAGCCGGAGATTCAGGCCGCCTGGCACCAGAACACCGGCTATCTGCCGATTACCCGAGCCGCTTTCGATTTGACCCGCGCGCAGGGCTTCTACGAACGCAATCCCGGTACGGCGATCTCGATCGAGCAGATCACATTGAAAACGCCGACCGAAAATTCGAGGGGAGTCCGGCTTGGATCGTTCGTTCTGATTCGCGATGTGATCGACGACGAACTGGAGCAGGCCTTCAGCGGCAAGAAATCCGCGCAAGCTGCACTGGATTCCGCGGTCGAGCGCGGCAACCGGCTGCTGCGTCAATTCGAGCGGGCGAATCCGGATCGATAGTTGCGACATCTGATGCACTCACTGCCGAGCCCGTCGAATTTCGAGACCTTGCAGGCATGGCGTGCCGACGCGTCGCAATGCCTGTCGGCGGCGCTCGATATCGCGCGCAGTCACGGATTGCCGCATGCGGATCCGCATTTGTTTTCGACCGGGACCAATCTCGTCGTCGGGCTCGACGACGGGCTGATCCTGAAGATTTTCCCGCCGTTCCTGCGCAGCCAGTTCGTGTCCGAGCGCATTTCGCTGGCACAGCTTCGCGGAAGGCTCAGTGTCCCGATTCCGGAAGTCGTGCTCGAAGGCGAGCGCGACCAATGGCCGTATCTGGTCATCGCACGTCTGCCCGGCATCCTCGGCACGGAAGCGTGGCCTGCGCTGCCTGAGGATCAGAAAGAGCGCGTCCTCGCTCAGATCGGCGAGACCATCGC
>WNGK01004714.1_pt1 | contig 14523 bp, 14 predicted proteins | sample 5400601 | NCBI WGS metagenome assembly WNGK01 (sample SAMN13153376, study PRJNA577476) | soil metagenome | isolation source: 60 cm soil or saprolite under Garry oak tree replicate 1 | place: USA:California | collected 2016-06-15 | reverse complement strand
AACATCAAGTTTGGCGGCGGATGGGTGCACAGCGTGAACACTCAAGTCTTCCGCGGCTTCTTCACGGGACGCTACATCTTCAGCGACGTGGTAGGCTTTCTGCACTACGCTTCGCCTGCTTCACTTGGATCCGGATACGGTCCGAGGGCCGCTGTTTGCGGGAGTGGCACGTGGATCAATTTCGGCCAGACCTGTCCGGGCGGGTCCGCTCCCAATACGCCGATGCTTCTCTATCTCCAGCATGCGGCACTGAGTGGACCCACCACCGATGCGGCCGGAGCGTCCTCGATCAAGAACGAGGATTACGGCCTGTTTCTGCAGGACAGTTGGAAGGCGACGAAGAATCTTACGCTCAATTACGGTCTCCGCTGGGAAGCGCAAATCTTCCCTGATCCCACTCTGGATCCCGCGAAGACAGCTTACGGTCCTTATTTGAGCAATCCGCTTTTTCCATCCGATGGGACGATTCACAATCAGAAGAAAATGTTTCAGCCGCGCCTGGGTTTTGCCTGGGACGCCGCAGGGAACGGGAGGTCTGTCCTGCGTGGTAGCTGGGGAATCTACAATGCGCGTCAGAACATGTTGACGCAGGTGGGCGCCATCACGACCAACGGCATCCAGCAACAGTCGATCGCGGCCGGCGGATTTCCCGGAGGGTTTTTCAATACGGCGGGCGGCGATCTTCCGACATACCCCGGCGTGCTGGTGCCGCCGTCGATTCCGGCGGGAACTCTTCCGGTCGGAGCCGGCGTGACCGTATTCAGTAAAGACTATGCGAATCCACGCATCTACACGACTAACGCCGCCTTCCAGCAACGAGTAGCGCAGGATGTATTCGCCTATGTGGATTTCGCCTGTTCGAAGGGCGTTCATCTCACGCGCTTCATCAATCCCAACGCGAACTCCGTCCTGTTCAAGAATCTGGGTGACGTCACCGACACGGTGAGTTCCGCGAAATCGCTCTATCGGGGCGTGACGTTCGGAGTACGGAAGCGTTTCAGCCGGAGATTCCAGTTGGAAGGCAACTACACCTACTCACAGGACTGGGACGACGACTCCAACGAACGCGATCCGTTCAAGTTCCGCTACTTTGACCTGAACAGGCTCTACCTTGAATACTCTCCCTCGGATCGGGATGAGCGTCACAAGTTCAACTTCTTCTCGTACTGGGAACTTGGGAAAGGTTTCATCGCCGACGCCCGCATGCAGGCGCATTCGGCGCAACCGATCAGTCCGGATCCGCGCAAAGGCGCCGATCGTAACAGTCTGCGTAAGAACAACGAGTTTTTCTCGTTCGATTGGCGGCTGCAGCGGCCGTTCAAACTCAATGAGCGCTTCGCGATAGTTCCGCAGATCGAGATGTTCAACACATTCAACAACGCCAACAACGTGAATCCTCTCATTTCGCCGGGTTTGTTCAATTTCGACGGGTTCCTTCGTCAAGGCGTCGGCGATCCGCGGCAGGCCCAGTTGTCGGTGAAGCTTACGTTCTGACGGTCAGCTCGCGAACCCTTCGCGAACTCGCGAAAGAATTCGCGAAAACGCGAGGCTGGGTCACAAGAGTGGCGATGCGTTGGTACATTCTCTGGCGAGCCGCCGCATATGCTTTCGCCTCCTGCCATGCGAATAAACCCAACATGATGAGGCCCGCGCCGGCGAAGACAAAGGCAGCGACTAGTGCATTAACTTCCAATAGATACCACATGATTACCTCCTATCACCCCGAAGCAGCCGGATTCCAGCATCGGCGATGAGTGAGACCCCTCCCACCAGCAAAACTGCGAGAAAAACCATTAAGGGAATCAACGTGTAGGTCATTCATCACCTCCGCGACGCGATGACGAATGCAAGACGGATGCCACGGTAAAGAACGCTAGTCCAACAAGCGCTTGAGGATTTTCACCAACGCGCGCTGCTCGTGGATCGAGAGGCGACCCAAGGTGTCCGGTGGTTTCGTTATGCGTTCCAGCATGGCCGCGCGGAGACGAGATCCCGCTGGGGTGAGTTGAAGCACTTTAACCCGGCGGTCCTCGGGAGAGGGCTGGCGCTGGACGAGGCCGCGTGATTCGAGCCGATCGATGAGCCCGGTCACATTCGACGCGTCACACGCCAGGGCCTCGGCGATCCTGCCCATCGGGACAGGCCGGTCCGGCTCGATCAAATGCAAGACATGACACTGTGCAGGCGACAGCTCAAACTCCGAGGCAAGCACAGGCAAGTCTGCCCGCTGGGTGAAGAAAAATTTCACGAGAAGCTGCCAGGCCTCGCATGCCTGGGATTTGGTTGATTTCATAAGAGATACTGTTTAGTTCCTCAATAGTTGACAATATAAACTATATGCATATCGTTGGCACTATGACAAGGCTTACGCTCATTTCTCTGGACGATACGGTGGTTTTCCCGGGAATGCCCGTCACACTGGCGCTGGACGCCGGCAGCGACAAGTATATTTTCCTGATGCCGCGCCGCGGCAACATGTACGCCAAGGTAGGAGTCGTCGCGGAAGTCACAGAACGTGTCCAACTGCCCGGACGTGGATTTGCTGTGTCTCTCATGGGTCTTCATCGAGGAGTACCCGGTGCGGCCCAGACGGACTCGGATGGGCGCCTTAAAGTAAATGTCGAGGAGCGTCCCGACATTATTCCGCCTCCGGCGGCGACGCGTGAACTAGAGCGCGAGTATCGGGCGGTTGTAGAGGAGATCCTCGAACTCCGTGGCGACGATGGACGGTTGCGTGGGTTTGTACGATCGATTACGCATCCGGGAGCTCTGGCGGACACCGCCGGCTACTCGCCGGATTTGAATTTCTCGCAGAAGGTCGAACTGCTCGAAACTGTCGATGTCGCCGAACGTTTAAAGCTTGCGTTGCGGTTTCAGCAGGAGCGGCTTGCGGAATTGCACGTGCGCCGGCGCATTCGAGACGAGGTGGAGTCGGGAACTCAGAAGCAGCAGCGCGAATATTTTCTGCGCCGGCAGATGGACGCGATTCGCAAGGAACTCGGTGAAAACGAAGGCTCCGTTATCGAGGAGTACCGGCAAAAGATTCATGACGCCAAGATGCCTGAGCCGGTTCAAAAACAGGCCGAACGTGAACTCGCGCGCCTGGACAAGATGGGGGAGTCGAACGCCGAGGCATCCATGATCCGTACGTATCTCGACTGGCTGCTCGCTGTGCCATGGTCCAAACGGTCGGAAGAGCGTCTGGACCCAAACTACGCGCGGGAAGTGCTGGATGCCGACCATGCGGGTCTGGACGATGTGAAACGGCGCATTACCGAATATCTTGCGGTTCGCAAGTTGCGCGCGGAGCGCGGCCTGGTCGATAACCGGAGATCGGGAGCGATTCTGACGCTGATCGGGCCCCCGGGAACCGGAAAGACGTCCATTGGCGAATCCATCGCGCGGGCAACAGGGCGAAAGTTTGTCCGGATGTCGTTGGGTGGCGTTCGCGATGAGGCCGAGATCCGCGGTCATCGACGCACGTACATCGGAGCCTTGCCCGGCCGGCTCGTGCGCGCATTGCGCGACGCCGGTACAATGAATCCCGTGATCATGCTCGACGAGGTCGACAAGCTCGGCGCCGATTGGCGCGGTGATCCCTCGTCTGCGCTTCTCGAAGTGCTCGATCCGGCGCAGAATCATTCGTTCCAGGATCATTACCTGGATGTCGAACTCGACCTCTCGCATGTTCTGTTCATTGCAACAGCCAACGTGGCCGAAACCATTCCAGGACCACTCCTGGATCGTATGGAAGTGATTCGATTCGATGGCTATACGACTGACGAGAAGATTGCCATCGCTCGCGGCTACCTGTGGCCCCGGCAGATCGAACGGAATGGTCTGCGCGTGGACGAAGTCACGGTCGATGATGCTGTGCTGCGCCTTGTTATAACGGACTACACGCGTGAGGCGGGCGTCCGTCAACTCGAGCGGGAACTGGGCACGTTGCTTCGGAAGACTGCAACGGCGATCGCCTCAGGCGAGCGCCAGCCACCTGTCGCCATCGACCGCGGAACGGTGCGGGATGCACTGGGCCGGCAGAAGGTCTATCACGAGGCAGCGGCCCGCACTGCGACTCCGGGCGTTGCAACCGGTTTGGCGGTAACCGGAATCGGAGGCGACGTCCTCTTCGTCGAAGCCGCGTCCATGGCCGGTAATGGTGGGCTCGTGCTCACGGGTCAATTGGGCGATGTCATGAGGGAGTCGGCCCGCATTGCTCTGACTTACGTGCAAAGTCATGCCTCGGAATTGGGAATTGATGAGCGTTCTTTCCACGGCCGGGAGTTTCACATCCACGTTCCCGCCGGCGCGATTCCCAAGGATGGGCCCAGCGCAGGCGTGACGATTGTCACGGCGCTTGCTTCACTGCTCAGCGGCAGACCCGTGAGAAGCACTGTCGGTATGACAGGCGAGGTAACGCTGCAGGGCCGAGTTCTGCCGATCGGCGGCCTCAAACAGAAGGTCATGGCAGCCCAGACGGCCGGATTGACGGATGTCATCCTTCCCGAGCGCAACGAACCTGACCTGGATGATCTGCCTGCAGATGCACGCCAGCAGATGCAGTTTCACGCCGTGAAATCCATCGATGAGGTGCTCGCGCTGGCGTTGGAACCAACCGAAGTCGCGATGGTGGCTTAAATAGAAGGAGACGATTATGGCTGTCCGTTCCGTTTCGCACATTATCAAAGGCATTCCCACACTGGAAGGAGCCGGGTTTCTCGTTCACCGGCCATTTCCTTCGGATGCCTTATCCGATTTCGATCCATTTCTCCTGCTCGACGAGATGGGTCCAATGGAGGTCCGGCCGGGAGAGGCGAAGGGCGCTCCGGATCATCCACATCGAGGCTTTGAAACAGTGACCTATATGTTGTCCGGCAGCTTCCGGCACAAGGACTCGCAGGGGCACGAAGGAAAGCTCGAGCCGGGCGACGTTCAGTGGATGACGGCCGGCCGCGGTGTTGTTCACTCCGAAGAGCCTTCGAAGGAATTTCAGCGGACCGGAGGAACGCTTCACGGCGTGCAACTCTGGGTGAACCTGCCGAAGACCGACAAAATGATCCGCCCGCATTATCAGGAAATTCCGGCAGGCCGGATTCCCTCCGCCCATACGCCTGATGGAAAGATAACAGTGCGTGTTGTAGCGGGTGAATCGCTTGGCGCTCGCGCCGTCATTGAAACGCGCACGCCGATTTTCTATTTAGATTTCGTGCTCGAACCGGGCGGCAAAGTCATCCAGCCTGTAGCGCGCGATTTCAACGCGTTCGCCTACGTTATTCAGGGTCCAGTCCGCTTCGGCAGCCAAACTGCCCCCGTCCAGCGCGGCAATATGGCTTCCTTTGAGAGAGATGGTGATGAAATCCGGATCGCGGCGCCGCCCGAGAACGAGTCGTCGGCTCGCGTGCTTCTCATCGGCGGCCGGCCTCTGAATGAACCCATGGCGCGATATGGGCCATTCGTCATGAATACTCCGCAGGAAATTCGTCAGGCTTTTGAGGATTACAGCTCCGGCCGTATGGGTTCGATCGACTTTTGACGAGATATCAAGGCGATGCTCACAGTTCGATCAGTCCGCTGCGCAGGCCGCGTGTCACTGCTTCGGTTCGCGAGGCGGCGCCGAGCTTTCCAAGGATGGAATGGATATGAAACTTGATCGTGTGTTCCGAGATGCTCAGCTTGACGGCGATTTCTTTATTTCCCAAACCGTCGGCCAGCAACCGAAGAACTTCACTTTCGCGAGGAGTGAGTTGCTCCAAAGGTTCATCGTCGGGGGATTGAGGCGCGAGAGCTCTGTCAAAGACCATCAGGCCGGACGCAACAGATTTGATTGCCTGAACAATCTGCTCCGATGAGGCATTCGACTGCAGAACGCCACCTACTCCCGCGTGACGGATCTGGTTCACCACGCCCGGTTCGGGTTCTGGAACGAGTAGTACGATTGAAGTCACCTCGAGCAGTTCCTCCAACCAATCACGGGTGGTGCTGGCTGGCATCTCCGGCTGCAGATCAATTAGTGAGATATCCGCCGAAGTGTCCGACATCAGCGACTGCAGGAATGGGAAAGTTGCGGCTGTCCCGGCGATGCGGATCTCGGGTTCGCTGCTCACAGCCTTTGACAGCCATTCCCGGCGCACGGCGGAGAATGTCATGATCCAGAGATCCACCATAGGGTCTAGCGCGGAGGGCGGTCACCGACTCGGATTGTAAGTTGGAGCCGCTGTCCGCCACGAATCAAAGAGGTCTGGACCTCTTGTCCGGCTCTTTTCTGCCCGAGAGCCTGGTAGACATCTTCCAAGTCGCTGAACGATTGTCCTTCCATATCCAAAAGAAGGTCACCCAGAAGAACGCCGGCCTGATCGGCGGGCCCGCCCGATTCGACATGCATCACCAGCAAACCTGCATTGGCATTCACTCCTGCCTTCTTCTGAAGGGATTCAGGAATCTCGACGGGCTGCATAACCACGCCGATATACGGCCGTGCGACGTGCCCGGTCGCGGCAATTTCTTCGGCGATGCGTGAAAGAGTGGACGAAGGTATCGTGATTGGTTTTCCGCGAATGAGTCCACTGGTATTTAGTCCCAATACTCCGCCACGGCCATCCAGGAGCGCCCCTCCGGAAAAGCCGGGATACAAATACAGGTCCGGACGGATGAATTGGTCGATACGCGTCCGGGCCACGTGCCATTCGCCCATCAGTCCACTGATGATTCCAGCGCTTGCGACGATATTGCCGCGGCGTGTCCGGGCAACAGCGACGGTGAATTCTCCAACTGCTAGTTCTTGGGCACTTCCGAATTGCACGGGTTGCATTTCTATATCTTGATCCAGTTTCAGCAAAGCGATGTCCGTTCCGCGGTCTCTGCCAATAAGCCGTGCCACGACAGATCGGCCGGGAGCGAAAATCACACCGATGTTGGTCTCGCGCCTTATGGCGTGCGCCGCTGTCAAAACCGAATCGCGGCGCCAAACGATTCCGCTGGACGTATGTTCCGCTCGGCCATCCACTGCAACGATCGACTTGCCTCCCTGACCGACGACTTCGGATATTTCTTTTGAGAATTGCTGCCACGTTCCTGTCATTGGATTCTCTCCTGAGGCAAGAATGCAGGAAAACGTGACGCGGCCGCATCACCCGAAAGGTTAGGTGGCACTGTAGCGGCGGTCTATGACCGCCGGCGATCTCGCAAATTGTTGGATTGCCGGCGGTCATAGACCGCCGCTACAGTTGCGATCCGTAAGATCACTTTGGACTATACTAACGCGGTGGGCCATGACGAATAAGAAGTCTTCAAATTTCCTTTGGCTCGTCTGCTGCACTCTCATTCTGAGTAACAGCGAGGGTTTCACTCAACAGAGCGCTAGGCCCGAACCGGCGGCGGCGCCAACCGCTATCGCTGCGCCGCGAGACATACCTTATGCCGGAACGATCCGGCTGACTGTGGACGCGACCGATATCGATCGCCACATTTTTATAGTTCGGGAAAGTATTCCGGTGCGAGGAGGCGATTCCCTCGTGCTTTTCTATCCACAATGGTTGCCGGGTAATCACTCGCCCACAGGAAGAATCGACAAACTCGCCGGGCTTACGATACGCGCTAACGGTATGCCGGTAGAGTGGAGGCGCGACACGGTAAACGTATTCGCTTTTCACGTCGCTGTTTCTGCGAACGTCACGGCGCTGGACGCGGAATTTCAGTACCTCTCTCCGGTAGACACGGATGAAGGCCGCATCGTGATGACGCCGGAAATGCTGAACTTGCAATGGAACGCCGTCGTTCTCTATCCAGCCGGTTATTTCACGCGCCAGATCATGGTCGAACCCAGTGCTCGCTTGCCCGACAACTGGCAATTCGCCACGGCTCTGGAAACCGCGTCCAGCAATGGCGGCCTCACGAACTTCAAACGAGTCCCGCTGGAAACATTAGTGGACTCACCGATATTCGCCGGCCGGTATTTCAAGCGGGTCGATTTGGAGGCGAGTGGTGGCGCCCCTGTCCACCTGGATATCGTCGCGGACCGGGCGGATCTGCTGGAAATGAAACCGGAGCAGTTAGCGGCACACAGCGGGCTGGTCGAGCAGGCCAATAAACTTTTCGGTTCGCACCATTACGATCATTATGATCTTCTTCTCGCTCTCACCAATCGTATGGGCGGAATCGGATTGGAGCATCATCAATCGAGCGAGAACGGCACCGCCGCGACTTACTTCACCGAATGGGAAAAGAATGTCGACAGGCGGGATCTCCTGCCGCACGAATACACGCATTCCTGGAACGGAAAATTCCGGCGTCCCGCCGATCTCTGGACTCCCAACTTCAACACGCCGATGCGCGACAGTCTGTTATGGATGTACGAAGGCCAAACCGAGTACTGGGGTTTTGTGCTCGCCGCTCGCTCGGGTCTGTGGACGAGGCAACAGGCTCTGGACGCGATTGCCGCCACAGCGGCGGTGTACGATCATCGGGCCGGCCGTGAGTGGCGTTCTCTGGAGGACACGACGAACGATCCCATCACGGCCATGCGCCGGCCGCTGCCCTGGCGCAGTTGGCAGCGAAGCGAAGACTATTATCTGGAAGGCCAACTTGTCTGGCTCGATGCCGATACATTGATTCGCGAACTGTCCCACGGTGCACGGTCGCTGGACGATTTCGCCCGCGCCTTTTTCGGAATCAATGACGGCAGCTACATCCCGGTGACCTACACCTTTGACGACGTGGTGAATGCCCTGAACCGCGTTCAGCCTCACGATTGGAGCAAATTCCTCCGTGCCCGGCTCGATGGACATGGACCCGGAGCTCCTCTCGATGGCCTGAACCGCGGCGGCTATAAGCTCGTCTACAAGGAGACACCTTCCGAATATTTCAAGAACGAAGAGGAACGCCGCAAAATTTCGGACCTCACGTATTCGCTGGGTATGATTATCGGAAATGAAGGCAAGCTGACGGAAGTCTTGTGGGAAGGATTGGCCTACCAGAAGGGCTTGACGGCCGGCACTCAGATCATTGCGGTTGATGGCATCGCCTACAACATCGATCGTCTCAAGGCTGCTATCAAAGACGCGCAGAAGACCGGTGCTTCGATAGAGCTTTTGGTCAAGAATGGGGAGCATTACCGGACCGTACGCATGGACTACCACGATGGATTGCGGTATCCGCATTTGGAACGCACCGGTGCGGTTGCCTTCCTCGATCAAATCCTGGCGCCACGTTAGTGAATTCCCTCCAGACGTGCTGATCTTGCGGGCTCGATTTGGGATCAGAGCGGGAGACTACTGGTTTTTGAATCCAATTTTCTGGCGAATGGTTTCCGGTAGTCTTTCCAGAATTTTTTCGTGACGCGCGAGAATACTCTTAATCAGGTCGAATTCTTTCATTACTGCGGCGAACTGCTTTTCCAACTCGGAATTCCGTTTTTCCATTTCGGCATTCCGCTTTTCCATCTCGGCGTTCCGCTTTTCCATCTCCGCATTTCTTTTATCGGTCCGATCCAAGAACTCAATATGCTGTTTGGCAAGCGCTGCCTGGTTTTGTAACAAAATGGCCATCGCGGCTTCCAGAGTTCCGTTACGCTGCCGTGCTCGGGTTGGCATATGCCTCCATTCTAGCAGTTTCTCCAGCGCGGGCTGAGCAACTGACCAACCATAAGAACTTCAGCCGTTTCAACATCCACCCTTTATGATCGCGGAGAAAACGTCGTGAAGGTCGAGACAATCGCGACTTGACTCGAGGGTTATTCGTGCGGTTGTGTTATTCTCGCCTCATTATTATGAAGATGTTTTCTGCACTGCTGGTCGGCGTGTTGCTGCTGCACTTGCAGTGCGGCGGATCGTGTCTCTTCGGCTCCTTTGAAGGCAAGATAGACACGCCGTCAACGAGTCCAGAGCCGCCATGCCATAAACACGCGGAGATTCCCTCAAAGGGCCAGGCACCCTCGCGCGACGGCAATAGCCCCTGTAACCAAGGACCCGTCGCGGACTCCAAACTGTCTTCCGGCGGGAAGGTTACTTTACAAATGCCTTTGATGTTACCGGCGACCGTTGGACCCGTGGCGGCGTTCGATTTTGGCATTACCGGTTTCATCGCAGAGAAGACACCTCATTTGCGGCCTTCGGTCGTTCGTCTTTCGGTTCTTCGGATCTAGCCCGACTCCCTCACTCGAGAATTCCCAAACTTCGTACGACACGTGAAGCGACGACGCCTTTTGTTTGTGTGCAGCAGCGACTGCACGAGTGAGGAGTTTCATGACGAGAAACAATCTTTGTTTCTTCAGCCTGGGTTTCATCATTATTTGTCTCTCTGGTAACGCCGATCCGCTCTGCGCGCAGACGGCCATGCCGGGCATGGCGGCGATGGAGAACTCCGTTGGATTTCTCTCTTCCGGAACAAGCGTTGAACCGAAGACGACTTCCGAGTCCGCTCCGGTGTTTCATACGTCGCTGGGGAATTGGACTTTGATGTTTCATGCGAATGGGTTCGTACTTGATGCGCAGCAGACAGGGCCGCGCGGGACGGACAAACTGTTCTCGGTTAATTGGCTGATGCCGATGCTTTCGCGTGATTTCGGCCGCCACACGCTGACGTTCCGTACCATGTTTAGCCTGGAACCTGCTACTGTCACCGACCGCCGGTATCCGGAACTCTTTCAATCGGGCGAAACCGCGTATGGATTGCCGCTTGTTGATGGACAGCATCCGCACGATCTGTTCATGGAGATTGCAGGCCGCTACGATTTTCGGTTGAGCGAACGCGCAAGGTTGTTCGTCTACGGCGGTCCTATTGGTGAGCCTGCTCTCGGACCAACCGCCTATCCGCACCGGGCTTCCGCATCGGAAAATCCGGTTGCCGTCCTCGGGCACCACCAAGAAGACTCAACGCATGTTTCCGACAGCGTCATAACGGTGGGTGTTTCACAAGGTCCATTGCAATTGGAGGCTTCGACTTTTCATGGACGAGAGCCAGGTGAAAATCGTTGGAACATCGATACCGGCAAACCTGATTCATTTTCGTCTCGCCTGACAGTAAGTATGCGCAGCACGCTTGCCGGACAGTTCTCAGTTGGCCGGATTAATAATAGGGAAGCATTGGAACCAAGTCTGGATACGCTTCGCACGACTGCATCCGTTCACCACAATGTCCGTTTTTCGCGTGGCCACGTTTCATCAAGTCTGATCTGGGGCAGGAACAAAGATCTGCCTGGGCGTGGCGCACGTATCTTTAACTCCTATACAGCAGAATCGACTGTTAATTTCCGTGATCGGAATTGGGCGTGGACTCGGATTGAAAATGTGGATCGCGACCGCACACTCCTGGTTGGAGAAATACCGGCGGCGTTCGAGGTCGAGGAAGATCCGATTGGCCGCGTACAGGCTTATACCTTCGGTTATGAGCGGGACCTCCCAATCGGACCATCGTTCTTGAATGTGGGATTGGGATTTCAAGCAACGGCCTACGGAGTGCCACCTCAGCTCAAATCCGCTTATGGCGGCCATCCGGCGGCATTCTCCGTGTTTCTCCACTTACGACCGAACGGAAACGTCGGCCCCCATGTGCGAATGATGCATCAACACTGAAGTGGGCTCGCGCACCGTTTCTGTCTCTCACGGTCGGGTATCGGGAAATGGATACCGACGCGCCTGCCGGCGGTTGGGTCGGTTACTGTTCCAACTTCGGATGCGCGATTGAACGAATTTTTGGAATTCACCTTCGACTTACCAGATCCGGGACACTCCGTAATCGTCGAACACATCATCGTTCGAGACGATTCGACAACTGGTCACCAATTAAAAGCTGAAGCGCAAACCGGCATTTACCACACGGGGTTGGTGCGAATACACCTGTTCCCGCGGACACACGCACGGTCCAATGCTGCTCTGGCCGGAACAAGACGGAGAGTCGCGGATTGAAGAAGCCGCCGTAGACGTTGTGGGCATCCACCCGTGCACTACCGGAGACTGTCACGTGCGAACCGAGTACACTGGCTACCAGAGCGTCGTTACACCAGGATATTTTGGGATGTTTGCGTCCGATGTGAGAACGATGAGCGCATGAGCCTGTGCAAGCGCGACAATCACACGATCGAAGGGATCGCGATGAATGGGAGGCAGGGCCGCAGCGGCGCACACTAATCGTCCGTCCAGCGGGATCTCACGCAAGTGATAATATTCCGCTAAACCGAGGAACCACTGAATTGGCGTCTGTTTGAGCCGCAGTTTGCCCCCTGCCGCTTTAATAGCCACTTCCCATGGACTGACGACCGAAACGTTAGCTTCCGGCGCTCTGACCAGAGCGGCAGCGGCACGATCTGGCAATTCACCTCGGGCGAGCGCGAGAAGCGCGCAAGTGTCCAACAATACGTTCATCGGAGGTCCTCAGGCCATTCATCCTCCGACAAGGGTTCGGCTGGTTTGTAACCGCGGGAAAATTCGACTCGAAAACGAGGCTCCGGATTAAGATCCCGCACCCGGCGGCGCTTGGACCTCCGGCGGATCTCGGCAACTTCGTGGCCATCGCGGCAGAGAACAACGACCTCGTCACGTTCTTCGACTGCTTTGACGAGTTCCGAGAGACGGGTTTTGGCTTCGTGCATGTTGACGGTAATCATCTTAGCTAGTCTAGCTAAAGAAAGTGCCACGTGGCAAGGCGTTGCGCGGGGGATATCGCATAAGTGCCGGAGGTTCAAAATCTCAGAACCTTAGACAACAAACTTTTTTCAACGTTCGCTGACGGTCCCCTCTCCGAATTGAAGGTTTCGGTGGATTGCGTTAAAGTCCGTACCCTAAGCCAATGTCGGATAGGAGGTTTCAATGAAAATAGCTTCTGCTTTCGTTCTTCTCGCAACCTTCGCCGCGCCTTCGTTTGCGCACCACTCGTTCGCGGCAGAATACGACAAGAATCGGCCGGTCAAGTTCACCGGTGTCGTCACGAAAATGGAATGGATGAACCCGCATATTTACTACTACGTTGATGTGAAGGACGCCAGCGGCAAGATAACGAACTATGCGGTCGAGGGCGGGACGCCGAACAGTCTTCGCCGGCGGGGTTGGGGCAAGGATTCGCTGAAGGCCGGAGACGTCGTAACCGTCGAAGGCTATATGGCGAAGAATGGCTCGAATCACGTCAATGGCAGAACTGTGACGCTTCCCGATGGCAAACGCCTCTTTGGCGGTTCCGCTGACGATGGCGGTCCTGGAGGCCAATGACGATGTCGAAGCATCTTTTCACTTTGGCTGTCGCCGTATGCAGTGTCGTCTTTGCTGTTCCCGCTAATGCGCAGCAACGCGGCGGTGCCCAGCCGCGTAAAGCTCCACCGAAAGCTGGAGCCTGGTGGTATCGAGGGACGCCGCAGCCTGCGGCAGCGCATCCGGATCTAACCGGGGTGTGGTTTGGTGGGACCAGCGCGGATCTTTCGAAATACACGCTGCCGGGGCAGGAATTGATTCTCACGCCATACGGAAAACAGCGGTACGACATGGTCGATCATGCGAAAGATCCCAATACGCAGTGTCTGCCACCGGGCCCGGCACGGATGATCATGATGGCGCATCCGGCAATGATCGTTCAGCGCGACGACCTCGTCACAATTCTGACGGAGTCGCAGCGGACCTTCCGCTTGATCTACACCGACGGGCGGGGACATCCCGATGACGCGTACGATTATCCGGAGTGGATGGGCAGTTCGATCGGCCATTGGGAAGGCGGCACTCTGGTCGTGGATACCGTCAGCATCAACGACCGCACATGGTTGGACACGTCGGGCCACGAGCACAGCGACAAATTAAAAATGACCGAACGATTCCGGCTGGCGGATCCCAACACGCTCGAACATATTGTGACCTACAACGATCCGGTGTTCTTTGCGAAGCCGTTTACAACCAGGAGGCTATTCAAGCGGCAAGTCGGAGATCGCATCATGGATCACTCCTGCCTCGAAAACGAAAAGGACATCATTAATCTCGTTCCGACATTGGGAGATGCGGGCCGATAGAATTTTTGTCTGGAGGAATTTCATGCGCAAGTACGCCCCGGCAGCTTTGGTCGGCAAGCCGCCGGTTGCTCGGCGCTAAAAAATTGACAGAGGCAGGTATGAGTCACGCATCCCCCGTGCCGGCGCCGCCGGAGAGACGGCGGATCAAAGAAATGGAAGCGGTAGTCGTCGAGGTGGTCCGCGAAACACCGGATACGGCGACGCTCGTCCTATTTACAGGGAACGAGCGGCTGGACTACGAGGCCGGCCACTTCCTGACGGTGGATCCGCATCAGTTCGAGGGTTTGGAGCGGTTTGTGTCATTTTTTGAAGATCTGAAGGGGCGAAAAGAACCACCGCGCGCATACTCCATGTCATCGGCGCCGCACGAGCGCTACATCGCCATCACAGTGAAGGAGGAACGCTATATTTCGGGAAAGACAAAGTATCCGCCATTGTTATCCCCGTTACTGGTGCGCCGGACACCGCAGGGAACACGGATGATGATTACCGGGTTCACCGGACCGTACACGCTAAACGCCAGGATTCTGGAAAAGACGAAT